>Ga0070708_100000605_pt1 | contig 27015 bp, 21 predicted proteins | sample KBSK5503metaG_FD_65469 | JGI IMG/M metagenome (GOLD analysis project Ga0070708, IMG submission 65469) | Corn, switchgrass and miscanthus rhizosphere microbial communities from Kellogg Biological Station, Michigan, USA - KBS K5-50-3 metaG | ecosystem: Host-associated > Plants > Roots >... | reverse complement strand
CCGAGCCGGCAGCTGCCCGGGCGCCGGCCAACACTGCTCGGTGACCAACGCCTGCTGCTCGGGGCTGCGCTGCGTCAATTCATCCTTGCTCAATTGCACCAGCTCGGATCCGTCGTGCACCTGCTCGACTACGCTGAACTGACCATCGCGGCGCGGCAACGGTCGAGCATCCGAGGGCTCGAGAACGGGCGGCGGCCCCGATCGAGCCTCTTCGGCTAGGGAATTAGAAAGCGCACGAAAACAAAAACGTCGAACAAGCCTTCTACATAGTTGCCGACCCAGATTCCCGGGGCGAGCTCCAGTCCAAAATTCACCGGAGCGCGGCGCAACCGGGCATCGAGTCCGAACGGGACACGCGCTCCCACCACGAATCGGTCCTGGCAGAATCGATCTCCGTAGTAACCGCAGAATCCCGATGCAAATCCGACCGCCCCTCCCACTCCCAGATAGAGATCCAGGGTGAGGTCGGACTTGTCCCTGAGCAGCTGGGCGAGCCCCCAGTCATAGTCCCCGTGCACTCGAAACCCGGGGCCTGCGCCGACGGCGACATCCACCGCGTTGGACCCTCCCAACCAATACTTTGCGTTCAGGCCGATCGGGTAACCCAACATCAGCCCGAGGCCCCACCCCTCGCGTTGCCTCACCGGTTCCGCGCTGGCGGCCGAGGCGCCGAGAATCGCCACCGCCGCACACCAAAGCAAGGCATTCCTTGGCGGTTTGCGCCTCCCGATCATCATCCTGTCAACGGTAGGTTTGAATTTGCAGAGGTGTCAATCGGAGGATGTAAGACGGCCGCGAATTGAAAGCGATGGATGCACGAAATTGGCTATAAAGAAGGCGCATGGACGCCGTCGTCTGGGACAGGTTCCTCTTCGGATTCACCATCACCTATCACTATCTGTTTCCCCAGCTCACGATGGGTCTCGCCCTGCTCATCGTCGTCTTCAAGGTCCTCCGCCTGCGGAGGGGCGATCCGGCGTATGACGATGTCGCTCGCTTCTGGGCAAAAATCTTCGGGGTGAATTTCGCAGTCGGCGTGGTGACGGGAATTCCGATGGAGTTCCAGTTTGGAACGAACTGGGCGCGCTTCTCGGACTTCGCCGGTGGGGTGATCGGCCTCACCCTGGCGCTGGAGGGACTGTTTGCCTTCTTCGCCGAATCCGCATTCTTGGGTCTCTTTCTCTTCGGCGAGAAGAAGCTTGGACCGAAGGGGCACTTGGGCGCGGCGATCATGTTGCTGTTGGGCTCGTGGCTTTCGGGCTACTTCATCATCGTGACCAACGCCTTCATGCAGCACCCGGTCGGATACACCATCGCGCCCGGCGGGGCGCTGCAGCTGAGCGATCTCTGGTCGTATCTGTTCAATCCATGGGCGATCTGGCAGTACGCGCACAACATGAGCGCCGCGGTGACCACCTCCTCCTTCGTGGTGGCCGCAGTCGGCTCGTACTGGTCTTTGATGAAGCTGTACCCGCTACACGCCGGGATTTGCCTGCGGGTGGGGGTCATCGTCGGATTGACGGCCTGCTTGTTGCAGCTTTTCCCGACCGGGGATCGCCAGGGTCGGCTGGTCGCCACCTATCAGCAGCCGACCCTCGCGGCGATGGAAGCCAAGTTCGAGAGGAGCGCGCGAGCCGACCTGATCATCATCGGGCAGCCGGATGTGGATCGTCGCCGACTGGACAATCCGATCACCGTCCCCGACGTGCTGAGCTTTCTCGCCTACGGTTCGTTCGGCGCCACGGTGAATGGTCTCGAGGATTTCCCGAAGGACTCCTGGCCCGACAACATCGAGCTGCTTTACTACATGTACCACGTGATGGTGGGGTTGGGGACCCTCTTCATCGCGATCATGGCCGCGGCGGTATTCCTCCTCTGGCGGGGACTCTTGTATCAATCCCGGCTGATGCGCTGGATCTTGATGCTCTCGGCGCCATTCCCATACATCGCGAACACGGCGGGATGGATGACCGCCGAGCTCGGCCGGCAACCATGGATCGTCTATGGCCTTCAGCGCACGATTCACGCAACCTCCCCGAACGTGAGCACCGGCACCGTCGCATTCTCCTTGCTCGGTTATTTGGGGTTGTATCTGGTCCTGGGGATCCTTTTCCTCTATCTGGTGGGAAGGGAGATAGCGCATGGACCTGCTCCCGTCCCGCACGCGGTGGCGGCGTAAGGAGAAGGCGTGGAAACTGCCTGGTTCGCGCTGATCGGCTTCATGCTCACCGTGTACGTGGTGCTCGACGGGTTCGATTTCGGCGCCGGAATTCTTCACTTGTTCGTCGCCAAAACCGATGAGGAGCGCCGGACCGTGTTCGCCGCCATCGGCCCGTTCTGGGACGGAAACGAGGTCTGGTTGGTCGCTGCCGGCGGCGTGCTGGTCTTCGCCTTCCCCCGGGTGTACTCCGCGGCGCTGAGCGGCTTCTACATGCCGCTGACGATCCTTCTCTGGGTGCTAATCGTTCGCGGCATCTCCATCGAGTTTCGATCGCACGAGCGAAATCCGTTGTGGCGCGCGTTTTGGGACGCCGCGTTCGCCTCTGCCTCGCTGCTGATTGCACTGGTGCTCGGAGCGGCGCTCGGCAACCTCATTCGCGGCGTTCCCCTCGACGGGACGGGCTACTTCCGGTCTCCGCTGTTCACCAATTTTCTGACCCGACCCCGGCCCGGAACGTTGGATTGGTACACTCTTTCGGTCGGGGTCTTCACGGCCGCCGTGCTCACCGGGCACGGGGCCCTCTACCTGTGGTGGAAGACCAGCGGACTGGTCGCCCAGCGCAGCGCGCTGATCGCACGCCGGTGCTGGGCGGCGATCGGGATCATGGCGATCGCGGTAACGGCCGCGACGGCGTGGGTCCGTCCGGCGCTCTTCGAGGCCCTCCGCTACCGGATCTGGGCCTGGCCGCTGCTCGCGGTGGCTGTCGGTGGTTGGGCGATGGTCTTTCGCTCGATCGTCCGCGGCAAGGAGCTGCACGCGTTTCTGGGTTCGGCCGCCTTCATCGCGGGGATGCTCGCGGTCACTGCGGCGGAGATGTTCCCCACGATATTGCCGTCGATGATCGATCCCGCCTATAGCCTGACCGTCTGGAATGCGGCCAATGGCCGGCAGGGTCTTTGGATCGGGCTCGCCTGGTGGATCCCGGCGATCGTGTTGGCCGTCGGTTATTTCGTGTACCTGTTCCGTTCGTTTCGGGGAAAGTTGACGCACCGGCCTGAGACCGGCGGATATTGACGCTGGTCGCTCTCGAGCCAGGGGGTCAGCGCACCGCTTCCGCAGATCGAAAACGCCGAGATCGTATTCGAACCGTGATTGGCCACGTAGGCAAACCTCCCGGAAGGATCGATGCTCATGAAAATCGAGCCCCTGCCGTCGGTGAATCGCGCGCTGGAGATGGACAGGCCTCCAGTTGCTTGATCAATGGCGTAGACAAAAACGCTCCCTGCCCGTCTCGGGATCCAGCGGATCAATTTCTACCGGTTGGCGGACAACGGCGGGCAATACGGATTCGTCGATGCCACCACCCAGACCGTGCTCCCAGCGTACACCGCGATCCAGGGGCTGGTATCGGACGCATCGGCTATTGGCCTGCCGCCGGTCCCCTACACCCAGGATGACCTTCCTTCGATCGGCGCGCTCGTATCCAGGCTCGGGAAGTTGGCTCGCCCTCCCCTCCCCGGATCCGGTTCCGGTAACGGTACGGCTACCTCCGGGTATGATCGCACAGCAGGCCAATGACCTGGTTACCCGAGCTCGGGTCCCTATTCATACAACCAACGGCGGCCAGGTGATCGTCGACGTCGCAGACAATCCCCTTGGGCTGTCGTTGCCACCGATGTGATTCATAGAGCGCTCAGCGCTCCGCCACGCTTCGTGGATTGCTCCCATCCCCGTTGATTCCCTTTTCACGCTGAGGGGCGGGCCTGATCGCCTTCTTCCTGCCTTTCGCTTGACGACCGGTCGTCGAGGCATCCGGTTTGCGGAGCGGCTCCGGGTCGCTGCGCGCTTGCGTTCGACAGCCGCATGCCTCGGCTACCAGCGAATCACGGCAATCGTCAGCAAGGACCAGCGAGCTCGCCAACAAAGAACACAGCGCGAGCCAAACCATCGAGGCCTTCAGTGCAGTCATCGTCTCTCCCGTTGCGGTCTTCCCGCTCCGCTCGAATCTCGTTTCGGAGCCGAAACCCGGCTCCTTAATCAGAAGATCGGAAATGGGGACCGGAAGGCGACAGCCAGGCGCTCCACCGAGACCAGGGTTCAGGCAGGGGCCGCCGCGTCCCGTCCGAGGCCAGGTCGGTCGGCCTCCTCTTCGAAGCGATAAGAGTCGCTACACCCGGCGGGGAAAAAGCCGCGAAACGTAGCGCGGGGACCGGAGTCAACACAGCGAGGAGCCAAAGCAATGAAAATCGAGAGAAGGGTATTGGGCGCAGGTCTTGCCTCCGCTGTCCTCGGGATGTTGCTTCCCGCCGTGTCAGCCGCGGTGACGCAGCAAAGCGCGACCGAGGTGAGCACGACGGTCTTCGAGCGAAAGCTCTCCACCGAGAATCTCGGCGCGCACTTCGATGTCGATCGCGACCTCGGCCGTGCCTGGATCGACGTGGTGCTCACGGATGACTACGCGGAGATCGCAGCGCCGGAGGTAGTTCGGCGACCCCTCGAGGGCCTCTACTACGACACGGCGAAGAAGCAGGTGATCTACCGGAAGGGAGCGAACGGAATCGTCTGCGCCGAGGACTCCACTTTCCTGGGGATCAAGTCATTGAAGGACACGGGCCAGTGCCAGCTGCGACTGAGCTCCGAGAAGCGCAAGGTCGATGACGGAGCTAGGGTCGAGGAAGAGACCGTAGGAACGGTCGTATTCGAGGCCAGAAAACCGAATGGCTAGTGCAGCGCGGACAATGCCAATCCAACTGCAGACTGGGCGCGGCTCGCGTCATGGCAGAAGCAAGCCGCTGTTGCTGGTCGGGTCGAAACATCACCGTCGCCCGTGGCCGAATCCTCCGCCGCCATGGCCTCCGCCGCCGCCGTGAAATCCGCCGCCGGAAGGAACGCCGCTGCTGCCGTGAAAGCCTCCGCCGCGAGGCGCGCCACCACCGCCGTGAAATCCACCGAAACCACCGCTGCGAGGGATGCCTCCCCCGCCGTGAAATCCACCGCTCCCGAATCCACCGCTGTGAGGGATGCTTCCTCCGCCGCGATAGCCAGCGGCGCCGAAGCCACTGCTGCGAGGAACGCCTCCACCACCGTAAGCGCGACCGCCGACTGCCCTGCCCCGGGGAAACGCGGCGCCGGAAAAGCCGCTGCTGCCGACGGCGCCGCTGCGATGCACGGCGCCGGCGTTGGCGGCCTGAAACCCGCCTGAGCCGAAACGATAGGCGCCGGAGCCGCGAGGGGCCACCACCGGACCAGCCCAGTGGCCATTGGAGCCGCCTCGGTAGCCGCCGGTTCCGAAGTGCCCCGGGGCGGCCCGGTGCACGCCGGCCCAGCCGTGGCGATAAAAACCGTGAGTCCGATACCAGCTGAAGTACCGGGGGCCGTAGTAACCGAAGTAAGGCCGGGGACCCCAACCCCAAACCCAAGGCGCGGCGACCCACGTCCAGCCGTAGATCGGGTAGTAGACGTAGGAGTACGGATAGACTCCGACGGAATACGCGTAGGTTCCCTCGCTGCTTGGGTACGCCGCCTCGGTACCCTCGTACGCCCCATCGCCGTTTGCATACGCCGCCCCGCTGGGAGGCTCGTATGTGTATTGGGCGCCATAGGGTATCCAGATCCAGCCGTACTGCGTCGTATAGACCCACTGACCCGTCGACGGCGGCTGCTCGGGAGGCGCGGACTGCGCTTCGCCCTCCTTGACCGCGGCGGGGGGCGCGGGTGGCGCATCCGGCGGAGCCGGTGGAGCCTCGGCCGGCCTGGGAGACGCCGGTGGAGTCTCGGCCGGCCTGGGAGACGCCGGTGGAGTCTCGGCCGGCGCGGGAGACGCCGGCGGAGATTCGCTTTGCTTCTCCTGCGCGCGGGCGAAGCTGGCCATGAGAACGAGGAAAAGGCCGACGGATTGAATCTTCATGGACACACCTCACGCACGCCGCTCGACCGTATCCGAGCAGTCGGTAAACCAGACCGTACCGCCGTCCGCGCCCTGTAGACAACGACCCCCGTCCGATAGTCGAACGGAACGGCTCACGGCCGTCAGATGGCCTGTTTGGGCGATGGTCGTTCAGTCCATCGCCCCTCGCCGTCGTGGCCGCCGGGAGGCAATCAAAGGTATCGCCCGATGGGACTCACCGGTCCGGGGCGCCTCAGTTGAAGAGCGACAGGTCGATGGAGTCGGCCATCGCCCGATAGCCGGCGTCGTTCGGGTGCAGATTGTCGCCGCTGTTGTAGGCGGGGTTGAAATGCCGCGGATTGGCGGGATCCCGCGTCGCCAGATCAAAGTCGATCAGCCCGTCGAACTCGCCGCCGTTGCGGATGAAGTCATTGAGCGTCTCCCGGTCCATCTCTCCCGGCTCGGAAAAGTACCCGGCGCCCTCGTAGGGGGTCAAGGTCGCGCCAATGATCTTCAGACCTTTGAGGTGCGCACGCGCGATGAGTTGGCGATAGCCCTGGATGAGCTGGGCCGCGTTTACCGCCTGGGACGGATTGAGGAATGACTGGCCGATGTCGTTGATCGCTTCGAGGACGATGACGTGGGTAACGCCGTCGTGGGCAAGGACGTCCCGATCAAAGCGAGCCAGCGCGTTGGGGCCCGCGCCGTCGTGGAGAATCCGGTTGCCCGAGATTCCCTGGTTCGCCACTGCTATATTCATTCCGGCGTCCACCATCCGCCGGAACAGGTAGTCCGGCCAGCGTTGGTTGGTATCGGGAGTAGAAGCCGTTCCATCCGTTATCGAGTCGCCGAGGGTGACGAGCACTCGGGTGTCCGGCGATGTCACTTCCACGTCCGCCAGGTAATACCAGGATCGCGTAATGGTGCTCCCGACCGGCATCACCTGGGCCGCGGTGAAATTTCCCGGCGTCGAGATGAACGAGGTCTCGAGCGCCGTGCCGTGGGTCGTCGGCGGCCCGAAATTGCCCGCGACATAGACGCTGATCGCGAGATCCGCCTGCGCCGGGACATCGAGATTGACCGGATCGCTCACCACGACCGCCCCGGTCGGGACCACCCCTGTCTGGTCTCCACCAAACGTCAGCTCCCGATCGGTGCCTGGAACGATCGACGATTCCTGGGAGCGCAACGCGACATGGGCCGCGTTGACCCAGAGCGTCTCTGTCCCGAGGGTATTCGAGAATCGGACGCGCACCCGACTGCCGCCGATGCTGACGTGCACGATCTCGCGCAGCGTCTGGTTCTCGAAGAAGGTCGTCGTCGGCGCAGAGGCGGGGCTGGTGGCCCAGGTCGGGACCCAGCGTTCGGGAGCGCCTGCGAAAGAGTCTGGCGCGGCAAAAAGACTGCCGCCGAACGCCAGAGCAAGGAAGATTGCGGCGAATAGTCGTCGGGTGAGTCCAGGCTTGACTGCGAAATTTCCATTGTCGTTTGTCATTGGTCTTCCCTTTCGAGCAGTGATTGCTCGCGCGCTCTGTGCGCAGGCGAAAGTGGCCAAGTCAATGAGGATGGCGACGGGCCGCTTCGTTTCGTTCAGGGCCCGACGTGCTCAACGATGAATAAACGGCACTTCGTTCGGGTTGACTGCCCCAGCCGACTGGATCATTCAAATGTGGATCCCGACCGGCGTCGCTTCAAACCTGTCCGGATTGTGACGTCCTGGTCCCGCTAAATGAAAATCGGCGCAACGAACGACGTCGCCCGGTGTCTCGCCCGCCTCCTGGAGCGACACTTAGCGATGATGGGACGACGTTGTCCACTGTGAGAAATTGAGATCTCCGGCGGCGCGGACGCCCGAGCACGGCCGCGGTAAACGCCGGCAGAGTTGTCTGCTGAGCAGTTCGTCGCCACCCTCCGCCGCCAGCTACGCGACGACGCCATCGTGTTGAACCCCTGTCCGTCGCGCTTGTTACGCCGCCGACAATCAGCCAGTGCAGTTACGGGGCAAACACCACCACGCAAGGCGCGAATTGCGCCGCGTAACGCAGACCGACAATCGAAGTCAGGGCAATGCAACCAGAAAAACGCGAAAATTGGGCAAAGGTGTGCAGGGACTCGGGAGGAGAAGGGGCAATGGAAAGAGCGGAGACAATTCGGAAGTCAGGCAAGTTGGCATTCCGGTCGACGGCGCTGCTTGTCGGTTTGGCCGATCTGTTGCTGCCGCAGGACGCGTCAGCCTTCGACTGGACGATTGGCAAGACCAAAGTCAATCTCGGCGGCTATATCAAACTCGACGTGCTCTACAGCCACTTCAGCGACGGCCCGGTGGCCCAGAGCACGACACGCGATTTCTATGTACCAGGCGGCACGCCGATTGTCCCCACCGGGGGAAGCGAGCACAGCTATCTCGATTTCTCGGCGAAGGAGACGCGGCTCTGGCTCGGAACAGAGACCGATTTCGGCGAGCACAAGCTCGCCTCATACCTCGAGATCGACTTCATCAGCGGCCAGATTCCGCAGACCGTCGTGACCTCGGCTGCGGGAGCGACGGCGACCACCGGCACGAAGATCTCAACCAATGCGTACAACCCGGCGCTTCGCCGAGCTTACGTCACGTTCGACAATTGGTTGTTGGGTCAGGACTGGTCGACGTTCCAGAACCTCACCGCGTACCCTGAGACCCTCGACTTCATCGGCCCCACCGAAGGTACGGTATTCGTGCGACAGCCGCAGGTGCGTTATACGAATGGCGGCTTGCAGCTATCCTTCGAAACCCCGGAAACCACTGTTTACCCTAATCGCAGTGCCGCCGCTGCCAAGACCGACGACAATTATTGGCCGGACTTCATTGCGCGCTACAACCTCAAAGCGGATTTCGGCGATTTTGCGATCGCCGGGGTTGCCCGCATGTTGAAGGATGCCAACACCGTCGGAGGCGCAGACGACAACGCGTTCGGGTGGGGAGGAACGGTGTCCGGGAAGGTGCCGGTTCTCGGGAAAGACGATATACGATTCATGTTCAGCGGCGGCCGTGGCATTGGCCGATATCTCGCCGTGGGCACGTTTGGCGATGCCGTGGTGAATGAGTCCAACAAGCTGGCATCGGTTTGGGTCTTCGATGGGTTTGTGGCCTACCGCCACGTCTGGAACAACGAGTGGCGGTCCAACGTGATTGTGTCGGGCATCTCCGGGGTCTCTCTCTCCTTCCTCGGGCCGACTTCTACCCGCAGAACCGAGAGCGTACTCGCCAATCTGCTCTACTCGCCGGTGAGCAAGTTGACGTTGGGTGGAGAGGCTCGCTTCGCGAGCCGCACGGACATTGCCTCGGACAGCGGTAGTCTTTGGCGGTTTCAGATGTCGGCCAAATATTACTTCTGACACGGGGAGGCGGACCGCAGACAGGAGCAACGCCCGCGCCCGCCGCTCGATAACGCAACGAGACAATCCCCTCCCCCTGTGCATAGAGCGACTGGCGTTGGAGCGGTGTTGCGTTCCAGGCGGCGCCTGTTGACTGACGCGCGACGGCGGCAGTATGGACCCTTCAAGATCGCGGTCGCGCGGCGAGCAGCCCACTCGTCGCGCAATCGGGGATGAGACTCCGTTGGGGGAATCTCGCGATCGCTCGGAGCGCATATGAGACGAATTCTCTGGCTGCTGGGAGTGCTCGCGGTACCAGGCGTCGTTCAGGCTCGGCTGACCAGGTTCGTCGTCACCACGGTGGAGTCGCCGACTTTCGGCGGCTATTCATGGCCGGGCGTCGGCCAGTACGAGAAGATCGCCGGCCAGGCGTTCGCCGAGGTGAATCCCTTCGACCCCAAGAACGCCGGGATCGTGGACATCCAGCTCGCGCCACGGAACGCCAACGGCAACGTCGAGCTCTCGTTCGATTTCTACATCCTCAAGCCGATCCACTTGAGGAGAGGCGCTCACCGAGTGATGTACGAGCCACCGAACCGCGGAAACAAGACCTGGGGGACGTTGGGGCGCTTCCCGGGCGGCAACGATCCAGGTTCGGTCACCGACCCGACCGTCCTGGCAAACGCGTTCTTCATGCCGCGCGGCTATACGATGGTCTGGAGCGGCTGGGACAAGGCCGCCGGCACGAGCTCCGCGGACTTCGTTACGACGATCACGCTGCCCATCGCCGCGAATCCGGATGGCTCGTCGATCACCGGACCGTCGTTCGAATACATCGTGACGTCCTCGGCTTCGTACGCGCTGACGTATCCAGCCGCTACGCTGGACCAGGGCAAGGCAACGCTGACTCATCGGCTTCATCTGGACGATACCCCGGACGTGCTCCCCGCTTCGGATTGGGAATACACCGACTCGACCGGAACGGCGATCCGGCTGACGGCGGGAAACTTCGTCGCCAACGACATCTACGAGTTCTCCTACACGGCGAAGGATCCGACGGTGAACGCCCTCGGCTTCGCGGCGATCCGCGACTTCAACGCCTGGCTGCGCTACGGCCGCCGGGACGACGTGGGCACCGTCAATCCGCTCGCCGGCGACGTCAGGCGGATCTACACCGAGGTCGTCTCCCAGCCCGCGCGCACCCTGAACGACTTTACCTATCTCGGGTTCAACCAGGCTGAAAACGGGCGGATCGTCTTCGACGGAATGTTGCAGTGGATCGGGGCGGGCGACGGCCTCAGCATGAACTATCGCTTCTCACAGCCCGGTCGCACCGAGCGCAATCGCCAGGACCACCTCTTCAACGAGGCCATTTTCCCGTTCGCCAATGTGATGACGACCGATCCCTTCACCGGCAGGAGCGATAGCCGCTATTTGAGATGCGAGCAGAGCCACACCTGCCCTCTGGCCATGGAGATCTACTCGGCCAACGAGTATTGGGTGAAGGCCGCCTCTCTCTTGCACACCAATCCGGACGGGATCGAGGACCTTCCCGATTCGCCGTTCGCGCGCAATTACTTCATTTCCAGTCATCAACACGGCACCGGCAGCGCGACCACGCGTGGGGTCTGCCAGCAGCTCCAGAATCCGCTGAATTCGGCGCCGGTGCAGCGCGCCCTGTTCATCGCTCTCGACGAATGGGCGACCGGGCACGAACGGCCGCCGCCCAGCCGGGTGCCGAAGCTCTCCGACGGGACCCTGGTGCCTCCGCTCCCCCAGTCGCAAATGGGCTTCCCGGACATCCCGGGCGTCACCTACACCGGTCTCAAGACGACCCGTTATCGATTCAACCTCGGGCCGGACTTCTACGAGACCGGCATCGCCACGATCAATCCGCCCCTGATCACCTTGCCCTATGAAGACAATCCGGCGAACGGCCCGATCTATCCCAGCTTCATCCCCAAAACAGACAGCGACGGAAACGACATCGCCGGCATCCGGCTGGCGGACGTGACAGTGCCTCTCGCCACCTATACCGGGTGGGCGTTGCGATCGGGCGCCTGGGCCAACGACGGTTGCGAGAGCACCGGGCAATACATTCCATTCGGCCTCACGATGGCGGAACGCATCGCCTCCGGCGATCCCCGTCCATCGCTGGAGGAGCGCTATCAGTCGCTCGATGAGTACGCCGGCGAAGTGGCGAACGCTCTCGAAAACATGGTCCGGGAACGCCTGCTGTTGTGCGAGGACTTCGATGCCGAGCTGAACCGCCTGATCGATGCCGGCGTGGCGGCAGGACTGCAAAGTGCGCCGGGCGGCCGCAAGCCTTCGTCCCCGCCCCTGCCGCAATCGTGCTTGGGGCGCCATCCGCACCACGACGAGGAATGAGCGTCGAAAAAGTCGGGCTTCCGAAGCCGAGGTGCTTGAAAACAAGCCATTTTTCGTTGGCCAGGCGCTCAGGCGGACGCTGGGCATATAGCTCGGACGCGGGGTACTGATTTGGCGCTGGCTAATTGCTGATGCGCCGGTATTCTGCGCGGCGCCGCTGAACTGAGGAGTGCATCGCCATGGCGAATGCTCATGCCTCTTTGACTCGCGCTTCCTGGGGGCAGACCTCGCGCCGGGATGCCTGGTGGGCCACGCCCGCGGTTGTCTTTGTGGTGCTCACCTCGTTCATCGTCTACGCCACCTGGGCCGCTTTCCAGGGGAACCACTACACCTACGGGCCGTACATTTCGCCGTTTTACTCGCCGGAGTTGTTCGGCAATTCGGCGCACAGCTGGTTCGGTCCCAAGCCAAACTGGTGGCCGGGTTGGCTGGTGTTCTCGCCCGCACTGTTCATCCTTCCGTTCCCCGCAGCGTTTCGCCTGACCTGCTACTACTACCGCGGCGCCTACTACAAGGCGTTCTGGGCCGACCCGCCCTCGTGCACTGTCGGAGAGCCCCGCGAACGCTACCGGGGCGAGCTGTCGCTGCCGCTCGTGCTCCAGAACGTGCACCGGCTCTTCTTGTACATCGCGCTGATCTTCTTGGTGATCCTCGCTCATGACGTTTGGAAAGCGATGTGGTTCCGCGATCCCGGCGCCGGCCAGGTCCACTTCGGCATCGGAATGGGAACCGTCGTATTGGCGGCCAACACCCTCCTGCTCGGGGGATACACGCTCGGCTGTCATTCGCTGCGGCATCTGATCGGCGGATATCTCGATCAGCTCGCCGCCGCTCCGATTCGCCGCCGAGCTTACAACTGCGCCGGCTGCTTCAATCGACGCCACATGATCTGGGCCTGGTGCAGCCTGTTCGGGGTGGCATTCACCGATCTTTACGTGAGGCTTTGCTCGATGGGCATTTTGTCCGACTGGAGAATCGTCTGATGGCGCAGTACCAGGCGCACGAGCACGACGTGCTGGTGATCGGTGCCGGCGGCGCCGGCCTTCGGGCCGCGATCGAAGCCTCCGCCGCCAAGGTCTCGGTGGGCCTCGTCTGCAAGTCGCTCCTCGGCAAGGCCCACACCGTGATGGCCGAGGGCGGGATCGCCGCCGCCCTGGCCAACGTCGATGACCGCGACAACTGGAAGGTCCACTTCGCGGACACGATGCGCGGCGGCCAGTACCTCAGCCATTGGCGGATGGCCGAGCTCCACGCCAAGGAGGCTCCGGCGCGCGTCAAAGAGCTCGAGGCCTGGGGGGCTCTCTTCGACCGCACCAGAGACGGCCGCATCCTCCAGCGCAATTTCGGCGGACACAAGTATCCGCGGCTCGCTCACGTCGGCGACCGCACTGGGCTGGAGATGATCCGCACGCTGCAAGATCACGGGATCCACCAGGGCATCGACGTGCACATGGAGTGCACCATTACCGCGCTGCTCAAGGACGGCGATCGCGTCGTCGGCGCCTTCGGCTACGACCGCGAGCGGGGCTTGCTTCACGTCTTCAGGGCGCGCGCGGTGGTGCTCGCCACCGGCGGCATCGGCAAAGCCTACGAGATCACCAGCAACAGCTGGGAATACACCGGCGACGGACACGCGCTGGCCTACGACGCGGGTGCCGCCCTGATCGACATGGAGTTCGTCCAATTCCACCCCACCGGGATGATCTGGCCTCCGAGCGTCTGCGGCATCCTGGTGACAGAGGGAGTTCGCGGCGAGGGCGGCGTCCTCGTCAACAAGCTCGGCAAGCGGTTCATGTTCGACGACATCCCGGAGAACTACCGTGCGCAAACCGCGGACAACGAGGAGGAGGGCTGGCGCTACACCCAGGGCGACAAGGAGGCGCGCCGACCACCGGAGCTGCTCACCCGTGATCACGTGGCCCGCTGCATCCTGCGCGAGGTTCGCGAGGGGCGCGGCAGCCCGCACGGCGGGGTGTTCCTCGACATCTCCTGGATCAAGCGCCGGCTTCCCAATGCGGAGGAGCACATCAAGAAGAAACTGCCGAGCATGTATCACCAGTTCATGAAGCTGGCGGACATCGACATCACCCGGGAACCGATGGAGGTCGGCCCCACCACGCACTACATGATGGGCGGGGTGCGGGTGGACGCGGATTCGCAGATGTCCACCGTGCCCGGGTTGTTCGCGGCGGGAGAGTGCGCGGCCGGTCTTCATGGCGCCAATCGGCTGGGCGGAAACTCGCTCTCTGATCTGCTGGTTTTTGGCCAGCGCGCCGGCCAGTTTGCGGCGCAGTTCGCCAAGGAACGCATCGCCGGTCAGATCCACGGCGATCAGGTCGACCAGGCCGCCCGAAAAGCGTTGGAACCGTTCGAACGCCAGTCCGCGCAGGAAGTGGAGGGCCCCTATCAGGTCCAGCATGACCTGCAAAAGATGATGCAGCGGCTGGTGGGAATCGTCCGAACGGGAAACGAGATGCTTGAGGCGCTCTCGGGTCTCGAGCAGCTCAACAAGCGCGCGGCCCGGGTCCGGGTCGAGGGAAATCGCGCCTACAACCCCGGATGGCATACCGCCCTCGACCTTTGGAACCTGCTCACCGTCTCCGAGGCGATTACCCGCTCGGCGATCGAGCGGCGGGAGAGCCGAGGCGCGCAGTTCCGCGAAGACTACCCGGACAAGGACGACGCACTCGGCAAAGTGAACATCGTCGTCAGCAAAGGGACGGGCGGCCGGATGGAGATCCGACGCGAGCCCCTGCCGGCGATGCCGCCCGAGCTCAAACAGATCATCGCCGAGATGAAGTGATGGGAACCGCAACCTTCAGAATCTTCCGGGGCGATGCGGAAGGGGGAGGATTCAAAGACTACACCACCGAGGTCGCCGAAGGGACGGTGGTCCTCGACGCCGTCCTTCAAATCCAGGCGGAGAAGGCGAACGATCTCGCGGCGCGATGGAACTGCAAGGCGGGCAAGTGCGGCTCGTGCTCGGCGGAGATCAATGGGGCGCCGAAGCTGATGTGCATGACCCGGATGAGGGATCTGAATCTCGCCGAGCCGGTGACGGTGGAGCCGATGAAGGCGTTTCCGCGAATCCGGGATCTGGTGACCGACGTTTCCTGGAACTTCGAGGTGAAGAAGAAGATCCGAGAATTCAAGCCGCGTCCCCCGGACGCAGCAGACGGTACCTGGCGAATGGCGCAGCAGGACATCGAGCGGGTGCAGGAGTTTCGCAAGTGCATCGAGTGCTTCCTCTGCCAGGACGTTTGCCATGTCCTCCGCGATCACCACCTGCATCGCAGCTTCATCGGTCCTCGCTTCCTCGTCTACACCGCGGCGCTGGAGATGCACCCGCTGGATACCGAGAATCGTTTGCACGACCTCAAAGAAAACCAGGGCGTCGGCCTCTGCAACATCACCAAGTGTTGCACCCGGGTCTGCCCCGAGGACATTCACATCACGGACAACGCAATCATTCCGCTCAAGGAGCGCGTGGTTGACGCATACTACGATCCGGTGATGAAGCTTGTTCGAGCTTTGAGGGGCGGACGGAAGACCACGCTCGAAAAATGAGCGGCCGCACCGGGAAGGAGCGGATCATGTTTGAATTAAAGCGCATCACCCCCGAGGCGATTCCGAGGGCATTGGCCAAAGCCGAGCGGTATCGGCTCCTCAACGAGCCCGAAGAGGCGGAGAGCATTTGCGAGGACGTGCTGCGGATCGATCCCGATAACCAGCAGGCGCTGGTGATGCTGCTCTTGGCGATCACCGACAACTTCGCCCGTGGCGGCCGCATCGACCGCGCCCGCGAGCTGCTCCCGCGACTCAAAGATTCGTACGAGCAGGCCTACTATGGGGGAATCATCTGTGAGCGCTGGGCGAAGACCCAGTTCGATCCCAACCGGTCGAGCCCATTCGTCGACAATCCCATTCGCGAGGCGATGAGCCTCTACGAGAAGGCGGTCCAGCTCAGTCCGCCGGGCAACGACGATGCCGTTCTTCGCTGGAATGCGTGCGTGCGCTTCATCCAGAGCAGCCCCCAGCTTGGAGCGGGGGCGGAGGATTGGAGCAACGACGCCTGCTTCCGCGATGACGTTTCGCCCCGCTGAAATCGAGATCACAGACATCGCTCGACAACATCGCACTCGACCGCATCTCCGGCGCGAAACGCCTTCAGCAAACTACCTGCTCCCCTCGGAACACTTACAAGTCGCCTTCACTCGTGATAGAGCCAACGCGAAGGCGGAAGCGCGATGTCATGTTCCGAATGCAACAATGAATACCACGCAGGCCTCGGCCAGGCTTCGCTCCCTGCGTGAGCGCGTAAGTGAGGCGCTGAAGGACCCACCGCAGCGGTATTTCGACTACGGCATGTTCGCCGAATTTTTCGAGCGCTACGCCCGGATGCGTGATCAGTTGAAGTCTCAGTTCGAACCGGTTTTCACAGACCTGCCGGTGCGCGAGACGCCGAGATCGAGTGGCACAGCGGACTTCGAAGGGCGAGGGTATATCGAACGACGCCACCTCGAATTGCTGAGGAGGGACCTCGACGACTGTTTGGATCTCGTTCCTCTCCTCCGGACGCCGCTGGAGCGCGAGGTCGATCCCGAGATCGACGCGAACTCAATTTTCGTCGTACACGGGAATGATGAAGCGAGAGAGAGCGTCGCCCGTCTGCTGGAGAGGCTGGGCCTCAAGCCGATCATTCTTCATGAGCAGCCCAATCGGGGTCGCACGATCATCGAAAAGTTTGAGTTGCACGCCGCGGTTGGGTTTGCCGTCGTCTTGCTCACGCCCGACGACATTGGCAGCGCAGCATCCAGGCCGGAGGCGCTCAGACTTCGGGCGAGGCAGAACGTGATCTTTGAGTTGGGGTTCTTCGTCGCCGCGCTGGGCCGGCGCAGAGTATGTGCCTTGTACAAGGGTGACGTCGAGCTGCCGACCGACTACTCCGGCGTTGTCTACACGCCGATGGATCCCGCCGACGGCTGGCAACTCAAGCTCGCCAGAGAGCTGAAATATGCAGGGCTCGAGGTGGACCTGAACAAGGTGGTCTGAGAGAAGGCCACTGATGACCGAGACCGATGGGAGACCCATCGGTCCGGGCGAGCGGCCTTCCGGGATGCGGCGGCGATGCGAGCACGTATGCACGTGCGCTACCCGATCGAGCGTCCAAGCCGCCTGGTGAGAGTGGCCATCTACTGCTTGACAGCGAGCTTCAATGCGAGCAGCGCGGACTCCTCCACGCGACGGGGGGCCGTCCACAAAGCCATTTAGCCATGGAGGTGTGAACCAAGGGCAGCGGCCAGCCTGCGCGAGGATGGAATCTTCGCTCAGGAGAAAACGACGATGAAAACAACAAAGCTCGGTGTCTATTCGATTCCTTTGGGAACGGTGCTGCTCGCCCTGCTTGTTTTGGCCCTCTGGCTTCGTCCCTCCCCCCTCTCCGCCGGCATGCCCGAAAGCCTGGATTGGCGAAATCACGGCAATGACCTCGCCAATACGCGATTCCAGAGCGTGGACGAAATCAATCGATCCAACGTTGGCAACCTTCGAGTGGCCTGGGTATTTCACACCGGCGTTCTCGATGAGCTGGCCGAACTGCAGGGTTCGCCGATCGTCATTGATGGAATGATGTTCGTCACCGATGGGCACGATGACCTCTTCGCCCTGGATGCAGCAACGGGCAGGCAGATCTGGGCCTACAAACCTCTGGACACCGGCGAGATGCCGCCGCTCGACAATCTGACCGTCTGCTGCGGCCGCAACAACAAAGGCGTTGCCTTTGGAGACGGAAAGGTCTTCTACGGACGACTCGACGACGTGGTTGTGGCCTTGAATGCAGAAACCGGCGCGGTGGTTTGGAGGGCAACTCTGGCCGACTACCGAGCGCACTATGCGATCAACAACGCCCCACAGTTCGTCGATGGACTCGTGATTATCAGCGTCTCGGGCGGTGAATTCGAGGTGCGTGGCCAGGTATTCGCCCTCGATGCCGACACCGGCACGGTGGTCTGGCGATTCTTCACCACGGTGCCGGAGAGCTACGCGGGAGACTCCTTCCAGCGGGGCGGAGCGGCGGTATGGAATCCACCCGCGATCGATCGGGAATTGGGGATGATTTACGTTGTCACCGGAAACGCCGCTCCCGACGTCCTCGGGGAGGATCGGGCTGGCAACAATTTGTATGCAAATTCGATCGTGGCTCTCGACCTGAGAACAGGCCGCCATCGCTGGCATTTTCAGGCGGTGCATCATGATATTTGGGACTATGATAGTGCGCAGCCCCCTGTTCTGTTTCCGCTCCGGAGGCAGGGGAGGGATTTCAAGGCACTCGGTCACTGCAGCAAGAACGGCCAGTACTACATTCTCGACCGGACGAATGGCCGGCCGATATTTCCGGTGACCGAAGTCGCTGTGCCAACCGTGCCAAATTTCCAACATCCTGCACCGACGCAGCCGCGTTCCGCGGTTGAGCCGCTCACCCCACTTACCTTCGTGCGGCCGAACGACACCGGATTCCCGGCCAGACCGCAATACACCCCGCCCGGAGAGGAGATGTTCGTAATGGTTCCGGGCGATGATGGCGGCTGCGAATTCAACCCCGCGGCTTTCAGCCCGCGCACCAAGTTCATTTACTACGGGACCCGTTATGAGCCGACGACCTTCCAGACCCACCCCGGCAACAGGAGTCTTGTCAATGGGCTTCACCTGGGCTCGACCTTCGTCAACCGGGTCCCCGGGTCGCACCCCTTCGGCATCTTTGGCGCCACCGACACGAGGACGGGCAGGATCGCGTGGAGAATCGAAGTGCCTCTGCCGGCGAAGTCCGGCCTGACGGTCGCGGGTGACCTGGTGTTCTTCGGCGAAGGGAACGGGAAGTTCCACGCCGCGGATGCCGAGAGAGGAAGGATTCTGTTTACCTTCGATCCCGCGCAGAGCAGGATTCGCAACGTCGGCGGCGCCGCCGCTTCTCCGGTGGCGTACGTCGCGAACGAGCGCGAGTTCATCGCCTACGCCTTTGGTGGAAACGTGCCCGACAGGAACAACTTCACTTTCCAAGACCCCAACAGCGGCAGGGTCGGGGACGCGATTATCGCTTTCGCGCTCCCCCAGGGAGAACGAGAAGGCGACGACGAAAACTGATCTGACGGCCGCTAACGAGGCGCGCAGTCGGCAGTGCGGGAGATTCTAACCCGGCCGGAGACCGGATCTCGTCGCTTCGGGGAAGCGGCTGCGATAGGCACCCGGAGACACGCGGAGCAAACGAAGGAAGGCGCGGCGCATGGATTCCGCGCTTCCGAATCCGCAGCGCGACGCGATCACCCCCACGTCTTCGCCGCTCTCCTCGAGCCAGCGGCATGCCGCCTCCACGCGGATTCGCCGGACAAAGCGCGCCGGAGTCGATCCCGCGCTGCGAAAGAAGAGGCGAATGAAGTTTCGGGGGCTCATCTTCGCGCGCCGGGCGAGCACCGGCACCGAGAGATCTTCGTGGAGATTGTCCGCCATCCACGCCTGCAACTCAGCGAACGGCGCGCGATTGGAGGACTGGGCCTGCAATTGGGTGCTCAGTTGCGCCTGTCCACCGGGGCGCTGGAGGAAGAGCACGAGCTTTTTGGCGACGGCCCGACTCACCGCCGTCCCATGGTCTTCCGCTACCAGCGCCAGCGCGAGGTCCATTCCCGCGGTGACGCCCGCCGAAGTGGAGAGGCGTTCATCGCGGATGAAGATTCGATCCGGGTCGACCGAGACCCGAGGATAGCTGGCCGCCAATCGCGCGCAGCTCTCCCAGTGGGTGGTCGCCCGCTTGCCATCGAGCAGACCGGCCGCGGCGAGCAGGAAGGAACCGGTGCACACCGAGGCGACTCGGCCGACCCGGGGAGCGATGAGACGAATCCACTCGATGAGCTCCCGGTCCTGGACGGCGGCGTCGGCGCCGGGGCCGCCGGCGATGAAGAGGGTATCGAATCGATCTCGAACTTCCGGGAACGCGCGACCGGCCACGAGCTCGAGCCCCGAAGCCGTCCGCAGTGGACCGGCGCGATGGGCGAGCACCTCGACGGTGTAGACATCGGGGCCCCGTCGGCCCTCGTCGGTGACGACCCGCGAAGCGAGCCAGAAGACGTCCAGCGGACCGCAGATATCGAGCAACAGCGCGTCGGGGAACGCAACCATCGCGACCCGGTGCGCGCGCGCGGTGTGCTCATCTGCGCGGCGATTCATCCGGTGGGGGGCGGGCTGCCGTTTCCGCCATCGATGAGGTATTTCCAGCTCCCGTCCGCCTGGCGGACCCAGACGGTGAGGTATTTGCTGTAGGAATAGGTGAAAGTTCCATCGGGCCTCGGCACCTGGAGAACGGCGTTGCCGACGGTAAATCCGAGATCTCCGCTGCCGGCGCCGTCCGCGAAGTCAGGGGTCCAGCTCAACACCTGCTCGATCGGAGCGCTGGCGAAGAACTGGGTGATCGCCTCTCTGCCGAACACCATCTGGCCGCCGCCCGGCAATTGCACCCCGTCGTCGGCGACGTAGGCGGGGAAGGCGACCGCGCGTCCCTGCTCGACGGAAAGCTCGGAGAAGGCGGCGTCGGTGTCCAGCAGCTCGGCGCGAATCGCTTCGACTTCGCCCGGCTGCGGGGTGCCGTGATCGCCGGCGAGGAGGGGAAATCCCTCCGGCGGAGGTGGCGGCGGACCGGGGCTGGGGTTGCGCACGTAGGCGACGACTCGCCACCCGCCGCTACCCCATTGCCAGAAAGACAGATATTTCCCGTACTGGACGGTCGACGTTCCGTCGGGCGCGGTGACCGTCAACTCGGTCCATCCGATCGTGTAGCCAAGCCTGCCGTCCTCGGAAGCGTCTCCCGCCATCGCCGTCCAACGCAGCTGGAAAGTGGATGGTCCGGAATAGGCCTGGGCGAGGAATTCCCGGGCCTGGTCTCGCCCCTGAATCAAGACGCTACCGGCGTGGAGGTAGAGCGCCTCCGGCGTCAACAGCGAGACGAAGCCGTCGACGATGCCGTCGCGCTCGGTGAGATCCGAGTGCAGCCGATCGAAAGCCAGGAGAATGTCACGCTGCAGGCGGTGCCCATCGCCCTTCGCCCCTCCGAGCCTCGGCTGGAGCTTCGGCGTCGCTGCATCGCCTGAGTTGGATCGCGACTGCCCGGGCCAGGGGGACATCGCGGTGCAGAGCAGACAACCGAGGACAATTGATTTCATCGACGCTCTCCCGAAGAAGAGCCGCGAACCTAGTTGAGGCCCGGCGGCGCCAGGGGAAGATTTCAGCGAGTCGGCCTGGGGTTGCAGCGAGCGGGTCCCCCCGCGCGGCGAACGGGTTGGCGCGAGCTCAGCGGATCCCGAGGAGCGACTCCAGGCGCGCCCGATGGGTGCGGCTCAGCTTCAGCCGGTGGCCGTCGAGGAGGAGGACCGCGTATTCGCCGTGCGAGGTTGTATGCAGCTCTTTCACCCGGGACAGGTTGACGATGGCGGAGCGGTGGATGCGAACGAAGCGCCGGGGATCGAGCTTGCTTTCCAAGTCTTGGAGGGATTCGCGTAAAAGATGTGACGCGCCCCCGGCATGGATCTCGACGTAATAATCCTGCGCTTGAACCCAATCGATCTCGTCCACCGGGACGAGGATGAGTCGGCTGGCGCTCTTGATGACCAACCTTTCCAGGTAGGCGGCGCCTTTGCCGGCGCCGGCGGGCTCCGCTTCGCCCTCGACCGCGGTGGAAATCTGCTGCACGAGCGCCTGGACCCGCAGCTGGCGAACCTGCTTCTTGGCGCGCTCCAGCGCCTGGAAGAAGCGACGGTCGTCGAAGGGCTTCAACAGGTAATCGATCGCGTTCACTTCGAAGGCGCGAATCGCGTGGTCGTCATGCGCAGTCACGAAGATGGTGACCGGCAATGCTCCGCTGCCCACCTGGTCGAGTATCTCGAAGCCGTTCAATCCAGGCATCGCGATGTCCAGGAAGAGGATCTCCGGGTGTGCGGTCCGGACCGCATCCACCGCCTCGTCGCCGCGGGCACACTCGCCGCAGATCTGGACGCTCGGATCCTGGCTGAGCAGGCTGTGAAGGGTCGACCGCGCGAGAGGTTCGTCGTCGACGACCAGCGCACGAAAACGACCGGCGGCCTCCGCGCTCATGCCGCCCTCCCCTTCGGAGTGGCCAGCTGGAATGGAATGGCCAGCACCGCCATCGCTCCGCCGGTTTCGGTCGCGATGAGGTCGAAGCGATGCTCCTCTCCGTAGAGGTGGCGCAGTCGCTGGCGGGTGTTGGCGAGGGCGACGCCGGCGCCTTCCGTACCCGCCGCATCGCTCGGGGCTCCCGAGCTCGAGTCGCGGACCCGAATCCAGAGCCTGTCGCGCTCGCGCGCGACCTGCACGTCCACCTCTCCAATTCCGGTCTTCGATTCGATCCCGTGCCTCAGCGCGTTTTCCACCAGGGGTTGGATGATCAGGCTAGGCACGAGCGCATCGAGCGCCTCAGCAGCCACCACGATCTTCGTCCGAAGCCGCTGATCGAATCGAACGCGCTCGATTTCGAGATACCGCTCGATGAAGTCCAGCTCATCCCGCAGCGGGACCAGTTGTTCGCCGTCGCCTTTGAGCACTTTGCGCAGGAGCTCGCCCAGCCCGGCGAGCAATCGAACCGCGGTGGCGCCCTGCCCGCTGCGAACCAACCCCGCGACCGTATGCAGCGAGTTGAAGAGGAAGTGGGGCCGCAGTTGCATCTGAAGGGCATCCAGCTGGGCCTTGACCAGCTGTTTCTCGAGCTCCGCGGCCCGCAGCCGCTTCTGGGAGAGAAGCGCGTAGAAATCGAGGGCGTAGCCGACGGCGAGCACCGCCGCATAGCTGTAGAGGTTGATGAAGGCCCGGCTCAGGACGCGCGACAGCGGCGAGAGCTTGGGACCGATCGGAGCGAAGAGAGCAACGCCCACGTCGGCCGCGGCGTCGACGGCCAGGCATCCCACCGCGAGCAAGACGTGAAGGGCGAGGTTTCGGCCGAGGTGCCCCCGGTCCATCGGCAACCAGTGCGCGAACTGGAGAATCAGCGGCGAGAGCAGCGCCCAGGTCCACATGCTGGGCAGGACGGCGAGCGCGGCGGCCGGGAGATCATACCCAATCCCGGCGGTGAGGCTGAACAGGTATCTCTGCCCGATGATGAACGCGCCCATCAGGCTCCAGAGCAGGAAGGAAATCCCGTAGGACTTCCAGGAAAGCCAGGGACGCAATGACAACGAGCTCACGTGCGCACCGTAGCATGGCGCCGGAAATGCTTGAAACTGCCATTGACGCCCCTGTTTCAGCCAACGCTTGACATCGCAATGGCGCCAGCAACACTAAGCGTGGGGGTTTCTGTTTTCGGCGAGGGTTGGCAAAAGACAGCGTTCAATCGGGAGCCGTTCAGCGGGCGGCGAGCGGTGGGCAGCGCTGCCAGGATCGAGTTTGTGGAACCGACGAATACTGTTGCAATCCCAGTTGCGGGATTTGCGCACCGATCGGCGGGTTTTGCACGGACGAGATTTGCCACGTCGAATGGTGCGGCGATTCGGTTTGCGGACCCAGCGAGTACTGCTGCAATCCAAGCTGCGGGATCTGCGCGCCCCTGGACGGGTTTTGCACCGACCAGGTCTGCCATTCGGAGAACACGGGAGGCTGAGAAGAAATCTTCGCTGGAGACGGACGATCGCATCGTCGACATCGTGAAGGGCGGCCTCGACGTCGTCATCCTCATCGGTCGCATGCGAGACTCGGGGCTGCTCGCGCGCAAGATCGCGGCGGATCGCCTGGTTATCTGCGCGTCACCCGCGTACTCGCTCGAAAGGGCAAGCCGGCATCGCCTGCCGACCCCCTTCAGCACAACTGTCTCCATTACACGCTGGTGCCGCGCGACGCGGGGTGGTGATTACGCGGAAGCGACGGCCCCTTGAACGTGCCCGTCCGGGGGAACTTCGAGGCGGGCAGCGGCACGGTGCTTCGGCCCTGGCCGGCCTGGGCATCGCCGTGCTGCCCTCCTTCATGGTGGCGGAGGACGTCGCTGCGGGCCGGCTCGCGCTCGTTCTGGACCGTCAGCACCGCCCCAGATTGGCATCTATGCCGTCGTCGCGCACCGGCGACGGATGCCGCCGCGAGTTCGCGCCTTTCTCGACTTCCTGAGCGCGCATTTCCGCCCATTCGCAGCGGCAAACGGTCGAGGCGGCGTAAAAGGAACTGACCCTCTACCGGGCATCGGGGTCCACGTGCGAGGAATGCCGATCGGCGTTCCCGCCTCTACCACGCAATCATTACGGGCCGATGGGGAACCAGCTATCGCCAGCATCGAGGCTCTTGAAAATCCCACGGCTCGTACCGGCGTAGACGGTCGTGTTGTCGTGTGGGTCAATGGCCAACGAATAGAACCAGGTCCAAGTCGGAGTGACAATTCCAGAGTCTGATTCGTACCAGGTATCTCCCCCGTCCGTGGTCTTGTAGATGCGATTCGGGTTCGTCGCCGACTCATAAGTGCAGGCATACACCGTGTTCGAATCAAGCGGATCGATGGCAAGGCAATGGGCGTCCATCAGCGGTCCGGACAAGCTCACATTCCAGTGTTCCGCGCCATCGGTGCTTTTGTAGAGGCCATACTGCGCAGTACCCGCATAGACGACATTGGGGTTCTGGGGATCGACGTCGACAAGATAAAGCGGGCTATCTGGAAGTGCCTGGTTCATCCTTGTCCACTGTCCTCCGCCATCGACGCTCTTGAAGACCGTCCCTCCAACCACGCCAGCGAACACCCCCGCATAGATCGTCTGGGAATCGCTTGGATCAATCGCCCAGGAGAGAACGTGCCCAATCCCGCCGGAAGGCAACCACGTGGCAGCCCCATCGGTACTCTTGCTGTAAGAGAACACTCCGTCTCCGGCAGCGAATACGGTGTTGGAATCCAGCGGATCAATAGCGATATCGTGGATTGTGTATACGCCGGGCCGCCCGGTTAGACTCCACCAGCCGCCTCCGTCGATGGTCTTGAAGATGCTGTCATCGGTGAGCCCGACGTACAGCGTATTGGAATCCTGTGGGTCCATCGCGAGCGAGCGCACATCCAGTTGGGGGAGTCCCTGACTCTGAAAGGGGAGTCCTTCATTGATGGTGAACCAGCTCTGCCCCTGATCGGTACTCTTGAAAATTCCGGGTTCCGGCCCCTGGGGGCCGAGCTTGGCGGCCGCGTACAAGACATTCGAGTCCCGTTGATCAATGAGCACCCGGATGATCTCCAAGCTGGAAGAGCCTTTAGGGTCCGGCGCTGCGCCAGCAATTGAGCTCAGGCTTGAGAAGACAACGACGATCGGACCAACCAGTGCAGAGCGAGTCATGTTCATTTCCCCCAGCTAAATAGAATTACCCCCCTGCCGCCGACACCGCAAGCGCAGTACTGTTGCACACTAGCTGGCTTTAAATGTCGGAACGCCCATTCACTGCTCGAAAACGTCCGTTGGCTGCTCGACAGTGCATTTGTAAGTGCGACTCGGCAGGGCGGGGCGGGCGCGAACGCGCTGCGAGATGTCGAAACCCGGATCCTTGGACTGGTACGTCGCCTCTCCGCGGGGCGCCAGCTTTCATTTCACTCTCCCCACCAGGGTCGACGACAGCAGTGACCTGCGCAAGTCAGCTCGGCTCAGCTAACCGTCAAGCGCGACGGCAGCTGGGCTGACGACGCCAAGGAGCATTGGCCTTGGGCAGCCCTACGCCGCGGGCCTTCGACCTCCTCCGATGCAGCCCTACCGGGACGAGGATCGCGATCCGTGGTCGCGACTGACCTGAGGACTTCCGTAGACTCTTACATAGTCCACGATCAGCAGCTGCGGGAATTCCGTGGTTTCGTCGGGTGGCCCCGGAAAATTCCCGCCGACTGCAACATTCAAGATCAGGTAGAAGGGATGATCAAATACCCATCGACGTCCGGCGGGCAGATCGGCGGGAGTTTTGGTCTGGTACAACACATCGTCAACGAAGAAATCCACCTGCTTCGGAGACCATTCGATCGCAAAGACGTGGAAATCATCGGCAAAACGCAGCCCATCGCGGAGCGTATATTTTCCGGTGACGGCCGCTCCGCCGGAGTACCCAGGCCCGTGCAGGCTGCCGTGATTGGTGGATGGCTGGCTGCCAATATTCTCCATGACGTCCATTTCGCCACACGTCGGCCAGCCCACGGACTGGATGTTGTCTCCCAGCATCCAGAAGGCAGGCCACAGTCCCTGCCCGATTGGCAATTGCATACGCGCTTCAAACCCTCCGTATTGTTGCGTGAACGTGTTCGCTGTATTCAGCCGAGCCGAAGTATAATCGCGTGTGATTCCATCCTTGCCGGTAAATCGTTCCCGCTTGGCTTCGATGACCAGATTCCCCTTTCCATCGAGGAAGGAGTTATCCCGACGGCTCGTATAGGTCTGAAGCTCGCCATTGCCCCACCCATTCCCACCGATACTGAATTCCCACTTCTTCGGATCGGGCGCCGATTTGGCCGGACCATCAAACTCGTCGGACCAGATCAGCCTCCTGCCCTGAGGCTGGCCCGATGTCGTCGAGGCCAGCAAGATGACCAGACCGACGGACATCCATGGCAGGTTGGACTGAATCATGACCTATCCCTCCTGTCACCGGTTCACGGGCATATCCACTGGGCAGCCCTGGCGGAAGCCTAGCGGGTTTCAAAGGTCCAGGACTCCACCTGGATTGCCGCCGCGCTGAACTGGCCGGAGGCACCCGTGAAACCCAGATAGGCCAAGGGACCGCCCACTTTCGCAGTGAGATCCACGGCGTATGTTTGGGTGGCGGACAGCTCTGGCGACTCGACATCGGTGATTGTCACGACCAGCGCAGTCCCCTCGTAAGAGATGTCCGCTCTAAGAACGTGTCCCCTCAGAACGACGCCGGTGTCCGTCAAGTCAACCAGGACGTCACCGCTGCTCGGCAGGGCGATTGATGGATAGTGGCCGTCGATGAACATACCGGTCGAGTTGGGGCCCTCCCCGTCATTGTTGTTGATGTCGAATTTGATCGCTACGCTGTTGCGAATTCCGTGATAACCGAGCCCACCTTTCTGGTTTCCTATCTCTCGCGGGCCATTGCCCGCGATGGTAAAGGTCATTCCGTCGCCACCGACGGCGCCGGTGATCCGGAACACAAACGATGTGTCGAATCTCGCGATCGGTACTCTGCCGTTCGAGAAGAGAGTGCTGGTATGAACCGG
>Ga0070708_100000604_pt1 | contig 27021 bp, 28 predicted proteins | sample KBSK5503metaG_FD_65469 | JGI IMG/M metagenome (GOLD analysis project Ga0070708, IMG submission 65469) | Corn, switchgrass and miscanthus rhizosphere microbial communities from Kellogg Biological Station, Michigan, USA - KBS K5-50-3 metaG | ecosystem: Host-associated > Plants > Roots >... | reverse complement strand
GGGCGCGGTGGATGTCGTCCTGCTCGACACGACGTTCTGGGGCGGCATCCGGCCGTGCATCAAGGCCGCGGGCGTTTGCGAAACGATGGGGATCGGCGTTGCCGTCCACAGTTCCGGCGAACTCGGCATCCAGTTGGCGACAATGCTGCACCTGGGCGCGGTGCTGCCTAATCTGGGTTACGCCGCCGACGCGCATTATCATCAGCTGACCGATGACGTGATCACCGGCGGACTCATGCGTTACGAAGATGGCGCGATCCGCGTCCCCGATGCTCCCGGCTTGGGCGTCACGCTCGAGAGCGACAAATTGCGGCAATATCACGAGCTCTACCGCGAGTTGGGCGGGTATCCGTACGATCGCGATCCGGGACGCCCGGATTGGTTCGCCCATGTCCCCAACGCGAACTGGGCTGATCCGGACGTCTCGCTGAAGCCGCGCTTACAATGAGCCCGAGAGGAAGCGACTCATGAGTGGACGTCTTAAAAACAAAACGGCGTTGGTCACAGCGGCGGGCCAAGGCATCGGCTACGCCAGCGTCATCCAGATGGCGCGCGAAGGCGCCACCGTGTACGCCACCGACGTGAACCCGAAGCTGCTGGTGAACTACTCGGGCGTGTCCAACGTGCACCCGCTCATCCTCGACGTGCTCGACGACGCCGCCGTCGCAAGAATGATCGGCGAAATGCCTCCGCTCGACGTGCTGTTCAACTGCGCCGGATTCGTCCACCACGGGACGGTGCTCGACTGCTCGCCCAGCGACTGGGACTTCAGTTTCAACCTGAACGTCCGCGCGATGTACATCGCGATCAAGGCGGCGCTGCCGAAGATGCTGCAAAAGCATGAGAAGTCCGGAAGCCTCGCCTCGATCATCAACATGGCTTCAGTCGCCGGATCGATCAAGGGCATTCCGAATCGCTTCGTGTACGGTGCGAGCAAGGCGGCCGTCGTCGGGCTGACCAAGGCGGTGGCCGCCGATTACGTGCAAAAGGGCGTGCGCTGCAATGCGATTGCGCCCGGCACGGTCGACACGCCGTCGCTTGGCGAGCGCATCAGCGCGTTCGACGATCCGGTCGAAGCCCGCAAGATGTTCATCGCGCGGCAGCCGATGGGCAGGCTTGCCAAAGCCGAGGAGATCGCGCCGATCGTCGTCTATCTCGCGTCGGACGAATCCGCATTTGCCACCGGGCAGGTCTTCACCGTTGATGGTGGAATGACAATATAACGTGGACCCGGGACGGCCATAGGCGTCCCGACTTTAAAGTAAATTTGCAAACCGGAGAAATCATGAAACTCGTTCGTTACGGCCCCGCCGGCCGCGAAAAGCCCGGTCTCATCGACGCTGAAGGCAAGTTGCGCGACCTGTCGAAGAAAGTGAAGGACATCGACGCCGCCGCGCTCGCGCCCGCCGAGATCGCCCGGCTGAAAAAACTCGACCCGAAAAAGCTGCCGCTCGTGAAGGGCAAGCCACGCTTGGGGCCGTGTGTCACGACGCCGTCGAAGTTCGTCGCCATTGGCTTGAATTACATCGACCACGCCCGGGAAACGAATTCGCCGATTCCGGAGAATCCCGTCGTGTTCTTCAAGACACCGTCCTGCATCGTCGGCGCGAACGACAACGTGATGATCCCCAAGGACTCGACGCAGATGGACTGGGAGGTCGAGATTGCCTTCGTGGTCGGCCGCACGGCGCGGCATGTGGAGAAGAAGGACGCGCTGAAATATGTCGCCGGCTACTGCATCGTCAACGACGTGTCGGAACGCGACTTCCAGTTGAAGCGCAGCGCAACGCAGTGGGGCAAGGGCAAAGGCTGCGACACGTTCGGACCGCTGGGCCCTTGGCTCGTCACCACCGACGAGATCAAGGATGTCCAGAACCTCGACATGTGGCTCGACGTGAACGGCGTGCGCCGGCAGACCGGCAACACGAAGACGATGATTTTCACCATCGCCGAACTGGTGGCCGATGTTTCACGCTACATGACGCTGCTGCCCGGCGACGTGGTCACGACCGGCACGCCGCCCGGCGTCGGCATGGGCATGAAGCCGCAGACGTGGCTCAAGGCCGGCGACGTCATCGCGCTAGGGGTCCAGGGCCTGGGCGAGCAGCGGCAGAAGGTCGTTCCGTTCAAGGGAAAGCGTTAATTAGCGTCTGGCAATAGGACTCTTGCAATGGACCGGCGGACGTTCACCGGCGGTATCGCGTGCGGTCTCTTGCTGACGCGGTTCAAAGCCAGCGCGCAACCGACCGAGAAGGTCCGCCACATCGGCCTTCTCTCGGTCGGTTCGTCTGCGGATCCTCCTGCCGTCAATGAAGCGTTCCGGCAACGGCTGCGCGAACTCGGGTGGGTCGAAGGCCAGAACGTCGTCATCGACTACCGATTCGCGGAGTACAAGTACGACCAGTTGGGAGGCATCGCGGCCGAGCTGGTACGGCTCGGGGTGGACGTCATCGTCGCGCCCACGACACCCGCCGCGATTGCGGCCAAGAACGCCACCGCGACGATTCCGATCGTCATGGTCGGGCCTGGCGATCCCGTTGCAAGCGGGCTTGTCGCCAGCCTGGCGCGCCCGGGCGGGAATGTCACGGGATTGACGTATAGCGGCGCCAGCATGGACATCTACGCGAAGCAGTTGGAGTTGCTGAGGGAAGCCGCGCCCAAGGTTCAGAGAGTGGCGATACTTTCGAACCCGACCAACCCAGCGCACCCGCTCTGGACAAAACAAATCGAGGACGCTGGCCGGTCGTTAGGGGTCGGCCTTCAATTCGTGGAGGCCCGCGATCCCGCCGAGTTCGATGGCGCATTCGCCGCAATGGCCAACGAGCACGCAGGAGCGCTGCTCGTCGTGGCCGATTCACTGTTCCTGCTTCACCGAAAAAGAATTGCCGACCTTGCCGTCAAAGGCCGTCTGCCTATGCTTGGTTACAGGGAACTTGTCGCGGTCGGAGGGCTCATGTCGTATGGGCCGAGCGTGCTTGATTTCGGGCAGGGCGCCGCCGTCTACACCGACAAGATCCTCAGGGGTGCCAAACCCGCAGACTTGCCCGTCGAACAGCCCGCCAAGCTCGCGCTGATGATCAACCTGAAGACCGCCAGGGCGCTCGGGATCACCGTGCCGCAATCGTTGCTGCTGCGTGCGGACGAGGTGATTCGGTAACTCGTCGGCGAGGGTCCGCGAAGTCCGTTCGGGTCGGTGGTGCCGCCGCGTGCCCATCCGCGCGGCCACCTTGGCGACGGCGCCCGCTCGCAAGCGCGACGGAAAGCAGACGGGGCCGCCTGTTGCCGCCAAAGACCGACGGTGACTGCGTACCGGCGCTCCGAAAGGCTGCCAGCCCCTAGGATCCGCGAATGGACCAGCCGAGCATGAGAACGCCGCTCGCAGCGATCCAGCTTCCGCCGACGCGCACGGCGATGCGCGCCCAATGCGCTCGCAACTGGACGACGAGCGCGGCGACGATCACGACCATCACGAATGCCGCGGCCGCCAGCCCGAGAGTGGCGACGATCGCCTGTGCTGAGAATCCCATGCCCGTTCCGTTGAGGTAGCCGTGAAAAATGCCGAGCAACGCACAAAGCGCGGTCAGCGAGCGCAGCGACAGCTTTGCATCGGCCACGACCAATCCGCCGAGCAGCAGGAACCAGAGCGCGGCCCCGAGCGTGCCGGCACTGGCGACCGCCGAGGACAATCCAGCGAGGCTCCCCAGCAACCACGCAGCCGGTAACATGAACATCGCGCGTCGTCCGTAGGGTGCGCCGCGCAGCCCTGCCAACAGCGCCAATGCTAATGCGGGCACAAGATCCTCGGGGCTCGTGACAAAGTGCATCAAGCCGTCGTAAATCGGGCCCATGCCTGTTGCATTGAGGTGCGCATCTGCAGGCGCGCACGCCAGCGCGACGCCGAGCATGACGATGGCGCGAATTTGCGCGCGCGACATGATTTTCTTCTTCATGCCAAAGCCTTCCACATGAAGAAAGCGCCCCCCGCCGCGACCACCGTGCCGGCGACACGCAGCAGCCGTCTGCCCCAAGGCCTTCGATGGGCCGTCCCGATGCCGATTCCGATCGCGTGCAGGCCTCCGGTCGCGACGACGAATCCCATGCTGTAGAGCAATGCGCTCTGGCCCGCAGGGAGCTCGGTTCCATGCGCGTGGCCGTGGAAGATCGCGAAGCATCCGACCACGAGTGCCGCGATGACCAGCGACGGCCGCAGTTCGAACGCGACCGCCGCTCCAAGCACGATCGCCGATGCGGCTATCCCGTATTCCACACCGGGAAGCGGCATGCCGAGAAATCCGAGCATGCCGCCCATCGCCATCACCAGCGGAAACGCCACCGGCAGCACCCAGATCGCGGGTGCGCCAAGCTGCGCGCCCCACAGCCCGACGGCGACCATCGCGAGGACATGATCCGCGCCGGAGATGGGATGCAGGAAGCCCGTGACAAATCCGTAGGCTTCGCGCTGCAATATATGTCCGAGGGCCGACTGCGCCCAAAGCGCCGTGATCATGGTGATCACGAAGATCGAACGATGTTTTGGGGTTGGCGTCATCGCAATGCTGCGACCAGCAACGCAACGCGCTGGATCGTCCAGAACGCGCCGAGCGTGCCGACCGTGTAGCCGGGAAGCGCCTGCACCCAGCGCGGCCAGCGGACTTCGAGCACCCGGAAGGAACGTCCCATCGCGAGCACCAACGCGACGAATCCGAGCTGCCCCAGCTCGACACCGACGTTAAAGGAGAAGAGCGCCCACGGCAGATCTTGCCGCGGAAGGCCGGCACTGGTCATCGCGGTAGCGAATCCGAACCCGTGCAGCAGCCCGAACGCGAATGCCACGACCCACGGGTGACGAATCGTAAAGCTGGTCTCGCCGCGCCACACGCGAACGATCTCAGGCCCTAGAAAGAGGATGCTCAAGGCAATGGCGGCGTTGAGCGGCAGCGCCGGCGCACTCGCGTATCCAAGCGTGGCGACGGCGAGCGTGATGCTGTGTGCAATGGTGAACGCGGTGATCGTCTTCACGAGCATCCATCCATTGCGCACGATCAGCAGCAGACCCAGAACGAAAAGCAGGTGATCCGCGCCGAACAGGATGTGCCGGATCCCCTCGACGACGTACGTGCCCATCACCTCCCACCGCGATTGCGATGCGGCGATCTCGACCCATGGCTGCGACGGGCGTGCGATGGCCTGAATCGTCCTCCCGTCCAGGAGCTCGACCCGCACCAGCGCGTCGGTGATCGTGAGCTGGAGCCCCGCGATCTCGATGCGCCTGCCGGCAAGCCCGTTCGGCCCGGCGTCGATCCATCGCCGCTCGACGAGAGAATCCGCGAGCTCATCGACCGTGGGCGGCTTCATGTCGCGCACACCTTCCGGCATCAACAGCGCGAGCGGCAGCCGCATTCCTGCCAGCACCGGTGTCCGAAAGAGCACGGAGAACTGGCCGGGCGCCGTCTCCTTGATCTCGAGATAAGCAGGGCGCGCCTCGTGCGCCTGCGCCAAAGGCAGGAAGAGCGCAAATGCGATGAACAACGACACCGCAAGATTGCCGGTGCAACGCGCCATTGCGCTCATGACGGCGGTTTCGCAGGCGGCGGACTTGCGTGGGCCGACGGAAGGGAGCTCGCGGCGGACTCCGGGAGCACGGGAAGCAATACCGTATATTTCGCGCGCATCCCGTCATAGGCCTTGCGCCAGGCTTCCGCCTTCTGTTCCGCAAGCCAGGCCGTCTTCGCGTCGGACTCCACCTCCGCGAAGGCAGGCGCGCGCCCGGGGATGATCGAATCGACGAACACGAGATGCCACCCGAATCCGGATTCGATCGGCCCCCGCCAAGCGCCGGGCTTCGCCCCCAAAATGCCCTGCGCAAAATTAGGCCCGAGCTCCTTGGCAAGCTCGTCGGACGTGCGATCGGCGTAGTAGTCCTGCAGCATGAACGGATCACCGAAGGTCGAGGCGAGCTTCGCGTCGACGGGCTGGCCGGCGAGCTTCGCCAGCGCCTTCTCGGCATCGGCGTGCGCACGTTCGCCGCGCCGGTCCGGAGAGAAGTAAAGCTGGCGAAAACTGATGCGGCCGGGCAATGCGAACTTGTCGGCGTTCTTCGCGTACCACGTCTCGAGTTCGGCTTTGTCCGGCTCGTGCGCGTTCGCCACGTCCTCGGCGAGGAACTGCATCTTCTGCGCCATTCGGCGCTTGACGATGGTGTCGTCCTTGTCGAGACCCATCGCGACGGCCTCGCGGTAGAGCACCTCTTCCTGCACCTGGTTCTCGACCAGCTTGCCGAACTCTTCCTGCGTGGGCGCGCGGCGCCACTGCGATTGAAAAAAGAGTGTCGATTGCAGCAGCTCGTCCGGCGTCAGGCGAATCTGTTTCGACACGTCGGACCCGCCCAATCGGTGCTCGAAGTATCCATACCCGACGAACAGCACGGTACCCAGCACCAGGAAATGCAGCAGCGGCTCGTGCAACAGGCGCCGCAGCGCTCGGGCAAAGCCTGCGAGCAGGGTCGGTGGATTTACTTCGGAAGGAATCAAGAGAAGTCGAGAAGGCGGACGGGGGAGGTCAGCGCGCCCGTCGCTCGTCGTCGACTGCATGATGCGCGATGCGGGCGGGCGAATCGTCCGCCTCGAGCCAGGCACGCGCCGTTGCGACATCCTGGCCCCTGCCGTAGAGCCGGACGAGACCAAGTGAGCGCGCCTCGCCGAAGGAAAGCGTGCCGTTGACGATCGCCGCGATCACCGGTTCCTCGGTCACCAGCACCACATCGCCGTTCGCGGGACCCTGGCGATGGACCTCCATCCCGAGCTTGCCATTCTCCGTCGCGAATCGCGTCCACAGCATCGGCTCGAGCAGGACGATGGACAACGCGGGCGCCGACACAGACGGCGTGGCGCTCGCCAGCCGCCCGCGCAGTTTGAAAAGCGCGCTGTTGATGCGCAGCATCACCAGGCGGAGCTGTTCGGGGGATGCGGTCGCGTCGATTCCTAGCGTCCAGTCGAGCTTTCCGCCGAGGCGCGCCGACGACACCGCACCGAGTACATAGAGGGCCTCGGGATAGGCGTATCCCACTGCCACGCGCTGCAGTGTCACGTCGTCGCCTTCAAGCATGCAGGCCGTCACCGGCCCCGCAAGCAGCGCGGCGACCAGCGCCGCACCCAGCGCGCGGCGCGAACCCGCGCGCCTGGGGATTGTCATGCCTGTCGTCGCCATCGCGTCGTCCTGCGCGATCCCTTTGAACGCCTGCTACTTCCTCGTATCCTGCGAGTGCAGGAACGCATCCTGGCTTTCCCTGTCGTATTCGCCTTTGCGCAGCGTCACCAGATTGCTCGGCCCCTTGGCGAGAATTTCATAATTGGCGTAGCCGAATTCGTTGCTGCGCGCGCCGTAGTACTTGTCGCCCATCTTGTAGACGGCCATCTCGAACGGTGTATTGCCGACCATGGTGACGACCCTGCCGTTCTTGATCGAGTACGGGGTAGGCACGATCTCATAGGCGGCCTTTGCCAGATCGCTGACGACGGCGGGCAACACCGAGCGCCGGCCAACATACTGGACGACGACGGTGTCGGCGTCGTATTGCGCCTTGTATGTCTCGCCGGTAACGCTGTTGCTGAACCACAGCCCCTTGCCGACCACCAGCGCCTTCACTTGCTCGTCGGTGAGCGCGGTTGCGCCCTTGCCCGTGAGGTCCGCGACCGTCATGCCCGCATTCGCGGCTTTGCGCGCTTCGGCAGTCGGCGTGTACCAGATGGGCGAGCTCCACGCACGTTCCTGCACCGTGGCGGGCACGGAGTCGGGTGGTGCCATGCCGAGCTGCCGTGCCTGAATGGTGCTCCAACGCGGCGTCGGGATTTCAAGTACGCGCGCGTAGTAGAACGCATGAAGGCTGGGATCGAAGTCGGGATCGGTCCATACGGTCTTGAGTTCGACCGAACCGACCGTGTTCGCGTACGTCGCCTTGTCGATGTCCACCGTGCTGTGGATGGCGGGTATGCGCCCGCTCCACTTGTCCGGCTTGCGCTCGCCCGACCAGACCACGTCGTAGATCTTCTCGAAGCTCTGGCCGCTCCTGGTCCAGCCCTTGACGATTTCGATGCGGTCCAGATTCCCGGCCGCCGGGTCCTTGATTGCCCACACCGCGAACGTCGGCGCCTTCGCCTTCGCCGGCGGCAGGTCGCCACCCATCGGCACGCCGCCGGCATAGGCCGACTTCACCCAGCCCTTGTCGTTGAGCATCGCCGCCTTGTAGTCCCAGCCGCCGAAGAGGCGCACCTTGATGTGCGGACCGCTCGTGCCGAAGGTTTCCTTCCGATACATCGCATCCCACAGCGAAGCCCGCGTGTTCTCCTCCGCCCACACACCGCTCAGGCCGGCGGGATTTTCCTTGCGCACGTCCAGGCCGACGAACAGATGGCCGGACATCCGCGTCTGGATCGTGCCGTCGTTGATGCCATGCCCGCCATAGAAATTGGTCTGGCGATATGGCACTCCGGTGTTGTGCGAGTCCGAGCCGGCGACGAAGCCGAACTTGTACGGGTTGTAGCCCCTGGTGTCCTGCATCGTCAGGCCATCCTTGAGCGCCTGCCGCGCGTAGCTGCCGACGATGTGCGGAATCCTTCCGCTGTCGGCAGGCAGGCCGATCAGGAAGCTCGTTAGCTCGTAGTTCGCGAACTCGTCGTTCGGGGAGAGCAGCGGGTGGGTCTCCGACTGCCCCTTGATCTGCTTGATCTCCACCAGCCGCTCGTTGCGGTCGCGCGAGGCCGCCCACGCCGCGTCGATCGGCCGGCCGAGGCTGTCCAGATCGACGGGATACATCCAGCCGTCGGAGAGATTGGCGTTGTGCGAAATGGCGAGCAACTCGTTGCCCGCCTTGCGCTGCTCGTCCATCCATTTCCAGAGGTCCTCGGGGTGCCAGGAATCGAGCGCCGAGTACGGCGCAATCGGCACCTTGCCGCAATCCCGGAAGTAGACATTGCGGTGCAGGTTGCGGAAATTGGCCTGCGACGTGAATTCGTACGAGCAGAACGCGGTGAACTTGCCGGGCTTGTTGTTCTCGTCGGCGATTCGGACGTTTTCCTTCCAGATCGAGCCGGCGACTTCCGGAGTCGAGAGCGCATCCACGCGGGGTCCGCTGACCAGTTTGACGAGCGCGAAGAAGACCTTCTGCACATCGGCGGGGTCGTTCGGGTTGGCCAGGATGTAGGGCTGCGCCTCGGGCAGCTTGCTCATCGCCGATCCAGGCGTGTTGGCCGCCTTGGTGAGCCCGACGTACTCGGAGTGGTCCGTCACACCCATCCAGTCGAGCGGCTGCTCGATCTTGATGTCGTAGCCGAGCGGGTGCTTGATCGTGGCGCCCTGCCCATACTTGTACGCGTCGCCCGGGCCAGTGAGATGGTTGCCGAAGAGCCAGGCGTCCACGGACCAGCTCGTGTGCACGTGCTGCTCGCCGAAATAGGCATTGCGCTCCGGATTCTTTTCCTGCGCCAGGACCAGCGTGCAGGAAAGCGCGGCAGCGACGGCGCCCGCGAGCAGATTGATCGTATGTTGCTGAACGACTTTACGCATGGCACTCTCCTTCTAGGTCCGCTCTCCGAAATCTACCAAGATTCGGACCGAGCCGGCTAGCTGTTTCTGTCACATTCAGTCGAACTTGGTCGCCGAACGTTGGCGGACCGAGGCAGCATGCTCGTCCTCAAGGATTCCTGGACCAAGCGTGGGACACGACCCAGGCGACCGGCGAAGCGAGCAAACGCTATCGCCGCAACCACAACGAGGCTTTTGACGAATGACAGCTATTGGCCAGAACCAGTCGGTCGGTCTCTCCGTCAAAATTGCACACGCACGATCGCAGGAGTAGAGTCAATTTTCCCGCAAGTGATGCGTGACAACATTGTTACACGGTCAGGTAGTCTCCAAGGAGAATTTTGCTATGCCAAGCATTGAATCGTCGAGGTGGATTATCTGGGTGTTGGCGCTGTCGACGCTTGCCACGGTGCACGCGAGCGCTGCCGCTGAAGCCACGAACGACGCTGCCCCGTTGACCGTGGCGCAGGCACCCAATTACCGGAGTGACATCGAGACGGGTGCGACGTCGGTGACTGCCGCGCAGGTCGAGCAGTATCGGGCGGAGTACCAGGCGGCAAAGACGCAGTGGTCCAAGATGACACCGCAGCAACAGGCTGCGGCGGTCGAATCTGCACGCGCAAAGAAGCTCAAGGACCTCTCGATGATCGAACTCGTCGGTCAGCGGGACGACATGCAGCGCGAGACAGCAGCGCAGACTGCCCAATACAAGGCGGAAGCCGCGGCGGCCAAGGCCAAATGGGACAAGCTTACGCCGGCCGAAAAACAGGCGGTGCGGCGGTCGGCGTGGCAAAAGAAGCGGTCCGAACTCGACGCGATGGAAGCGGCGGCCGAATATGATCATTAGCGGTCGTTGACCGCTGGCCGCTTTGGGTCGAAAGCGGTCATTCGCAGCTAGGCCAAACGGCGGCGCGCGGGCTGCGAAGCTGGCGCAAGGACCATCGTGAATTTTCCGACTTCTATTGCCGATACGCAACATACTGCATCGGTGCCGGCGTAACGCCGCTCTTGCCGAACGCGGTCGCTGCGCTACCTCGATGGATAAGGCCTTAGCCGGCGTAACCCGGTCGCGATGCGCGCATTAGGCCGGTTAAGCAACCTACATTGATGGTAGCAGTGGTGGTAAGGGCAAGCGCGAACCGGTAGTCGCACTTCGTAGCTCGGGGAATTGGGTCGGTTCAATTCCGCTATTTCGTCACATTTCGATCGAACTTGGTCGCCGAACGTTTCCGTTCGCCGCCACTTGTGCGCGGATCTGCCAGTTCGGGCCGAAATCCGGCTTGACGACGTTGTAATACGCGGAAATCTGGGTGTTCACCGGCAGCTTGCCCAGATGAAAGATCTTGCCGATGCCGCCGCCGACCGGCACCGTCCACTGCTGGTCGCGAGCGCGAGACTGATCGCGTGGAAGGGCGTTCCTTTCATGCTTGGTCTCCTTCGCGAAAAAGGATGAGGCCGTCAGCAATTGCAGGTCAGCGACTGCCTGAACGATTCTCGACACCATGGGGAACAGCGGCAAACGCGGCCCCGGCGCGCCCATCTATGGTGTCAATTCCATGCGGCCGATCCAACCGGCGGTTGGTGAACCTTTCAAGGAGCCGTGTAGGCCGTCTTGACCGTCGTGAAGAATTCCGCGGCGTAGCGCCCCTGCTCGCGCGATCCGTAGCTCGACCCTTTGCGGCCGCCGAAGGGCACGTGGTAATCCACGCCCGCGGTCGGCACGTTCACCATCACCATGCCCGCCTGCGCGTGGCGCTTGAAATGCGACGCATATTTGAGCGACGTCGTGACGATGCCCGACGACAGCCCGAACTCGGTGTCGTTGGCGACGGCCAGCGCCTCGTCATAGTCCTTGACGCGGATGACGGCCGCGACCGGGCCGAAGATCTCTTCGCGCGCGATGCGCATCGCATTGGTCGCTTCGGTGAAAAGCGCGGGCGACAGGTAATAGCCTTCGGTCGCGCGCTGCAGGCGCTCGCCGCCCGTCACGAGTTTGGCGCCCTCGCCTTTGCCGATACCCAGATACTTCTCGTCCTGCTCGAGCTGGCTCGGGTCGACGACGGGTCCCAGGTCCGTGCCCTGCAGCAGCGCATTGTCGACGCGCAGCGTTTTCAACTTCTCCGTCACGGCCGCGACGAAGCGGTCGTGAATCCCCGCCGTGACGATCAACCGTGACGACGCCGTGCAGCGCTGGCCCGTCGAAAAATACGATCCTTGAACGGCGACGTTGACCGCCGTCGGCAGGTCGGCGTCGTCGAGCACGACCAGTGGATTCTTGCCGCCCATTTCCAGTTGCAGCTTGGCCATCCGCGCGATGCCCTTCGCCGCGATGCTGCGTCCCGTGCCGACCGATCCGGTAAAGCTGATGCCCGCCACGTCGGGATGGTTGACGAGCGTTTCGCCGACGACGGAGCCGCGACCCATGACGAGGTTGAACACGCCCGCGGGGATGCCCGCACGCGCCAGGATTTCGGCGACGGCCCACGCGCATCCCGGCACGAGGTCCGCGGGTTTGCACACGACGGTGTTGCCGAACGCCAGCGCCGGCGCGATTTTCCACGCGGGAATCGCGATCGGGAAATTCCACGGCGTGATGAGGCCGATGACACCCAGCGGTTCGCGCGTGACCTCGACTTCGACCCCGGGGCGCACCGATGGAAGCTTGTCGCCCGTCATCCGCACGACTTCGCCGGCGAAGAACCGGAAGATCTGCCCCGCGCGCATCGCCTCGCCGACGCCCTCCGGGAGGGTTTTGCCTTCCTCGCGCGACAGGAGCGTGCCGAGCTCGTCCTTGCGGGCGATGATTTCGCTGCCGGCGCGGTCGAGGATATTGGCGCGCTCCTGGATCGAGCCCGTCGACCACGCGGGAAAGGCCTTCTTCGCTGCGGCGATGGCGGAACGCGCCTGTTCCGCGTCGGCCTGCGCGTATTCGCCGATGATGTCGCTTGTATCGGAAGGATTGCGGTTCGCGCTGACGGATGCACCGGCGATCCACTCGCCGGCGATATAGTTCTTGAAGAGTTCGGCCATGATGTGTTCCAGATTGTCTAGAGTAGTTTGCGGCGCGCGAGGTTTCGCATCAGCGCGCCTGCACCGAAAGTCCACGGTGCGATGCGGTCGGAATGATTGACGCGGTTGACGAGCGCGCCCAGCGTCGGCGTTGCGACGGTGACGATGTCGCCGACGACGTGCGTGAAGCCTTGTCCTGCGCCTAAGCGATCCTTCGTCGGCGCGAACATCGTTCCCAGGAAGAGCATGAGACCGTCCGGATATTGGTGATTGGCGCCGATCGCCTGGCTCACCAAGTCGAGTGGATCGCGGCTGATCATCGCCATCGAACTCGAGCCCGTCAATTCGAAGCCCTCGGGACCGTCGACGCGCATCGCGATTTCGCAGCGGCGCACGTCGTCGATGCCGTAATGCTCGTCGAACAGGCGGATGAACGGGCCGATCGCACAGGATGCGTTGTTGTCCTTCGCCTTGCCGAGCAGAAGCGCGCTGCGGCCCTCGAAATCGCGCAGGTTGACGTCGTTGCCGAGCGCCGCGCCCACCGTGCGCCCCTTGCTGCTCACCGCAAGCACGATTTCCGGCTCAGGATTATTCCACTCCGATTTGGGATGGATGCCGACTTCCGAACCCGTTCCCACGGCCGACATCGGCTGCGACTTGCTGAAAATCTCGGCGTCGGGGCCGATGCCCACCTCGAGATACTGCGACCACGCGCCCTGCCTGATCAACGTCTCCTTGACCTGCTGCGCCTCGGGAGAGCCCGGCCGGATCTTTGAAAGATTGTCGCCGATCACCGCGACAATTTCGCGGCGCACCGACTCGGCCTTCGCCGCATCGCCGCGCGCCTGCTCCTCGATGACGCGTTCGAGCGTGCTCGCGACGAACGTGACGCCGGAGGCCTTCAGTGCCTGCAGGTCGCAGGGCGCGAGAAACCACGGCAGCGCCGGATCGCGCGCGTCGGGCACCGAATTGGCCAGGATGTCGGTGGTCGACGCGATGCGTGGCAACGGCCCCGCAGCGCGGATTGCGGCCACGGGATTGTCGCGATTGATGAGTTCACTCGCGGTGGCCGCGACTTGCGAGAGGTCGTACACGCCGTCCGACCGCACGAGCACGACCACCGGCCCCTCGAGCGCCGCCATGAAGATGCGGCCCACGAGCACAGCGCGTTCGTGGTCGTCGGGCAGGGAACGGGGAACGGTGAGGCGGTCTTTCATCGCGGTGCGGAAGGCGGGTCGCTTTGGACCGTGGCCCGACAGAATACCCGACATCCGAGCGCGCCGCGCAGCGCCCGCGGCTGCATAATCCGGTCTGGATCACCGACGGCTGGAACTATGACGATGGCGTTCGACGAGCAGGAAACAGCCGCGCAATTCCTGGTCGCGGCGCGCAAGGCGGGCCGCCCGGGCGAACGCTTGCCATTGGCGGCGCGCCCCGCGGATCTCGAATCGGCGCTCGCCATCCAGCGCCGCGTCACGGAACTGCTGGGAGAAAGGATCGGCGGCTGGAAGTGTTCGGTGCCTTCTGAAGCGCGGCCGATCAACGCCGCACCGATCTTTGCGTCGACGATCTTCCGTACATCGCCCTGCACGATCGTCGCGACCGGCGCCACCGCGAAGATCGAACCCGAGGTCGCGTTCGTGATGGCGCACGATCTTCCCCTGCGTGACACACCGTATTCGGAGGCCGAAGTGCGCGCGGCGATTGCGGAACAGCGGTTCGTGCTGGAAATCCTCGGCTCGCGCTTTGCCGACCCATCAGAAGCGACGTGGCCGGAAATGGTCGCGGACAGCGTGCAGAACCAGGGACTTTTCATCGGCCCAGCGTTTGCGAGTGTTCCCGATACGGCGCTTCGTGGCTTCCTGATCACCGTTCGCAGCACTGCCGGTGTGCTGTCCACGCACCACGGCCGCCATGGCGACCGGCATCCGCTGTATCCGCTGTACTGGCTCGCGAATTTCCTCGCGGAACGCGGCGAGGGATTGCGCGCGGGGCAGGTCGTCACGACGGGGTCCTACGCCGGCGCAATCGAGGTTCCGTTGAAGGAGGCGCTTACCGTGACCTTCGGCGACCTTGGCGTCGTCAACGTTCAGCTCGCGAGGAAACCATGAGTCTTGCGGGGATGGGCGTGGTCGCGATCTGGCACGACGTGCTGCCCGACGCGAAAGACGAATACTACGAGTGGCACAACCGGGAGCACATGCCTGAGCGCGTGGGCATCCCGGGCTTCCGTCGCGGCCGCCGTTATCTCGCGGTCAGCGGCGCACCCGAATTTTTCACGCTGTACGAAGCCGACAGCCCCGAAGTGCTGGGCGGCCAGGACTACCTGAACCGCCTGAACGCGCCGACCGAATGGACGCAACGTGTGATGCCGTCGTTTCGCCATTTCGCGCGCTCGAGCTGCCGCGTAGCGTTCACCGGCGGCACGGGCAGCGGCGGCGTGATGCTGACGATGCGCTTCGACGTCGACGACGCGCATCGCGCAACCACGATCGAGGCGTTGACGCGACGGATCTTGCCGCCGTTGACCTTTCGCTATGGCATCTGCGGCGTGCACCTGTGCCTCGCGGACCTCTCCATCAGCAAGGTCGAAACCGCGGAGAAGAATGTGCGCGAGAAAGCGATGCCGGTCCCGGCCTGGATCGTGCTGATCGAGGGCAATGCCGTGGCCGATGTCCGCGGCGCGGGCGAGGCGCTCGCGCCGGGACTCTCGGCACCCAACGCGAGCGCGCCCGAAACAGCGATCTACCGTCACGAGTTCACGCGCCTCAAAACGCCGTGGAGCGCGGGCTGAACCGGCATATCGGGCACCCGTTTTTGTTGCATACTTCCAGCGGTTCACGATCCGCGCATAACGCTCATGCCCGCCACCGACGCCACCCGGCCGGCCTCCTCGGACGCTGTACTGTTCCCGGAGATCGACCCGTATGCGACCGGGCGCCTGGCGCTCAATGCCGTTCACACAATGCGTTGGGAAGCGTGTGGCAATCCCGACGGCGTGCCGCTCGTCTTCCTGCACGGCGGTCCGGGCGGCGGCTGCCTGCCGCACCATCGCCGGTTCTACGATCCGGCGTTCTGGAACATCGTGCTGTACGACCAGCGCGGAGCCGGACGCTCGACGCCGGCGGCGGAACTTGCCGATAACACGACGCAGCATCTTGTCGCGGACTTGGAGCGATTGCGCGCGGAGTTGCGCATCGAGCGCTGGCTCGTCTTCGGCGGATCGTGGGGTTCGACGCTGGCGTTGGCCTACGCGCAGGCCCACCCCGAACGCGTGCTGGGTCTCGTGTTGCGCGGCATTTTCCTTGCCACCGCCTCCGAGATCGACTGGTTCATGCATGGCATGCGCAACATTTTTCCCGAAGCGTGGCGCGCGTTCGTCGAGGCGCTTCCGCTCGAGGAGCGCGGCGACCTGCTCGGCAATTACTACCGCCGCCTGACCAGTCCCGAGCCTGCGCTGCACCTGCCCGCGGCGCATGCATGGGACCGCTACGAAGGCGCATGCACGACGCTTCTGCCCGCCGCGGATCCACTCGCGAGATTCGACGGCGACACCGCCGCGCTCGCGATCGCCCGGATCGAGGCGCATTACTTCGTCAATCGCGGATTCTTAGCGCCGGGCCAGCTGCTGGGAGGCCTCGCGCCGATCCGCCATCTGCCGTGCACGATCGTGCAGGGCCGCTACGACGTCGTGTGCCCGCCGGTCACCGCCGATGCGCTGGCGCGGGCGTGGCCGGAAGCCGAGTTCGTCATCGTGCCCGATGCCGGTCACTCCGTTCGCGAGCCGGGCATCACCCGCGAGCTCGTGGCCGCCGTGCGGCGCATGCAGCAGCGCCTTGCCTGATCTCTCGCTGGATAGTTGACAGCGTCAAGCAACAGGTTGACGATGTCAACTTGTGTTCGCGAAGGCGGGGGTTCCAATGGCCGGAAATGGCACGGCGGGGCGCTATGAGGTCGCCCCCGAGCGCGTCGCCGCGATGCGCCAATTTAGCCGCTTCTACACGCGGCGCATCGGCGTCCTCCAGGAAGGACTGCTGGCGACTCCTTTTTCACTGGCGGAGGCGCGCGCGCTCTACGAACTTGCCCATCGCGAGGGCCTCGCGGCCAGCGACCTTGCCGCGGAGCTCTCGCTCGACGCCGGTTACCTCTCGCGCATTCTCGAACGCTTCGCCCGGCGTGGTTTGGTGACGCGTACGCGGTCCGCGGACGATGCCCGCGTGCGCCCGCTCGCGCTGACCGCGAAGGGCCGTGCCGCTTTCGCGCCGCTCGACCGGCGATCGCAGCAGGAAGTGGCAGCGTTGCTGGGCGCGCTGACCGCCGAGGCGCAGCGACGGTTGATCGACTCGATGCACACGATCGAGTCCCTGCTTGCGGACAAACCCGCGCCGCCTGCGCCGTGCGTCCTGCGCACGCACCGTCCGGGCGACATGGGGTGGGTCATCGAGCGCCACGGCGCCCTGTATGCGCAGGAGTACGGCTGGGATGAGCGCTTCGAGGCGCTCGTCGCCGATATCGCGGCGCAATTCATTCGCGAATTCGATCCGCAGCGCGAACGCTGCTGGATCGCCGAACGCGATTGCGAACGCGTCGGGTGCGTGTTCGTCGTGCGCAAGTCCGAGACCATCGCGAAGCTGCGGCTGCTGATCGTCGATCCCGCGGCGCGCGGCATCGGACTGGGCCGGCAGCTCGTGGACGAATGCGTGCAGTTCGCGCGCTCGCGCGGCTATCGCAAGCTCACGCTGTGGACGCAAGCCAATCTGCTGGCCGCGCGCCGCATCTACGAGGCGGCGGGTTTTCGCTGCGTGCGCCGGGAACGGCACACGAGCTTCGGGCACGCGTTGGTCGGCGAGACGTGGGACCTTCCGCTGCGACCGGGCTCGAAGTAGGGCCGGAAGTACCGGCCGAAGTACGGACTATTCCTTGATCGCCTCGAAGGGAATGCTGATCCTGACTTCATCGCTCGCGGCCACCGGGAGAGCGTACTTCATGCCGAATTCCGAGCGCACGAGCGATCCGGTTGCCTCGCCGCCGCACATCGGCTTCTTGTTGATCGGGTTGGGCGCGCATTTGAAACTGACCACTTTGAGGGCGACCGGCCGGGTGACGCCCAGCAGCGTGAGCTCGCCGTTGGCGCCGACCACGTTGTCGCCATCGAAGACGAGATCGGTCGACTTGTAGGTCATCGTCGGAAATTTCTCGACGTTCAGAATATCCTCGCCCTTCATGACGCCGAGCAATGCCGGCGCCGCCACGAGAGACGCGGTCGCGATCGACACATCGACCGTGCCCTTCTTCGCCGCCCGATCGAGCGTCACCTTGCCGGTGGCGTTGGTGAACACACCGCGTTGCTGGGAAAAGCCCATGTGCGTGAACTCCAGCGCCGGCGTCGTGTGCCTCGCGTCGAACACGTAGACATCCTGCGCAACCGCAGGCGCCGATGCGACGGCGGCGACGAGCGCGATCGAGCCGAAAGTAAGGCAAGACTGCATGGTGTCCTCCAGGTCGTGACCGGCGTCTAGAGCGACGCCTCGGATTTTGTTATTGATGCGGCGCGCTTCTTTAGCCCGCGCGAGGCAAAACCATGCGCATGCGCACGACCACTTCGTCGGCGACGACGGTCGGGTCCGACCACTGGCCGTCGCCGATGTTGAAGTCGAGGCGCTTGATCGTGAATTCGCCCGCCGCCACCGAATTGCCGGCGGCGTCCTTCTTCATCTCGATCGGAATGGCGACGTCCCTGACGGTGCCTTTCAGCGTCAGCCGGCCATCGACCTGATAACGGTCGCCGCCCAGGTCCTTCACGGCCGTCGAACGGAAAGTCGCGATGGGAAATTTCATGGCGTCGAACCAGCGCGGGCGGCGGACCTCGGTCTCGGACTCCTCGCTCGCCAGGTCGATGCTGCCGACGTCGATCTCGAAATCGGCCTTCGAATGCCGCAGATCCCTGGGGCGGAAGTCGACGTTGGCTTTCCACTTGCGGAACCGGCCCTCGACATTCACCCCAAGTTGCTTCGAGATGAAACGGACTTCGCTCTTGTCGATGAGAACGCCCTGCGCGCTGGCGCCGGAGGACGCCATCAGCAGCATGGCAAGCGACGGGATGAACGGACGGAAAAGACGCATGGATCGGGCCCTGCCAAAGGAAATTGGAAATGATACCGGGTCAGCGGCCGGGAAGCATCCTGGCCATGACGCCGTCATGGTCGACGAAATGGTGCTTGAGCGCCGCGGCAACGTGCACTGTGACCACGGCGGCCAGCGTGTAGTTCAGCGTCTTGTGCAGGATCAGCAGGGCTTTGGCGCTTTCCCGGTCCTTCCCCACGAGATCGGGCAGTGGAATGACCCCAAGATAGACGACCGAGACTCCGGTGGCCGAACTGTAGATCCATCCGGAAATCGGGATGATGACCATCAGCGCCAAAAGAAACCAGTGAGCGGCGCGTGACGCGCGCTTTTGCCAATCCGGCATGCTCGGGAGCGGTGGAGGCGCCGGGTGCGTCGCCCGCCACGCCACGCGCGCGACGGTGATCAGGAATACCGTGATGCCGATCCACTTGTGCAAGGCGTAGAGCCGCAGCTTGTCCGGGGAGATTTCGAGCCTGGTCATGAACAGTCCCAGGCTGAACCCGCAAACAATCAGCACCGCGGCCGTCCAGTGCAGCGTCTTCGCCGTGCCCGTGTAGTGCAGTTGTGTCATTCCATGATCGCGATGATTGGCCCGTCGACATGCGACTGTACCCGGATATACGCCGGCAAGCGCATGTCGCACCATCGTCGCGCCACACTGCCCTCCCGGAACGCGTCGCTATAATCGTCATGATTCGCTTGGCATCTGACCGAGGGTGTAAACAGTGTCCTGCCCGTTCTTGTTCCCTAGCCGCCGCGCGCGCGGGGAAGGGCGGGCTGATGAAATGAAATAGCCCCGCGGAAATAAAATACCCCCGTGGAAATGAAATACCCCCGTGTCATTCCGAGGAGCATTGGCGACGAGGAACCTGCTTTTGACACCTGACATGGTTGGCCACCGATTTTCAACAGCCTAGAGCCACCTAACGTGACCCCACCGACCTTCCCGCCCGCATGAACGCGGAGTGGCTTGCGCGCAGCCGCGCCGCCGTATGGCATCCGTGCACACAAATGAAAGTGCACGAGACGCTGCCGCTCGTGCCCATTGCCCGCGGCGAAGGCGCGTGGCTGTACGATTTCGATGGCCGGCGCTACCTGGATTCCGTCAGCTCGTGGTGGGTCAATCTGTTCGGGCACGCCAATCCGCGCATCAACGAGGCGGTGGCGGCGCAGTTGAACGAGCTCGACCACGTCATGCTCGCCGGCTTCACGCACCGGCCGGTGATCGAACTGTCAGAGGGGCTGGCCGCGTTGGCTCCCGCGGGACTCGGTCATGCCTTCTATGGCTCCGATGGCGCATCGGCGACCGAGATCGCGCTCAAGATGAGCTTCCACTATTGGCGCAACATGGGCCGCCCGGAAAAGCGCGGCTTCGTGAGCCTCGCGGGTGGATACCATGGCGAGACGCTCGGCGCGCTTGCGGTCACCGACGTCGCGCTGTTCCGCGACGTTTATTCGCCGCTCCTCAATCGCAACGACGTTGTCCCCTGTCCGGACGCGCGGCGCGGCATCACGCCGGAGGCCGCCGCCGCGGCCCTGGACGCACATCTTGCGCAACATCATGCTACGACGGCGGCTTTGATCCTGGAGCCGCTGGTGCAGGGCGCGTCCGGCATGGTGATGTATGACGCCGCCTATCTTCGTCATGCGCGCGAGTTGTGCACGCGGCATGGCGTTCATTTGATCGCCGACGAAATCATGACCGGCTTCGGCCGGACGGGAACGCTGTTCGCGTGGGAACAGGCCGCAACCGGGGCGCCGGATTTCATGTGCCTTTCGAAGGGAATGACCGGCGGCTACCTTCCGTTGTCCTGCGTGCTGTCCACGGACGACGTCTATCAGGCGTTCTATGCCGATGACACGGCGCGCGGGTTTCTCCACTCGCATTCGTACACCGGCAACGCGCTCGCCTGCCGCGCAGCGCTCGCCGTGCTCGACATCTTCGCCCGCGATGACGTGCTTGCTGCCAACCGCGCCAAGGCGGAGCGCTGGGACAAACTCGTCGCGCCGATCGCCTCACATCCCAAGGTTCGCGATTACCGTCGGTGCGGCATGATCTTCGCGTTCGAAGTCGATACGGCGCGCCCGGATTTCGCGCGCTGGTGCTTCGCGGAGGCACTCCAGCGGGAGCTCTTGCTGCGCCCGATCGGCCGCACGGTCTACTTCATGCCGCCCTACGTCGTGACCGACGACGAATTTGCGCTGCTGTGCACGCGCACGCTCGCAATTCTGGACGGGGCGTGATGCGGAAAGCGATCGCCGTCGCCTTGTTGCTGTTCGCGTGCGCCGCGCACGCCGAGCTTCCCCGACCCGTCAGCCGCGCTTTCCTCGACGCGGGCGTGCCGCTCAACGGCGTGGCACTGGTCGTGCAGGAAGCCGGCGCGCTGCGTCCGCTTTTTGCCCACGACCCGGCGCGGCCGATGAATCCCGCGTCGGTGATGAAACTGGTGACGACGTTTGCGGCGCTCGAGTTGCTGGGACGTGATTACCGCTGGAAAACGGAAGCATATCTGGGCGGCCCGCTCGAAGGCGGCGTGCTGCATGGGGACCTCATCCTCAAGGGCTACGGGGACCCGAAGATCACGATCGAACAGTGGCAATCGTTGATGGCCGAGCTCCGCGCGAACGGCCTCGACCGCGTCGCCGGCGACTTGGCACTCGACCGCACATGGTTCAAGCTGCCGCCGCACGACCCCGCACAGTTCGACAAGGAGCCATTGAAACCCTACAACGTCGGGCCCGATGCGCTTCTCGTCAGCTTCAAGTCCGTCCGCTTTGTGTTCGCGCCGAACGCCGCCGGCGATGGCGTGGAATTGCGCGCGGAACCGCCGATGGCCGAAGTCGTCCTTGGGGCGCCGCCGGCGATCGCCGCGGGCGACTGCGACGATTGGCGCGGAGCGCTGGGCGCGTCGTTCGTCAATCGCGGCGCCACGGCCAGGGCGGCATTTTCCGGACACTATGCGGAATCCTGCGGCGAGCGCGACTGGTACTTGGCCCTCCTCGATCATCCGCACTACGTCCACGGGATGTTCACGACGTATTTCCGCGACGCCGGCGGCCAATTCGACGGTGGTTTGAAGGAAAAGCGCGCACCGCGCGGCGCGCGGCCGTTCGCGACACTCGATTCGCCGCCGCTGTACGACATCGTGCGCGACGTCAACAAACTGTCGAACAACGTGATGGCGCGGCAGATTTTCCTGACGCTCGCGACGACGCGCTATCCGCCGCCGGCCACGCCCGCGCTTGCGGCCGATGTCGTGCAGCGCTTCCTCAAGGAGCACAAGATTTCCATTCCGGGATTGGTGCTCGAGAACGGCTCGGGCTTGTCACGCAACGAGCGCGTGACGGCGGGCGGCCTGGCGCAAATGCTCGCTGCCGCCGATCGCAGCGCAGCACGCGAGGAATTCGCAAGTTCGCTCGCGGTTGCCGCCACCGACGGCACCGTGGAGCGCCGATTCGTGAACGGCACGGTCGCAGGACAGGCGCTGCTCAAGACGGGCACGCTGGATGGCGTCAAGGCGCTCGCCGGCTACGTGATCGATGCCGAGGGCCGGCGCTGGATCGTCGTCGCCATCATCAACCACGCAAATGCCGCACGCGGCCAAGCCGCGCTCGATTCGCTCGTCCAGTGGGTCTATCGTAATGCTCGCGCGTGGGACCCGAGTACGCAGAGATGAACGACCCCCACGCTCGCTTCGCTCACTGCCCCAGCGGGGGCCCTTAAACGCCAGGGATTGGCTGGCTGTCCTTGAAGAGCATATAACCCCGCACGACGCGGTAGATCACCCAGATCGCCGTCACGAACCAGATGCCGAACGCGATCGGAATGCCGATCAGGATCAAGCCCAGCGTGATGAGGATCAATCCACCGACCATGCACCAGAGGAACGACCACCAGAACGTGCGGATGAGCCACGTGAAATGGGACGCCACCCAGGTGGTGCGCGCCTCGTCGCGCTTCACGTAGCAGACGATGACGCCGATGATGCCGAGGATCGTCAGCAGCGGAAAGGGCGAGGCGATGCCGCGGCTCAAGACCTCGAGGACGGCTCCGATACCGAACAGCGCGTAGGCCAGGAGGCCCGCGCTGACTGGCGCGGCCGGATCGGCGACCGCGGATTGCGGTGGGGGAAAGTCGGCCATCGCTCGAATCTCCTTCGTACCGGCAGCGCCGCGCGTCGGCGCCCGTGCCGCGAAGATGGGGCCGCCGCTACGTCACGTCAATAGGCGCAAGACGGACGGTCGGGAGCAGGCGTCCCGGCTCGCATTCTTGCGTTCGCCCATCGTGCGGCACCCTCGTTAAGGAGTGGCTATAATGAGCCGGGCAAGCGCTCCCTTTCAAGTCCCTTGTCCCAAGAACTGGAGGCAGCCATGACCATCGAACAAACACGCGACCAGATCGTCGATCAATTTTCGAACGTGCTGTCGGAAGCGGAAAGCCTGCTTGCCAAGGCCACGCATGAAACCGGCGAGAAGGCACGCGAGCTGCGCGCGCAGGCCGAGTCGCGCATTCTGGCGGCAAAGCTCAAGTTGCAGGAATTGCAGGGCGAGGCCGTCGACCGCGCCAAGGATGCCGCCCGCGCGACCGATAACTACGTGCACGAGAATCCGTGGCAGGCGATCGGCATCGCCGCCGCCGTCGGCTTCGTCGCCGGCCTGCTGATGAACCGGCGCTGACAAAGGCCCGAGAGGGGTCGAAGCAATGGTTGAAGGCGGCAGCGAGCAGCCCTATCCGCGCGACCTGCGGGGTGCAGCGGCGCGCCTCGGAGCGTCAATGCTGGGCCTCGTGCGCACGCGCCTCGAACTCGCGTCGGTCGAGTTTGCCGAAGAACGCGACCGCCTCCAGCAGCAATTGATGTTGTTGATTGCGGCGGTGGGATTGCTGCTGTTCGCCGTGCTGTTCGTCGCAACGTGGATCGTCGTCTATTTCTGGGACACGAGCCGCCTGACAGCCATCGCCGGCGTCGCGTTGGTGTTCGCGGCGGCCGGCGCGGTGCTGTTGGCCATGCGGTCGCAGGCAGCGCGCGCAGCACCGACGCCCTTTGCCGCGACCGTCGCCGAGTTCGAGCGCGATCGCGCGGGGCTCGCGGGCCACGCAAACGCCGAGCGTCCGCCGCCTTCACTATGAAACTGAAACGCGAAGAACTGGACCGGCACAAGTCGCTGCTGCTTGCGCAATCGCACCTGTATCGGCTGCAGGCCGGAATGGCGTGGCACGATGTCAAGGAAGTGATTGCGCCGCCTCACCTCGCGCAGCCCCACGGGGGCCATGTGCGTACGATCGCCGTGACGCTTCTTGGCATCGCCGTGCCGATCTTCGGCCTGACGCGGCTGGGCCGCCTGCTGCGGACGCTGTCCATCGGCATGATGGTGCTGCGCGTCGTCCGCGGTTTCCGTCGCTCGGGATGAACGACCCCCACGCTCACTACGTTCGCTGCCCCCAAGGGGGCGCAATTCGCGCCTCGGGGCGGCCCTTCGGCGCGAATGAACACCCACGCTCACTCCGTTCGCTGCCCCCAAACTAGAGTCCGAGGTCGCGCATCAAGACGTCGACGCGCGCCTTGACCGCGGCGTCCATCGCAATCGTCCGCCCCCACTCCCGCTGCGTCTCGCCGGGCCACTTGTGCGTCGCATCGATGCCCATCTTGCTGCCGAGCCCGGCCACGGGTGACGCGAAATCCAGATAATCGATCGGCGTCGACTCGACGATCAACGCGTCGCGCTTCGGATCGACGCGCGTGGTCAGCGCCCAGACCACGTCGCGCCAGTCGCGGATGTCCACGTCGTCGTCGGTGACGATGATGAACTTCGTGTACATGAACTGCCGCAGGAAGCTCCAGACGCCGAACATCACGCGCTTGGCGTGGCCGGCGTATTGTTTTTTCATCGACACGACTGCCAGGCGGTACGAGCAGCCTTCCGGCGGCAGGTAGAAGTCGGTGATTTCCGGAAACTGCTTTTGCAGGAGCGGCACGAACACTTCGTTCAGCGCGACGCCCAGCATCGACGGCTCGTCCGGCGGCTTGCCCGTGTATGTCGAGTGATAAATCGGATCGCGGCGCAGCGTGATGCGCTCGATCGTGAGCACGGGGAAGCGCTCGACGTCGTTGTAGTAGCCGGTGTGATCGCCGAACGGACCCTCCAGCGCACTTTCGTACCCGGTGGCGTCATGCGGATCGGGCTCGATGAAGCCTTCTAGAACAATCTCCGCGGAGGCTGGAACCTGAAGGTCGTGCGACACGCACTTCACGATCTCCGTGCGGCTTCCGCGCAGCAATCCCGCGAATTGGTACTCGGACAGCGAATCCGGCACGGGCGTCACGGCACCGAGGATCGTCGCGGGGTCCGCGCCCAGCGCGACGGCGATCGGGAATCGCTTTCCGGGTGTGTCGAGCGCGTGGTCGCGAAAGTCCAAGGCACCACCACGATGGGCGAGCCAACGCATGATGACTTTGTTTCGCGAAATGACCTGCTGCCGGTAAATGCCGAGGTTGTGCCGCTTCTTGTGCGGGCCGCGCGTCACCGTGAGGCCCCACGTGATGAGCAGACCCACGTCGCCCGGCCAGCACGTTTGCACCGGCAGGCGCGAAAGATCGACGTCCGCGCCCTCCCAGACGACTTCCTGGCACGCCGCGTTCGAGCGTTCCTTCGGCGCCATGTCGAGCACCTTCATGAACACCGGCCGCGTGTTCTGCCACGCATCCTTGAGGCCCTTCGGCGGCTCGGGCTCCTTGAGGAACGCGAGCAGCTTGCCGATATCGCGCAACGCCGTGCGCCAATCGTCGCCCTCGATGCCCATCGCACGCGCTACGCGCTGCGGCGTACCGAAAAGATTGCCGAGCACCGGCATCGAGTGCCCCTTCGGTTTTTCGAACAGCAGCGCCGGCCCGCCGGCCTTGAGCACGCGGTCGCACATTTCGGTCATTTCGAGTTTCGGATCGACCGGCGCGGCGATCCGCCTCAACTCGCCACGCGTTTCGAGCTGGGAGAGAAAATCGCGAAGGTCGCGGTAGGCCATGTCGGAATCGACGAGTGCTTCGCGTGTCAGGGCCTACTAGTGCGGGCGCGCAGCCAGAAACGCCCGCACGACCAGGAAGCGCGGCGTCATCGTGTCAGGTCGAGATAGGCTGCGATCGCCCGCCACGCCGCCAGCTTTTCCGCAATCGGCCGCGCGTAGGCCGGGCTCGACGAGGGCAACGCAAGTGTAGCGTACCCGGCCGCTTTCCACGCCGCCTGCCCACGCAATGCGGTGCCGCCATTGAAACCCACAAGCCGGATGTCCGGCGCGCACCTTCGTATCCGCGTCACGTCGCCGCGCTGCGCATCGCGAATCGCCGCGTCCAGGCTGCCTTCGCGTTCGCACGCGACGATCGTGTCCCAGACGGCGATGCCGCGCGCCTTGATCCGCGCGAGGCGCGCAGGATAGGCGAGTGTGGTGAGCGGCTCGCCCAGCACGGCTTCGAGCAACGGCCAGAAGTGATTGCGCGGATGCGCATAATACTGGCGCGCCGCAAGCGAGGCTTCGCCCGGGAAACTGCCCAGGATCAACACGCGTGCATCGGCCGCGACGACGGGAGGAAGGCCCCGCAGGCGCGCGGCTTTCAAAGATAGCGCGGCCATGCATGCATCCGCACCGCGTAGTCCAGCGCCACACCGGCAAACACGGCGAAACCCAACCAGTGATTGGAAAGGAACGCGCGAAAGCAACGGTCGCGGTCGCGCGTGCGGATAAGCCAGACGTGATAGCCGGCGAGTACGACGGCGACTGCGAATCCCGCCCAGAATATTGGACCGAGCACGCGCTCCCGCGCGACCCACGCAAGCCCGGCGAAATAGACCGCGTAACAGCAGGCAACGGCAATGACGTCGAAGCGTCCGAATGTCAATGCGGATGTGCGCAGGCCAAGCCTTCGGTCGTCGTCGCGGTCGACCATCGCGTATTCGGTGTCGTATGCGATCACCCAGAAGAGGTTCGCGGCGAACAGCACCCAGCCCACCCAGGGAACCTGCGAGTAGACTGCCGTGAACGCCATCGGGATACCGAACGAGAACGCGATGCCCAGGAACGCCTGCGGCAGCGCCAAGAATCGCTTGCAGAACGGATAGGCGATCGCGATGACCAATCCCGCGACGGAAAGTCGAATTGTTGCAAGGTTGGTTCCAACGGCGACCAGCAGGAATGCGGCCGCCGCCGTGACCGCCGCGACGACCAGCGCTTCCCATGGCTCGATTTCCTTGCGCGCGAGCGGGCGGCCGGCCGTGCGCGTCACGTGCGCATCGAAGTCGCGGTCGGCCCAGTCGTTCAGC
>Ga0070708_100000600_pt1 | contig 27071 bp, 27 predicted proteins | sample KBSK5503metaG_FD_65469 | JGI IMG/M metagenome (GOLD analysis project Ga0070708, IMG submission 65469) | Corn, switchgrass and miscanthus rhizosphere microbial communities from Kellogg Biological Station, Michigan, USA - KBS K5-50-3 metaG | ecosystem: Host-associated > Plants > Roots >... | reverse complement strand
GGTGGAGGGAGAGCTGGCGCAGGCGCTCACCGCTGGACTCTCGGTCGTCTCCACCTGCGAAGAGCTGTCCTATCCCTGGCTGCGGCATCCGGAGATCGCGGAGCGGCTCGACAAGCTCGCGCAGAAGCGCAAGCTCGCCCTGCTCGGCACCGGGGTCAACCCCGGCTTCGTCATGGACCGCTTGCCTGCCACCTTGGGCGCGGTCTGTGGGCGAGTGGAGCGCGTGCTGGTCACTCGAGTGGTGGATTCGCGCACGCGCCGCAGGCAGCTGCAGATGAAGACGGGGGCCGGGCTCAACGAGGAGGAGTTCGATCGGGGCGTCGACGAGGGCGCGCTGGGCCATGTCGGCTTGATGGAGTCGGCGGCGCTGGCGGCGCTGGGCGTGGGGCTGGAGGTGGACGAGGTGGACGAGTCCATCGACCCGGTGGAGGCCGACGACGACATGGAGGGCGACGGGTTCACGGTGCCCAAGGGCGGCATCGTCGGCATCAAGCAGGTGGCGCGCGCCTTCCACGAGGGGAAGGAAGTGGCGCTCCTGGATCTCACCATCGCGCTCGGCGCTCCGCAGCCGCGCGACGAGATCGAGCTGATCGGGGATCCGGGGATCAAGGTCCTGATTCCGGGAGGGACGCCGGGAGACAAGGCCACGGTATGGACCGTGGTGCACGCGGCGCCTCTGGTGCAGGGCAGCGAGCCCGGGCTGATCAGCGTCCTGGACCTTCCGGCGGGTAGATAGGGAGAGCATCGTGGTCGATCGCAGCGCGACAGGGCGGGAAGCAAAGCCCGCGACGAACGAGGTGGAGAAAGGCGCCATCCGGCGCTTCGCCGAGGCCATCGGCGAGACGAATCCCATCTACTTCGAGGAAGCGGCGGCGCGGGCGGCGGGGTACCGGAGCGTGGTGGCTCCGCCGACGTTTCCCACCTCGCTGCGCGCCGGCTCGGACCTGCGCGAAGGCCTGATGCTCTCTCCCGGCAAGCACCTCCTGCAGGCGGAGCAGAGCTTCGAGTACGCCCGCCCCATCGTGGCCGGCGACAAGCTGACGGTGCGCAGCAAGATCGCCGGGATCGAGAGCCGCCAGACGCCGAGCGGCCCCACCGACGTCGTGATCATCGAGGACGAGGGCCGGGACGAATCCGGCGAGCTCGTCTACCGCTCCCGCCAGCTCTGGGTGGTGCGGATGGCGCCGAAGCACGCGCCTGGAGACCTCCATGAGTAGCCGCAGCGCAGCGAAGAAACTTGCGCGTCCCGCGAGCAAACCCGTGACGAAGTCGCTTCCCAAGAAAACGAAAGAGAAGCTGGCCAAAGTGACCAAGTTCCCCACTGCGAGCGCGAAGAAGCCCCTGCCGGCGGCCAAGAAGTCGTCACCGCCGCCCCCGTCGGCAGGCATGAGGAGACCGGAGGCGCCACCGCCTCGCGGGATGCCGGCCCTGACGCCTCCCAAACAGGTCCAGGAGCCGAAGCAGAGCCTGGCCCGCAGCTTCTACTGGAGCGAGCTGCGCGTCGGCGACGACCTCCCGCCGCTGACCAAGCCCGCCATCGACCGGGTGCAGATCGTCCGGTACGCGGCCTCGTCGGGCGACTTCAACCGGCTGCACCTCGACGAGCCGTACGCCCACGCCGTCGGCTTTCCGGGCCTCTTCGCCCCGGGCATGCTGGCCATGGCGTTCGTCGGACAGCTCCTCTCCGCCTGGCTGCGGCGCGGCCACGTGCGCAAGCTGTCGGCGCGGTTCATCAAGATCGTCTGGCCCAACGACGAGCTCACCTGCCGCGGCCGCATCGCCGAGCTGCGCAAGGACGCCGGGGCCTGCTACGCCGACGTGGAGCTCTGGGCGGAGAACCAGAAAGGCGAGCTGGTGCTGCGGGGGCAGGCGACCTGCGAGCTGTACGAGTCGCCGCAGAACGGCGGCGCCGACAGCGGCGGGCTGCTCTTCGCCCTGCAGAGCTCGGCTCCGGCGGTCCCCGCGGTGGCGTCGCGGAAGACGCCGTCTGCACCGCCTCCGTCCAAGCCGCCCAAGAAGAAGTGAGGCGCGCACTTGCGGCCGCGGCTCTCTGCGCGGCCGCGAGCTGTCATTCGGAGAAGCGAAGCCCGCCGGGGCCCACGGCGGTGCCCCGGCCGCCGTTGCCCGCCGTGGACACCACGCGGCCGACCCGCGACTTCCTGGCGGAGGCGCGGGTCCGCAGGGCGAGGCTCGCGCGGGTGGAGCAGGATCCGGACCCGGACGTCGCGGCGGTCACCGCGGAGGCCCAGGCCTGCGCCGCGGACGCGCATCGGGCATGGGCGACGCTGTATCCCGAGGCGGCGGCGGCGCGGGATCCCGTGCAGGGGCATGCGCTGCTCTGGGCGCCGGGAGCGGAGGCGCTCTATCTGGAAGCGGTGTGCACGGCCATCGGGGCCCGGATGCAGGGGTTCACTCCGCTCATCGAGCGGCGGCGCGAGCTGGTCAGCGCCTTGACCCGGGTGTCGCAGCTGGCGCCCGATCTCGACGGGGCGGGAGCTGAACGCGAGCTCGGCGCGCTGCTGACGGCTCTGCCGACGTACGCCGGCGGCGATCTGGAGGAAGCGCGCGCGCATCTGTTCGCGGCGGTGCAGCGCGCCCCGCGCGAGGCGCGCAACCATCTGGTGCTCGCGCGCACCGTGGCGGTGAAGGCGCAGGATCGGACGCTGTTCCGCGAGCAACTGCACCAGGCGATGGGATCGGACGACCCCACCGCGGCGGCGGACGCACGAGCGCTTTTGCAGCGGGAGGAAGAGCTGTTCGGTCCGCCCTCGGAGGCCGCACAGCCGATTCCGGGCGGGCCGCAGCGGTAGCGCCGCTACTCGGGCCGCATCGCCTCCCACGTCCCCGGCTGGCTCCGGAGCATCCGGAAGAAGAAGTCGCCGCTCCAAGTCCCGGCGGTCAGCCTGGCGGCGCAGGCGCCGGAGGCCGCGCCCCGATCGCAGCTCGAGTCGTCCGCTTGACCGGAGATGACCGCGCCGCCCTCGAAGTCCAGGGTATCCGCGGTCAGGGGCCACGCGGTCGCGAGCGCCTCCACGACGGAATGCCCCACCGCCTGCACTCCTTCCGCGCAGAGATGCTGCACGGTGCCCGAGTCGAGCACGCCGTCGGTGGCGCTCTCGACGTCGAGACCCAGCCCGTCGCAGTCGACCATGCACCCGCCTCCCGGGGGGCAGAGAGTGGCCTCGTCGATGCAGCGGTACTCGCCGCCGGTGACCTGCGTCAGCATCTGGTCGACGAGGATGAGCAGCACCTTGCTCATCTGCAGATGGATCTGCCGGCGGTCGACGTTCAGCGCGTAGCCGGTTCCCTGCCGGACGACCCTGGCCGTGAACGGCGAGGCGAGGACGCGCATCGCGGGCAGCACCTGTCCCTTGCATTGCGCGGTCTCGTCGGCGCGGCCCGAGTCGGTGGTGAGCACGTCAATGCGGGCGCACTCCGGCGGCACGTCCGGGTCGCCGGAGATGGCGCCGTCGCATAGCGGCAGCCAGTAGAAGACCAGGCTGCTCCAGATCTCCTTCCCGGTCAGGTGTGCCGCGTCGCCGTCGCGCTTGAGCCGCATCGCTCCTTCGCTGCGCAGGTGGGAGAGCACGGTGAAGAGATCGTCGGAGAGATGGATGGCCTGCTGCGTCCAGAGCGGCAGGTAGTGTTCGAGCAGGCGGGAGACGATGGTGTTGAGGATGTCCTGCAGCCAGAAGGGCAGTCCGGGAATGGTGAGTTTCCCGAGCAGCGTCTGATCCAGCAGGCGGACGGCGCGGAACACGTCGCGGACGCCGATGGGGAGCGTCTCGCGCAGATCGAAGTGGTGGCGGGTGAGCCAGAGGCCGCTCAGATCGGGGACGTGATCGTCGGGCACGCAGGCGCCCGAGCCGCACGAATTGCCCGGATCGCAGTGCGTTCCCCCGGCGCAGGTCATCTCGCAGGGATCCCTGCAGACGAGCGCCGCCGGGTCGCAGCACTGTCCGCCGCCGCAGGCCGGCGCCGCCGGATCGCAGCCGGCGCCGGGCGGGAGCTGATCATCCTGGCAGGCTGCTGGATCCCCGGCGCAGACCTGGCCCGGCGGACACTGGGCATTGGCGCTGCAAGCGGCGGCGCTCCCCTGGATCCGCACACTGAACGTGACCGATGCTCCGGAGGACGCCTGGGCGACCACGTCCCAGGGACCCTCCGGGGTCGGCGGCGCGACGAGGAAGGCGCGCGCTTCGCCACCCAGACCCGTCTGCGCCGTGGTCGCGCGGCTGGAGGTGGTGCTCCAGCGCGAGGAGGCCGCGGCGGGTAGCGTGAACGTGATCCGATCGCGAGCGATCGGATCGCCGGTATCGGCGTCCGACTCGCGAACCCGGAGAGCGACGCTGCCGGAGGTCCCCACGGTCGTGGTGGCGCTCTTGCCGTCAGCGCCGACGCGAGTGGCGAACGTCGGCACGATCTCCAATATCCGGCGTTCGGGAATGACGGCGATGCTGAATGCCGCCTGGGCCGCGCCGTGCTCCGGGGCTGCCGCGAGCAGGTGGAAGGGGGCTGCCGGCCGCGAGCCGGCGGTGAGCCGGACCCTGGCGATGCCGTCCTCGTCGGTGACGGCATCGGCCGCGTCGAGGCGGCTACCGGCGGGATCTCCATCACGAAATTCGAAATGGACCCGGGCACTTGCGACAGGACCTTCCTCGTCCTTCGCCAGCAGCACGTGCAGGGTCCGCTCCTCGTCCGGGTGGAGGGTCAGCTCCTCGTCGCCGACGAGCGAGAGCGTGTACGGGCCCACACCCGGGCCGGGAGTCGGAATCCCCGGCTCGCTCGAACAGGCGATCATCGCGATGGGCAGCAGCAATGCTGGAAAACTACGAGAGCGAGGCATGAGCACCCCGAGGGAAGCCGGTGGCCGACATCGTGGATGAAGGCGCGCACGAGCGGCATCGGTCGGACGCCGGTCCCCTTCGCGATGCCGTTGTGGGGTGGTACAGAAACGGCATGTCGCTGCGCGCCCTGGCGTTGCAGGAGTTCGACCTGCCCGCCGCGCCCCAGCGTATCGACGAGCTTCCTCCGCCCGGCCCCGAGGTGGAGGTCCTTCAGATCCACGCTCCGGCGGGACGCTTCCTGCTCATCTGCGGGAGCGGCGCGCTCTCGCTCGCGTTCGAGGCGACGCTGTTCGATCTCCTCGCCGAGTCGCGCTATCCGGCGCCGCGGCCGCGGCGTTCACGGGGCGGATCGCTCATCGCGGTGCTCGGCTCGCAGCGCGCGGCGTCCTGCTATGCGTGGCCGCCGGGAGAAACGGTGGAGCCGCGGCAGGCCACCGTCCCGCAGTTGATGGAGGTCGGACGGCTCCTGGCGCGGCTGCACCAGCTGGGAGAGACGCACCCGGCTACGGTGGCGGGCTCTTGCGATCCCGCCGCTCTTTTGGCGCGGTGCCCACAGAGCGAGGAGCGGGACGCGCTCCAGAAGCTGGCGGCGTCGCCGCTGCCCCGGCTTCCCACCGGCGCTGCCCACGGCGGACTGACACCGGGCAGGGCGCTGTTCATGGGCAACCGCGCCAGCGCGGTGCTGCCCTCTGGAATGGCGGCATCCTGCGCCCTGGTGCTCGACCTCGCGGAGACGGCCCTCGGCTGGATGGCGGGCGCGGAGTGCCCCTCCGCGGCGCTGCGAGCCGTGACGTCGGGATATCAGGCGCTGCGCAGGCTCTTCCCCGAGGAGAAGGAAGCATTCTTCGGCGCCCTCCGCTTCGCGGCAGCGCGCGAAGGAGCACGGCGTCTGGCGACGGGCAGGACCGGAGCACTGGACGGCCTGCGCGCCGTGGATACCGTGGGTGAATCGGAGGCGCGTTCGGCGGCCGGCTGATCCGACCCGGCTAGTCCGGAGGCATCAGTGGACCTCGGCACGCTGTGATAATCGCCAAGCCACGTTCCGCGTCTGGCGACGCAAGAGTGTCAGACGCTCCTGCTACAGATCTAGAATGCTCAATACGCGAACGGTCGTCGAGGCGATGGCCCCTTCGGACCTCCTCGCCACCACCAGGAACCTGGTCCGGCATTGCGCCGGATTGGAGGCGGAGCTTCTCATCCACCTCGGTGAAATCGACCATCGGAAATTGTACCTCGATTGCGCATGCCCCTCGATGTTCGTCTTCTGCGTGCAATCGTACGGCTTCTCGGAAGACGTCGCTTGCACCCGGATCGCGGTAGCTCGGTCAGCCCGCGACATCCCGGCGATTCTCGATTCGGTGCGTTCGGGAGCGATCCACCTGACGGGACTGCGGCTGCTGTTGCCCCACCTGACGGTGGAGAACCACCGCGACGTCCTCGGCCGCGCAGCGGGAAAATCGAAGCGCGAAATCGAAGAGCTCATCGCCTGCCTGTGCCCGCAACCTCCCGTGCCGACTATTGTGCGAAAGCTCCCGGAGCGAGTTGCACCCGGTCCAGACGCCAACACCGCTTTGGCGTTTTCTGCAGAAACGCCGGCCTCGCCGCTGCCGACCGTCACGCCACCACCGACTTGGACGGTGCCGCCTCAGCATCGCCCGACGATCGCACCGCTCAGCGAACAGACCTACAAGTTCCAGTTTACGTCGGACCGGGACTTCCACGACATGTTCCGTCATGCGCAGAATCTACTCCGGCATCGTGTCCCGGACGGCGATCCTGTCGACATCCTGAAACGGGCACTCAAGTTGCTGATCGAGGATGTCGAGAAGGAACGGTTCGCGACCGGTCGCAAGCCGCGCGACACCAGCACGGTCGAGGATGGAGCCGTCAGTCGCCACATCCCGGCCTGGATCAGGCGCCTCGTCGTCGAGCGCGATGGAGGCCGCTGCACGTTCGTGGCCGAGGACGGAAGCAGGTGTCCGGAGACCGGCTTTCTCGAGTTCGACCACGACGACGGGTTCGCGCGAGTGCGCGTCCACGACCCCGCTCGTATCCACCTCCGATGCCGCGCACACAACCAGCACGCCGCCGAGAAGATGTACGGTCGAGCGTTCATGGAGGAGAAAAGGGTGTCGCGCGCGTCGCCGATCCGTCCCGGGACGGATACGAGCGCGCAGTTGTTCTTCGATCCCGTCCCGTCGATACCGTCGCTTTCGCCCACCTGATGCAAGCTCGATCAATCGAAGGGCACGCGTTCCAACGCTTTCGCAGCCGACATTCCCTAGAATGCGCCTGCAACGCTGGGGAGGACGACATCGTGGAAGGGCCGCCAAGAGAGGAAGTGCTGGCCGCGCTGTTCGAGAACCGCAGCTCCTTCCTCGCCTTCCTGGAGAAGCGTCTCGCTCGCCGGGAAGTGGCCGAGGACGTGCTGCAAGAAGCGTTCGCGCGCAGCCTGGAGAAGGTGCCGCTCGAAAGCGAGGAGTCGGCGGTGGCGTGGTTCTACCGCGTGCTCCGCAATGCCGTCGTCGACCACTATCGGCGCAGTGGCGCGAGCGAGCGGGCCCTCGCGAGCGTGAAGCGCCGGCTCGACGAGCACGCCGAGCCCGGTCTCGACGAGCGCAATGCCGTGTGCCGGTGCGTGACACGGCTCTCCGAGACCCTGAAGCCCGAGTACGCCCTGGCGCTGCGTCGCATCGACGTCGACGGTGTCTCCGTCCAGGATTACGCGGCCGAGGCCGGCATCACCGCCAACAACGCTGCCGTGCGCGTGTTCCGCGCCCGCGAGGCGCTGCGCAAGCGCGTCGTCCACTGGTGCGGCTCCTGCGCCGAGCGCGGCTGTGTGGATTGCGGGTGCGGCGAGCCCGGCAGCACCGGGTGCGGCCACAAGAGCGCGACCCGGTCTTGAGGCCGGGTGTAATGCGCCGGCGGGGTCTGCGTCTTTGGCGGTGACGGCGGGCAAGACGGCTCGCCGCCCACCCAGGAGAGACCCATGTCGAACAAGACCTCGAACGAATGCCGGTGCTCGAACGCGTCGTGTGGATGCGCCATCGCAAAGGCGGAGCGCTGCAACTGCGGCGAGCGCTGCGAGTGCAAGCGCGAGTGCCGCTGCGGCGCCGGCTGCGGCTGCGTTGGCCGTTCAACGCCGTCCGATCGCCCGTAGGAACGCCGTCCAGAGGGCGGCTTCCCGCGGGCCGAGGTGGGCGCGGTCCAGCGCCCGGAAGAGGCGGCGCCGCGCAGCGGGTTTTCCCAGCGCGGCCGTCGCTTCCGCGAGGGCGCGGTCCACGGCGGCGAGCGCCGCCGGGTCCGCGTCCGGACGCGCCGACGCCGCCGGCCGCTCACGGCTGCCAAGCGCCGCCATCCGCAGCTCGTACGCGAAGATCGCCACCGCCTGAGCCAGGTTCCAGCTCGGCTGCTCGGGGGCGCCGGGGATCGAGGCCAGCAGGTCGACCGCCTCCACCTCCTCCGCCGTCATCCCGCTCCGCTCGTCCCCGAAGACCACCGCGACGTCGCCGCGCGCCGAGAGCAGCCGCGAGGCGGCCTCCCGCGGCGTGAGCAGGGCGCGCTCCGGCCGTGGACGCGCCGTCGTGCCTACCGCGAGCGCGCAGCCGCTCAGAGCGTCCCGAAGGCTCGCGCACACCCGAGGCTTGTCCAGCAGCTCCTCGGCGTGCACCGCCACCCGCCGCGCCGCCTCGAAGTCCAGCGTGCGCGGATCGACGATGGCCCAGCGCCAGATGCCGGCGCAGCGCAGCGCCCGCGCCGCCGCGCCCAGGTTCTGCGGATTGCGCGGGCGGCAGAGGACGAAGCTTACAGACCGGAGGCGATCTTCCACTCGCCGTTGACCCGGATGAAGCGCATGCGCGCGTCGTCGCTCTCGCTCTTCCACCTCTCGCCGCTGGGAGTGGCCACGGCGTACCGGAGCACTTGGAAGTAGTCGAGGCGCGCCTGCTCGTCCTTGACCTGCAGGTCCTTGATCGTCGCCTCGAGCTTCACGCCGGTCACCCTGGCCAGGTCCGTCCGCAGCTTTTCTTTGAGGTTCGAGTACTCCGTCGGGTTGATGCCGCGCGCAGGGTCGCCCGGATCGGAGTAGGTCGGGGCGGCCAGCTCGAAGAGCGCGGTGGGATCGCGCGCTTCCAGGGCCTGCTTGTACCGGCTGAAGGTGTCGAGCACCGCTCGATTCTGCGGAGTGTCCTGGATGTTCGTCCCCGGCAGCGTCGGATGCGAGCAGGCCGCGGCGGCCAGGCAGGCGAGCAGGGCGAGTCTCATGGCTGCTGGATGTAGTCACAAAATGCCGATCGGTGGTAGCGAGAACCGATGGAGGGGTTCATCGACGTCGGCCCTGCCGATCTGATGGAAGGCGAGCTCCGCGGCCTGGAGGTCGGGGAGAGGCTGGTGCTGCTCGTGCGCCACCGCGGGCGCATCACCGCGATGGACGATTCCTGCAATCACGCCGGCTGCTTGCTCTCGGGAGGATGGCTCCACGAGAGGAAACGGGCCGTGGTGTGCCCCTGTCACGAGTACGCCTTCGAGCTGGGGAGCGGGCGGAACGTGACCATCCCGCGGCTCTGCGACGATCAGGTCGCCTTCGAGGTGCGGGTCGAGAGCGGACGCGTGATGATCCGCATTCCGCCGGAGTGACTCCATGCCGCACGACCCCCACGATCACGATCACGTTCCCCGGCAGCACAAGTCGCGCGCTCCCGCATCCGCGCGCGTCTACGTCATCACCTGTTCGGACAGCCGCACCGAGGCCACCGACGAGGGGGGCCGGCTGATCAAGGAGCGGCTGGCTGGCGCCGGGCACACCGTCGCCGGCTCCAGCATCGTCGCCGACGACCCGGCGAAGATCGCCAAGGAGCTGGAGCGGGCGCGGCACACGGGAGCGCAGGTCGTCTTGATGACGGGAGGCACCGGCGTCACCTCCCGCGACAGGACCTTCGAGACGGTGGCAAAGGAGATCGCCCGGCCGCTACCCGGATTCGGAGAGCTGTTCCGGATGCTCTCGTACCAGGAGATCGGCAGCGCGGCGATGCTCTCGCGCGCCACCGCCGGAGTGACCAGGGACGGGCTGGTGATCTTCGCCATGCCGGGGAGCCCCGCGGCGGTGCGCCTCGCCTGCGACAAACTGATCCTCCCCGAGCTGGGGCACCTGCTCGAGGAGCTCGGCCGGTGAAAGCCTGGGCGCGCGCCGAGCTGCTCCGGCCGGCGCTGGAAGACCTGCTCGCATCCACGGACGCGCAGGCCCGGGTCCGCGGCGATCCGGTGGAGCTGCCGCACCGGTACTCGGACCCGCGCGACGTGGAGATCACCGCGCTGCTCTGCGCCGCGCTGGCGTACGGCCGGGTCGATCTGTTCAAGCCCCGGCTGGCTGCGCTGCTGGACGCCCTCGGACCCTCGCCGGCCGCGGTGGCGGAGAGTTCCACTGCGCGTCAGCTCCTGCAGCGCGCGAAGGGCTTCTCCTACCGGATGACGGATGCGCGCGACGTCGCCTGCCTCCTGTACGGCGCCGGCCGCATCCTGCGCGCGCACGGCTCGCTCGGGGCCTGCTTCACCACGCACTACCGCTCCTCGAAGTCGGTCCGCGCCGCGCTGGGCGCCTTCGTCGACGAGCTGTGCGCCCCCGACTTCACGCCGATCACCGGACAGCGGGCCCCGACCCGGCGGTTGAAGCATCTCCTGCCGCATCCCGATCGCGGCAGCGCCTGCAAGAGGCTCAACCTGTTCCTCCGCTGGATGGTGCGCGGGCCCGATGGAGTGGACTTCGGGCTCTGGAGCGAGGTGCCGGCCTCCGAGCTGGTCGTGCCGCTCGACACGCACGTGCACCGCATCGGCCGCTTCATCGGCCTGACGCGGCGGGAGGACCTGTCGTGGAAGACGGCGGAGGACGTGACGAAACGGCTGCGGCTGCTCGATGCGAGGGATCCGGTGCGCTACGACTTCGCCCTCAGCCATCTCGGCATCAGCGGGGCCTGCGCTTCCAGGAAGGACGCTCGTCGATGCGCAGGGTGCCCGCTGAAGCCGATCTGCAAGTACTGGACGTGAACTGCAAAAACGTAGCCGCAATGCGGCTACTCGACCTCGTGCTCCGGCTGGATCTTCTTCTTCTCCCCAAGGTCGGGGTTCCGGATCGTCCCCGGCAGCGGCTGGTTCTTGTCGGGCTGCTCACGCCGGCCTGGTGAGGGTTGCTGCTCGCGCCGCGGAGCGCCCTCGCGAGGCTTGCCGATGGGTTCTCCAGGGCTACCACCGTCCGGAGACAACTCGCCTTCCTGTCCGCGCGTTCCGCCGCGGTTCAAGTCCTTGTTGTCGGGCATGGTGTTCTCCTCGAGGGAACGTCCTTCGCCCCTCCGGGCTCCACAAGCCCCGGCTGTGCGAGGGCACGCTCGCCCGTCATCGCGTGGTTGAGTTGCCGCGATCTTTGGCTTACAGACTCCGCGTGCGTCCCTCGGCAGTCATCCGCCTGCGCGTCAACGGCGAAGAGCACGCGCTGGCCGTCCCGGCGCAGCGCACCTTGCTCGAGGCGCTGCGGTACGACCTGGCGCTGACCGGGTCGAAGCAGGGGTGCGACAAGGGCGACTGCGGCGCCTGCACGGTGCTGGCGCGCCCGCGGGGCGCTCCTGGCCGGGGCGAGGCGATCCTCTCCTGCATCACGCTCGCGCAGGACGCGCAGGATCTGGACATCGTGACCATCGAGGGGCTCGCTGGACCGGCCGGGCTCGATCCCATCCAGCGCGCGTTCGCGGACTGCGGCGCGCTCCAGTGCGGGTTCTGCCAGCCGGGGATGATGCTCTCCGCCCGGGCGCTGCTCGACAAGAACCCCAAGCCCACCCTGCCGCAGATCCAGGAAGCCTTGAGCGGGAACCTCTGCCGCTGCACCGGGTACACGCAGATCTACGAGGCGGTGGAGGTCGCCGCCGGAATGCGCGTTCCCAGGCAGCGCGCGCCCGTGCGCTCGGAGCGCGCGGCGCCGAGCGACTCGAAGGCGCAGGCGGTGAAGGAGATCGTGCCGTGAGCATCGGGTCGCGATTCCCCAAGTCGGACGGCGCGGTCAAGGCCGACGGGTCGGGCGTCTACACCGACGACATCGCGCTGCCGCGCATGCTGCACGCGAAGATCCTCCGCTCGCCCCACGCGCATGCGCGAATCCGGTCCATCGACGTCAGCGCGGCCGAGAGCCATCCCGGAGTGGTCGCCACCCTGGTCGGCGCCGAGATGCCGGCCAAGTACGGCGTCATCCCCTGGACGCAGGACGAGACGGCGCTGGCGGTGACGAAGGTGCGCCACGTCGGCGATGCCGTCGCCTGCGTGGCGGCATTGGACGAGCGCACCGCGGACGAGGTGCTGCGCTTGATCCGCGTCGACTATGAAGTCCTCCCGGCGGTGCTGACGCCCGAGGACGCGCTGGAGCACCCCGAGATCAAGGTCAACGAACGGGCCAAGGTGGGCAACATTACCAAGCACGTCCATCTCCAGTTCGGGGAGGTGGACGAGGCGGTGGCGTCGGCCGCCGCGGTGGTGCGCGAGACGTACCGCTACGCGGGATCGACCCACACCCCCATCGAGCCGCACTGCGCGGTGGCGCGCGTCGACGCGGACGGCAACCTCACCCTCTGGAGCTCGACGCAGATTCCCCACTACGTCCACCGCGAGGTCTCCCGGGTGCTGGGGCTGTCAGAGGCGAAGGTCCGCGTCATCCAGCCGCTCCTGGGCGGGGCCTTCGGGGGGAAGAGCGACCCGTTCGCGCTCGAGTTCTGCGTGGCGAAGCTGGCGATCAAGACCGGGCGGCCGGTGAAGATCCTCTACACGCGCGAGGAGGTCTTCTACGCGCACCGCGGGCGCCATCCGATGAAGATGGATCTGACCGTGGCGCTGGACGCGCAGGGCCGCATCGCCGCGGTGGACAACGACATCCTCATCGACGGAGGCGCGTACGCTTCCTTCGGCCTCGTCACCGCCTACTACGCCGGCCAGCTCCTCACCGGGCCGTATCGCTTCGGCACCTACCGCTTCGACAGCTACCGCATGTACACCAACAAGCCGCCCTGCGGGCCGAAGCGCGGGCACGGCTCGGTACAGCCGCGATTCGCCTTCGAGGTGGCCCTCGACGAGGCGGCCGAGAAGCTGCGGCTCGATCCGATGGAGGTGCGGCGCCGCAACTTCATCGGCGAGTTCGTCGAGACGGTGAACGGGCAACGGATCACCTCCAACGGCTTCCTCAAGTGCCTGGAGCTGGTCGAGCAGGCCTCGGGCTGGAAGGAGCGGCACGGGAAGCTCGGCCGCGGACGCGGCCTGGGCGTGGCGGGCTCGATGTACATCAGCGGCACCGCGTATCCCGTCTACCCCAACGAGATGCCCCAGAGCGGCGTGCTGGTGAAGCTCGACCGGTCGGGCAGGGTGGCGATCTTCAGCGGCGCCTCGGACATCGGGCAGGGCGTGAACACGCTGCTCTGCCAGATCGCCGCGGAGGAGATGCACTGCGACCCGCGCGACGTTACCGTCGTGGCCGCCGACACGGACCTCACTCCCGTCGACCTGGGCGCGTACTCCAGCCGCGTCACGTACATGCTCGGCCATGCGGCCCGGGAGGCGTGCCAGAAGCTCGCGGCCAAGCTCCAGGCGGCGGGCGGCGCCACCTTCGCCGAGGCGTGCCAGCGGGCGGAAGCGGCGGAAGGGGTTCCGCTGGCTGCCACCGGCGGATACCGCACGCAGAAGCTGGGCGGCGACTACCGCGGGGGCACCATCGGGGCTTCGCCGGCGTACTCGTTCACCGCGCACGTGGCGGAGGTGTCGGTGGACGAGGAGACTGGCATCTGGAAGGTGGAGCGCATCTGGGCCGCGCACGACTGCGGCAGGGCGCTGAACCCCACGCTGGTCGAGGGCCAGATCGAGGGCAGCGTCTACATGGGCGCGGCGGAAGCGCAGATGGAAGAGATGGTCTACGACCAGAGAGGGCTGCTCTTCGGCCCCTCGCTGCTCGACTACCGCATCCCCACCTCGATGGACACGCCGGACCTCGACTCGTACATCGTCGAGAGCCACGACCCCGGCGGACCGTACGGGGCCAAGGAAGCCGGGGAAGGGCCGTTGCACCCGGCCATCCCGGCCATCGCCAACGCCATCCACGATGCCTGCGGGATCCGCATCCGCGAGCTGCCCTTCTATCCCCAGCGGATCCTCAAGCTGCTGCGCGAGCGCGATTCGCGGGGCGAGGAGCGCGCCGCCTCATGATGACCTTGCCCGACCTGACCGTCCTGCGCCCGGCCTCGGTGGCCGAGGCGGTGGAGGCGCTACGGGCGAATCCCGGTGCGCGCGTGCTGGCGGGGGGGACGGACATCGTTCCCAACCTCAAGTACGGGATGTACGACACCCAGCACCTGGTCGCGCTGCGCGGTCTCTCCCGCGAGCTGCGCTACGTGCGGGAGGCGGAGTCGGGCGACCTGCTGCTCGGAGCGCTCTGCAGCATCGACGAGCTGGCCGGAAGCGACCTGGTCCGGTCGCGCCTTCCCGCGCTGTCAGACGCCTGCGGCCAGATCGCCGGCCCGCAGCTGCGGCGGATGGGCACGCTGGGCGGCAACCTCTGCCTGGATACCCGCTGCGTCTACATCAACCAGTCTCACTTCTGGCGGAGCGCGCTCGGGTACTGCCTGAAAAAGGACGGCACCGTCTGTCACGTGGTGGCGGGCGGGATGCGTTGCGTGGCGGCGGCCTCGAACGACACCGCGCCCGTGCTGCTGGCGCTGGACGCGCGCGTGAAGACGGTCTCGCCGCGGGGAGAGCGCGAGATGCCGCTGCGCGATTTCTACCTGCAGGACGGCGTCCACAACACGGTGCTGGCGCCGGACGAGCTCCTGACGGAAGTGCGCGTCCCCGCCGCGGCCTCGGCGCGCAAGCAGGCCTTCGGCAAGCTGCGGATGCGCAACGCGATCGATTTTCCCGCGCTCAATCTGGCGGTCGCGCTGGATCTCGAGGGCGAGTCGGTGCGCTCGGTCACCCTGGCGGTCAGCGCCATCGCGGCGCGCCCGGCGTTGATCCGGCGTCTCGAGGACCTGCACGGCCAGCGCGCCGACGTCCGTTTCGCCGAAGAGCTGGGCCGCCGGGCGCAGAAGCAGTGCAAACCATTGACCAACATCGGCATCGATCCGGCATGGCGGAGGGAGATCCTGCCCGTGCTCGTCCGCAGGACGGTGTTGCGGGCCGTCAACTAGAGCCGGCCCGGCCTGCGGACCTGCCGCCTCTCGACCGGTAGCGGCGCGCGTTCAGCGCACCATGCGGATGGGCTTGCTCTCGGGCGCGGGTTCCCGCACGGCGGGATCGCGCAGATACGTGTCGGTGAGGCGCTTGCGCGGCAGGAGCCGCAGCGGCGCCGCGAGCAGCGACGTCCCGTACGCCTCGGCGACGGCGAGCCCCTTCTCCAGGCGGCCCAGATGGCGCAGCGGCTTCGTCAAGACGCCCATGCGCAGGAGCCGCTGCTCCGCGCACTCCACCGAGAACTGGAGAAACTCGGGAAGCTGGGCCAGGACTTCCTGACCCGGCAGCCGGGAGCGCATGAACCGGGCCAGGCGGCGGACGCCCCAGATCGAGACCACCGAGAGACCGAGCAGCCTGCGCCGCAGCGCCGGGCGCTCGCGGATGGCCTGCATCGTGCGCTCCTCGCCGAACTCCACGTGCCGCTCTTCCTGCTTCACCGCGCGGGAGAGGATGGCGCGGATCTCCTCGTGCTCGAGTGTGTCGATGACGCCGTAGAGCGCCATCAAGACGAAGCCTTCCCCGAGCGCCATCTCCAGGCAGACGTGCTCCGCGAAGCTCCCCGGCATCATCCCGGTGCTGAGGAAACGGACCATGGGGTGGGCGCGAGCGGGCTTCTCCCCCAGGAGCTCGAGGATGCGGAGGAAGTTGTCGACGTGCTGGAACTCCTCCACCGCCTGGCGGGAGAAGAACCGGGCTGCCGCAAGGTCGGGAGCGTCGTACAGCCAGCGCCCGCACTGGATGCCGCTCACCTCGCCATAGAGGAACTGGTTCATCACCCAGGCGAGCAACTTCCCGTCGCGGGCGGGGTCGAGCCGCGCGCCGCCGAAGTCGAACGTCATCTCCTGCCGGGACAGCAGCATGCGGCGAAACGTAGCACGCGGGTCGCGGACTTGCGCCCTCAGGGGGGCGCGGTACGATTCCGCCCCATGCGCAGGCACGAGGAGATCCGCGAAGTGCGGGTGCCGTCCGAAGTCCTGGCGCGCTGGGCGTTGGAGACGCCGGTCGTGGCCCAGGAAGCGACCGGGGCGGCGCTCGCTTTCCTGGTCCACGTCGAGCACGCCAGCACGGCGTTGCTCCCCGTTCCCACCATCCTGCGCAGCGAGAAAGCGGTCCTGGATCCCGACGGCTTCCTCCGCCAGCCGCGCGGGGCAGTGGAGCATTTCCGCCTGCGCGCTGACCGCGCCATCGCCTGGATGGACGTCTTCATCTTCTTCCGCGAGCGGTTCCCCACTCCCGCGCAGCGGCAGCCGCCGGACGCGCTCTACAACATGGCGCAGCTCTTCGGCCGCCAGGGCGACGAGTTGGAGAGCGCGACCGATCTGCTGATCCGCGAATGCGTGATGTCGGAGATCGAGGACCTCCTCGTGCGCACACTGACCTACCCGCCGCTGCGGGCGCTGCTGCAGGCCCTGCGCGAGCACGATCCCCAGCGCAGCGCCGAATCGCGGCGCCTCGCCGCCTCCATCCTCGGCGACCTCACCGGCGCGCGGCTCTGGAAGGTGCGCACGCGGCTCGTCACCACCGGCACCCGCGCGCTGCTCGCGGCCAAGCCGCTCCTCGACGAGCTCGAGCGGGGAGGATTCAAGATGGATCGGACGCGCGCGGCGAAGGGCTTCGCGCGGCGCCTGGGAGAGGCCGTCTCCGAGCTGCCTGCGGCCGCCGTCCTGCAGCCGATCCTGCAACAGCTCGGCGGCACGGTCGACGGCAACGCGCCGCGTCGAGAGGGTGGGGATTGAAAGGGCCGGAAGGCTGGCCCCAGGGTCTCGCCCCGTAGCCGCCTTACCGCTGGCGCTCCGCGTAGATATGGCGCCGAGGGCCGAATTTCGACATGCTTGCGACTCCGGCGGCCATCAGGCAGAGGAGTCCGGCGACGAGCAACCAGATGGTCTGGCGCGGGGGAAGCAGCCGTCGCATACCTCGCCATCGTAACTCCGGCAGGGCCCAAAGTCACATCCCCGGATTGGGCGAAATAGCGGTCCGCAACTCCCGTAGTGGCGGCAACCGCGGAGGTCTCTGTTGATCGTGTCGGATGAAGCCGATTTGCCGCAACCGGCTCGCGCCGTGCCGCCCGCGATCGCGGCGCTGATCGCGCCGGAGAGCGCGATGGAACGCCAGGCCAGGGTGGGCAAGGCAGGCCTCGCGGTCCTGATCGCGTTCTGCTGCGCGCTCTTCGCGGCCTTCGCGCACGCGGCGCGCGTGGATGCGCGCTCGGCTACCCTGCAGCAGCTGGAGAAGGCAGGAACGCTGAAGGAGATGAGCGATCGCGCCGTCGAGGACGAGACGCGCAACAGGGAGCGGCTCTTCCAGGTGATGCGGGTCACGAGCGGGGCGGCGGAGGCTCCGCTCTTCCTCTTGCTGGGCGCGCTGTCGGTGGTGGCGCTGGTGTGGTTTCTGCGCGGGCGGGTGAAGGGACGCGCGGTGTTTCCGGTGGCGGCGGCGGGCCTGCTGCCCGGAGCCGTCGCCAACGTGCTCGACGGAATCACCGCCCTGCGCCAGCCCTCCCTCCCAGCGGGTCCCGTGGAGCTCGCGGCCCGCAACGTCAGCGGCGTGTTGGCCGCCTTCGGTCATCCGCTGACCGGCGCGGCTCTCAAGCTGGGCAATGCGTTCGATTTCTTCTCGCTCTGGGCGGCGGTCCTGATGGCCTTCGGCGTTGCCGCGGCCGGCGACGTGCCGACCCGGCGCGCGTTGATCGGCACTCTCGCCGCGTGGGTCTGCTTGCGGTTGGTCCTGAGCGTCGCGATGGGAGGAGGAGCTTAGTGTTCCGGATTCTCGTTCTCGGGATCGCGCTGTCCAGCGCGGCAGTGGCGCAGCAGCAGACCCAGCCCCTCACGCTGGAGGACGCGGTCAAGCTGGCCTTGCAGCGGAACTACGACCTGCAGCGCCAGGTCCTGCTCATGCTCTCGGCCGAGCAGGACAAGGTGCTCGCGCGCTCGGCCGTCCTGCCGCAGCTCACCTTCAATGCCAGCGCCGCCGAGCAGCGGATCAACGGCATCCAGGTCGTGCAGGGCGTCACGGTGCCTGGCGGGTTCCAGGCGCAGCAGCTGACGACGTATCAGCCGCTCTACAGCTCCAGCCTCCGCCTCTCCCAATTGGTCTTCGACGGCGGAAAATGGTGGAACAATCTCTCCGCCGCCGACCTGGGGCTGCAATCGAATCGCGCGCAGGTCGACGAGCAGCGGCTGCAGATCGTCTACCTCGTCGAGCAGCGCTTCTACGAGCTGGTGCGGGCGCAGCGGCAGCTCGTGGTCCTGGGCGACGCGGCGACGCGCAGCCGCGACCAGGCGAACTACACGCAGCGGCTCTTCGAGGGTGGCCGGGCGACGCAGGCGGACGTCTATGCCGCTCGCGCCAACCGCGACAACGACGAAGTGCAGCGCCTCGGGCAGGAACGATTGGTCGAGCTGGCCCGCGCCGATCTCTCCACGGCCATCGGACTCGATCCGGGCTCGCCGCTCACGGTGGCAGAGCCCCAGAACATGATGAGCACGCCGGCCCAGCCCCCGCCGGTGCCGGACGCGATCTCGCGGGCCCTGGACAACCGGCCCAGCTTGAGGGCGTTCGCCCTCACCGCCGAGCAGAACAGGAAACTGCTCTCCGCGGCAAAAGGCGATTACTGGCCGACGGTCTCCGTCGTCGGGCAATGGAGCCGCTCCACCACCGAGACGCATCCGTTCTTCGCCGAGTCGCCGGGCCGGAACAGCCAGGCCTCGGCGGGGGTGGCCTTGAGCTGGAACATCTTCAACGGCTGGAACACCACCGCCACCGTGCGCAAGGCGGATCTTCAGGTGGCCCTGGCGGACAACGATCTGGCCAACGGCCGCAGGGCGGTGGCCAGCGACGTGGAGAAGGCCGTCGCGCAGCTCTCGACCGCGCGCGCGCAGGTGCGGGTGGCGCAGCAGGCGGAACAGACGGCCAGGGAAGGATTGAGGTTGGCGAGGACCCGCCAGGAAGTGGGAGTGGGAACGCAGCTGGAGGTGCGCGACGCGGAGCTCAAGCTCACGCAGGCGCAGCTCAACGTGGTGGGTTCTCTCGTGGACGGCCGCGAGGCCGAAGCGGCCCTGCGCCGCGCACAGGGTGGGTAAGGACATGACGAAGGGACGCTGGATCCTGGGGGGAGCCGTGGTTCTGGTGGTGGGGTTCGCCACCGTGCAAGGACTTCGGCCGAAAGCGCCGCCGCCGGTCGAGGTGACCACCTCCGTGGCGAAGAAGGGGACGGTCACCCGGGTGGTGACCGCGGCCGGCCACCTGCAGGCGCGCGAGACGGTGAAGGTGAGCAGCAACGTCACCGGCGACCTGCTCGAGCTCAACGTGAAGGAAGGCGACCACGTCAAGCTGGGCCAGGTGCTGGGGCAGATCGACAAGCGCCTCTACGAGACGCAGGTCGCCCAGTACCGTGGCGCGGTGGCGTCGGCGAAGGCGGCCATCGCGCAGATCGAGGTGGCCGTCGAGCAGGACAGGCGCGACCTGGGGCGGATGAAGACGCTGGTCGACGAGCGGCTGGCGAGCGCGGCAGATCTGGAAAAAGCCACCACGCAGCTGAAGATGGACGAAGGCCGGCTCGCCTCGCAGAAGGAGCTCGTCGCCCAGAACGTCGGCCAGCTGGAGACCGCGCTCTACAACCTCTCGCGCGCGACGCTGACCGCGCCCATCGACGGGACCATCCTCGAGCTGAGCCACAAGGTGGGCGAGCGCATCCGCGGCTCCGATTTCTCCGAGGACGTGGTGATGCTGATGGGCGGGCTGTCGGACATGGAGGTCAAGGCGGAAGTGGGCGAGCACGAGGTGGTGGCCGTCCATTTCGGCGACGAGGCGGCGGTGGAGATCGACGCCATCCCCGACAAGCAGTTCAAGGGACACGTGGTAGCGGTGGGAAAGAACGCGCAGATCAAGAACCCGGGCACCGACGCCGAGGTGACGACGTTCTTCGTCCGCGTCGGCCTGGACGTCCCGCCGGAAGGGGCGCTGCCGGGGATGTCCAGCGCGGTGTCGATCTCGACGGCGACGCACGACAATGTGGTGATGGTGCCCATCCAGGCGGTCACTTCGCGAGAGGCGAAGAAGAAGGAGCAGAAGGGCGCGCCGCGCGAAGGCGAGATCAAGGTCGCGGATGCGACCCCGGCAAGCACCACCAACGCGACCAACGGGGCGACGGGGAACGATCCGCCGGTGAAGGCGGCGACCGGGAAGCCAAAGCCGGTCAAGGTCGTTTTCATCGTCGACAAGGACGGGGTGGCGCAGATGCGCGAGGTGCAGACGGGGATCGCCAGCCGCACCGACGTCGAGATCCTCACCGGCGTGAACGAGGGCGAGACGGTGGTGGACGGACCGTACCGGACGCTGGCGCGCGAGCTGCAGGAAGGACAGAAGGTCAAGCAGCAAAAGCCTGGGCAGGGGGCCGGCGACAAGGGCCCTCAGGGCGGCCGTAGCTGACACTCGAGTCGGTCCCCAAGACTCAGCTACGGCCGGGAAGAAACAGGCGGAGAGAAGAACGAAGATGGCTCTGATCGAGCTCGAACACATCGTCAAGACCTACGACCTGGGCCTCTCCAAGGTGCCGGCGCTGCGGGACATCCACGTGCAGATCGAGCGCGGGGAGTTCGTCGCCATCGTCGGGCAGTCGGGCTCCGGCAAGTCGACGCTGATGAACATCATCGGCTGCCTCGACGTGCCCACCGCGGGCCGCTACCGGCTCTCGCAGCGGGACGTCAGCACGCTCTCGGACGACGAGCTGGCCGACGTGCGCAATCTCGAGATCGGGTTCGTGTTCCAGAGCTTCCAGTTGCTGCCGCGGGCCAGCGCGCTGGAGAACGTCGAGCTGCCGCTGGTGTACCGCGGAGTCGGCAAGAAGGAGCGGCGCGACCGCGCCGTCGAATCGCTGAGGATGGTGGGCCTCGAGGATCGGATGAAGCACAAGCCCGCCGAGCTTTCGGGCGGCCAGCGGCAGCGAGTGGCCATCGCTCGTGCCCTGGTGACGCAGCCCTCGCTGCTGCTGGCCGACGAGCCCACCGGAAACCTCGACAGCCGCACCGGCGAGGAGATCGTGGGGCTGTTCATCGATCTGCACAAGCGCGGCAACACCATCTGTCTGGTGACGCACGAGCCCAAGCTGGCGGCCCGTTGCCCGCGCGCGGTCCGGCTGGTGGACGGGCTGGTGATCGCCGACGGCCCCGGGCGCGACGTCGCAGTGGCGAACGCGGAGGCGCTGGGCGCCGAAGCGCTGGCCCAGTTCCACGCCGCCGAGCGGGCGGCGCAGGCAGGAGCACGGCCATGAAACGCATCCGGCGGTTCTTCGCGGAGCTGCGTGACGCGGTCACGCAGGCGGCGTTCTCGCTCGTCTCCCACAAGCTGCGGGCGCTCCTGACCATCAGCGGGATCGCCATCGGCATCATGACGGTGATCCTCATCTTCATGGTGCAGTCGGGGATGTCCTCGAGCTTCGCCCGCCAGCTCAGCACGCTGGGGCCCAACACGCTCTTCGTGCACAAGTGGAAGTGGGGCGTGAACGGGAACGACTGGTGGAAGTACAAGAACCGGCCGCACGTGACCGTGCTCGATCTGAAGGCGCTGCAGGCGAACACGACCCTGCCCATCGCCATCGCTCCCTTGGTGAACACGCAGGCCACCGTCTCGTACGGCGGCAGGGACGTGAAAGGCGTCGACATCCGCGGCACCACGGACGGCTACCTCGACGCGACGGGATGGCAGATCCGGCGTGGCCGGTTCCTGACCGCGCTGGACCAGGAGATCGGCGCCAACGTCTGCATCATCGGGGCGGACGTCGAGGACGCGTACTTCAAGGGGCAGGAGCCGCTCGGGCAGCAGATCCGGGTGGGCCCGAACCTGCGCTGCAGCATCGTGGGCATCTTCGCGCGCAAGGGGAACGCCTTCGGGCAGACGCAGGACTTGCGCGTGATCCTCCCGCTGTCCGCGTTCGTCCGGACCTTCGGCAGCAAGCGCGGGCTGGTGGTCGCGGTGGTGGCGCCGGAAGGCAAGGTGCGCGAGACCGAGGACGAGGTCACCGCGGTGATGCGCAACGCGCGGCACCTGGCGCCGGAGGCGGAGGAGAACTTCTCCGTCAACCGGCAGGACAAGCTGCTCGAGGGCTTCGAGCAGATGATGAAGGCCACCAACATCACCGGGATCCTGGTGGGCATCATCACCGCCATCGTGGCCGGCATCGGGATCATGAACATCCTCCTGGTCTCGGTGAAGGAACGGACGCGCGAGATCGGCATCCGCCGCGCGATCGGGGCCCGGCGCGGCACCATCCTCTGGCAGTTCCTCTGCGAGGCGGTGATGGTGGCGATGGTGGGTGGCGTGGTCGGGATCGTGCTCGCGTCGGGAGCGGCGTCGATGATCGATCTCATCTCGCCGCTGCCCGCGAAGGTGGATCCGCGCGTCATGCTCGGCGGAGTGATCGGGTCGGCGGTGCTGGGAGTGGGCTTCGGTCTCTGGCCGGCGCTGACCGCGGCGATGCTGCAGCCGGTCGAGGCGCTCCGCTATGAGTGAAGTCGCCCTTCAGGCTCCGCGCGTCGGCGCGCCGGCCTGGGTCGGGCGCGCGCGCCGCGGCTGGACGGCGCGGGTCGACGACATGCGGCTGGCGCTGGACTCGCTGGCCTCGCACAAGCTGCGCTCGGGGCTGACGCTCCTGGGCATCGTCATCGGCGTCTTCACCGTGGTGGCGATGATGGCGCTGCTGAACGGGCTGCGGAAGTCCATCGACAAGCAGCTCGGCGAGCTGGGAGCGAACGCGTTCCAGATCCAGCGCTGGCCGGCGGTGCAGTTCGGGAACTTCTCGCCGGAGATCCAGGCCCGCAAGAAGCTGACGCTGTCGCACGTCCGGCAGCTCAGGGACCTGTTGCCGCAGGCGAAGGAAGTGGGCGGGCAGATGTGGGAGTACGGGAAGACCGCCACGGCGAACGGCTATACCGACCTGGGCGTGCAGGTGTCCGGCGGCACTCCGGAGTTCTTCACGCTCACCAACCTGGCCATCGCCAGCGGGCGCGGATACACCGAGGCGGAAGTGACCGCCGGCTCCCGGGTCGCGGTGATCGGCGCGAACGTGATCGACGCGCTGTTCCCGGGCCAGGACCCCATCGGGCACAAGGTCAAGCTGGGGCGGATGGAGCTCGAGATCATCGGCACCATCGAGCGGCAGGGCGGGCTGCCGATCGACACCAACCCGGACAACACCATCGCCGTGCCCATCACGCTGTTCATGGAGCTCTACGGGACTTCGCGCTCGGTGGACATCGGGGTGATGGCGTTCGAGCCGGAGTCGATGAAGAAGCTGCAGGACCAGGCCATGACCGCCTTCCGGAAGGTGCGAGGGCTCGACGCCTCGAAGGAGAACGACTTCGAGATCTTCTCCAACGAGTCGATGCGGGGGATGTTCGACAACCTCGCCACGGTGGTGACCATCGCCAGCGCGTTCATGTGCTTCCTCTCGCTGATCGTCGGCGGCATCGGCGTGATGAACATCATGCTGGTGGCCGTGACGGAGCGGACGCGGGAGATCGGGCTGCGGAAGGCGCTCGGCGCGCGGCGGATGCGCATCCTCATGCAGTTCATCATCGAGGCGGTGCTGCTGGCGGCGTGCGGGGGAGCGATCGGCGTCGTGCTGGGCTACTGCGCATCGTGGGTGGGGCGGTTCTTGAAGTTCCCCGCCGAGGTGCCGCTCTGGGCGGTGGGGATCGGGATCGGGGTGTCCTGCGGCGTGGGCCTGATCGCAGGCATCTACCCGGCCTGGCGCGCTTCTCGGCTCGATCCGGCGGTGGCACTGCGCGACGAGTAGTGGAAGGTGCTCTCTACGAGAGCAGCCACCAGAACCACAATGTCTGATCGGGCGGGGGGCACTCTCCGTCAGGGATCTCTGCATCCCCTCGAACATGCAGTGCCAGTGACACGGCGGCGCTCCGGCGCAACTTGTTCCGGAACAAGTTGGGGCGCGTCCGTCGACCGATGGGGAATGTCAGACGGCCATGCGATGATCCATCGCATGGAAACAGCCAGTCTTGTGGCAGAGCTGAGCAATGACGACTCCTGGCCGCGACGTGCGAGCTTGTCGGCGAGGGGTGCGGCATCGAAGCGCGACTGTTGGTGCACCTCGCCGAGATCGACGAGCGAAAGCTCTACCTGGAACGCGCGTGTCCCTCGATGTTCGCTTTCTGCGTGGAGAGGCTCGGGTTTTCCGAGGATGCCGCGTACAGCCGGATCCTCGTCGCACGGGCCGGGCGCAAGCTGCCCGAGCTGTTCGGGGCGCTCGGCAGCGGGCGAGTGCACCTGACCGGGCTGCGTCTCTTGGCGCCGCATCTGACGGAGAAGAATCATCGCGAGGTCCTGGCGCAGGCGGTGGGGAAGTCGAAGCGGGAAATCGAGGAGCTCGTCGCGACGATTGCGCCCAAGCCCGAAGACACCTTCAAGGTCCAGTTCAGCGTCAGCCGCGGATTTCGCGACAAGCTCCGCCATGCGCAAGACCTGCTCCGGCATCGGATACCGGACGGCGACATCGCCGCCATCATGGAGCGGGCGCTGGATCTGCTGATCGCACAAGTCAAGAAGGAGCGGTTCGCGGTGGGGCGGAAGGGGCCGCAGGTTCAATCGCGCGAGACCCCGTCGCGGCACATCCCCGACGCGATCAATCAGTACGCGGCCGAGCAGCTCCATGGGGCGGAATTCATGAAGCGCCCCAGGGCGCCGCCGTCCTGGGAGGGGTAGCCGACCACGCGGAAGGCTGCTGACCTCCCGACCGGGTGGGTTGCGGCAGCTTCTGGAAGTCGCGGAAACGCAACAATCCGTAGCATGCCGGCGCGAATAAAGATCGGCGGCGTGGCATCAGACTGGCATGCGCGCGATTCCACTGTTGGTGTTAGCGGCTGCTTGCGCCACGTCCCGTGGCTCCGAAGGAACCATCGTCCTCCACTCCTTTGCCAACGCGGCGGCAGGGCCGGCCCGGTACTCGGTCGGGAAGGGGAGCATCACCGGCAGCGGCCTCACCGCGACGGTCGAGGGAGATTGCATCAGCGGGAGCGTCGGGCGGACGCCCATCCAGTTCTGCAAGGATCCGGCAGACCCGAACCACTGGAGCGGGAACGGCGGCGACTTCGTCGCGGTCAAGGATCCGGACGGCCGGCATGTGAACGTCGAGGGCTACATGATGCTGGACACCATGCGGCAGGCCTCGATGACGCAGCTGATTCCGCTGGGCGAGGGTCCGCAGTGGGACGAGTTGGCGCGGAATCCTGCACTGCTGGCGATCGCGGCTACCGCGTCGGACCTGCGGGCCGCTCATATCCGGCGCTGAGTCCGAGCTCATAGCTCCAGCGCCAGCCGCTGCCGCGGCACCTCCTGAAAGCCGAGTGAGCGGTAGAGCGCGAACGCGGCCAACTGGGAGGGGACGACCTCCAGGTCGAAGGCCCGCAACCCGCGGCGGCGCGCCTGGTTCGCGACGTGCTCGAGCATCGCCCGCGCGACACCCGTCCGCCGGGCGCCGGGAATGACGTAGAGCTCCTCGATCCAGAGCGTCTCGCCTCCCTTCTCCACCGACACGATCTGGTTGGCGAGGAACACGCCCACCGCCCGGCCGTCATGTTCGCCAAGGAAGAGCCAGGCCGGAGATCCAGGCCTGAACGCCGCGTCGAGACCCCGCGCGACGCGCTCCGGTTCGGCGGGGAGCTGGTGCTCGATCAGCTGCGCGGCGAGAAGCTCGTGAACGGCGGCGCGGTCGGAGGGGACGGCTGCTCGGATGCGGATGGCCATGCCCGGAGGGTATCGGACGACTTCCCCGAAAAGAAAACGCCCTGTCCCGCTGTGGAGGCTGAGACAGGGCGTGTGCGCTTCGACCAGCTCGGCTACGGCGTCGTCACCCGCACGATGGTCGGGTTGGGCAGTCCGGCGGTGCCGGAGTAAGCGACGGAGCCCAGATACTTCGTCCCCGGAGCCAGGCCACTGAATGCCAGACCGATGGTGGCGGCGCCGCCGAGCGTCACCGCCGTGGGAGCCGTCACGGTCATGTTGCCGGCCGCGGTCCCGCCAAGCAGCCAGGTGAACAGGGTGAACGTCGTTCCAGGTCCAGCCGGCACGGCGAAACCGTGGACCCACACCGTATAGTCGGCGCCCGCGGCGGGGTTGAGGAGGTTGACCACTTCCGCGGACGTGCCGCCGCCGCTGGAGCCGACCAACGTGGTTCCCTTGAACACGTAGAGATCGAGATCACTCGGCTGGCTCACGTTCTCGTTGAACAGCGAGAACCGGGCGTGGGTCGTGCCGGCGGGAATGGTCACCGGGAACGCGACCGTGCCGGGGCCACCGGGGCTGAAGCTGTCCCCCGGATCGTCCTGGACCGTGCCGCCATCCGTCACGGCCGGGACCAGGCCGCGAGCCGTTCCCGCAAACGCGCCCGTGTAACCGAATCTGACGCCGTAGCTGATCGCGCCGCCGGTCCCGGACACCTCGACCGGGGCCGCCAGCGCGACCGGACGCACGACGATGGGAATGCGCACGGAGTGTGTCCCGTCGCTCCAGGTGAGCTGTCCACCGGCGAAGGCGTTGAGGGCCGCGGTCGTCCGGGTGAAGGCGACCGTGAAGCTCCCGGTCTTCCCCGGTTTCAGGGCCAATGAGCTCGGGCTCACGACGACGTTGAAGCCGGTCATCCCCGCCACCGAGGCGGTGTACGTCGACCGGGCCTCACCGACGTTGGTGACCCTGCGCGTGACCGTCTGGATTCCCGCCATGTCGCCGATCGCGATCGAGGCGACGTTCAGATCGCTGGCGTCGAGAGACTTCCCCGCTTGAGCGAGCGCGTCGCAGGTCGAGGCGGAGACGCCCGTCGTCGTTCCGCAGAGGAAGGCGAACCAGTCGTCCAACTCGGAATCAAGAACGAGCCCGGGATCGGCCGCGAAGTTGGGGCGGACGTGTCCGGCTCCCTGTCTGAAGATGACCAATGGGTTGGTCTTGGGGCCATCGAGGATGTCGGAGCCAGTC
>Ga0070708_100000599_pt1 | contig 27093 bp, 18 predicted proteins | sample KBSK5503metaG_FD_65469 | JGI IMG/M metagenome (GOLD analysis project Ga0070708, IMG submission 65469) | Corn, switchgrass and miscanthus rhizosphere microbial communities from Kellogg Biological Station, Michigan, USA - KBS K5-50-3 metaG | ecosystem: Host-associated > Plants > Roots >... | reverse complement strand
GGGCTTGGCTCGGCCGTCTGGGCGCTTTGGGCAGAAGGAGGGGCCGGGGTCTCGCCTGCTTCACTGGACCCGACCCAGGGCGGCTCGCTCGGAAGCCCCGGAAGCCGGATGATGAAGGTCGCTCCCTCGGAGACGCGGCTCTGCACCGAGATGCTGCCGCCGTGATTCTTCACGATTCGCTGGCAGATCGCCAACCCCAGGCCGGTGCCCTTCTGCTTGGTGGTGAAGAACGGAACGAAGATGTTCAGTTGCTGGTCGCCGGGTATTCCGCCCCCGGTATCGGCGACGTGCAGCTCCACCGCGTCGCTGCCGCGAAACTCTCCGAAGCGGTCCGGGGGCAGCGTGCGGATCGCGATCTGCCCGTTCGCCTGCCCGATAGCTTCCAGGGCATTCTGCACCAGGTTGATCAGCACCTGTTTGAGCTGCTCGGCGTCCCCCTCGACCCGTGCAAGTCCCTCGCGCAGCTCCAGTTTCAGCTCGATGTTGGACGGGATTTCGTTCTGGATGAGACGAATCGTCCGGGTGACGACCTCGTTGACGTCGGTCGGGCCGAAGTTCTGCTTCAAAGGGCGCGCGTAGTCGAGGAAGGCGCTCACCACGCCATTGAGGCGGTTCACCTCCTCGACGATGACCTCGAGAAACTCACCGTCCTCGCCCGGGAGTCGCTGCGGATCGAGGCATTGCGCCGCCCCCTTGATCGCCCCGAGCGGATTGCGGATCTCGTGCGCCAGACCGGCGGCCATTTCACCCAGGGCCGCCAGGCGATCCCGCTCCCTCATCTTCTCGTAAAGCTTGGAGTTCTCGATCACCGTGGCGAAGCGCTCGGCGATGGCGAAGATCAGCGCGATTTCATCGGAGGCGTAGGCTTCCGGAACGCGCTCATCCCAAAGGTTGAGAAACCCGATCACGCGATCGTTGCCCACCAGGGGAACGCTGATGCCCGACTTCATCTGGGACAGGGCCCCGCGCATGTCGTTCAGCCGCTTGAGCTCGTCCCGCCCGCGCCGGCGGTCCGGCGCCCGGCTGCGCATCTCCGCGATCCGCCGCTCGATGTTCTCGAGCAGGAGCGCCTTCTGACCCTCGGCAGCCGCGTGGAGCAGGCCGCGCGCGGCCGCGGTGTCCAGGAACGGAACGGGTTGGGGCCCCCGAAAGTCGACCAGTCGATACCCGGGCCGATCCTCGGCGAGCAGGTAGACCGAAGCGTGGGTTACCCGCCGGGTCTCGTTGAATCCATCGAGCACCAGGGTCGCCACTTCGGCGACGTCGATCACGTTCGCCAGGCGCGCCCTTAAGTTGGCCAGGCTGCGCAGCAGCTCGAAGCGCTCGCGGAAGAAGATTGCCACCACCCGCTGCTCCACCTTGGTCCTCAGGGGCTCGAGCAGGATGATGAGCACGAAGGCCCCGACGATGGTGTTGAACAGGAACAGCGAGGTATTCGATCCGACCCAGAGGGTGAGGGTGGCGAACAGGCCGGCCAGAATGACGGCGAGGATCGTCTGCGAGGCGATCTTGCCCAGCAGCTCGTGAAGGTCCATCAACCGAAGCCGGAGCAGCGTCTGGGCGAGGAAGAAGAGGTAGAGGGTCGAGACGACCGGCCCCAGCGTCGGGAAGGGAATCCCGTAGCGGGAGAGAAAGTCGAGCGCGGCAAACACCATCGACGCGGCGGCGCCGATGGCCAGATAAGCCAGGCGGGCGCGCTCGATCCGCGAATCGCTCTGCCGCATCCGGTACAGCAGCAGGGACACCGAGGCCGACAATCCCGAGAAGACCCAGGCGGCGAGGACGACCCGTGCCCAGAAGCTGTTCGCCAACGGGCTCAAGCCGACCGCAATCCCAAAAACCGCGGAGAGCAGGGCGATGGGGCGTCCGTATCGGTAGGCGCTGGGGCGGACACCGAGGAATTCGAGAAAGAATCCCAGGGCCGCCGAGGGGATGAGCGCTCCAAGCACCAGGGACGCCCCTTCGGCGAGCCGGAGCCACCAGCCGGTATGCAGCGAGGCGGCGAAGACGTTCTGGAAGAAGTGGGCCAGATAATACCCGCCCACGGTGAGCGCGAAGACCGAGTACAGGGTCAGGACCCGAGGCCGGTCGGCTCGCAGCAACATGGACAAACCGAGCGCAAGGCCTACGATTGCCGCAAGCAGAAGGCTCTGGGTTCTAATGTCCATTCGCCGCTCTAGTGTAACCGGGATGCGACCTGTTCTGCTCCTCGCTGCCGTCTTTCTTCTCCCCGCGTCGACCGAGGGGGATTCGAAAGAAGACTCCCCAACCGTATCGAATCGGTCGAGCGAAGAACAGGAGCGCCATCCCGCGCCTCAAGTACAAGTCGACAATGCGCCTCCCGAGGCGCAGCTCAGTCCGCCGCCGGACGCGGAGAAGGTCCAGATTCCCCCGGGCTACATCGCCGTGGGCAATCCCGCCTTCCCGGTGCTGGACGCCCCCCAAAGCCCGGTCCTGCTCGGCCGCCGCTATGATGCGGCGGACCTGGCGCCCCACTTTTCGACGGGCCGGCAGGCGCAGGCCAAGGCGGAGTTCGACAAAGGGCACTTCGCCGCGGCGCTGAAGCTTCTCGCGGATCAGGGCAACTCGCGACCGGTCCGCTACCTGCGCGGGCTCAGCGCGCTCAAAGCCGAGTCCTATGAGCTGGCCGCCGCCGAGATGTCGGCCCTCGCCAGGGACTACGCGGTCGTGCGCGACCGCTGTCTTTTCCACGCGGCCGCGGCCTTCGAGGAGCTGCGAAAGTTCGACGACGCCGCGGATAGGTACCGCCAGCTGCCCCCCGGCTCGAAGCTCTTCCCCGACGCGCGGCTTGGCCTGGCCCGCGCACTGCGGAGCAAGGGAGAGCTGGACGGAGCGATCGAAGCGCTGTCGAGCACCGCCAGGCTGGCCGCACCGGCCTGGGGCCGCGACCTCGGGGCGGAGGCGTTGATCGCCCTGGCGGATCTCTTCCGGGAGACGAGAAGGCCGGAGCTGGAGCGTTCGGCCCTGATCGATCTGTGGACGCTGCATCCGCTGTCGCCGCTCGCCGCGCAAGCCGAGGGGCGGCTCAAAATGGCCACCCTGGCGATCGAAGCGCGGGTGATCCGCGCCGAGCAGCTGATTGAAGCGCACCGCAATCGCCGCGGTCTCGCCCTGCTCGAGCCATTCGCCTTCAAGCTGAAGCTCCCGGATCCTATCGCGTGCCGAGCACAGTTCGCCTACGGAAAAGCGCAGCGCAAGGAGCGCCGGCACGCCAAGGCGATCCGGGCCCTGGTGCCGGTGGTCGCCCACTGCGACGATCCCGACCTGCGCGCCCGCGCGATGTACGTGCTCGGGTCGTCGCGTTCGATCGTCGATCCCGCCCACGGCGCCCAGACCTATGAGGCGCTGGCCCGCGAGTTCCCCAATCACTCCTTCGCGGATGACGCGCTGTTTTACGCCGCCGATCTGCGCCTGCGCCGCAACGAGGTCGATCCGGCGATTGCTCTGCTGCGCCGGGTGGCCACCGACTACCCCGAGGGCGATTTCGCCGCCGAGTCGCTCTTCAAGTTGTTCTGGACGCTTCGCCGGCAAGGCGAGGGCGGGCCCGCGCTGGAGGCCTTGGACCAGATCGAAACGAGGTATCGCCAGGCGCCGGAGAGCTACGAGCTCGAGCGAGCCCACTATTGGAGGGCGCGCTGGCTGGAAGAGTCCGGCAACGGACAGGCCGCGGCAGATCTGCTCGAGGCCCTCGCTCTGGAGCATCCGGCGACCTACTACGGGCTGCTGGCTCGCATTCGCCTGGGCCAACAGGATCCGCTCCGCGCCGAACGCATTGGCCGGGAGATCGGCGGGCATTCGCAGCCCGGCGTCAGCTGGCCCTTGTTCGCCGGGTCGATGGGCGATGACCCGCACTTTCTCGCCGCGATCGAGCTGCTGCGCCTGGGGATGATGGAAGCGGTCTCCGCCGAGTCGTTGGCGGTCGATCGGAGCAGGCTCTCCCGGCAATCGGTGCACCTGCTCATCCGGGTGCTGTCGGCCGCCGGAGACGCGAGGGCTGCGCAAGCGGTGGCCCGCGCCTCGTTGCGCGGCGATCTCTCGGGGAAGATCCAGCCCGAGACACTCTCCATCTGGCAGATCGCCTATCCCAATGCGTTCCACGTCGCGGTGAAGGAGCGCTGCCGGGAGGCCAAGGTCGACCCTTACCTGTTTCAGGCCTTGATCCGCGAGGAGAGCGCGCTCGACCCCAAGTCCTATTCCTGGGCGGGTGCGATCGGCTTGTCTCAATTGATGCTCCCCACTGCCCGGCAGATCGCTCGAACGATGAAGATCTCCGGCGTGACGCAGGACTCCCTTCTCGATCCCGATCTCAACCTGCGCCTCGGCTCGTGGTACCTGGGGAAGCTCCTCCAGAGGTTCGAAGGGAACAAGGCCGCTGCCCTGGCGGCCTACAACGCCGGGGCCGCCGTGGTGAAGCAGTGGGTCTCGGCCAGGCCGATGGCGGACGTGGATGCCTGGGTGGAGGAGATTCCGTTCGCGGAGACGCGCGGCTACGTCAAACGAGTGATGCGGTCGTACAATACGTACAAGCTTCTTTACGAGAGCTCGGCTTCGGTCCAGGCGCTCAGCTGGTCCAGCCGATGAGATCTCACCGCGGGCGATCCCGGAGGAGCCGCTAGGCAGAATCGCCGGACACTGCGTAGACTGGCGAATGCCGCTAAGGCATTGGTTCCATGGAACAGGCTAGAAAGAACGCCACGCTTCGCTCGCTTCCCTCGATCGACAGCCTGCTGTTGCAGCCCGCCCTGGCTCCGCTGCTGGCCGCGCACCCGCGGGCGCGGAAGGTCGCGGCGCTGCGGATCGCCGTGGACCGGGTCCGGGCTCGCCTGCTCAAGGGGGAGGACCGCGGTTTTGAAGAGTCGGACCTGGTCGATGCGCTCAAACAGCTGGCCACGCCTGGGCTTCGTCGGGTGTTCAATGCCACTGGCGTCGTGCTCCATACCAACCTCGGTCGCGCGCCCCTCGCCCCGGAGGCAGCAGAACGCGTCCGCCAGATCGCGGCGGGCTACTCGAACCTCGAATACAACCTCGACGAGGGCGAGCGCGGCAGCCGCTACGCTCCCCTGGTCTACCTGCTCAAGGATCTGACCGGCGCCGAGGACGCGGTGGTGGTCAACAATAACGCGGCCGCGGTCCTGCTCGTCCTCACCGCCCTTGCCCAGGGGCGTGAAGCCGTCGTCTCCCGAGGCGAGCTGGTCGAGATCGGCGGTGGCTTCCGGATTCCGGACGTGATGCGCCAGTCCGGGGCGGCGCTGGTCGAGGTGGGAACGACCAATCGAACCCACCTCGCCGATTACGAAAAGGCCATCTCGCCGAACACCGGGCTCCTTCTCAAGGTGCACAAGTCGAACTTCGCCCAGGTTGGTTTCACCGAAGAGGTCTCCTCCTATGCGCTGGCCGCCCTCGGCCGGCGAACGGGCATCCCGGTATTCGAGGATCTGGGTTCGGGCGCCCTGGTGTCGATCGAGGGGGAGGGCATCACCCCCGAGCCCACGGTGTCCGCGGTGGTGGCATCCGGCGTGGACTTGGTGGCGTTCTCCGGCGACAAACTGCTCGGTGGTCCTCAGGCCGGAATCGTTATCGGGCGCGCCGACCTTGTCTCCAGGGTAAAATCACACCCGTTGAACCGCGCGTTGCGGGTAGACAAGATGACGGTAGCAGCCCTGGAGGCGACGCTGGAGCTTTATAGAGACGGCCGCGTCGATGAAATCCCCGCGCATCGATTGCTCAAGCAGCGATCGGAAGACTTGCGGGCGAGGGCCGATCGCCTCCAGGCCCTCTTGCAGGTAAAAGGCGTTGCTTCGCAGGTCCAACCCACCGAGGGACAAGTCGGCGGCGGCGCGATGCCGCTTTCGGCGCCCAGGTCCTTCGCTTGCGCCGTCGAAGCGCCTTCGCCCGACCTCCTTCAAGAGAGGTTGCGCGGAACGGAACCCCCGGTCATTGCAAGGGTATCTGGGGAGCGCCTGCTGCTGGACATCCGCTGTCTGGATGACGAGGATTTGAGCTCGGTCGCTGCCGCTGTGGCCACTGTGGTGTAGGGTACGTCCATGCTGAACACCAGCGTTCTGGTTCTCAATCGACTCTACCAGCCGGTGCATGTCACCTCGGTCAAGCGGGCGTTCTCCCTGCTCTACCAGGGCATCGCCCGGGCCATCGACGATCAGTACAAGCTGTACGAGTTCTCGGACTGGGCGGAGCTGAGCGCGGCCGAGCACGACTCCGTCGCGACCATCAGCCGTCGAATCCGCGTTCCCCGGGTGTTGGTTCTCTCGGCCTACGAGCACCTCCCCAAGGGAAGGGTTCGCTTTTCGCGCCTCAACATTTACTCGAGGGATGCCGACACCTGCCAGTACTGTGGACGGAAGCTCCACCGCAGCGAGCTCAACCTCGATCACGTCGTTCCCCGGTCGCAGGGAGGAAAGACGAGCTGGGAGAACGTGGTCTGCTCCTGCGTCCCGTGCAATCTGCGCAAAGGCGGCTGCACTCCGGAACAGGCGAAAATGAAATTGATGAAGAAGCCGTTGCGTCCGCGCTGGACGCCCTTCTTCCGGGGCTCGGCAAGGCGGGTCACCTACCGCGAGTGGTTGCCGTTCCTTACTTTGGCGGAGGCTTCCTACTGGAACGTCGAGCTCCTCGACGAGTGACCTTCGCGATGCCGTTGTTTTCGACAGAGCGCCGCTTCGCTGCGTGAGCCATGAAACCGCTTCGTGAGTGCAACTATTACGAGCTGCTCGAGGTGCCGACGCGCGCCTCGGCGGACGAGATCCGCGCCGCCCACGATCGCATCTTGCAGCGAAGCGGGGTCACCGCCACGGAGAATGGCAGCGGGTCCGGGGCGGCGGAAAGCGATGGGTGGGATCAACGGCTGGAGCTGCACGAGCTCCTCGGCAGGGCGCTCGCGGTTCTCACCGACCCGGAGCAGCGGGCAGGCTACGATCGTCTGCTCCGGCCGATCGCCGTCGATTCCGCGCCGGAGGAACGTCCACCCGCCACGCAGCTTTCCATGGACGGCCTCCTCGAGTCCGCGGTGGGTCCACGTTTGGCGACAGTGCACCAGCGGGTCTCCTATCGGCCCCGCGGCTTGCGATGGCCGCCGGAGCCGTGGGAGGCCGCGACGACGACGGTCGGCCCGCTCAACGGGGATGCGCCCGGCGGCGCCAAAGCGGTCGCCGCGCTCGGGGAGGCTCCACCGCTGGCGGAGGAGTCGGCGATCGCCAACGCCGAAGCGGCGCTGCTTCACGCCTCGGTGCGAGGACACCACCTGCGCAGCAGACCGGTGGAAATCGCACCCAACGCCGACTTCAATGGCGAGTTGTTGCGCCAGGTTCGCGAGGGTAGGGGCATGGGAATACAGCAGGTCGCCGAGCGAACTCGCATCCCCGTCAAGCACTTAGAAAATATCGAGGCCGACCGGTACAATCACCTTCCGCCGACGGTTTACCTGCGAGGCATCCTCACCAACCTGGCCAGGGAGCTCGGGTTGGATCCGGTGCGAGTCACGCGAAGCTACATCGCGCTCGCGGCGGTTGCGGCCGAAGCGAAGGCGAAAGGAAGATAGCCTTGACCGATGAAGAGAAAATCAAAGCTCAACGTCTCGCCCGGGCGATCGCGTCGGACATCTCGCTCTACAACGAGCAGAAGATCGTGAAGGGGATCGAGCAGGACAACCTCTTCGACGTGCTGAAGGACGAACTGGCGGAAGGCAGAGAGCTGTACAAGAGCCGCGTCAGCGCCGAGCTCTACACGAACACGAACTTTTTCGATCGCGCGGTCGTCGACATCGTGGTTCGCTCCAAAGCGCACATAAAATCGAAGATCTGGTAGTGGAAGAGCCGCGAACGCATCGCGTTCCCGTGGAAGCGCGCGGCGAGCGCCTGGATCAGCACCTGGCCGCCGTTTTTCCCGACATCACCCGGGCGCGCCTCAAGTCGTTGATCGATTCCGGCTTTGCCCGGGTCGACGGAAAATCGGTCAAGCCGGCGCGCCGCCTTCGCGGAGGAGAGGCCGTGGAGCTCAGCGTGCCGCCCGCGCCTCCGACCGACGTGGTGCCGCAGGACATCCCGCTCAACGTGCTCTACGAGGACGAAGACATCATCGTGCTCGACAAGCAGGCCGGAATGGTCGTCCATCCCGGCGCCGGGCACCGGGAGGGGACGCTGGTCAACGCGCTGCTCCACCGCGGCCGAACGCGGGCGGGCGTCGGCGCGGAGCTGCGGGCGGGCCTGGTGCACCGCCTCGACAAGAACACCTCCGGCTGCCTGGTGGTGGCGAGGAACGAGCAGGCCCTGGTCGCGCTGCAGGCAGCCTTCAAGTCGCGCCGCATCAGCAAGACGTATCTGGCGATCGTTCAAGGACGCCCGGTGGAACGGGCGACCCTCTCAACCCTCTTCGGCCGCCACCCGGTGGATCGGAAGCGCTTCACCGGAAAAGTGAAGGTGGGAAAGCCGGCCGAAACGGCTTTCGCGGTGCGCGAGCGGTTCAAGGGCGCGGCCCTGCTCGAAGTGCAGCTCAAGACCGGTCGCACCCACCAGATCCGGGTGCATCTGGGTGAAGCCGGCCACCCCATCCTCGGCGATGAGCTCTACGGCAAGCGCCAGGGAGCGACGCCCCGGATCGCGCTCGTGCAACGCGAGCTCGGCCGCCAGGCGCTCCACGCCTGGAAGCTGGAGTTTGCCCATCCGCGCACCGGTCGGGCGCTGAGCTTCGAGGCACCGATTCCGGCCGATTTCCAGCGCGCGCTCGAAGCCCTGCGCGAACCGGTCCCCGCTTCCTCGGGGCGATGACTCGCCGCCGTTCGCAGGCAACGCCTGCTAGAGCTGGCGCTGGGCAACCCGGTAAAGCACCACCGCCATGACGGCGAAGCAAGCGACGCCGAGGATCTGATAGCCGCCCGTCCCGAGGGCGGAGCTCAAAGGCCCGGTGAGGTCGACCTTTTCCACCGCCTTGAGCACGGGATCGTACACGGAGAGAATGGCCACCACGACGCCGGCGATCGTTCCCCCGGCCACCAGGCCGGTCGAGAACAAGCTGCCCGCGCCGAGATCGTCGGCATGTCCTGCGGCCTTGCCCGTTTTGCGATCGACGATTCCCTTGATCGCGCCGCCGACGAAAATCGGCAAGGTGGTGGACAGCGGAAGGTACGCGCCCACGGCGAACGACAGCGGGGAGACGCCGCAGAGCTCGACCGTCACCGCGAGGCAGACGCCCACCAACACGAACTGCCAATCCAGGTTGTGCGCCAGGAGGCCGCGGATCAGGGTGGCCATCAAGGTGCCCTGCGGCGCCGGATACTTCTCCGAGCCGATCGCGTGTTGAACCAGGCCGGTCGCCGAGTCGACGGTGGGGTTGTCCAGCAACTTGACAGTGAGACCGATCACCAGCGCCGCGGCGACGGCACCGATCATCAGGCCGATCTGCTGGTAGCGCGGCGTCGCCCCCACCAGAAAGCCGGTCTTCAAATCCTGGCTGGTGGCGCCCGCGTTGGCGGCGGCGATGCACACCATTCCGCCGACGCAGAGGGCCATCGGCTGGTACACGTCTCCGGTCCAGCCGATGGCCACGAAGAGCAGGCAGGTGGCCATCAGGGTGGCGATGGTCATTCCGGAGATGGGGTTTGAGCTGCTGCCGATCAGACCGACGATCCGCGAGGCCACGGTCACGAAGAAAAAGCCGAAGACGATGATCAGCAGTCCGAGCAGGAGCCGGCCGCCAAACGTCCCCGGAATGAAGGGCAGCAAAGCGATGATGAACGCCAGGGTCAGGCTTCCGACCAGGACCAGCGCGATGGGCAGATCGCGGCTGGTGCGCGAGACCGAAGCGCTCCCCACTCCGCCCCGCAACGAGGCGACGCTGCCTTTGAAGCTGGAGACGATGGTGGGCAGCGTCTTGAGAAGCGTGATGAATCCGCCGGCGGCGACGGCCCCGGCGCCGATCTGACGGACGTAGCCGAAGTAGATCGCCCGGTTGAGTTGGCCGAAGGTGTGAGCGACGGGATCCCATCCAAAGGCGCCCGGCCGTGCGACGTCCACCAGGTAGCCGAGCTTGGCGAGCTGGGAGGCGATGGTCGTCGGGGGCACCAGCGCTGCAAGCAGAGGGATCAGCCCCAACCACGCCAGGACGCCGCCCGCCACCAGGACGCCGGCGATGCGCGGGCCGATGATGTAGCCCACCCCCATGTACTCGGGAGTGATCGCGGCGTTGATCGTCGCGGCGGGGAAGACCTTGCTGGCGGAACGGGTGACGTACCCCGGCACCGCGTCGATGAAATGGAAGACTTGCTGGAGGACCGCGTACGCCAGGGCGAAGCCGAGCCCCTGAAACGCGGTTTTGGCCATCGCTCCGCCTTGCTCGCCGGCGATCAGCACCTGCGCGCAAGCGGCGCCCTCGGGGTAGGGGAGGTTGCCGTGTTCGTTCACGATCAGCGCGCGGCGCAGGGGCACCATCATCAAGACGCCGAGCATTCCGCCGAGGAGCGCCAGGGTGAAGATGGTGAGATAGCTGAAGTACGGCGCGCCGATGCTTTCGTGCGTCCTCGGATCCACGGCGAGGAAAAGAAAACCGGGGAGGGTAAACACGACGCCCGCGGCGATGCTCTCTCCTGCCGAGCCGATGGTTTGAACGATGTTGTTCTCGAGGATCGTCGACCCGCCGAGGCGCTTGAGCAGCGAGATGGACAGCACCGCGATGGGAATCGAGGCGGAGACGGTGAGACCTGCCTTCAGGGCAAGGTAAACGGTGGACGCGCCGAAGATCAGGCCAAAGCCGACGCCGACCAGGATCGCCTTCGGCGTGAACTCCGGAATGATCTGATCGTCCGGAATGTACGGTTTGAAGTCGACCGGGCCGTCTCCCTGCCCGCCGTCCTCTTTCTCAGTCGATACCGTGGAGCGAACAGGAGCCGGGCTTCCGGCGGCGCGCGATTGGGCCATGTTTTCCCACCAGTGGAGTCGCTGAGCTACTAACCTCCTCTGGGCGAGTCAATTCAGAACTGCACCGCGGTGCGGCCTCTGCTGTTTCGTGCTAGGTGGCAAGGCGCTCTTGCGCGACGGACCCTTGAGGAGATGGAGTGGTTGATCCAGCGGGCGAGCCGCCTTCCCGGGAAACCTTCAAGCCGTTCGTCCCCCCGGAAGTCACCCTGCCCGAGCTGACCGTCCTTCCGGTCATCGTCGGCACGGTGCTCGGGATCATCTTCGCCTTTTCCTCCGTCTATCTGAGCCTCAAGGTCGGGCTCACCGTCTCCGCCTCGATTCCCGTCGCGGTGATGTCGATCACCCTCTTTCGCTGGCTGGCGCGTTCACTTCACATCCGCCCGGCCACGATTCTGGAGAACAACATCGCCCAGACAGCGGGCTCCGCGGGCGAATCCCTCGCCGCGGGCGTCGCCTTCACGCTGCCGTCTTTGCTGCTGATGGGGTTCGAGATGGAGTTTCTCAGAATCCTGCTCGTCGCCCTCCTCGGCGGACTGATCGGGGTCTTGATGATGGTTCCTCTCCGGCACAGTCTGATCGTGAAAGAGCACGGGGAATTGACGTACCCGGAGGGAACCGCCTGCGCGGACGTGCTCATCGTCGGCGAACAGGGAGGCACCAATGCGAAGACCGTCTTTCTGGGGTTTTTCGTCGGGCTGGCCTACGCCTCGCTCAACCTGATCGCGCGCCTCTGGAACGACACCGCCTCATTCGCGGCCGAGTTCTGGGGGACGCTCAAGGGCGCCAGGGTCGCGTTCGACGTCTCCCCTCCCATGCTCGGGGTCGGCTACATCATCGGCCCCCGGGTGGCCGCGAACATGATGGCCGGCGGCCTGCTGGCCTTCGTCGTCCTGGTCCCCCTGGTTCACCTCTTCGGCGACAGCATGCCGACCGCGATGTATCCGGAGACGCAGCTCAAGATTGCCGAGATGACCGCCTATCAAATCCGCAGCGCCTACGTGCTCTACGTAGGGGCCGGGGCGGTCGCGACGGGGGGCTTCATCGCGCTCGCCCGCGCGCTGCCCTCGATCGTCGGCGCCTTCGCTCGGGGCGTCAAAGACCTCAGGCGGGGCCGGTCGGACGCGCGCGCCCAGGTCCCGAGAACCGAGCGGGACTTGTCGATCACCGTGGTCGTCGGGGGTTCGCTGGCCATCGCGGTGATGATCTGGGCGGCGCCGATCCTCCGGATCAACCTGGTCTCCGCGATTCTGATCGTCTTGTTTGGATTCTTCTTCGTCACCGTCTCGAGCCGGATCACCGGCGAGATCGGCTCCTCGTCGAACCCGATTTCCGGGATGACCGTGGCGACGCTGCTGCTTACTTGTGGTTTGTTCGTGCTCGTCGGCTGGACCGGCGTGCCGTACAAGGAAATGGCGCTGACCACCGCGGCCCTGGTGTGCGTCGCTGCGTCGAACGGCGGGACGATCTCCCAAGATCTCAAGACCGGATTCCTCGTCGGCGCGACCCCACGCGCCCAGCAGATTGCGATTCTGATCGCGGTCGTTGCCAGCGCGCTGGTGATCGGAGGCACGCTGATCGTCTTGAATCAAGGCCACACCACTTATCGGCCGGTGGAGATCGCGGATTATCGCGCCCCGGCCGATCCGGGCGCCGTCATCGAGATCGGGCCGGATCGCAAAGCGTACCGCGTGCACCACCTGCACGAGGATCAGGGCAGCGCGCTCCGAGGCAAATACCTGGTGGACGACCAGGGCCGGCTGCAGTTTTTCGTCGACCCGGGGATCTCTGGAAGCTTTCCCTATCGACTGGATTCCGTCTCTTTTCCGGGCACGACGCTGCCCGTTCCCTCCGGCGGGCCCACCGCGCTGGGCAACGATCATCGAAGATACTCGGTGGTGGAGCTGAAGCAGCGGGTGGGGGAGGTCCGCCCGGGCCGCTACCTGGTCGGCGAGAGAGGAGAGATTGTCTACGCGATGGTCGACCTCTGGAAATTCGACGCCCCCAAGGCGCAGCTCTTTCGTCTGATCATCGATGGAACGTTGGGGGGAAAGCTCCCCTGGGGTCTGGTGCTGGTGGGGATGTTCCTGGCGATCATCCTGGAGCTGGTCGGCGTCTCATCCCTGCCTTTTGCGGTGGGCCTTTATCTGCCGATCGAGACTTCGGCCGGCGTCTTCGTCGGAGGAATGGTCCGCCTCCTCGTGGATCGCCGGCGGAAGGACCTCAGCGCGTCGGAGGCGGAATTCTCTCCCGGGGTCTTGATGGCCTCAGGGCTGATCGCCGGAGGCTCCATCGCCGGGGTCGTGCAGTCGGTCATCACCCTCACCGAGGCCGACGCGAGATTCGACCTCAGCGAGTTTTTGGGCTCCCTGGGCAGGAACGAGGGCTGGTGGCCGATGCTCTTCTTCCTGGCGATGGCGGCCGTGCTCTACGCGGTCGGGACGCGGTCGAAGGACGGTCAGAGCAGGGGGAACGCCGCGTAGCAGGGTGTTCCTGCTACGCGGACATTGCCTCGGGATGTACTTCAGTCATCAGCGCCGCGAGCTCGTTTTTGAGCTTGTCCTTGGCGCGAATCTCCAGCTGGCGAGCGCGTTCGCGCGAGAAGCCGAAATGCTCGCCCAGCTCCTTGAGCGTCATCGGCCGCTCGTTCATCACCCGCTGCTGGATGATGAAGCGTTCGCGCGGATCGAGCCGTCGAAGCGCCGAGTCCACCCGGGCGCTGACGATCCCCGCTTCCTCTTTGTCCGCGAACTCGTCGTCCTGGCCGGCGGCCGGAGAGGCGACGAAGTCGACGTGGGTATTGGTGCCGTCTTCACCCATCGGCGCATCGAGCGAGAGGTCCCGGCCGCCCATGCGCTGCTCCATCTCGCGCACCTCCGCCGGCTTTACCCGAAGGCGCTTCGCGATCTCTTCCGCGTTGGTGAGCGTCGTCTCACCCCGGTTGTACTTCTCGAGCTCGCGGCGCGTCCGCGCCAACGAGAAGAACAGCTTTCGCTGCGCCTGCGTCGTTCCCAGCTTCACCAGCGACCAGCTCTTGAGGATGTAATTTTGGATGTACGCGCGGATCCACCAGACGGCGTAGGAGATGAGGCGAATCTCCTTGTCGGGATCGAATTTCTGCACTGCTTTCATCAGGCCGATGTTCCCCTCCTGAATCAGGTCTGACATCTTGATGCCGTATGAGCGATATTCGTACGCGACCTTCACCACGAACCTCAGGTTGGAGGTCACCAGCTTGTGGCCGGCCTGGAGATCACCTTTTCTGAATCGGCGGGCGAGCTTCTGTTCTTCGTCTACGATGAGGAGCGAGTACCTGTTTATTTCCGAGAGGTAGGTCGTCAAAGAGCTCGAAGCGGGTTGCGAAGGCTCGGTCGCGATTTCCAGCATCTTTAATCTCCTTTTGTGCGTAGCGGCTTGGCGTTGACCTAGAGCAACGCGGATGCCATCGGGTGCATCGAGCAGGGACCGATTTTCGGGAGCTTAGAGGCCCCTGCGCCAATGCATCGGTGCCCGGAGTTGCAAGGCCGGAAAGTTTTACAGTGGGGGAGGAGAGAGTAGCCCCACCCGGCACCCCGGACCGATCACATCGGAGTGAAACTACTCACCGGAGAAGCGGTCGTCACGGTCTTCTGTCGACTGATCGACTTTGATTTGGCGACTTGCGAACCGGCCGGGACGCGCCCTTTCCCGCCGCCGCCTTGAGGCGGCCGACGAGGTAGGCGCCCTCGTTCGGGCGAAGTGGCTGTCCGCCAAAGCGGGCCGTGAGATACCTGCTCGTCAGACGGGTGAGCGGTAGGGACAAGGGATGTCGGGCGAGCGCCAGCCGTCGAGCGATCTCTTCGATGCACTCGTTGCCCTGCGCCATCACGCCGGCGCCCGCGAGGATGTGTTCGGCGGACGCCAACATCGCCGTCGCTTCGTGCACCGGGGCGCGCCTGCTCCACGCAAAGCCCCACCAGAAGAGAAGCGCCGTTGCCGCGAGGGCCACTGCCAGGCCGGTCTTCCTCGGGGAGGGCGATCCCTTCAGCGCCGTCAATCGCTGAGCGAGGTCCGCTTGGTCCTGAAGGGAGTAGTCGATCACCGAGCTTCGCCAGCGCTCGCCCACCGTCTCGTACGCCCGCACCAGCCAGTCGATCAGGGCGGCCGGCTGCGCCCCCCGGCTTGCCTCCGGGGTCGCGTCGAGCGAGATCAGCTGTGCGTTGGGGAGCACCAGCTGGGTCCAGGCATGCGCGTCGCCGGCGCGAATGACGTAGTGGTCGCCGATCCGTTCTCCGCCGAAGAATCCGGTCGCCAACCGCGCCGGGATTCCCAGGGTCCTCAGCATGACGGTGAGAGCGGTCGCGAACTGTTCGCAGTGACCGGCCTTCCGCACGAAGAGGAAGTCGACCAACGGATCGGACGTCGCACCCGGGAGCTCCAGCGTGTAGCGGTAATTGGACTTGAGGTACTGCTCGAGGTTGTGGGCCGCCTGGACCGGAGCCGCGGTCTGGCCCGCGGCGACCCGGGCGAGCGCCGCGATCCGGCGATCGAAATTGGCGGGAAGCTGAAGATAGTCGGGCGCGGGACCCTGCGGCGCAAAGGACTGCGGAGCTTCGAGCGCCTCCACGCTGTCCGCCTGGTACGAGTAGCTGCGCGCGCTCCCCTCGATCCGGACCTCCCGCCCCGGGAGCTCGATCAGCCAGACGCGGTGGTTCCCGTCCGGGGTGTGGGCCAAAGCCTGCGCGAATGAGACCGGCCATTGCAGCGCGAAGAGCGTCTTCGCCCCGTAGGCCGGCAGCAGCTCGATCGACTGGTGATAGTGCCGGCCACCCCGTGGCGGAAGCCCGATCTCCGCGCGTGGCGGACGCCTCGCGGCAGGCGACTGCCACTCCACTCCGGTGAAGGTGTCGAAGGTGCGTCCCCACCAATAGGTCTGCAGCGCCGCCGTCCCCGGATCGGGTTGGATCTGGACGCGCGCGACGATGCTCGGATTGGTCTTGATCCGTCCATCGCCGGAAAGGGTGACCCGGTCGGAGAAGCCGGCGACCGACCTTCCCCCGGCCGTCGCGCGCCGCGCGGCGATGTTCCAGGAGAAGCGGGGAAGGAACGCGAACAAGAGGGCGCCCCCGAGCAGGGCGAAGGTCGCTCCGATCAACAGCTGCCGCACTGCGGGACGAATGGGGAGGGCCTCGCCCGCGCCGGCGAAGCGCTCGACCACGGACATTCCCAGCGAGAGCATGGTCAGGACCGCAAATGCCGTGAGCGCGACGGCGAACAACATGTCGCCCGAGAGCGCCGCGCCGCCGGCGACCATCAAGACACTGGTCAGAAATACTTGGCCGTCGGTCTTTTCGTCCGGAGTCGCCAGAACCCGGGCGACCGTGGTCAGGCCGGCGAAGGTGCAGGCCGCGACCACCAGGTCCAGCCTTCCGAGCGCCACGTTCGAGTACAGGGCGACCGCCCCGATTCCAAGGAGCAAGGCGGTGAGGGTCGAGTAACGGCTCAAGATCCGGAGATCGAGGACCGCGAGGAGAAGCCCCACCCCGAAGGCGATCGTCGCCCAGGTCGGCACCGCGCCGGAGAGCGCCATCGATGCGAACGCCCCGGCCGCGGCCAGGTCGCGAAGTCGCAAGCGCACCCGGGCGCCGGCGGTCAGGGTCACGATCCCGCTCCCCTCTCGAAGCCGGCCCAGGCGAGCGCGCAGAGGATCTGCCATTCCTGACGCGCCCCCTGGGCGGGCGCGATCCGCGTTCGGGCCGTGTCCAACCCGACGTCGTGACCCTGCAAGAGCAGGCGATGGGCGGCCGCGGCGGCGGTTTCGCACTCCCGGTCCAGCGCGTCCGCTCCGAGGTGGGAGGCGATGCGAAGCAGATAGGTCGAGTGCTCCTCCCGTTCTCGCACCGTGCGAAGAAGCTTTCCCGCCGCGGCGCTTTTCTTCCAATGGACTCGCCGGGCGTCTTCGCCGGCGCCGAGCTCGCGGAAATCGACGAAGTCGCCGGATCCTTCGAGCCGATGATTGCTTCCTTGATCGCCTATCCCTTCGCGGCGGGCCGGCAGGGGCCGGCCGACGACGGGGGAGCGCTTCGGAAATACCAGCAGGGTGCCGGGGAGGGGGAAGAGCCGCGACTTGGCGAAGAGCCCGAAGGGGAACTCGGTGGTGACCCGGACGTCGTGAAATGCGATCGGACCGCGCCGGGGAGCAATCGCACGGGCGCGAACAACCCGCTCCTTACCCGCCGGCAGATACGCGCAGGTGCCCTCCGCGGCGAGCCCGCTTCCCGCTTCGGACAGGCTCAAGGCAAACGCCGGCCCTCCCGAGCCGACGATGGACCAGCGCAAGACAAAGGGCTCGGCGGCGAAGGCGGCGCCGGGAGGGAGGCGCTCGAGATGGAGGTGGCGCAGGCACCTTTCCGACATCACGCCCGAGACGACGATCGTGCTCAGCATCAAGCCGAGGAGAAGAAAGAGGAGGTTGTTGCCGGTGTTCAGCGCGCCCAGGCCGACGCCCAGCGTGATCGCGAGGAAGATGCGCCCGCTTCGGGTGACCTTGAGGGAGCGGGGCGGGCGGAGGAGCCGGCGCAGCCGCGCCCGGTATGGCTGCTTTCCGGAGGTCACCTCGGCACGGGAACTTTGCGAGCGATCTCCCCGAGGAGGTTGGCCGCCTCGTCGCGGGACTGCGCGCCCTGAACGGGGCTGCGCACGAGGATGCGGTGAGAGAAGGTGGGAACCAGTGCCGACTTGAGGTCGCCCGGGGTGACGAAATGGCGCGCCTCCCAGAGCGCGTGCGTCTTCGCCACGGCCACCAGCGCCAGCGCCGCCCGGGTCGATACGCCGCGTTCGATTTCCGGGTGGTGACGGGTGCCGTTGGCCAGGCGGACGGCGTATTCGGCGACGCTGGCCTCCATTTCCACCCCCGAGGCGTGCTTCTGGAGGGCGGAGATTTCGTCCGCCCGGCACACCGTGGTCAGCGACTGCACCGGGTCCTCGCGCCCGCGCATCCGCAGAATCTGCGATTCGATCTCCGGCGCCGGATGTCCGAGCGAGATCCGGATCAGGAACCGATCGAGCTGCGAGTCCGGGAGCGGATAGGTGCCGGAGAAATCGGAGGGGTTCTGGGTGGCGATCACCGTGAACGGTCTCGGAAGCTCGTGGCTGGTGCCGTCGACGGTGACCTGGTCGTGCGCCATCGCTTCCAGCAGCGCGGATTGCGTCTTCGGCGGCGCGCGGTTCAGCTCGTCGGCGAGGACGAGTTGATGGAAGATCGGGCCCGCCCGGAACTCGAACTCGCTGGCCTGGGCGCGGAAGACCTGGGTGCCCAGGACGTCGGTCGGCATCAAATCCGCGGTGAATTGGATTCGCGCGAACGACAGATCGCATGAGCGCGCGATCGCCTCGGCGAGCGTCGTCTTGCCGACTCCGGGGATGTCTTCGATGAGCAGGTGGCCACCGGCGATCAGGCAGGTCACCGCCAGCTGGGTCTGCTCCTGTTTGCCCATCACCGCGCGCGACAGGTTCGTCGCCAGGCGGGACATCGCGTCTCGAGCGAAAGCGGGGTCGATGCTCGGCACCAGCGCGCGAACGGGATGATTCATTGACCGGCCGAGTCTAACTGGACAACGGCGTCGCCCGGGAGCTCACATCGGCCCCTCGACGCCGCCGCCGCCCACACCGAAAACGCCGACTAGATGCGCGCTCTGAGCGCGGATGCGACCTCGACCGCGGCGCGTTCACCGCCGACGAGATTGGCCTTCAGCCGCTGAAATTCTCGGACGACCTTTCTGGGGTAACCGCCCAGGAAACGCGCTCTAGCCGCCCGGTCCGCCAGGATGCGCCGGGCGGCGCCCGGTCCGGCGTTGTAGGCCACCAACGCGGCGTCCAAAGAGCCGAACCGCCGGATCAAATCGGCCAGGTACGCCGTCCCGATCTCGAGGTTCAGCTCCGAGTCGAAGAGGTGGCTGTTCTTGGCGAGGCGCTTTCCCCGCAGCGAAGAAATCCACTTGCCGGTCTGGGGCATGACCTGCATCAATCCCATCGCGCCCACCTTGGATCGAGCATAGTTGTCGAAGGAGCTCTCTGCCTTGATCAAGGCCACTACCAGGAGCGGATCCAACCCGTTGTGGCGCGCCTCGCGGACGATGGCGATCGCGATTCGGCGCTGCTGGCGCTCCGGGAGCCCGGATTGCCTCACCGCGACGACGATGCCCATCGCTTCCGCTTCGCGGTAGAGCTCCCGTTCGACGGTTTTCTCCAGCTCGTTGATCCTACGGCGGAGCGCGTCCAACTCCGCATCGCGGGTCTTCAACAGATTTCTCAAGGCCTCCGCCGTCAAGTCAGCCGGCACCCCCTGCACGGTCGAGGCGCTGACGTCGGAGCTCTTCCAGTGAACCAATCCCCAGGCAATCGAGAAAACCAACGTCACCGCCACGCCCACGATCGACTTCATCGCCAACCTCCCGCCCACCACGCCCATGACGCCAACGGCTGACCGACTGTGATCGGCCAAAAGCACGTCACGTGCCACGGAGAGCAGGCGTTCGCCCCTCCGAGAAGCGAAGACTTGGGGTCAAGCGCGCGGTCCGTTCGGAAAAAAGTGCCGTCCGGGCGTCTCAGGTCGGGCGGTTCGTCTGCTGTTAGGGCGGGCGCTCGGGCCTCGGGTTGTTGAGGCGCCCTAACGTACGTAGCTTCGATTGCAGCGCATCTGACACCCGAAAGGAGCGCTGAATGCTTTGGACGATCACCGTCATCTTATTCGTTCTCTGGATCCTCGGAATGGTCAGTGGGGCCACCTTGGGCTGGTGGATCCACGTTCTGCTGGTTCTCGCCGTCATCTCGTTGATCTTCGCGGTCATCCGTAGAGGAGGCGGAGCGGCGATATAGCGGGGCCCCTCCTCGGGGGTCCCGAAGCCTCTGGGCGGCTCTTGCGGCCGGCCGGCGGCGGTGCCGAGCCTGGCCTTCCCGGCGAGGACGCTTGATTTTGAGGCTTTCTCTGGTAGATTCCGCGCCCCTCCGCGCCCCGGATCCTGGGTAAGCCCCAAGTCCTGCCGAAACATGGTCGTTTCGGAAGCGCGCCACAGCTGAGGCAAGCGCTTTGAACGGACTGATTGGTAAAAAAGTTGGAATGACGCAGGTTTTTGCCGAGGACGGCAGCCGGGTTCCGGTGACCGTCATCGACGCTTCCTCCTGCGCGGTGATCGGGAAGAAGACCCCGGAAAAGGACAAGTACAGCGCGCTTGCGCTGGGATTCGGCGAGATCAAGGAGAAGTCCTTGACCAAGGCGAGGACGGGCGCCTTCAAGAAGGCCGGCGCTCCCCTTCGCCGGCACGTGAAGGAATTCCGGGTGACTCCGGAAGAGGCCGCCAAGCTCAACGTGGGCGATCCGGTGAAGGTGGATCTCTTCGCCAAGGGCCAGCTCGTCGACGTCACCGGCACCACCAAGGGCCGAGGTTTTCAGGGCGTGGTGAAGCGCTGGAGTTTCTCCGGCTTTCGGCAAACGCACGGCACGCACGAATACCGCCGGCATCCGGGCGCGATCGGCCAACGCAAGACGCCGGGTCGCGTCTATCCCAACAAGAAGATGCCCGGGCAGTATGGCGTCGAGCAGGTGACGACCCAAAATCTTCAAGTCGTCGAGGTGGATGCGGAGAAGGGCCTGTTGCTGATCAAGGGCTCCATCCCCGGCCACAACGAGGGCATCGTCTACGTTCGCCCCGCGATGAAGCAGGCCATTCGGCAAGCTCGAAAGAAGTAACTCCCCCTCGTTGGGCGTCTGAACCAGGCCAATTGTTGGATGGCTTGCAGGGTCTCGCCTGCTTTCTCGGGCGCTTTGCCGGCCGCCTCTTGTCCTGAAGAGCCCCCGAACTCAAATTGGGTCGGCCCTCCGGGGCGCTTATGGGCCCAACAGCCATTCGGGTTTGCGCTCTCTCCCTCGCTGCGTCCCTCGGCAGCGCCGCGGCCCAGCCGGTCCTGGAAAACGTCGCGGTCAGAAACCGCCTCTACAGCGTCCAGTCCAGGTTCGAGCTCGCGCCTTCAGTCGGGTTCGGCTTGGCGCCGCACCTGATCAACCACGTCAACCTCGCCCTGGGCGCGGCGTACAACTTGACGGATGCCTGGGCGGTCGAGGCCCGGGTCTCCTACGCCCTTTCCGGGCACACCGCGACCGCGGATCAGGTCAGCCAGAATTTTCTCCAGCTCGATCCCACCCGGCGGCTGCGCCTGACCGATGACCTCAGCGGCCTCTGGGAAATGAAGGGAAGCGCCCTGGCCGGCATCCGGTGGGCGCCGATCTACGGCAAGATCTCCCTGTTCTCCGAGCTGCCCATTCACTTCCAGGGATATCTCTGGGCGGGTGGAGGGGTCGGTCGCCTGCACCGCGAATCGGTCATCTATTGTCGCCAGGTATCGAGCCGCGACAACGGAACGTGCTCGGACTGGTTGAAGGAGGACGCGACCCGCCCGGTGGCCAGCGCGGCGGCAGGCTTCCGCTTCTTCACCTCGCAGCGGGGAGCGATCCGTATCGAGCTGCGCGATTACTTCTTTCGCGACTCGTACCTGACCTCGGTCGATCGGGTCCTCGCCGAGCGCGGCGAGCCGACCGGGGTGCCCGCGAGCTCCCCGGGGTTCATCAACCTCTTCATGGTCGACCTTGGATACACCTTCATCTTCTAGGTGCTTATGACCGGACACGTCATTGCCGCGTGCCTTTGGGTCTTGAACGCAGGTCCAGAAGCCGCTCCGTCCAGCGCTCCCCCCTCGTACGAGGCGCGGCAAGATCCTCGATCGGACGTCCCGCTGAGCGGAGAGTCGAACACCGCGATCCACGTCGTGGAAAGAAAGCAGTTCGCCGACCGCGGCAAGCAGGAGCTCGCGGTGTACCCGGTGGCGGCCCAGGTGAATGGGAGGTTCACCGAACACCTGGGGACGGCGCTCTCGTACACCTACCATCTCCACGAGGCCTTCGGCCTCCAGCTCGTCTCCCTCTACAACTGGCATGCCACCGACTCGTCGTTCAGCCGTGAGTTGATCGACAAGGTCAGTCAGGAGCCGCTCGCGGCGACGTCGCTTCTCGTCCAGTGGGCGGTCCAGGGCGGCGTCGAGGTTGCGCCCCTATACGGAAAGTTCGCCGTGGCCGAGAAGCTGGTTCACTTCGCCCTGGTCTTCACCGGTGGCGCGGGGGTCGCCTCCACCCGCCACCAGCTCAAGCCCGGCAATGCGGGAGGGCCGGCGACGTTCGGCGATACTGGTTTGCGGCTCGCAGGCTCGGTCGGCGGTGGCTTTCGCGTGCAGCTCGGGGATCGTTTCGCGATCAGGCTCGAGTTGCGCGATCTGCTCTACAGCGCCCGGGTCACCCGCGTGAACGGCTGCTCCTCCGACGATCTGTCCGCGATGGCGGCGAGGCTCGACCAGCAACAGAGCGTCAGCTCGGCGACGGTCAGCTCGAGCTGCGACGTTCACCGGTTCGAGGGTATCGATGGAAGGACCAGCTACAATCGCAGCAACGACATTCCGCTCGCGCTGAATCTGATCAGCAATCCCTCCTCGGACGTGCTGAACAATATCGGCGTCTACGCCGGGCTTTCCCTTTCTTTCTGACCGATGCTCGCGCCATTGACTGCAGCGATGGTGTTTCTTGCCTCGGGCGTGGGCCGGCCCGACGTGGCGAAGACGGTCGACCGCGGCGGCTCCGACCCCAACGGAGGGAATCCCAACCCCGCCGCGCTGGATTCCTTGCGGAGCTCGGCCGCGTCCGGAGATCCCAGAGTGCGCGCCGAAGCCAGTTACCGCCTGGCGCGCGAATTGGAACGAGAGCAGCTGCCCGCGGCGGCCCTGATTGAGCTGATGGGCATTGTCGCCGGCGGCCCCTCGCAGCCGTTCTATTCCAACGCCCTCGAGGAGCTGATCGCGCTTCAGCACAAGCTCGGCGACGAGTACCTGATCCCGACTCTGATTTCGGCCGAGCCGATGGAGAGGTGGGCCGCGCTCCCGGCCGGCGCCAAGGCCCGCGCCGCGTATCTGGAGGCCAAGGTCGAGCACCGGAAGGGCAATCTGGCCCAGGCGCGATTGTTGCTGGATTTCGTTCAGCCCGGCAGCGAGGTCTACGCCCTCAGCCGATATCTGCTGGGAATCATCGAAATCGATCCGCGATTGCCGGGCGGATCTCGGCCCGACCGCGCCATCGAGGCATTCCGCAAAGTGCTGAGCATCTCCGACGCCAGCCAGGAGAGCCTCTCGCGGGCTCAGCACCTCTCCATCCTCGGGCTCGCGCGCACGCACTATGGCCTGGGCGAGTACGCCAAATCGGTCGAGTGGTACGATCGGCTCCCACGCTTCTCGCCGTTCTGGGATCAGGCGCTCCTCGAAGCGGGTTTCGCCCGTTTTCGCAACGGCGACCCGGGCGGGGCGCTGGGCTCGCTGCAGTCCCTGCACGCGCCGCAGTTCGAAGGAGCCTTCCAGCCGGAGTCGTGGGTCCTCACCGCCACGATCTATTATTTCAATTGTCTCTACGGCGAGGCCAAGACCGCTCTCGGCTCGTTCGCGGAGGTCTATCCTCCGATGGCGGACGCGCTCGAGGGCGCTTTGACCGCGAGCCAGGACGAGCTCTTCGACGCCGTCGCGCGCGGCGAGCGGATTCCAAAACCCCTCCTCCTTTGGGTCCGCGCCAACGAGCGGGTACAGGGGATCTTCCGGATGCTGGCGGAGATCGATCGGGAGATCGGCGCCCTGGAGCGCGCCTCCCGCTCGAGCGACAACACCTTCGCGCCGGAGCTTTTGCCCGCGCTGCAACAAAATCGCGACACCCTGAGACAAGTGGGCGGGCGCCTCGTCCGGAATCGCCTGGAAGAGGCGGCTCGAAACATCAAGGGATTTGCGGATCAGGCGGGAATTATCAGATTCGAGACTTCGAAAGCGGAGAAGGAGTTGGCGGAGGCCGGTATCGACCAGGAGAAGATCCTTCGAGCGCAGGGATTGCATCGCCCCGCTTTGCCATCAGATGCCTGGCAATACTGGAAATTCGAGGGCGAATTCTGGCTCGATGAGATCGGGTACTACCAATACACCCTGAAGCGAGGCTGCCCCGTCCGATAGGGCGCGATCGTTGCCAGGCGTCAATGCAAACATGCCAATCCACGCGTCTGCCTATCGGCCCGTCGGCTGCCTCGCCGTCCCTGGACCGGGCTTCTCAACTCAGTGCGGCATCCCTAACTTTGGCGCCATCGTGCGCGGTCGCCGGGAGAATGCGATGAAGCCGCTGCAGATCACATTCTTCGTTGTTCTGGCCGGCCTGTTGTCGACTCCGGAGCGGCTCGGATGGGCGTTCGCCCAGGCGCGGGTATCCCTCGACGAGGCTCCGCGAGACGCGCTGACCGCCCAGAAGCGGGACGAGACCATCGAGCAGTTGGAGCGGATCGTCGCGAAGATCGATGATCGCTCCGGACCGAAGGCCGAGCTGCTCTATCAGCTCTCCGAGCTCTACGTGGAGAAGTCGAAGCAGCTCCTGCACGACGAGATGGCGGAGCAGGAGAGACAATACCGGGCCTACGAAGAGGCGAAGAAGCGGGGCGCGAAGGGGCGGGCGGAGCCTCAAGCGCAACACGACGGCAGCGAGTCCTACCGCGCCAAGGCGATCGCGCTCTACGACAGAATCCTGCGCGAGTACCCGGCCTATCCGCGAAAGGACGAGGTGCTCTTTGCCCTCGGCTTCAACCTCTACGAGATCGGCAAGAGGTCGGAAGGGGTCGCCCGATACCAGGAATTGATCCGGGCGTATCCCCGGTCGACATTCGTCCCCGATACCTATCTGCAACTCGGCAATCACTACTTCGATGTCGGCAACGACCTGGCCCGAGCGCGTCACTTCTACGAGAAGGCGCTGGGAAGCGATATCCCGAAAGTCCATTCCTATGCTCTCTACAAGCTGGCCTGGTGCGACTACAACGCCGGTCAGTTCGAGAACGCGCTGAAGAAGCTGCAGCAGGTGGTCGACTTTGCCCAGACCCGCGGGCGGGAGATGGTCGACCTCAAGAACGAAGCCCTGAGCGACATGATCTCCGCCTACGTCCGGCTCGGTCGGTCGGAGGAGGCCCTCGAGTATTTCCAGCGGACGGCGCCGGAGAAGCTTCAACGGAAATTGACCGTGCGGCTCGCCGCGCAGCTCGCCGACGCCGGGCAATTCGACAAGGCGATCAGCGTGTATCGGTATCTGATCGCGCGCGCTCCGAACCAGGCGGATGCTCCGGAGCACCAGCAGGCAATCGTTCGCTGCTACGAAGGATTGCGCGATCGCGCCCACGTCAAGGCGGAAGTTCGCCGCCTGGTGGATCTCTACCGACCGGGAGGCATCTGGTGGAACGCCAACCAGGGGCAGAAAGACTTTCTGCGCAACGCCTTCGCCGTCTCCGAAGAGGCGCTGCGCACGCTCGCGGTCGACTATCACCAGGAGGCGCAGCGGACCAAGCAGGTGGACACCTACCGGCTGGCGCGGGACATCTACGCGCAATACGTGGAAGCCTTTGCCTCGAGCCCCGAGCCGAGCCTGGTCTCGGATCAGGCGCTCAACATGCGCTTCTACTACGCGGAGATCCTCTGGGCTCTGGAGGAATGGGAGATCGCGGCCACCCAGTACGCCGCGGTGATCGGCTTCAAGATCCCCGATCGGGAGAGCGCCAGAGAGGCGAGCGATGAGAGATTCCGGAAGACCGCCGCCTACGATGTCGTCCTCGCCTACGACAAGTTGGTGAAGATCGACCGCGGAGAGCTCGCCAAGGCCGACCTCAAGACCGGGCAGACGCTCAGCCTCGGCGAGAAGAACGGTCTCGAGCGCAAGACGATCGAAAGGAAGAGCGCCAAAGGAGGCAGCGAGGAGCCGCTGACCCCGCACGAGGAGAAGCTCGTCGCCGCTTGCGACCTCTACAACAAGCTCTACCCCGACGATCAAGACGAGGTCGAGCTGCGGTACCTCACCGCGGTCATCTACTACCAGCGCAGACACTTCCAGGAGGCCGCTCAGGGCTTCGAGCAGATCGCCGACAAATGGCCGGAGGACCCCCGCTCGTTGCAGGCGGCGGATCTGGCGATGCACATCCTCGAGACCCGCGGGGATTGGCTCGAGCTGAATCGCCTGTCTCGCCACTTCCTGAGAAACGCGCGCTTGACCAAGCCGGGGACCGACTTCGGCAAGCGGGTGGCCAAGGTCGTCGAAGGATCCCAATACAAGTGGATCGACGAGGTGGTCTACCGAAAAGAAGCGAATCCGGCCAAGGCGGCGCAGGAATTCATCCGGTTGGCGGACGAGTTTCCGCGCTCGGAATACGCCCTGCGCGCGCTGACCTACGCGATGATCGCCTTCGGGGACGCGCAACAACTCGATGCCGCGATCTCCGCCGGCGAGCGCGTGCTCAGCCATCCCTCTCTTTATGAGCTCAAAGTCCGGTTTACGCTGGCGCGCGACTACGAGAAGGTCGCTGATTTCGCCAAGGCCGCGGCGATGTATGAGTCATTCGTCGCCGCATACGACCGGCGAGCCTCCGAAGGCGAGACCGCGAAGAGCGCCCGGCCGAATCCGAAACACCCCGAGGCGAAGGCCAGCGCCGACGTCTCAAACGGTTCGGCGGAGGACGAGCGCGGCCAGCTCCTCCAGGAGGCTGAGAAGAGGATCGCCGATGCCCAGTTCAACGCCGGACTCTGGTGGGATGCGCTGGGCAGAATCGAAAAGGCGGCCGCCGCGTACCGGACCTACGTCTCGCGTTTCAAGGACGCCCCGGATGCCCCGGAGGTCAAGCTCGCTCTGGGCTCGCTGTACGAGAAGTCGCGCAAATGGCCTGAAGCGCTGAAGACGTATCGCGAATTCGAGAGCGAATACGGCAAAGACAAACGGGTTACGTCCGCCCGGAGGTATCTCGTCAAGTATCGGCAGCTGGTTGCGCTGCGGCACCTCGGCAACACCCGCGAATCGGATCGCCTGCTTCAAGAAATGGTTCGCGAATACTCGCGCCTCAAGCCCGACGCGCGGGAGCGCACGGACGTTCAGGAAGCCTACGCGAGCGCCCGGTTCTGGAAGGTGGAGCCGCTGTGGACGGAGTACTGGCAGCTCAAGCTCAATCGCGTCGCCACGCTCAGGCGCGACCTGGATGCGAAGAGGCGCAAGCTGGTGGCGCTCGAAAAGGAGTACACCCAG
>Ga0070708_100000597_pt1 | contig 27158 bp, 22 predicted proteins | sample KBSK5503metaG_FD_65469 | JGI IMG/M metagenome (GOLD analysis project Ga0070708, IMG submission 65469) | Corn, switchgrass and miscanthus rhizosphere microbial communities from Kellogg Biological Station, Michigan, USA - KBS K5-50-3 metaG | ecosystem: Host-associated > Plants > Roots >... | reverse complement strand
CCCCCCTCTAGCCTGTTGACTGCAACCTCCTTTTACCTCCAGCCGATAGTCAAGACAAAGTCGATATCGCCCGACTGTTGCAGCCACTACTTTTCCAAGAGGACGCTCTGGGTGAGCAGGACATCCCTTGACGAGCTCCCGATCAAAACTTCAAATCTTCCCGGGTCCGCTAGCCACGCATTCTGCTTCGCGTGGTAGTAGGAAAAGGCTTCTGGGCCGAGGGCGAGCTCGACCGCCTTCGTTTGGCCGGGCTCAAGGAAGACCTTGGCGAACCCCTTCAGCTCTTTGAGCGGTCGCGCCTCCCGAGGCTTGACCTCTCTTAAGTACAATTGGGCCGCTTCGGCGCCCGCGCGTCTTCCGGTATTGGCGATCTCGAAATGGACGCTGAGCTTTTCCCCGCCCTGGACTCGATCGGAACCGAGTTTCAGATTTCTGTACGCAAACTGGGTGTAGGACAGTCCGAATCCGAATGGGAACATCGGGGAGATTTGGGTTTTGTCGAAGTGGCGATAACCCATGAAAATCCCCTCCGCATAGGCGACGCGTTTTTCATTTCCCTGAGGGTAGTAGCTGCGATAGCTGGCGCTGTCTTCCCATCTTTTCTCGAACGACACCGGAAGCTTGCCGGAAGGGTTGACGTCGCCGAAGATAACCTCCGCCAGTGCCGTTCCGCCCTCCTGGCCCAAATACCAGGAGTGGAGCAGCGCGGCGGCGCTGTCCAACCACTTCGGCATCGAGACGTTTCCTCCCGCGTTAACGACCACGATGGTATGCGGGTTCAACTTCCCGACCTCGCTAATCAGTCGCTCCTCCTCCGGCGTCAGCGCAAACGGGCGGTCCGAGCCCTCGGCCTCGGTGGAGGGGTTGAAACCGACCGCCACCACCGCTGCATCGGTTTTGGCGGCCAAGCCGACCGAGGCTGGATTGATGCGTCGCTCGCCTTTTCCCCAACCAAAGGATACGGAGGCGCGTCCATCCGCGTGGAGGTATTCCAGCCTCACGCGGTGATCCGTGTTTGCGCCAAAGCGCTGCTGAGTGGATTCGGTCGTCAGGCTTTGCCCGTCCTTTGTGAGAACGGTTCGATCGTCCACCAACAAGCGAAAGCGACCGGCGCTCCGGACCACGAAGCTGTAGTTCCCCTCCTTGTCGGCGTGGACCCGGCCGGTCCAGCGGACGGAGAACTTCTTCGGAAAATTGGGAGCCGGCCCGTCCGTCCAGTTGAAATCGAGCCGGGGATCCGTTCTGGTGAACGAAGGAGGTCCCTCGAGGTTTCCGCTCGGGAAGTACTCGCCGCGCAGGCCTTGGCGATCTCCCTCGGATCGAAACGCCGAGTCTTTGAATAGTCCCGTGTAATCATTCTCGAAACCATTTTCGTAGAATATCTTCACGCCGCTGCCCGCAACCTGAGTCAGACCCTCCAGAGCGCTGACGGCGCGCAACGGATGGACGCGCGAGCTTCCGCCTCCTCCGGTGACCGCGGGGTGTGCGTTGGGACCGATGACCAGGATTGATTTTGTCTTGGATCGGTCCAGGGGCAGCAGGTCTCCCTTGTTCTTGAGCAACACGATCCCTTCCCGAGCCGCGTTTAGCGCGATCAATCGCGAATCCGAGCTGTACTTCGGAAGCGATGGATCCTCTTGTGGGCGATCGAAAAAACCAAATCGGAACATCACCCGCAAAAGGCGGCGGATTTTGTCGTCGATGGTCTGTTCCTTGATCGCGCCCGCCTTGAGCGCGGGAAGCAGGGTTTCGCGATTCATGAACTTGCCGGAAGGCATTTCCAGGTCGAGGCCGGCATTGGCAGCCCTAACCCCGTCGTAGGTCGACTCCCAATCGGACATGACCAGCCCGTCGAACTTCCATTGACCTTTCAAGATCTCTTGAATCAGATGCCGATGCTCGGACGCGTGAATTCCATTGACCAAATTGTATGAGGTCATCACGGCGCCGACCCCGGCATCGATCGCCGCCTTGAATGCCGGCAGATAGATCTCTTGTAACGTCCGCTCGTCGACGTCCGAGCTTATGTTGTGCCGGTCGTACTCCTGATTGTTGAGAGCAAAATGCTTCACCGTCGTGACCACTCCTTGACCTTGCACCCCCTTCACGTAAGACGCGGCCATTTGCCCCGCCAGATAGGGATCTTCGCCGAGATATTCGAAGTTGCGGCCACACATCGGTGCCCGATGGATATTGACGGCGGGCGCGAGCATGATGTGCACGCCCTTGGAGCGGGCCTCTTTGGCCACCGCGGCCCCGATGTCTTCCAGCAACGCTTTATTCCAGGACGCGGCTGCAGCAATGGTCGCCGGGAAGGCGGTGGCCTCCCCGTAGTTGCGCACGCCGAGAGGGCCGTCCGCCATCTTGATTTTCGGGATGCCCAGCCTTTCATTTTGGCGAATGTAGAAACTGTCCTGGCCCCCAATCATGTCGATCTTCTCTTCGAGGGTCATCCGGGAGAGAAGATCTTCGACCCGCGACTCTACGGGCGCCGAAGGGTTTTGGTAGGTCGGACTCTGTTGTGGGCGGCTACCGGCGTCGACCGAAGCTCCGAGTAACGAGACGATGGCAAACACGATTTTCATTCGGTAAACCGCGGTGGCGAGGGGCTAGTCCACCTGGGGGCAGTAAAGGTATCGGGGCATTCCACTTTCGGGGGTCGGAAGCGCCGGCGCCGGGTTTTGAGGTATGTCGCTGGCGCTGGTGAACAGCTCCCGAACGCGGCGCGGCCGAGGGGGCGTACCGATGTCGGCGGTATATTGCCTGACCTCGCAGACCGGTGAATAGTTGGGATCGCTGCGCTTGAATTCCAGCACGTCGTAGCCCTGACCCACGTTTCCGAGGTCGCTGCAGGTTCCGTTCGCGCCCGGGTTGATGCAGGCCTGCGGCGTGGGACAGCACGTTTGCCCCGTCGGGCAGCCGTCGGAAGGAGTGGCGCGGTTGCCGTTGCAACTCTGGCAAAGATTGTTCACGCATACCTCACCGGGCTGGCAGGTGGTGCGAGCGGTGGAAGGGCCGCAGCTAACTCCCTCGGGAGTGAATCGCAGCGGAATGTACAACCGCTGTGTTTTCATTCTCGGCACCCGATGGGGCGCCGGCGGAACGCCATAGGTAACGCTGACGAAGTCGACCGGCGCGTACCCCCCATCGATATAAGCCAGATAGTATTGTCCAAACCAACCCCATTTCTGCACCGCGTCGCCATACGAATAGTTCGGATTGCGGGTCCCATCAGGGAGCAGGAGCGTCGACTGTTCCCCGACGCGGTAGACCCCGGACGATGGATCGATGACCGCCCAGAGGAGAAACCTGTCCGTCGGAGACGGACTACCCAGCGTTCTCCTCAACGTCCTTTCGCTCTTGAGACTCTGGCAAGCGATTCCTGCAGCGCTCACGCCCACCTCGGCAACGACGGGGATGTACTCGAACGTGCTGGAAAGGCCCGGTCTCTCCGTCGCGAACGGCAGCTGAACGAAGATATTGTCTTGCTCGTCGAGGGGCATGTCGTCGGTTCGCCTGACGTAGGTGTAATGTGGCGGCGCTGTGCATCTTTGAGATGAGGGAAATGGACTCGGCGGCTCGGGATCGAACGCATAGGCGATGGGCGTTTTTGGATCCCGGTCGGGATAGACGACGAGGGGATCACTCGTCCCCAGTTGCCGGGTGGTGAAAGGAAAGGAGTAATAGCCCGCCGCCGAGCGGTTGATGAATGCAGGAACCTCGGTAAATTTTCCCGCTCCAGCCCGGTAACCGTTCACACTCGTGTCCCCACCTGTGCCCTTATAGGGGTTGGGAAAGTTTGCCGCGTCGACCGGCCCCGCGGTGAATTCGCCATGCTGCAGGTCATACGGACTGCAGGCGGCGAGGACGACCAGCACCGGCAAACACTTAAAAGTCATAGCGCGTTCCTAGGCGAAGGCTGAGAGCGCCGTAGCGGCTACCTACCTGACCGAAGGTACCGCTGTTGGCGTCGTTCTCGTTGAGTGCATAGGGGGTTCGATCATTGAAGACGTTGTTGACGTAAAAAACCAGACTGATGTGCTGTCGCAACAGGGGATAGAAGTCATAGTCCAGCTGAAGATCGAGCTGCGCGCGCGCCGGTGTGCGGTACTCCGCGATCCGGCTTACGTCGTTGTCGCACTCCGTCGACGCCGGGACGAAGCTCCCTTGGCCTGGGATTGTGCCCGAGCAATTACCGGGCGTGGTACCTCGCGGAGTGCGACGATTGATGTTCTTGTTGGTGTCGGGAACGCCAGTGGCGATGTAATACCTATCCCGCGGCAAGCCGCTGGTGTACTCGAGCCGCGCGCCAATCGTGAGGCCGAAGTTGAAAGTGTAGCTTGCCCCGAGGTTCATCCAATGCCGGGTGTCCTCCGGTTGCCATCCGTTCTCGAATCTCCATTGTTGCGGAATGCGGTGCGCGGCGCCGGGGTCATTCCGTCCGGTGCCCCAGAGCCAAGAGAGCGTGTAAGACGCGAGGAAGTACCAGTTGGGTGTCGGGCGTCCGTTGAACGCCAGGGTAAATCCCTGGTAGTTCCGCGTATTTTGATCCGTCGTTGTATACAGGCTAATCTCGTGACTTCGCCCGTCCACGTAATCGAGGATGCGATAGCCGGTGCGGTCCCAAATCACGTTTGTCTCGAACGAGTCCCAGGTGTCGGTAATCCTCTTCCAGGTGTGCTCGAGGCTGGCGACGGTGTTGCGGAAGATCTCGCGCCGTAGGCTGGTGGTGATCGCGTCGGAGTGTGGGACTTTGGCGTGGGTGTCGATCAGGCTGCCGCCCTCTCCACCGACCTGGGAAACGAATACCCAATGCCCATTGGGGCTGCCGGGTGGATCCCATTTCTCTTGTATCTTGGCGCCGGTAGAGGTGAGGAGATAGTCGCGGGCAAACCCGAGGTAGGGGAACTCATTGGCGCGGCCGTAGCTGGTGGAGAGAATCGTTTTCTGGTCTCGCGTGATGTCCACGATCAGCCCCATCCGCGGCCCGATCGCGAATTGGCTGAGGAACGGGGTGCCGTCGGGGTTTCGCACTTGGCCGAAATCGAATCGTATTCCGGGCGTGATCGTCAGCCAGGGGAGCACTCGCCAGTGGTCCTGGAGGAAAAGCCCCGAGCTGATGCCCTTCAGAGTGAACTTTCGATCATCTGAGTGGTTACGCTGGAAACATCCAAGCGTTTTACCGAACTCGGGTTCGCACAGCCCCTCCTCCCCTGGCCCTCCATTCAGGTCGAGGTATTTGATCAGCCCCGTCTGGTGCTGGTAGTTCCGATCCAGGAAGTATCTGAATTGGACGCCAATTTTTGCCTCGTGCTCGCCGAGCAATCGCCCGCGCAGCGTGATTTTTGGATCGATCTGGAAGCTGGTCCGATCATTCTCGCTATAGTCAGAGTTGGCGTTTAACCAGACAGAGCCATCGAAATCGTTCTGGTGGGATGGGGCCTCCCGGTCATAGTGGCAGTTTCGTTCCGAAAAGAACTCACAGCCGCGGGTGTCGACCTCGCCGAACCAGCCTTGAGGCCCGGTGTGCTCGTACTGGGTCTTTATTCCCGCATCGAGGCGAAATTCGAAATTGGGACTGGGGAAGATGCTCCAGTTGAGAATCGCGTTGTATCCGCCGGTGTTCGTATGGGTTTCGTAGGTACTGAGGCGCCCTCCTCCGCCGTTGGTGTTGTCCAGGATTTGGGGGTCCCCGGCCAGCGACAGGCCGATGCGCTGGATCGGGCTCGGAGCCCAGGTGATCTTGAGCCTTGGAAGATAGGCGCGGTCGACCTCCGGCACGTGCGGCACATTCAGTGGCCCGCTGGCGTTTCTGCCGGTTTGCGAATAATTGTATTGGAACGTGCCGTTGAACCAGAGTCTATGCTTGATGATCGGTCCGCCTACCGAGGCCGTGGCGGTGTAGGAATAAGTCGACTCGGGCGGAGGATCGCTGAAAACCCGGGTGCCCTCGTAGACTGTGTTGCCCAGCGGCTTTCGGTAGTCGTTGGTGATGGACGAATTCTGACCGTAAAAAGACACATTGCCATGCCATTCATCCGTGCCCTCGCGGGTGATCGTGTTGATAACGCCGCCGAAGACGTTGTACTCGGCGTCAAAACCGCCGGTGATAACCTGGATCGAATCTATACTTTCGAAGGCAAGCTGCTGCTGAGCTTGGCGGGTGACTGGATCGGTCACGTCCAACCCATCGATCAGATAGCGGTTGTGATAACGGCGCCCGCCCAACACGAAGTGGTCGACGCCCCCGGGGTTTCTGGTCACCCCAGGGGTCAGTCGCGTGACGTCCGTGTAGGTGCGGCTGGTTGGAACATACTTGAACTGATCGATGGACATTACCGCCCCAGTTTGCGTTGAGTCGGGATTGGTCAAATGCCGCTCTTCCACCACCTCGGTGGTTTCCGCTTCGCTCAGCTCCGCTGACCATCTGATGTTCAGGGGCGTGGTGGTACCAGGCTGGACCAGAACCTCGCGCGTCATTGGCCTGACGCCCTCGTAGCTCACAGTCACCCGGTAGTCGCCGATGGGGAGGTTGGGCACCAGATACTCGCCATCCGCGTTGGTCGTGACAACCCGCGCGTCACCGAGACTGGGAGAAGTGACCCTCAGGGTAGCGCCGGGCACGGGCAAATCCGTGGTCGCTTCGACGACCCGACCGCGAATCTGCCCCTCCAACTCGCCCGCTCCGAGGGCGGTATCCGCCGCCAGAAATGGGGCGATCGCCAGGCAAACTCCGAGCCGCCAGGTAAGAGTCGGAAGTTCCTTTGATGAGAGCAACGCGCCCCCCCAGTTTTCGCGTCAACCCGATAAGCATATCTCGACGGGTGGAGCAATCACTTTCGACATCTGCTTGACAATGCTGGCCGCGTTAAGCCCTGGACAGCGCGCAGGATGTTCGTGGAGACTCAATCCTTGGATCGCAACAATCAGCCGAGATGCCCGTGACAGAAACCCATCCGAGGCTCTCAAGATGCTTGTTGCGCACGAGTTGAGCAGCGTCCCGGGGGATCGCTGCGGCCACGCACCTCTCGAGCGACTCATGCCTGGCTGTGTCCGCCCCGAACGAGCGGCGGAGTGGCCAGAATGCAATCAGTCACGCATTTGTAAATACGAGTCGTCCCTAGCTACTTTCCTTCCGGCTCGACCAACGCCTCTATCTTCGCCAGCGCCTCGTCCAAAACGGCGCGGAGCTTCTTCAGCGTGGACGGAGTCAGCCGGCCGCGTCGCATCGCCCGGCGGAACGTCTTGAACATCCTCCCCGCATGCCTCATCAGGTCGCCCAGCTCCTCGGCGTACTCCTCCCAGTTGCTTGCGCCCGAGCGCTCATAGAAGTCCTCTACCTCTTCGCGATGCGCCTCGAGGTCCTCCTTGCCTTGCGCGGTAATAGCGTAGACCTTGCGGCCGTCCTGTTCGTCCACGCGGGCGTGGCGCAGCTCCTCGAGAAGCTGCAGCGTCGGATAGATGACGCCGGGGCTCGGCCGATACGTCCCTCCGCTGCGCTCGCCGATCGCTTGCATGATTTCGTAGCCATGTCGAGGCTGCTCTTTGATGGCGTCAAGAACCAGGTAACGAACCTCGCCCCGCTCGGCCCTGTGCGGCGGGCCTCCGAACATCTCCGACCAGTCCGCTCTGCCACCTCGCCCGTGCCGACCGAATGGACCTCGTCCCATGAAGAAGTGCTCTTCCCAGACTCCATGTCTTCCGTGCATTTTTCGCTCCTGCGCAGAGCGCTGTAGCGCCTGCAGAGTTGTCGACACATCTCAACGATGTGTCTATACGATATATCTGAAGATAGCTCGCGCCAACGGCCTCGTCAAGCCGACCTTCTCAGCCTGTGCCTCGGGTGGCCGGGTGGAATCATTGCCTCGCCAATGGTAAGCCGGGCTCGGCGTGCAGTACGCTGTTCGATTGATTGGAATCGCATCGTCTGGAATCGCATCGTCGGTCCCATTGTGCGGCGCTAGCCATTTGCTTTGCGCTACTCACGAGCTGCAAGCATTCCGTCTATCTGAAGGCAACCGAAACTTTCGCCGATTCGACCAAAACGGGAATGGATACGTTCAGGCCCGCCGCAACGAGTGCCTACAACATCTGCATATCGCGCGCGGAGTCTGCGTTTCTCAGACAGCGGCTGAGTGGCGAAAGACGTTGGGGGAGTAAGCCAAAGCGCTCGGAGTGGTTCGACGACGCCTCTGTCGGTCCAGTCACCGGGACAAGTTGGAATTCCTATTGTGAAGAAATCAAGAAGACGAACGAGGGTCTCCAGAGAATCTACGGCGGCTTGGGAGCCTACGCCGATGCGCTCAAAAACATGGAAGAGGGGGCGAAGGTAGATGCGGACAAACTCAGCGCCGTTGCACAAGACACGAGCTCGCTGGTGGGGAAGCTGACCCCTGCCAATTCCCCGGTCGGAACCGAAGGTGCCAAAATGACGAGCGCCTTCAAGGCTGCCGCCGGGCCGCTCGCAGATTTGGCCAGACTCGTGGAGGAATCTATTGCCGACAAGAAGCTCCGCGACTCGGTCAAGAAGACCGACGCCGCCGTTCAAGGGCTCCTCGGCCACCTACTCACCTACTCGAGCGCAGTCAAAAACGAGGCGTTGGCGCTGCAAAACGACACTCAGGTCCTCTTGAACCAGATGGACACATCCATGAAGGATGCCCATCCCGACCCACTCAGGGGAGCGGAGTTTGCCTCTTACGCGCACAAGGCCGAGCAGGACGCGAGAGATCAGATCACCGCTCAGGACAAGTATCAGCTGGCGGTGAGCAGCCTGAAAGCGGCGCACGATGCGCTCGCCAAGGCCGCGCAGCAACAGCTCAGCGACGAGACACTGGCATCTGCAATCGCGGCTCGACGTGATAGCGTCATAGACGCCGTCAGAGACATTCAAGCCCTCCTTCACATCAAAGGGAGCGCCCAATGATCCAACAAGACGTGCTGCAAAATCTCTTTCAAGTTCGTCGCGACCTCGAAAACCGACTGATGGATCTGACGCCCGACGGGGACCCGACGAAGATCCAGCAGTACGCAGGCCTACAGCGGAAACGCGACCAGGTCTTCATGACGATCAATCAGGTGATTGCGGCCGACTTTGACGAGGTATTCGGTCGAGACGTCGAAACCGCGCTCAAGAACCTCGCCGTCGAGACCTCGTCTATTCAGAAGCTGGCGACCACGTTTCAGACGATCCATGACGTGATTGCGAAGGTCGACGCTGTGATCAAGATAGCCCAGGATGTCGTCACGAAAGCAGCGAAGGTTCTTGCACCTGCTTGAGCCTCGCCATCGCGAGAATGAAGCAACGTGACAGCCTCGCATCGCCAGGCGCGCAAGAGGAGGTTGGACACCCAGCCCGAAGTGTTAGTCGTCGATCGCGACGCCACGCTGGGTGCTCGGTTCGCGCGCCTGGGCTCGCCCGCGCTTCTGATCCTCGGCGAGGAGAGCCTGGAATCGAGGCTCCCCACGCAGGGACTTGAGCGCGGGATCGTCGCGCATTTCCATCCGTTTGGGAATGGAAAGGCCCCGCTCGAGGGCGCGTTCCAGGTACTCGAACGCCTTCGAACGGTCCCCGCGCTCGAGTGCAAGGGCGCCCAAACCGTAGAGGCTGAGGGCCGCGTCCGGGTGGTGCGGCCCGAACAAGCGTTCACACATGGCGAGCGCCTCCGAGTAAAGCTTCTCCGCCTCATCGCGACGCTCTTGGTGAGCTTCGAGGTTGGCGAGCCCGATCATGGTTTCCGCGATGTCTGCGTGGTCGCGTTTAAAGATGCGGCGCTGACCCTCCAGGGCATCTCGGTAGAGCTTCTCGGCCTCTTCATGACGCCCTAGACCGCTTTCGTCCTCTGCGAGCCAGTACATCGAGCGGAGCGTGTTCGGATGCTCGGGCCCTCGGAGGCGACGCTGGGTCTCGAGCACCTCGCGATGGATATTCTCAGCTTGCGTCGGGCGCTTAAGGGCAAGATGCAACGCGCCCAGGCCACTCATCCCCAGGAGGACGCCAGCATTCTCGGGCCCCAAGACCCGGCGAGCGGTGTCGAGAAACTGAGTGTAGAGCTTTTCGGCCTCGGCGTACCTCCCGAGAAGGCGCTCGTCATCCGCGAGGTTGCTCATCGACATCAGAGTGTCAGGATTTTCGGGGCCGAGTACCCGGCGTTGGATCTCCAGCACCTCGCGGTGCAGTTTCTCCGCCTCGGTCAAATGGCCCTCGAGCCGGGAGATCTCCGCCACACCGCTCATCGGTTCCAGCGTCTGCTTATGCTCGGGGCCCAGCACGCGACGCGCGACCTCCAGCACCTCGCCGTACGTTTTCTTCGCCTCGGCCAATTGGCCCCAGAGCTGGCTGTTGTTTGCCAGGTTGTTCATGGTAACCAACGTCTGCGGATGCTCGGCGCCGAGCACGCGACGTTGAATCTCCAGCACTTCGCGGAAGCTCTTCTCCGCGGCGGCGTAGTCCCCGCGCTTTCTTTGCGCCGCCGCCAGGTTGATATTGGTGATCAACGTCTGCGTATTCTCGGGACCGAGGAGGCGACGTCGGTGCTCCAGCACCTCGCGGAAAATCTTCTCGGCCTCAGCCAGAGATTGGCCCTGCTTCAGGTAAATGACTGCCAGATTGTTCATGGTGGCCAACGTCTGCGAGCTCTCGGGGCCGAGCACGCGACGTTGAATCTCCAGCACTTCGCGGCCGTTCTTCGCCGCCGCGGCATAGTCGCCACGGCTTATTTGCACTGATACCAGGTTGCTAATCGTGGCCAGTGTATCGGGGTGCTCTGGTCCGAGGACGCGCCGTCGGATTTCCAGCACCTGGCCGTACAGTTTTTCGGCCTCAACGTAGTGTCCCTGGACGAGCTCCGTGGTTGCCAGCCCGGCCATCGAATGGAGGGTGTCGGGATGAGCGATACCGAGAAGCTCGCGGTGCTTCTCCACCGCCTTTTCGGCCAGCGGCCTCGCCTTCGCGTAGAGGCCGAGGTGCCGGTAGACAGTGGCCATCGCCTCCATCAAGTCTGCTTGCACCTTCGGATCGCGCTGGAGCCCGCTCTCGATCTCGCTCGATGCCTTGTCGAGGATCTCTCTCGCGGTGACCTTGTTTCCCCGCGCCTCGCTGGGATCGGAGACCTTGAACATTTCGGTCATGAATTGCGAGACGCGCTGCGAGACCTCGGCCTCGTGGCTCGCCCGGTCGCGCTCTCGGATGATCCGGCGCACCCCGAAAGCAGCGCCTGCGGCCGCAAGGACGAGGAAGACCGCGCTCGCCACCAGCAACGGCCGATGACGCCTCGCCCACCGCGCGAGCAGCTCTCGGGCCGTATACCGGTGCGAAAGGACGAGCTGGCCGGTCTGAAACCTCCGGAGATCCTCTGCCAGCTCGCGGGCGCTCGGGTAGCGCTTCGCCGGCTGTCGCGCCATTGCCTTTTCCACGATTGCCGCCAGTTCAGCCGGGACGTCCGGCTGCTTCTCGCTGAGCGGGAGGTATTCACCTTGCGCAACCTTGGGCAAAATCGCCGGGGTGTCGCCTTCGTAGGCGGCTTGTCCGGCGAGGAGATGGTAGAGCGTCGCCCCCAATGAAAACACGTCCGCCCGCTCGTCAGCCGCCAGGCCCCGGGCCTGCTCCGGCGACATGTACGCCGGCGTGCCGATAATCATACCGACAGCGGTGCGATCGGCCTCGCCGGAAATCGCGCCGGGCTCCGACTCGCGGGCCGGCGAGGCGAGATTCTTGGCGACGCCCCAGTCGATGAGGACCGTCTCGCCAAACTCGCCGATAATGATGTTGCTCGGCTTCACGTCGCGATGGAGGATGCGCAGGCTGTGGGCGTGCGCCAGAGCATCCGCCACGGCGATGACGTTGGGCAGAAGCGCCAGCCGGTCGGCCAGCGCCTTTCGCTCGCCGATCAACTCCCGCAGCGAACGCCCTGAGACGAGTTTCATCGTGTAGAACGGTTGGCCGCCCGGGAGCTCACCTCGCTCGTAGATCGGCACCACGGCGGGGTGCTGGACGCTCGCCGTCAAGAGCGCCTCGTTCTGAAAGCGCCGCCGCAGCGACCCATCGTTCGCCACTAGCCCATTCAGGGCTCCTCCCTCGGGCGGGCGATGCCGCGCCGTCGACGCGCTATCCGGTTCAGCACCGGCGGTTTTGAGCTCGCCCTCGCCGGAAGCCGGCTCTCTGGATGCGCTCGCCGCGTCCGACGGGGACGCCAGCGCCGAGGCTTCCCATTCGTGAGGACTCGCTGCCTTCTCCGCCGGCTGGCTTTGCGTCGAGGGCAAGCCCGGAAGTACCTTCAGCGCGACCTCCCGCGCCAGTCGGGTGTCGCGAGCGCAGTAGACTTCTCCCATTCCTCCTCGCCCGATCAGCGAATCGATTCGATAGGCGCCCAGGCTGGCCCCGGGTTGGAGCGTCGTTTCGCGTCGCGCAACACCGCGATCGAGGAAGCTACCCGCACTGCTATCCGCGGAGAGCAGCGACTCGACCTCCATTCGCAAGGAAATGTCGTTGCTGCAGGCCTCGGCCAAAAAAGCCATCCGCTCGGCCGGTCCTCGTTTGAGCGCCGAGTGGAACAGCTCGTTGACCCGGCTCCACCGCTCTTGCCTCATTGATCAACCCCCAGTGCGGGCGAATCTGCTCCTCCATCTCCTATCGAAGGGACACAGTCAATGGGCGGTCGTTGCGGGCTGTTGCCCAGCTCCTCTCGTCGGCGGAATCGAATTGGGACACCCAAGAGCGGTCGCGATCGCGTCCTGCCCATGACGACCAGAACCGCGAATGCCCTGCAGCGGCGTCGGACAGACGTCTCCATGTTGCCATCGCGACACCGACGATTGAGCCAAAGACGGCAACTGCTCTCCTATCCCAGACGCGATGTGCCGCGGGGAAGACCGTTTAGGGGTTTTAGAAGCCTATTCGCTGAGGCAATCTCAAACAGAGACTGTAAAGCTACGAAAGACGCAGCTCCGGGGAACGGTGGCACGCGAAGTGCTTTGCCCTTTGCAGGCCATTGGGGCCGAAAGCAATCTCGATGGAGATAGGAAACTGTGAAATCGTTCAGAAACACATTAGCAATCGGTCCATTGGCCGTTGGAGCTTTTCTTGGAGTAGCGAACGCCACTCCAGTCATTGTTTTCGAGGCACCGTTCGACAAAGGACACCAGGAAGTTTCAGCAAACTTCGCGGTGAACCGCGAACTGGGTCGAGCCTGGATTGATGTACAGGTGACCACCGAGTCTTACAGCGAAGAGCCGCCTCAGACAGAGGTCACCATGAAGATGGTCGAAGGCCTCTATTATGACTCGTCCAAGAAGCAGGTGCTTTATCGGACCGCGTTTGGACCTATCGTTTGTGCTGAAGACTCCAGCTTTCTGTGGCTGACTGAGTTAAAGAGTACAGGGCAGTGTCTGTTGCGACAGCGCTCCGAGCAGCGCAAAGTCGACGATGGGTTCGATACCCGCGAGGAAAGCATAGCCCAGGTCCTCTTCGATGCTCAGCTCCCTACCGCCGGCCGGTGAGCGCCGGCTTCTTACGAGTGGTCTCACCCAGGAAGCTTGACCGCGTTGGCGACGTTGGAAGCGCCACCGTCTCCGGAAACGGCGGGCGCACGTGCGACGCCGCTGCGGTAGAGAAGCAACAGCTGCTGAGGGATGTAGCATGACCGTTTCTCTTTCCCCGACGTTCGCGACGCGCCGCGCGCAACTGTTTCCGATGCTCGCGGCGGACGAAATCGCGCGCATTCAACGCTTCGGCAGGCCGCGCCGCTTCGCCGATGGCGAGCGCGTGCTCGAGACCGGCAAGGTCAGCCCCGGCATCTACGTGGTGCTCTCGGGCGCGATCCGGGTCACCGCCCGCGACGCACCCGGGCAGGAGTATCAGGTAGTACAGCACGGGCCCGGGAACTTCACCGCCGAGCTGAGCCAGCTATCGGGCAAGCCATCCTTCGTCGACGCCGTGGCGGTCGGGGACACGCAGACGCTCGAGATCAGCACCGAGAACCTGCAGGCGCTGCTCATCGCGGAGGCGACGCTCGGCGAAAGGCTGATGCGCGCCATCATCCTGCGCCGCATGGTGCTGATCGAGACGGGCGGGGGTGGGCCGATGCTGATCGGCGCCACCTCATCCCCGGACATCGCGCGCCTGCGCAGCTTTCTCACCCGCAACGGCATTCCTCATCAGCTCCTCGACCCGGCAACCGACAGCGATGCACAGGCGTTCATCGCGCGCTTTGCACCACAGCCCGAGCAGCTGCCGCTCGTGGTCTGCACCAACGGCGAGGTGCTGCGTAATCCACCCGAGAGCGAGCTCGCAGGCTGCGTCGGCATGCTGGACGCCGACGTCACCGCGGGGGTGTACGACGTCGCGATCGTCGGCGCCGGGCCGGCGGGTCTGGCTGCGGCGGTGTACGCGGGCTCCGAAGGCCTCTCGGTTCTTGTCATCGATGCGCGGGCCTTCGGCGGACAGGCGGGCGCGAGCGCGCGCATCGAGAACTACCTCGGCTTTCCCGCCGGCATCTCCGGCCAGGCGCTCGCGGGGCGCGCCTACATTCAGGCGCAGAAATTTGGCGCGCAAATTTTGATTCCGATGGAGGTGCGGCGTCTCGATTGCAGACCCGTCGGGGGCATGATGCTCGAGCTCGGCAACGGGCGCACCGTGCGTTCTCGCACGGTGGTGATCGCAACCGGCGCGCGCTATCGCCGTCCCGACTGCAAAAACCTCCTGGCCATGGAAGGGCGCGGCGTGTGGTACTGGGCTTCGCCGATCGAGGCAAAAATGTGCGCCGGGCAGGAGGTGGCGCTGGTCGGCGGCGGGAACTCAGCGGGGCAGGCGGCGGTGTTTCTCTCTTCGTTTGCGGCCAGGGTTTGGATGCTGGTGCGCGCCCCCAGTCTGGCGGCGAGCATGTCGAAGTATTTGATCGACCGCATCGCCGCCACTCCGAACATCGAGCTCCTCACTCGCACCGAGATCACCGGGCTCTCGGGCTCTCCCCAGACCGGCCTCGAATCGGTCACCTGGCGCAACCGCGACTCGGGCGAGACCGAGGCGCGTCCCATTCGCCACGTGTTCCTCTTCCTTGGCGCCGATCCGAGCACCGAGTGGCTCGAGAGTTGCGACGTGGCGGTCGATAACAGGGGCTTCGTCACCACGGGGAACGATCTGACACTTCCGCTGCAGACGAGCGTGCCGGGCGTGTTCGCGATCGGCGATGTGCGCGCCGGATCGGTGAAGCGCGTCGGGGGCGCAATCGGCGAGGGCGCGGCCGTGGTGTCGCAGATCCACGCCTACCTCGCCCAGCAGCAGACCAAGGCCAAAGCGGCTGCTCTTCCATTGCCGCAGGTGGGCCAAGACTTAGTCCGAGCGACAACCATCCGTCCGGAAACCGCTGTTTAGAAGATTCCCGTTTCGATTACCGGGGGCTACGCACCGATGCGAGCTCCCGAGGGGATGCCCACGGTCGGCGCCCATTTCTTAGACGCGCGTGCCGGTGCGTCACCGTGGATCGAACCGCGGCGACCGTGCAGGAATCCACCGGAACGGCCGCGGAGCACGGCCAGAATTTCCGCAGCAATCGACAGAGCGATCTCCGCTGGAGTTTCAGCTCCCAGGTCCATGCCAACCGGCGCGTGCAGATGGCCCAAGGACGACGTGCCCACTACAAAGGCGCAAGGTGCCTCGGACAGAAGCCGCTCGGTGCGACGCCTCGGGCCCAGGCAACCCACGTAGCGTGCCGGTTTGTTGAACAGCGTGTTCAGCACTTCCACATCGTGAATGTAGTTGTGCGTCATTATTACCACCGCCGTGGACTCTGTCAGAGTCACCCGAGCGCCCACCTCTTCCGGACGGCAGAGGATTACCGCATCGGCATTCGCGAAACGCTCGAGGCTCCTGGAACGAGCATGGGTATCGACAACGGTCGTATGCCATCCGAGTTGACGCGCCGTTTCGACGAGCGGTGGCACGTCGGCGCCGGCGCCAAAGATGACCAGCGGCACCTGGGGCTCGACCACTTCGATAAAGGTTTCGACAGCGGCGTCCGCTCCGTACTGCGCGACGGACGAGACACCGCTGCGGACAGCAGTGTGCAGGTCGCTGAGAATTCTTTGCGTGATGCCGTCTTCACCGGCCCCAGCGAAGGACTCTGATACGCCGTCCGGGTACAAGAACAATCGACTGCCGAGCGCGACCTCCGCGACACCCTCCGACCGAATTACCGTCGCAAATGCGGCCCGGTCCTGGCCTTTCGAACACGCGTCGAGAAACCGCACGAGATGATCCGTGTGGTCGCTTGCCGGCTCAATAAGGACGTGCACGATACCCTGGCACCCTAATCCTAGACCCCACACCATCTCGTCGTCTGCCGTCGTGTCGTACTTGACGAGGGTTGGGCGTCCAGTTCGCATGGCCCTCGCGGCGTGCTCCCGGACGTCGCCTTCCAGACAGCCGCCGCTGACCACGCCAGTAGTTCGTCCGGTTTCCGTGATCACCATGCGCGCGCCGGGCCGCCTGTACGACGAGCCTTCCACGCGAACCACTGTCGCCAGCGCCGCGCGAACGTTCTCTGCACTGGCTTGCCAGTACGCCTCGATGATGTTTTGTCTTTCCGTCACAGCGCCCTCGATATCTCGCCCGCCATCTACAACAGCTTCTCCAGCGTGATCGGCAGCTCGCGAATGCGCCTGCCGGTCGCGTGGTATACGGCGTTAGCAATTGCGGGCGCTACGGACACGGCACAGAGCTCACCCATGCCCTTTGCGCCGATTGGGCTGGCCTCGTCGTCGAACTCACCAACGAACAGGATGTCGAGCTCCGGAATGTCCGCATTCGCGGGTACGAGGTAGCCGGAAAGGTTGCGGTTCAGGAAACGTCCGGTAACCCGGTCGGTCTCCGATTGCTCGAGCAGAGCTTGTCCGACGCCCCAGATCGTGCCGCCGATAGCCTGGCTGCGCGCCGTCTTTGGATTGATGATCCGACCGGCGTCGTAGGCCCCGACGAACCTGTTCAAACGGACCAGCCCAAGATCCGGATCGACCAATACTTCCGCGAAGACCGCTGAAAAGCTAAAGATCGCCTTCGGTCCTTTCGCTTCTTCAATCGGATCGTAGTCTCCGTTACCCACAAGCGTGGATAGTCCGTTGCGCGTCAGCAGATCAGAATAGGTGGCGTGCCGGTTCCTCCCCACCAGGGTAAGCCTGCCGCCGCTGACAATCACGTCGTCAGCGGCCGCACCGGCCAAAGGCGCGTCTCGGCCACCGATGGCTAACGCGATCGCCTTATCGCGAGCGGCCCTGGCGGCCAACATCACCGAAGCTCCGGCGTTCGCCATCGTGGACGAACCGATTGCAGGATTGGAGTACGGCAGCCTGGTGTCGCCGATGCGCACGGTCACCTTCTCAGGCGGCAAGCCGAGCGTATCCGCCGCTACCTGTTGCATCACGGTATAAGTGCCGGTGCCGAGCTCGTGCGCCCCCGCCTCGACAAGCGCCGAACCGTCACGGGCCAGTGTGACTCGCGCTTGTGCCGGCCAACGCCAGTGCGTATAGATCGCGCTCGCCATCCCCTGGCCAACCAGGTAACGGCCATCGCGCATCGACCGCGGCTCCGGTGTGCGCCTGTCCCAGCAGAAGCGTGCAGCCCCTTCAGTCAAGCACCTGCGCATCCCGCGCGTCGAGAAGGGCCGTCCGCTGTACGGGTCGACGTCGGTGTCGTTGAGCAGACGTAATGCAACGGGATCGACACCGGTTGCATAAGCAAGCTCGTCCATTGCGCACTCGAGCGCGAAATGCCCGAGTGCTTCGTGCGGTGGCCGCATTACCGTCGGGGTATTGCGGTTCACATGAACAATTCTGTGGGTTGTCGAGATGCCTCCGCTGGCGGCCCACAGCGAGCGTGTGCAATTGGCCGCGTATTCAATGTACTTGTCGAACACCGGGGTCGGTGAAATGCTGTCGTGGCGAATGCCGGTTAGCTTGCCGTTCTTCTTTGCGCCGAGCGCAATTGTCTGAATCGTCGCGGGCTGATGACCGGCCATCGAGTACATCTGCGCGCGGGTAAGCTGCACGCGCACCGGTCGGTTCAAGACCTTTGCAGCGAGTGCGGCGATGAACGTATGCGGCCAAGCCCATCCCTTCCCGCCGAATCCGCCACCCAGGTAATGGCAGACGACGTTGATCCTCGATAGCGGTAAGCCGAGCACGATCGAGACCAGCTCCTTGACGCCAAAGAGGTGTTGCGTGGTCTCGTACAACGTCAGCGTGCCTTTGGCATCCCATACCGCCGTCGTCACGTGAGGCTCCATCTGGTTGTGGTGTCGATCGCACGTGGTATAGGTCCCCTCGATCATCACATCTCCGGCCGCGATCCCCGCCTTGGCATCGCCTACCGACGAATTGACAGGCCACAGAAATTGCGGCGGCTCCACGGCGTCATTTATCGACTGGGGCCCGAACACAATCGGTCGCTGCGCCTCATACTCGACGCGAATGAGCGTCCCGGCGTACGCGGCCTGGTCGAGCGTGCCGGCGACGACCAGCGCGATCGGCTGGCCGGCGTAGTGAATCTTCTCGTCCTGCAGCGGCAGATAGGATTGCCCGTGCGGATGTCGATGGCTCCAGGGCTTTGGTGTCGGATTCATGCGTGGCATGTTTTGGTAGGTGAACACGGCCAATACGCCGGGAGCCCGTTGGGCCGCAGTAGTGTCGATGGACACCGTACGGCCATTGGCGATGGTGCTGTGGATGATCGCCGCGTGCGCCAATCCTTCAAACGGAATGTCTGCCGAGTAGCGCGCCCCGCCGGTCACCTTGAGTCGCCCCTCGAAGCGTGAGATCGGCTGTCCAATGGCACTCATGCGCGTAATCCTGAAGTCTGCAGCGCGCGAAGGGCGACGCGCTGCGCAAGCTCGACCTTGAAGGCATTGCTGGCGAGTGGCCGAGCATCGGCGAACGATGCGCCGATCGCGAACCTGAGTGCGTCGATGTTGTCCAGCGATACGCCGCGCAGTGCCGTCTCGGCGGCTGCCAGGCGCCACGGTTTGTGGGCGACGCCGCCCATGGCGAGCCGCGCTGAGGCGATGCGCCTGCCATCGGTCGCGACGGCCGCCGCCACAGAGACGAGCGCAAATTCGTACGACTGGCGATCGCGGATCTTGAGGTAATGCGACGCGCGTCCCTCGATTCGTCCGGGTACTTCGATTGCGACAATCAGTTCGCCCCTGTCGAGCACGTTATCGCGTTCCGGTGTATTGCCGGGCAGGCGATGGAACTGAGTGAACGGAATCGACCGTTCTCCGCCCCGCGCTCGCACGATCACGTTTGCATCCATCGCCGCGAACGCGACCGCCACGTCAGACGGATGGGTGGCGACGCAAGCATCGGACCATCCGAAGATCGCGTGAGTGCGATTGAGGCCCCTCAGCGCCGAACAGCCGGTTCCGGGCCGCCGCTTGTTGCAAGGGAGGTCATCGGCGTCACGGAAGTAGGGGCAACGCGTGCGCTGCATGATGTTGCCCCCGATCGACGCCATGTTGCGAAGCTGGCCAGACGCCGCGAACAAGAGCCCCTCTGCGATCACGGGAAAGCGCTGGCGCACTTCCCTGTCAGCCGCCACGTCGCTCATCCGAGCAAGTGCGCCGATCCGCACGCCGCCACCCGGCAACGGGTCGATCCTGGCCATGCCGGGCAACCCGTTGATGTCCAGCAGACGCTCGGGCAGCGCCGCGCGATCCTTGATCAGGCCGAGAAGGTCAGTACCACCCGCGATGAAAGCGAGGTTGGGATCGTCCGCGTGGGCCGTGATCGCTGTCGTGGCTTCGACGGCTCGCGAAAGCGCAAAGGGATGCATACCTCAGCTTCCCCTCGCCGCCTGCCGAATGGCAGCAACAATGTTGGGATAGCAGGAGCAGCGGCACAGATTGCCACTCATCCGCTCGCGAATCTCGCGGTCCGACAGATCCGCCAACGTGAGTCTTCTACCGAGGTCCGTCGTCGCAGCACTCGGCCATCCTCTCTTCGCCTCGTCAATCACAGCGACGCCAGACATGATCTGGCCGGAGGTGCAGAAGCCACACTGGAATCCGTCATGTTCGATAAATGCAGCTTGAAGGGGGTGGAGGCGTCCGTTTCGTCCGAGCCCTTCAATCGTGGTTATCCGTTTCCCGTCCTGCATTGCCGCCAACGCCATGCAGGAAAGAACGCGCCGGCCCTCGACATGCACGGTGCATGCGCCGCATTCGCCGCGATCGCATGTTTTTTTGGTACCGGTCAGACCTAATCCGTCGCGCAAGACATCGAGCAAGGTCGTGCGCGGCTCGACACGCAACTGGTAGTCCGAACCGTTGACGTGCAAGCGCACCGCAACCGTCGGTCCCACGACCCCTGGCACGGGCGCCGGGAGCTCCTTGACTGCAGCTGCCGCCTCCTCCGTCGGCAACAGTGGCCATACGGCCAAGCCACCGCCGACGACTGTCGTCCGCTTGAGGAACTCGCGACGTGGGATGCCCATCCCAACGTCGACGGGCGGCGCTGCGGCTTCATGGTCGGGTGACGTTGCTGTGAAAGTATCCGACGTCCGCCCTTCCTCGCCCGCCCCTGGATAACCCTCACGTTCATTGCCCATATCGAGGCTGCCTCCCGCGTCGTTGCGTCTGCGCCAGATGTTTCGCTTATGTGCGCTGCAAGACGAGTGCCGACTTTGAGCCTATGTTTCGAGCTCGCACCGTGTCGCATGGCGCAAGGCATCGACCATGGCTACGCAGCCTCGGCCACCATCGTGTCGACATATCGGCAGCGCGGCATCTAATTGACACTCAATCGCCACGAACGAGTTGCAGGTCTCGCAAGACGCCAACGGGTAACTGCCATATTCCACACCATAATGAGTTGGTTACTTCGCAGGTCCGGGCAAGTCGTCAGTTGTCGGCGTGAGCTGCTGATCCGACAACGTGGCACGCAAAGTGCTTTGGCCTTGGCAGGACCAGTTGGGCCGAAACCAATCTCAGCGGAGATAGAAACCGTGAAATCGTTCAGAAGCAAATTAACGATGGGTGCATTGGTGGTTGGGGCTTTGCTCGCAGTGGCGAATGCCGCTGAGAGCGCTAAGACCAAGTTCGGAACGACGCTCAAAGGCGCCAACGAGACTCCGCCCGTCAGTGGGAACGCGACCGGGACCGCGACGTTCACCGTTTCGGGCACGTCAGTGAACTACAAGATTACCGCCTCCGGTCTGTCTGGTAACGCGACTGCGGCGCATATCCACGTCGGGCCGTCGACCGCCCCCGGGCCGGTAGTCCTGGCGTTCCCTGCGAAGACGATCAACAATGGACCCGATGGATCAGTCACGATCTCTGGCTCGTTTGCCTCGGCAGACGTTAAGCCGCAGACGAATCCGACCATCGACAATCTAGACGACCTCCTTGCCCAGATGCGCGCCGGGAATACGTACGTCAACATTCATACGGCGGCGCATCCTGCGGGTGAGATCCGCGGGCAGATTTCCCAGCAATAGCCGCGGGGGGACGCGAGAAGGGGGCCATGAAAACCAGCCGGCACGCTCCGACAGAGACCTGTGCTGGCACCCTTCTCTCTGAGGACGCGCAGGTCATTCGGGAGCCCGTAGCCCATGCGGGCAAAGGACGCCGCAGAACCGCCTTGGTAGACCGTGTCCACTACGACGATCGAGGCACGAAGGGGCCAATATTTTATCGGCCATTTCTTATCATCTCATTGCCTGCAATTCTCACAGGATAGGCAGCCGCCTCTGCCAATCCGCCGCGATCGATAATGAAGTCTGCGATTCGCTCGACACCTTCCCCACTCTTCAGATTCGTGAAACCAAAAGGTCGGTTCCCACGCATTCTCAGCGTATCTGCTTTCATAACCGCAAGGTCCGCGCCAACGAGAGGAGCTAGATCAATCTTGTTGATAACCAGGAGATCGGAGCGCGTGATACCGGGGCCGCCCTTCCGAGGTATTTTTTCTCCTTCCGCGACGTCGATGACATAAATCGTCAAGTCCGCCAACTCGGGACTGAAGGTTGCCGCGAGATTATCGCCGCCTGACTCAATAAAGCATAGGTCCGCGTGCGGGAATTTCTGATTCATTTCTTCAATCGCGGCAAGGTTCATCGAAGCGTCCTCGCGAATTGCCGTGTGAGGACAACCTCCTGTCTCGACCCCCATGATGCGCTCCGCCGGCAGCGCTTGAGCGCGAGTGAGAATGAGCTGGTCTTCCTTCGTGTAGATGTCGTTGGTGATTACATAAATGTCGTAATTGTCACGCAGCCGTTTGCATAGCGCTTCCACCAAGGCCGTCTTGCCTGAGCCAACGGGACCGCCGATCCCTACCCGCAAAGGGTGAGCCTGTGATGCCGTGCTAAATAGAAGAGTCATGAGCGGAACAACCTCGTGTATTGAGTTTCATGCTCCATCGAGGCAAGATCCACCGTGAATGCGGCGGATCCGAGATCGTCAATCGTCGCCCCCATCGCTTCCTCAGCCGCTGCGAACACCGCTTGTTCAAGCGCGGCGATGGCACGTTGACCGTCCGTCTGTCCGAGGGGGATCAGTCGAACTCCGGCAGTCACCAGATTGGCGACATAACTCTGCAGGAAGGCGGGCAAGGCGAGATTGGCTGGAACTCCCTCCCTCGCTGAAGCGACTCCGTGAACGACGGCTAACGCAGGCGGAACACGCTGTTCACTGAGTGATCCCGATAGCCATTCTAACAGGTCGTCCGGCCACACGCGGCGTAGCGTCGAGAGGCAACCCTGGCCTTGCTGCGATGATTCGCGTGCGAATTCCGAGGTGCCCCGCCATGCGCCTGCCAGCTCTGCAATCTCAAATAGCCTGGTCCGATCGTCGCGTAGCGCGGAGCGCCAGGCCTCGATAAAGAAAATCGCCTCATTTCGTCCCGAGCCGTAGCGAAGGTCCGCCTGGAGCCAGTCGATTAGAGTTTCGCGATCATCTATGTATCCCGCTTCGACGGCCCACTCGAGGCCGTGGGAATAGCTGTAAGAACCGGAGGGAAACGCCGGCGAAAGCCAGCTCTGCAGGCGCAAGAGCCCCCGTTGCGGGAAACGGTACTGTCCACTACTCATGATCGTGTCCGCCGTCGCCATGGCTGTGCTGGTGCCCGTGGTCGCGATAAGCGCCACCCTCGGGCTGGAAAGGGGCCTGCGCTTTCGTGAGCTCCGCGCCGAAGACCTCGAGCATATGCTCGATCACGTGGTCGGGCCGAATGCGGAGAACCTGGTCCCGAATTTCAGTCGGCAGATGCCGGTTCCCGAGGTGCCAACCCAGGCGCACAAGCTGGTTGGGATCTCGGTGCCTAATTTCGACGATATGCTCCGCAGCGGCCTGAATCATCAGCCACCGCCCATCTTCAAGTTGCAAACCATCTCCATCAGCCATCGCAACCGCTTTCGGAAGGTCGAGAAGTATATCTTCCCCTTCGTCCGCAGTCAGGCGAATGCGGCGGCGATGGCGTGCGTCAAAATCGAGAGTGAGAGTGCCTGCGGCGTTTTTCTTCGGCCAATGGCCAGCGGGGCGATGAATTGAAGCGGAATGCATGGTCCTCTCAGTACATGAAATAACGTTGAGCGAGCGACAGCACCTTTGCCGCTTCGCAGGTAAGGAGCCGGCCATCGGCCCGCACTTCATAGGTCTCCGGATCGACCTCCATACGGGGAACAGCGCTGTTCAACATCATGGAACGCTTGCCGATCTTGCGGGTGTTCGTGACCGGAAGAAGCCTTTTTGCAAATCCAAGCTGTTCACCCTTCTCTGCTAGAGCTTGGCTGACGAAGGTGACCGAGCTCTCCGTCATACAGCGGCCAAACGCACCGAACATCGGACGGTAATACTCCGGCTGAGGGTTAGGAATGGAACCGTTGGGGTCTCCCATGATTGCGGCAGCAATGACGCCGCTCTTCAGCACCATGTCCGGCTTCACGCCGAAAAAGGCCGGGGCCCAGATACAGAGATCGGCAAGTTTCCCGACTTCGATCGAGCCAACATAATTGGAAATGCCTTGAGCGATCGCCGGATTGATCGTGTATTTCGCGACATAACGCCGCGTCCTGAAATTGTCGTTGTCACCCTTCTCTTCCTTTAGCCGCCCGAATTGTTTCTTCATTTTATCGGCGGTCTGCCAAGTGCGGATGATGACTTCGCCTACCCGGCCCATAGCTTGACTGTCCGATGAAATGATCGAGATTGCGCCTAGATCATGCAAAATGTCTTCTGCCGCTATCGTTTCCCTGCGGATGCGGCTCTCAGCGAAGGCCAGGTCCTCGGGAATGCGGCGATCCAGATGGTGAGTTACCATCACCATGTCGAGCGCCTCTTCGGCCGTATTCGCGGTGTAGGGCCGCGTTGGAGTTGTCGAAGACGGAATCACGTTCGCCTCACCGCACACTTTGATGATATCCGGAGCATGCCCGCCACCCGCCCCTTCGGTGTGAAATGTGTGAATGGTTCTACCCTTGAACGCCGCGATGGTATTTTCGACAAAGCCGCCTTCGTTCAGCGTGTCGGTGTGGATAAGAACCTGGATATCCATCTCATCAGCGACGGAAAGGCAGCAATCAATGGCGGCGCGAGTTGTGCCCCAGTCCTCATGAAGCTTCAGGCCGCACGCCCCAGCTTCGATCTGCTCAATGAGACCCGCAGCGGAGCTCGCATTGCCTTTCCCGAAAAAACCGAGATTGATTGGAAAGGCGTCCGCAGCTTGAAGCATCCTCTGAATATGCCACGGTCCTGGGGTGCAGGTCGTAGCCGTGGTACCAGCCGCCGGCCCTGTCCCGCCGCCCATCATCGTGGTGAGGCCCGAATAAAGCGCTTCCTCCACCTGCTGGGGGCAGATGTAATGGACGTGAACGTCGATGCCGCCAGCAGTGATGATCTTGCTTTCCCCGGCGATCACTTCAGTTCCCGGGCCAATAATAATGTCTACGCCCGGTTGCACATCGGGATTGCCAGCTTTGCCGATTCCAGCAATCCGACCATCCTTGATGCCGATATCGGCCTTCACAACTCCCCAGTGATCGAGAATCAGTGCGTTGGTTATCACCGTGTCCACCGCGCCCTCGCGGCGGGAGCGCTGCGACTGACCCATACCGTCACGGATGACCTTCCCGCCTCCGAATTTCACTTCCTCGCCGTAGGTGGTGAAGTCCTTCTCTACCTCGATGATGAGGTCGGTGTCGGCAAGGCGCATCCTGTCGCCAACGGTTGGGCCAAACATCTGCGCGTAGGCGGCGCGATTCATTTTGTGGGGCATTTTTCGGCTTCCTCAGTGATCCAAATAGGTCATCGCGTTGGAACCTTTGGCAGGGCTCCCATCACCGCTTGGTTGAACCCATAAACCAGACGAGCACCGCTGTAGGGGATCAGCGAAACTTCACGGGACTGTCCTGGCTCGAACCTCACGGCTGTTCCCGCCGGGATATCCAGCCGATAGCCGAGAGCAGCCTTTCGATCGAAAGAGAGGGCCGCGTTGGTTTCGGCGAAATGATAGTGGCTACCGACCTGGATCGGCCTGTCGCCTGTGTTCGCGACTTTGAGAGAAATTGCCACCCTGCCCTTGTTCAGAACGACGTCGCCAGATGCTGGAAAAATCTCGCCCGGTATCATCCTGCTGCTCCTTCGTGGATCGGATCGTGAATGCTCACGAGCTTGGTGTTGTCCGGAAACGTTGCTTCCACCTGGAGCTCGCGGAGCATTTCCGGGACGCCCTCCATGACCTGATCGCGCTTCAAGACCTTGCCGCTTTCGGACATGAGCTCAGCAACGGACTTGCCCTCCCGTGCTCCCTCGAGGACGAAATCTGTGATAAGAGCGACGCTCTCGGGGTAGTTAAGCTTTAGACCTCGTGCAAGGCGGCCGCGAGCGACCAGTGCCGCGAGCGCGATCATGAGCTTGTCTTTTTCCCGTGGCGTAAGGTTCATGAACTTCTCCGTTCGAGGGCGCCCTCTAGCATGACCACATCTTTGGTACTCGGAATGGACCCGGGCCAAACTCTCGGCTGAATTGCTGCAGAAAACTGCGCAAGGCGGCTCTCAACTCGCCGGAGAGCCGTGTTCCAAAGCGAGCGACAACAAGCCCGCCGACCGACGTCGCTGCGCACTGGCAGCGCAGCGACGCAGCAATGTCGCGCAAGAAGTCGCGTCGTGTCTCAGGAGCGGGCCCAAAATAGACCAACGTTGCGATGGCTTTGCAATCCGAAAGTAGGGCCCTTCTGCGAAGCTGTGGAAACACCCCGTCGGTGACGCGGAAGCTATCCGCCCAGATCAACCTAGCGTCCTTCTTGACCCGCCAGCTATCGGTTATGTGTCCGGCGACCACTTCCTCGCCGTGCGCGGCGCGCCCTAGCACAAGCGATTCAAGTGCGAGCAACTCTGAACCAGGTGTGACGTCGATTTCCGTATCTCGGCGAATTCGTCCCCGGTTGAAAACGATTGTTTCCTGAGGGAGCCAGGCGAGCCTGGCCCCAGCGGCCGCTTTCAGCTTCGTCACGATGCGGGCGGGTTCGTTCAATGCCCGGTAGACCTTCTCAGCCGCCTGCGATGTCACCGCGAGGGAGGCATTGGGCCGCGCCGTCACAGCGCATTCCAGCTGGTCTCCACCCGCAACACCGCCTGTGGTATTTATCAGAACAGCTTCTTCCACCGGGGCACCGCCCGCCCTTGGAAACATGATGCGAATAGGAGACCGTTGAAAGACATCGGTTATGCAGGTGCCGTTTTCAGAGCCGCTGACGACGATGCGTCCGGAGCCTCGGGCACGCTCCAAATCCCTATCGGACGGATGCGTCATTGACGTGCTTTCGATCTTTCCGTCGATGGCGATGCATCCAACCATCGCATCTGCACGGCTGAAGACAACGGGTGCGGTGCAGCCGCTCCCGGGATTGCGCTCACCGCCCGCTGACCACTGTTCATCCCGGAAGCAGCTGCTCATCACGCCCACCTCGAACGGAATCAGAACCCCGCTAAGCCCTGCGGGCCGTTGTACGGAATTGTTGCGCTGCTGACCTCATCAAGAGAACCGTCCGGCCGTGAGGCATAGCCGACCAGTTTCGAAGCGTTCCCGTAGATCTGGTAGAGATAGGCGCCGTCCGGCGTCAGCCAGCTATCGCTCGGGCCGCTGCTGACAGTTCCATTGATCGGTCGGAAGGTGCCATCT
>Ga0070708_100000594_pt1 | contig 27192 bp, 27 predicted proteins | sample KBSK5503metaG_FD_65469 | JGI IMG/M metagenome (GOLD analysis project Ga0070708, IMG submission 65469) | Corn, switchgrass and miscanthus rhizosphere microbial communities from Kellogg Biological Station, Michigan, USA - KBS K5-50-3 metaG | ecosystem: Host-associated > Plants > Roots >... | reverse complement strand
ACCCGGGCCCGGAGCTTGATCCGCTTGACCCCGCCCACCCTTTCGAACTCGCGCTCCTGGAAGACCCGGAGCAGCTTGGCCTGCAGCGACAGCGACATGTCGCCGATCTCGTCCAAAAAAAGCGTGCCGTCTTCCGCCAGCTCGAATTTTCCAGGCTTCACCGCCGAGGCCCCGGTGAAGGCGCCCTTCTCGTGCCCGAACAGCTCGCTCTCGAGCAGCGTGTCGACGATCGCCGAGCAGTTGATGCCGACGAAGGGGCGCGCCTCGTCGTACGAATAGTTGTGGATCACCCGGGCGATCAGCTCCTTGCCCGTTCCCGACTCGCCGGTGATCAGCACCGTCGCGCGCGATGCCGCGACCTTGCCGATCTCCTTGATCAGCCGCTGCATCCCCGGGCTGTTGCCGACGATGTCGCCCAGCTTCACGGCCGACCCTTCGAAGTTCACCGCCGCCGCCCGCCTCGAGAGCTGGCGAACTTGCAGCGCGCGGGCGACGATCAGGTCCAGCGTCGCCGGATCGGTGAACGGCTTGTGGATGTAGTCGAAGGCGCCGGCCTTCATCGCCCGGATCGTCGTCTCCATGTCGTGGTGCGCGGTGACGATCAGGATCGGGGCATCGCCGCAGAGGGCCTTCATCTCCTCGATGATCTGCAGGCCGGTGCGGTCGGGGAGCATCATGTCCAGGACCACCAGCGACGGCGAAAACTCGGCAGCCATCTGCAGACCGGTGGCGGCGTTGGTCGCGCTCACCACCTGGTACTTCGGCGCACCGTCCTCCTCGATCTCCTCGAAGTGCATCTTGAGCGATTCGAGGAGGGAGAGGTCATCGTCGACGATGAGGAGTGTCTCCATATCAACCTGGAAAGCTGAGCGTATACAGCGTTCCCTGGCCTGAGCTCCAGTCGGCCGTCAGCTTTCCTCCGTGCCGCTCCATCACCCGCTTCAAGGCCGCGAGGGAAAGCCCCGCGCCCCGGGAGAGCATGGAGCTGAAGGGGGCGAACATCGACGCGGAGTCCATCGGCCCCGCTACCGCCGCGTTGTCCAGCAGCTGCATCTCCAACCCGCCCGGAATTGCAGGGAGAATCTTGACGTCCAGGAAGGATCCCTCGCCCTGCCCCATCGCGATGTTGAGCAGAAGCTGGGCCAGCACCCGGGACAGCTGGCCCGCCTCCACCTGCGCCCTCGCCGTCGGGTCGCCCTGGATGCGAACCAGGATCCGCCTCTCCGCCAGCTCCGGCTCGACCAGGGCTGCCGCCTGCTGGACCACGGTCTGGAGCGGTACCGACTCCAAAGTGAGCGGCGCCTCGTGACCGTATTCCGAAAACAGCCAGAGCATCCGCTCCATCGTCCGGATCTCGCGGTTGGCGATGGTCAGCCGGCGGCGATCCCGGTCGGACAGCGCGCTGTTCCGGGCGAGCGTCTGGACCGCCATCTTCACCGACGAGAGGGGATTCCGGATTTCATGGCTCAAAGAGGAAGCCAGGGCGGAGATCTGCAGGGGAGGAGCGCCCTCGAGGTAGTGCCGCAGATCCGCGACCGCCGCGGAGGCGTTTCCGTTTCGCCGGCCCAGCGCCAGTCGCAGGACGCCGCTGACCTTGTCGCCCGTGGTGCAGACGAATTCGACCCGGACCGGACCCGGCCCAAGCGCCCTTTGATCCAGCTCCCGCGCGCGGTTCTCGGGGACGCGCAGGGCCTGGTGGAGCGGCCGGCCGAGGAGGGAGTCCGCCGGCATCCGGAGGACGAGCTCGCAGGCGCCTTCCGCTTCGATGATCACCAGCTGGCGCGACCAGGTGATCTGCGCGACCTGGATGAGCTCCCAATCCATTCGCCGCACTCTATCGGTGCGGTTCGAGTCTGTCTTCAAAGCCCAAGTGAGAAGTGTCCACTCCGGCACGCGAATTGCTACCCGGCCCAGGCGACGGGCGACCCGGCAGATCCAAATGGTGGGGAGGGGAGGGGCAATGGGAGAGGCGAACCGTGCTCGGCGATCCAGAGGTCAGGGAATGACCGAGTACATCATCATTACCGCGCTGGTCGCGATCGCCGCGATCGGCATCATCAGCCTGTTTGGCGACAACATCCGAAAACTCTTCGGAGCTTCGGCATCGGCGCTCGCGGGCGAGACCAACGTGACCAACACGGGCGAGAAACGACCGAACCAGGAGAAGAAGGGGTTATCGAACTTCGGGCACAACAGCTATTGACCGCTGGGCGCTCGCGGCCGGGCGAAGGTCTCCCCGATGAGACCTTCGGCCGATGGCGAGACTATTTCGACTTCCGCTCGACGGTTTCCGGTTCGGCGGATGCGCCGGCGCCTTCGAGCGCCTGGCCCGCCGCGTAGATGCCCAGCAGTTGATTCAAGTTCAGCGTCTGCAAACCGACGCCGCCCTTGCCGGTCGGCACGAAGAGGAGCTGCTTGCCGGCCAGTGCTTCGGCGAGGCGCAGCTTGACCATCGTCTTGCCGCCCGCGCCGGCCAGGGCCTCATTCTCTTTCTGAATCGCCTTGGCCCGGGCCTTCTTCTCCGCGAGGATCGCCTCGGCCCGTTTCTGACTCTGAAAGAAATCGGCGTCCGCCTGGAGCTTGACCTGCTCGAGGTGCCCGCTGGCCTGCGCCAGTTGCTGGGAGACCGTTCCCAGCGCCTTCTGGAGATTGCTCTTCGACTGCTCGGCCGCGGCCCGCCCCTCGGAACGAAGTCGCTCCGCGTTCTGCTCGGCGAGCTTCTTGTCGTGGATGACCTGCTCGTACTGCGGATGGAAATGGTGTTCCCCCAAAATGACCTGCATCACCAGGACGCCCTCGGGGTTGAGGAAGGCCGCCAACCGCTCGCGCGCCTTGTTCGCCTTCTCGAAGCGCTTGTCCGAGACGTAGAACTCTTCCGAGTTCAGCTCGTTGAGCACGTCGCGGACGATGCTGCGGCAGGCGGGGCGCACCAGTTTCTCTTTCACCTTCTCGGTGGATTCGCCGACCTTGCCCAGAAGATAGGGCGCGCGCTTGGGGTCGATCTGCCAGGCCACGGTGACGTCGACCCGGATGTCGTTGCCGTCGATGGTCTTGAAGCTGACGTCGTCCTCCCCCTGCCGATCGCCGCGGCCGGCGTCTCGCACCATTCCCAGGTTCTGGAGGGAGATGTCGTAGGTCGCCCAGTCGGTGATGAAGGCCGGGAAGAGGTAGGTCGCCCCGGGGGCGCGGATCTCCGGATCGATGCCCGGCTTCCCGAGCAGCCCGCCGAGGGTCGCCTTGCGCGTGAGCACCCCCACGTGCGTCGAACCGGTGGAGTGGCAGGTGCAGCCGGTGAGAGGAGCGATCAGGGCGGCGGCGAGGAAGAAAAGCTTTCGGGTCAGGCGCATCGCTTAGTCCCCCTTGATGTCGAAGCGCTTGAGCGCACTCTTGAGATCCAGCGGATTGACCCCGGATTCTCCGTCGGTGGGAACGACGATGACCCGGGTGCCGCGCAAGACGTCGGCCATCTTCAGACCCACGAGATTCTCCGAGCCCTTTCCCCGGAGCGATTCGTTCTCCAGCCGGGTGCCCTCGGCTTCGGCGAGCCTGACCTCCAGCTCTCCGGCGGCGCCCTTTTTCCTCGAATAGAGGTCCGCCTCCGAATCGATCTTCTTCTTCTCCGCATCGCCGTGAGAGAGCTCCACCTTCACCGCGGCCTCTCCGACGGCGACGATGCGATCGCGCTCGGCGCTGGCGTGGGCCATGTCGGCCTCCGCCTTGTTCTTGAACACGGTCTGATCCTGGATCTTTCTCTGCTCGATCGCCTGCTGGTAGCGGGAGTCGTAGACGTAGCGGCGGACGAAGACCGAAAGCGCGCGGACCCCGGCGGGCACGAGCTCGGCGTTGAGATCTTCGAGCGCCAGGCGCACCCGCTCCCCGCGCTTGGCCACGTTGTAGAACTCCTCCGCGTCCAGTTCGCCCAGGCGCTTTCTCAGGAGCTGCTCGGCGCGGGGAATCACCAGCGAGTCCTCGTAGAGCCGACCCGGGCCCAGCGCGGTGATCACCAGGTAGGGATCTTCGATCCGATAGAGCACCGAGATGTCGACCGTCACGTTGTACCCTTCCGACGTCTGGATGTTCAGGGCCGGCATCAGCCGATCGCTTCTGCCCCGCTCATTCGGATCCGCGGTGAGGCTGAGCAGTTGGATGTCGGTGGGAAAGACGTGCATCTGCTCGGCGCCCGGAGTGATCCAGTGCAGGCCGGTGGTGTAGACGTCCTTGTTCACGCCCTTGCCCGGGCCGACGGTCACCTGCTTGATGCCGAATTGATTGGGCTGGATGTAGACGCTGCAAGTCGCGTAGGCCACCAGAGCCAAAAGCAGCGGCGCGACGATCAGGTAGAAGAGCCTTCCCCGTCGAATTTTCAAGACGCGCTGGCTGGCGCCCCGCCAGTTGATCGGTGGAGTCGTGGTCAAGGTTATCCTCGAGTTCGGGTTGGACCGCGCTGCGCGATTGCACCGGGATTTTCCGAGACCGCGCCGCCGCTCGACTCCGCCGTGCGCAGTCGCGGCTCTTGCAGCGGCTGGTAGAGTCGAAGTTGCTCCTCGGCCTGGCGCATGTCGGCGACGATCGCCTCCAGCTCCCGGCGATGCTTCCGCTTGTAGAACCAGATCTGCGCGTCGGGGATGAACGGGCCGGCGAGCATGGTCAGGAAGGCGAACAGATCCCAGGTCTGCGGAATCGGGATGAAGGGCAGCCGGACCATGAGGATCCCGATCAGCAGGCCGGCGGCCGCATAGGTTCCCCGGGCGACGAGATCGCCGCCGCGCCAGAGGCCGAAGTCCCGCCGCTCCAGATTCGTCTGCTTCTCCGCCAGCGCGCAGTAGCGGGGAAGGCAGACATCGAGCAGCGTGCGCTCGACCTTCTCCCAGTACGCCGCGTCGTCGAAGAGCTCGAAGAATTGCTGCCTCATCTGGCTAAGCTCGGTCTGGAACACGGCGCGGATTTCGTCCTTGGTCTTTTCGCTCCAGGGGCCCAGGCCCGGACGCCGCCGCTCGGCCGCGGAGATGAGGACGCTGGCCAGGAAGGGGATGCTGTAGCGCTCGGTGTACACGGGGTCTTTACGCTTGCGTCGAGACCCTTCATAGCCGAGCGTTCGCATGGAGTCGATTCGCCAGGCCTTTCGGCCTGGGCGACTTCCCGCCTGCGGCGCGTGGGCGCTGCGGTCCTCGGCGCCCACTCCCGGTATACTCCGCCCGATGGATGGCCGCCTCGTTCTCAAAAACTGCTCGGTTTTTCTCCCCGACGGGCGGGTGCGCGGCGCGACGGCCGTCCTGATCGAGGGAGGGAAGATCGGCAAGGTCGCGCCGGACGACGAGATACCGATCCTGCCCGGCGATTGGAAAGTGGCCTGTGACGGGCGGGTGGTCGCTCCCGGCCGGGTAGATTGCCACGCCCATCTCGTGACCGGTCAGCTCCTTCCGCTCTCGGGACAGTTTCTCCTCAAGCCGCCGAGGCAGCGCTTCGAAGCTCAGCAGCAGATCGAGTCCAGGCTGGTGCCCGCCGAGGTGGAGGCGCTGACCGCGTTCGCGATCGCCCGCGCGCTTCGCTCCGGGGTGACGATGGCGGTGGAGCACCTCCACTGCCCCTCGGACGCGGCCGGCGGCCTGGCGGCGCAGGCTCGAGCTGCGGAGAGACTGGGGATGAGGTTCGTGAACAGCCACGCCACCCACAGCGGCTTCGGCGAAGGCTCGGCGATGGAGCAGCTCGAGGCGAATGCGGCGCAGGCGCAGGAGCGAAGGAATCATCCGCTGGTGCGCTGCGCGCTGGGATTTCACGCCTCGTTCGCCTGCGGCGATGCGCTGCTGTCGCGGCTGGGTCGGCTGCGCGCGGATCTCGGCGTCGGCGCGCACGGCCACGTCGCTGAAGGCGAAGAGGACGCGGCGATCACCTCGGCTCGCTTCGGTCAGCGGGTCGTCCCAAGGCTCGAGGCCCTTGGTCTCTTCGGGACCGGGTGCGTGGCCGCGCAGGCCACGGCCATCGATCGGCACGATTCCGAACGGCTGGCGAAGACCGCGACGCTGGTGGCGCTGAGCCCCTGGCGGAGCTCGCTCGAGGGGACCGCCGGCCCCAGTTGGGAGTCCCTCGCGCCGGAGGAGGGCCTGATCTCGCTCGGGACGACCGGCTCTGATGGTCTGCGCGACGAGACCGCTTCGGCCTTCGCCTCGATGGTTCAATGGGCGAGGCTCGGCCGCGAACGGGATCCGGATGCGCTGCTCTCTCGATTTCTGGTCGAAACGCCGGCCAGATTCTCCACCGGAGTTTTTGGCGTGCCGTCGGGCAGGGTGGAGCCCGGGAATCAGGCAGATCTGGTGGTCTACGATCTCCTCCCCTTCGCCGAGGGGCAGGCCGGATCCGGGAACTTGCTCCTGGAAATGGTCCGCTCCCCGGTCGCGTGGACGATCGTCGCGGGCCGGGTGGTGGTGCGCGAGGGCAGGCTCTTGGCCCATGACTTCGGAGAGCTCGCCGAAGAGGCGCAGGGCGCGCTCCAATCCATCGCGGCTCGAGCGGGCGCAGCGTTCGCCTCGGCGTCGAAAAGCGTTCGACCGCTTCCTTGAGCGAGCCGGATTTCAGATCGAAGATTCAGAGGGCCGCGCGCAAGCGGGCCTCTCTGCGCAAATCCGGCCACACCAACGCGTACCGACTCTTCCACGCGGACGCGGATGGCCTCCCGGGCATGACGGTGGATTGGTTCGACGGCGTCGCGGTGGCGAGCCTGTATCGCGAGTGGAGCGCGGACGCCGAAGAGGCGTGGGTCGCCGCTCTGGCGGCCGAGCTCGAGCCTGTCTCGGTCTACCTCAAGCGGCGTCCGCGCGAGGCCTCGCGAATCCCGCCGGAGGGGATGGGGGCGCTGGCGCCCGACGAACCCGCCTTCGGGTTTCCGGTGGCGGAGCGGACGATCCTCGAGAACAGCCTCCGCTTTCGGGTCCGACCCGGACAAGGTCTGGCGGTCGGGCTGTATCTGGACATGCGCGATGCGCGGCAGTGGGTTCGGGAACAGGCCCGGGCCCGGCGTTTGCTCAACTGCTTCGCCTACACCTGCGCCTTCGGCGTTTGCGCCCGTGAGGGTGGAGCGGATCGGGTGATCAACGTCGATCTGTCCCGGCGGGCGTTGGACTGGGGCGAGCAGAATGCGCGGCTCAACGGGCAGCCCGCGCAGCCGGAGGACTACATCTCAGGAGACGTTTTCGATTGGCTGGGGCGGTTTCGCAAGCGCGACGAAAGATTCGATCTGGTGGTGCTCGATCCTCCCTCCTATGCGACCGCCCAGCGAACGCGCTTCAGCGCCGCCTCGGACTGGCCGCGGTTGATCGAAAGGGCGAGCGGGGTGGTGGATCGCGGCGGATGGGTGCTCGCCTGCTGCAATCAGGCCTCGCTCACCGCCCAGCGGTTCGAGAACATGGTCCGGCGGGGCTTCGAGAGAGCCTCGCGGGCGGCGACGCTGACCAGGCGCCTGGGCGCCTCGGAGGTCGACTTTCCGACCCTGTCCGGGGCGCCGGGGGCGCTGAAGATCGTGGCCTATCAGCTCGACTAGGGTGGTATCCGATGGGCTCGAGTCTCAAGTAGAACGCGCGGATGCCTCGCCTCAAGCTGATCCTGGAATACGACGGCACGAGCTACGTGGGTTGGCAATCTCAAGAAAACGGGCCGTCCATCCATCGCGAGGTCGAGCGGGCGGTCAGCTCGCTGCTCGGCGAAGAGGTCGCGATCGTCGCCGCGGCCCGCACCGATTCGGGGGTCCACGCCGAGGGTCAGGTCGTCTGCTTCAGCACCCAGCGCGCGCTGCCGCTGAAGGCCTATTGGATGGGGCTTAACCGCCTGCTCCCCAAGGACATCACCGTCGTCAGCGCGGCGGAGGTTCCGGAGAGCTTCGACCCGCGGCGGCTCGCGCGAGGGAAGAGGTACCGCTATCTCATCTTCAATCGGCGCACCCCTTCGGCCCTGCGCCGTCGCACCCACTGGCAGATCTTCCAGCCCCTCGACGTCGCCTCGATGCAAGCGGCCGGGGCGTTGCTGCTCGGCCGGCGGGATTTCTCCGCGTTTCGCGCCGCGGATTGCCAGGCATCGCACGCCATCCGCGAGCTGCGAACGGTCTCGATCTCCGGCGAGGCGGGCGGCGAAATCGCCGTGATCGTCGAGGGCACCGCCTTCCTCAAGCACATGGTGCGCAACATCGTCGGAACGCTGGTGGAGGTTGGCCGGGGGCATCGGGGAGTCGAATGGGTGAAGGAGGTCCGGGATTCTCTGGACCGGCGCCGTTCGGGTCCGACCGCGCCCCCGCACGGGCTGACCCTGGTCGAGGTACGCTATCCCGAGGATCCCTCGGCTCCGGCCGAGGGCGAGTTGGAGGAGGCCGCGCTCGAGGAGGAGCTGGAGTAGGGGGCTTTACGCCCGCGCCTTCTTGCCGAGCCGGATCTCGTCGCGACCCGCTTCGACGACGATCGTGTCGCCGGGAACGAATTCGCCGTTCAGCACCCGAAGGGCCAGCGGATCGAGGAGGTATTTCTGGATCGCCCGCTTCAGCGGCCGCGCTCCGTAGACCGGATCGTATCCCCGCTCGGCGAGGAGCCTGAGCGCGCTTTCGGTAAGCTCGAGAGACAGCCGCTTTTCCTCCAGCATCTTCCGGATCTTCGAGAGCTGGATGTCGATGATCTTCTGGATGTCCTCGCGCCGGAGCGACTCGAAAATCACGATTTCATCGATCCGGTTGAGGAACTCCGGTCGAAACTGCGCCCTCACCGCCTCCATCACCTGTCCCTTGGTGAAGTCATCGAGGTGCTTCTTCCCCGCCATTCCCTCCTGGATCTGGGTCGAGCCGATGTTCGAGGTCATGATCAAGACGGTGTTCTTGAAGTCCACCGTCCGCCCCTGGCTGTCGGTGAGGCGGCCATCGTCGAGCAGCTGGAGCAGGACGTTGAACACGTCCCGGTGCGCCTTCTCGATCTCGTCGAAGAGGATCACTGAGTACGGCTTTCGGCGAACCGCCTCGGTGAGCTGTCCACCCTCCTCATAGCCGACGTATCCGGGAGGCGCGCCGATCATCCGTGCCACCGAGTGCTTTTCCATGTACTCGGACATGTCGATCCGGATCAGCGCGTTCTCGTTGTCGAAGAGGAACTCCGCCAGCGCCTTGGCCGTCTCGGTCTTTCCCACGCCCGTCGGCCCGAGGAAGATGAACGAGCCGATCGGACGATTCGGATCTTGGAGACCGGAGCGCGCCCGGCGGACGGCATTGGAGACGGCCTCGATCGCGCTTCTCTGGCCGATCACCCGCTGGCTGAGGCGCTCCTCCATTCGCACCAGCTTCTGCACTTCGCCCTCGAGCAGCCGCGTGACCGGGATGTGGGTCCATTTGGCGACCACCTCGGCGATGTCCTCGGCGTCGACCTCCTCCTTGAGAAACTTCTGTTTCTTCTGCAGCTCGGCGAGCTTGGCGTTCAGCTGCGTGATCTCCTTCTCCAGGCCGGGGATGATCCCGAACTTCAGCTCGGCGGCGCGGTTCAAGTCGCCGGTGCGCTCCGCCGCCGCCTGCTCGTTCTTCGCCTTGTCCAGCCTCTCCTTGACGCTTCGCAGCTCGGAGATCGCCTTCTTCTCGGCCTCCCAGTGCGCTTTGAGGCCGGAGAACTGCTCGTTGAGATCGGCCAGCTGCCGTTCGATCTGCGCCAGCCGCTCCCGCGAATGGGGGTCGCTTTCCTTCTTCAGTCCCTCGCGCTCGATCTCGAGCTGGATGATTCGACGGCGCACCTCGTCCACCTCGGTGGGCATCGAGTCGATCTCGATCCGCAGCCGCGACGAAGCCTCGTCGATCAGGTCGATCGCCTTGTCGGGGAGGAACCGGTCGGAGATGTACCGATGGGAGAGGGTCGCCGCGGCGACGATCGCCGAGTCCTGGATCCTGACGCCGTGGTGGACTTCGTAGCGCTCCTTCAAGCCTCGCAGGATGCTGATCGTGTCCTCGACGCTGGGCTCGTCCACCTGCACCGGCTGGAAGCGTCGCTCCAGGGCGGCGTCCTTCTCGATGTTCTTGCGGTATTCGTCGAGGGTGGTCGCGCCGATGCAGTGCAGCTCGCCGCGCGCCAGCGCCGGCTTCAGCATATTGCCGGCGTCCATCGACCCTTCGGCCTTCCCCGCGCCGACCAGGGTGTGAAGCTCGTCGATGAAGAGGATGATCTCGCCTTCCGCGGCGGCAATCTCCTTCAGCACCGACTTGAGCCGCTCCTCGAACTCCCCGCGAAACTTGGTGCCGGCGATGAGCGCGCCCAGGTCCAGGGCGACGATTCTCTTGTTCTTCAGGGTCTCCGGAACGTCGCCGTCCACCACCCGCCGGGCGAGCCCCTCCACGATCGCCGTCTTGCCGACGCCCGGCTCGCCGATCAGCACCGGGTTGTTCTTCGTCCGCCGCGAGAGGACCTGAATCACCCGTCGGATCTCCTCGTCCCGGCCGATCACGGGATCCAGCTTGCCCGCGCGCGCGGCGTCGGTGAGATCCCGGCCAAACTTCTCCAGGGCGCGATAGGTCGATTCCGCCTCCTGGCTGGTGATCCGCCCGGTTCCGCGAACGTCCTTGAGCACCCCGAGAATCCTCTCCTTGGTCACCCCGGAGGACTTCAACGCCTCGCCCGTCGGCCCCTTGTCCTGGGCGAGCGCTACGAGGACGTGCTCGGTGGAAACGTACTCGTCCTTCAGCGCCTTGGCCTCATCCTCCGCCTGGTCGAAGACCTTCACCAACCGCGACGACAGGGCCGGAGTGTCCGCCCCTTCGACCCGCGGCAGCTTCGCCAAAGCCTCGTCGATGCGGGAAGCGACGAGCTTGGGATCGGAGCCGATCTTCCGGAGGATCGGCTCAACGATGCCTTCCTCCTGAGATAGGAGCGATTTGGCCAGATGTTCCGGTTCGTACTGTGGGTGTCCCGCCCGGCGCGCGATCGCCTGACCGTCTTGGATCGCCTCCTGGGCCTTGATCGTATATTTGTCTAGACGCATGCGAAAACCTAAGTCGGCCTGGGAGCTTGACAAGGACAGGGTCGGCGCGCCATGACCCTTCCGGTCGGGGTTCCCTGCAGCTTGCGGTTCTCGGGACTGGGATTCTCTGCCTTCGGGGGACGCGGGTCTGGAAGCGCACGGCGGCTACCTGTTCATTTTGGAGCAGTATCGGACGGCGGAGCTCGTCCGCCTGGCGCGGCAAGCGCTCGCCGAGGATGGGCACGACGGCGAGAGCTGCTCCATCGCCGTCTCCCGGGTGCCGGGTAAGAAGGTGACCCGATTGGCCTTTGACTCGCCACACACCTACGGGCGCCGGGGCGCCCTTTGGTACGAGGAGCATCACGCCTTCGCCCGGCTCCTGTCTTCGCAGGCTAATACCCGGGTGCATGTGTATGTCCTCGATCCCGAGGAGTACGAGAGGGTCATCACCTTCGCCGGCGGCCGTTCGGTGGGCGGCGAAGCGCTCCGCTATGACGATGTCGATCCGCCGCCGGAGGGGACCGACGAGGGCGAATTCAGGAGGATCCAGTCGCAATGGCCGCTGGGCTACCTGGCGCAGCTTCTGGGAGTGACCCGCGCCGATCTGGTTTCGCTTCCGCGGGCTCCGAGCGTGCTGCTGGAATTGGACGCGGACGCGCCGAAGGGTGAGCTGGTGGATATTCTGCCCAGGCCGCAGTGGTGAGCGGCCCGTCGCCTTAGCGCGGATTGTCCAGCGCCTCGAACACCTGCCGTGCCCGTGGCGTCCGGAAGTAGTGCGAGACGAACGCGAAGGCCCCCACCAGGACGGCCGTTTGCAGCACTGCCACCGAAACCACCAATGAAAGCACCGCGCCTTCGGCCTCGACCGGGGTGAGCTGGGTGAGCCCGGGAATCGAGTCGGCGGCCCGCGCCATCGCGCCTCCCACCCTGCGAGCCACCACCGTCAGCTGGGCCCCATCGAGCGTGCGCAAGAGCGCCACCGCCACCGAGGATCCCACCACCAACCTTCGCATGCTCTCGCGCCGCAGACCGCGCGGCCAGATCAGGCGGCTCGCCGCCACAAAATTCAAGGCGCACGCCATCCCCAGGGCGGACAGCGTCAGCACCCGCGGCACCCGCATCGCCTCGACCGCGGCCCGCTGGGCTTCGATTCCCTTCCGGAATGCCTCGTTGCCGAACGTTCCGGGAAGCTGCAGCGGCAGGCGCGCGGGATCCGCCGGCTGGAGCAGGGCGAGCAGCTCGGTGAGGGAGAAGAACCCGACCAGCGCGGAAAGCGCCATGCACGCGAGCGCCATGTTCCGGATCGCCAGCGGCAGCTTCCCGGGGCCACCGGGGACGTTCACTTCTGACTCGCCTCGACGAACCGCAAACGCAGATCCGCGAGGAGGGCATCGAAGAATCTCTCCTCCTCGGGCGTGAGGTTGCCGCGGGTCTTCTCGCGCAGGAGCCCGAGCAGGTCCATGCTCTGCCGGGCGAGGACGAGGTTCACCTCTGTCTTCATCGTCTCCGGGTGTGCCGATTGACCCAGGTGGATCAAGGCGGTCGATGCGAGCCCGAGCAGGAGCGTGTTGAAGTCGATGGGCGCGGCGGCAGCGGCGGGCGCTACAAACTCACCCTTCATCACGAAAGTTTCGCCGCGCTTCTCTTCCATCGCTCGCTCGGGGGTTACTCACTCGGGGGTTTCTTCCTCGGATTCCTCGACTTCGTCCTCTTCCGCCATGCTCGTCTGCACCGGCTGGGCCTTTTCCGCCACGTCAGGCAGACTCTTCAGCAGGCGCTCATAGGCCTTTTGATCGAGCAATCCCTCGCGGAGGTAGCGCTCCGCGGTGCGTTTGTCTACGAGCTTTGGGTCAAGGGCGTCGGCCATGATTTATCCTCGAAAAAAGGTGCGCCACCTTATAGCAGGGGCGGGTGCTGTCAACCGATGTGGGGATCTTCCAGATGAACGGTGTTAGCGAAAAGCTTCCGCCGGGTTTGTATGCCATCTGCGACGATTCCGTGCGGACCGAGCTGCCGCTCATCCGCAAGTGCGAGCTACTGCTCGAGGGCGGGGTACGGGTTATCCAACTGCGGATGAAGAATACCCCGGCGCGGGCGGCCCTGGCGGCGGCCCGAAGCGTCTCCTCGCTCTGCCGCAACAGTGGGGCAGTGTGCCTGGTGGACGACCGGGTAGACCTCGCGCTGCTCGCCGATGCCCACGGCGTCCATCTGGGGGATGATGATCTGCCGGCCCGCCGGGCCCGAACCCTCCTCGGCCCGGACCGGATCATCGGGGTGACCGTGCGAAATGCTCAGATGGCCGAGGAGGCCAGGGACGCCGGCGCTGATTACGTCGGCCTGGGGCCCGTCTTTCCGACCGCGACCAAGTCGGTTGCCGCCCCGGTGCTCGGCATCGAGCTGCTGGCGAAGCTCGTCAGCCAAAGCCCCCTTCCCACGGTGGCGATTTCCGGAATCCGCCTCTCCAACATCGGCAGCGTCGCCCGCGCGGGTGCGCACGGCGCGGCGGTGATCTCGGACTTGTTGACCGCGTCCGACATTCCGGCGCGGGCGCGCAAGCTTTCCAGGGCCTTCAGCGCGGGGCAGGCCCCATGAATCATCGCTCGCGGCGGCCGAACATCGGCGTGACCCCGGACCTGGTCTCGGAACAGACCGCGGGCGAGTTTCCCACCTACCGGTTGAAGGTGGCCTATGCGGAGGCGGTGTTCCGGGCGGGGGGGCTGCCGCTGGTGCTCGCGTACGCGGAGGATCGCGCCCTGATCGACTCCTACCTCGATCGGATCTCCGGCCTGGTAGTGACCGGGGGCGCGTTCGACGTTTCGCCGGAGCTCTATGGCGAGAGCGCGCGCTCCGGTCTGGGAGACCTTAAAGAAAGCCGCACCGCCTTCGAGCTCACGCTCATCCGCGGAGCGCTGGAGCGCAGCATGCCCCTGCTGGGGATCTGCGGCGGGATGCAGCTGCTCAACGTCGTCGCCGGCGGAACGCTGATCCAGGACATCCGGCGCGAGGTGGCGCACGCGGTGGACCACGAGCAGAAGCACGACCGGACCCAGCCGCAGCACCCGGTGGAGATCAGGGAGGGCACCCTGCTCTGCGAGCTGCTCGGAAAGGGTCAGGTGATGGTCAACTCCACCCACCACCAGGCGGTGAGCAAGCCGGGCAAGGACGTGGTGGTCAGCGCCGTGGCCACCGACGGGGTGGTGGAGGCGATCGAGCTGCGCTCCGCTTCCTTCGCCCTCGGCGTTCAGTGGCACCCCGAGCTGCTGATCAATGCGATGCCGCTTCATCTCGGCCTTTACCGGGGGCTGGTGAGCAGGGCGCGCGAGATCCGCCGATGACCGCCGGCGCCGCACGGCGCGGCCACAGGCCGGTGGTGCTGGCGCTTTCGGGTCTGGAGCCGACGGGCCGAGCCGGATTGCTCGCCGATCTCGAGGCGATCCGCTCCGCGGGCGGGCTTCCGCTGGGAATCGCCACCGCGCTCACGGCGCAGGGCGCGCGAACTTTTGCGGTGGCTTCGGTGCCGGAACATGTGATTCGGGACCAGATCCAGGCGGCCAACGAGTTGGAAGTCATCTCCGCGGTGAAGGTGGGGATGGTCCACCAGGCCGCCGCGCTCCGCCTGGCGCTGCGAACGGTGAAGACCGCCGGCTTCTGGGTGATCGACCCGGTGACCCGGACCTCCCGCGGGCAGCGCCTGTCCTTGCTGCGACCGGGCGACTATCTGGCGACTGCGAGGCCGAATGTGGTGCTCACGCCGAACCTGGACGAAGCGGCCTGGCTGCTTCGCCGCGAGATCGCGGCGAGAACCGCCGAGGCGGCGGCCGGGATGGCGGAGCGGTTGGCGAGCTACGGTTTTGCCGCGGTGATCGTCAAAGGAGGCCACCTCGACGGGCGGGCGGCCGACGTGATCGCCGATCGATCCGGGGTGCGGCAGCTCTCCGGCGCCCGGATCGGCACCGGCGCTTTCAACGCCCGGGGGACGGGATGCCGCTTTGCCTCGGTGTTGGCCACGGCGCTGGCGCGAGGCGAGACATTGGACGCGGCCGCGCGGGAAGCGAAGCGGCGCGTGCGCACCTATCTGCGCGAGGCCTCCCGCCTGGGGCGCGCGGAGAAGGCCCGCGCAGGGCGATAGCCGGTCACTGCCAGTCGCCCTTGGCGCGGCTTTCGAAGCGGGTGTACTCGGAGAGGAAGACCAGATCGATCGATCCGATCGGGCCGTTGCGCTGCTTGGCGACGATCAGCTCGATCTCCAGCGCGGTGTCGACCGGCCGGGGGTCGCCTTCGTCGTCGCGGTGGATGAACATCACCACGTCCGCGTCCTGCTCGATGGCCCCCGACTCGCGAAGGTCGGAGAGCATCGGTTTGCCCCCGCGGCGCTCCTCGATCTTGCGGTTCAATTGGCTGAGCGCGAGCACCGGGATGTCCAGCTCCTTGGCCAGCGCCTTGAGGCTGCGGCTGATCTCGGAGACCTCGAGCTGCCGGTTCTCCACCCGGCCTTTTTGGTGCATCAGCTGGAGATAGTCGATGATCAGCAGGCCCAGCCGCGGATCCTTCTGCTTCAGCCGCCGCGCCTTGGCCCGAAGCTCGAATGAGGAGAGCGTCCCGGTGTCGTCGATGTACATCGGCGCGTTGAACAGGTCCGCCGCAACCTTCTGGAACTGCTCCTGATCCTTGGCGGTGAGGCGTCCGCCCCGGAGGCGCTTCATGTCCACCCGGGCCGCCGAGGCGAGCAGGCGCATCAGGAGCTGGTCGGCGGGCATTTCCAGGGAGAAGATCCCGACCGCCTTGTCCTCTTTCAGGGCGACGTGCATCGCCACGTTCAGCGCGAGCGACGTCTTCCCCAGCCCGGGCCGCGCCGCCAGGACGAGCAGCTCCCCCTTGTGGAACCCGGTGAGCTGGAGATCGAGGTCGATGAATCCGCTCGGCAGTCCGGTGATCCCCGAGGTGGAGCGGTTCAGGTTGTCCAAAAGCTCGAGGGTCCGCTCCATCAACTCGCGGACCGGCTTCAGATCGCCCTCCCGCTGCCGCTCCGAAATCTGGAACACCTTGCGCTCGGCCTCGTCGATGAGCGCGTCGATCTCGCCCGTCTCCTGGCTGGCGAGCTCCTGGATGTCGCGTCCGGCCGTGGCCAGCCGGCGCCGGATCGCCTGGTTCTTCACGATCTGCGCGTACTGGGTGGCGTTGCCGGAGTAGGGCACCAGCTGATCGAGCGTCATCAGATAGGCCGGGCCGCCGGTGCCGGTGAGTTGGCCGCGGATCTTCAGCTCCTCGCTCAACGTGAGGTGGTCGACCGCGCGCTGCTGCTGGTCGAGCGAGAGCATCGCGGAGAAGATCTGCGCGTGGGCGAGGTTGGCGAAGTCGTCCGGCTGGATGACCTCGGCCACGCTGGCTATCACCGCGTTTTCCGAGAGCACCGCGCCGAGCACGGCGCGCTCGGCCGCGAGATCCTCGTGGAGCCTGCCCCCCGGCCGCTCAGCCAACCGCATCGTCCGTTCCGGGTTCACAGCCGCTGCCTCCAGCAAAGGCGAGGGTTGAAGATGAGCCGGCGGCTCTTTTCCGCGGGCTATTCGGGCACGACTTCGATTCGAAGCTTGGCGGTGATTTCGTGGTGCAGGCGCACTTCGACCTCGTGCGTTCCCACGGACTTGATCGGCTCGGGCAGGTGGATGGTCCGCCGATCGATGCGGTGGCCCTTCTCGGTGAGCGCCTCCGCGATGTCCATCGCGGTGACCGATCCGTACAGCTTCTCCTGCTCTCCGACCTTGCGCTTGAAGCTCAAGGCGATCGCCGAGAGCTGCTGCGACTGCGCATTCGCCTGGTCCTTCATCTTCGCCCGGCGGGCGGCGATCACTCCCTGGTCGTGCTGCATCTGGCGGACGTTCTTGTCGTCGGCCAGCACCGCCATCTTCCGCGGAAGGAGGAAGTTTCGTCCGTAACCTTCCTTCACGGTGACGATGTCGCCCGATTTCCCGAGCTTCTGAACGTCCTCTCGCAAGATTACTTTCACGGCAACCCCTCCTAGCCCGCGATCACGACGAAGGGAATGAGCGCCAGTCCACGGGCCCGCTTGATCGCCACCGCCACCTGCCTTTGGTGCTTCGCGCAGTTGCCGGAGATCCTCCGCGGGATGATCTTGCCTCGCTCGGTGACGAAGTACTTGAGCGTCGCCTGGTCCTTGAAATCGACCTTCGAGTTCTTCTCCGCGCAGAAGCGGCAGACCCTCTTGCGACCAAAGCCGCGACCTCCGCGCTTGTCCTCGTCCATCCCGTTTCCGCCGCCGCCGCCCGATCGGCCGCCTCCGCGTCCGCCGTCGCGGTCGCCACCCCGGTCGCCGCCGCGATCGCCAAAGCGGCCTCCATCGTAATTTCTCTCAGGCATGCTCAGGCCTCCTCAATCGATTCTTCTTCCAGATCGCCGGCCGCTTCCTCGGGAGCTTCCGCGGCGGCCCGGAAAGGCTCGCGCTCCGGGGTCGCCGGGGTGCGGGTCTCCTCCATGTCCCCGGCCAACCGGACGTCTTCCAGGGTTGGGCGGGCCTCGGGGTCGACCTCGTCGGCCACCTTGACCGAGAGGTAGCGAGTGACGTCGTCCAGGTTCCGCAGGTTCCGCTCCACCTCCGCGACCAGCTTGGGTCCCCCCAGGTACTGGCTGTGGACGTAGGTCGCCCGGTTCTGCTTGGCGATGGGGTACATCGTCCTTTTCTTGCCCCAAACGGTGAAGCGGATGACCTTGCCGCCCTCGCGGCCGACGATCTCCCGCACCCGATCCTTGATGCGATCCACCGATTCATCGGGTAGATCGGGCTTCAGCAGAAAAATGGTTTCGTATTCCCGGAGCCGCCCGGTTGTTTGCTTCTCTGGCATTTCTTCTCTCCCCCTGGGAAATGCCCTCGGTCGAGCCGGGAGCGGGGAAACGGGCGGACAACCTTGAGGTTGTCGGACCGGGAGCGGGAAACTGCGCGCCCGCCACCTTCGCGCTAAACTGGGAGCGGGTCTTGTACGGGCTTCGGCTCGTTCAAGTCAAGAGAACCTGAAAGGTCGATAGTGGAAGTTTCCCGCCCGTGGAATACTCTGCTCTCCTCAACATTGATTCCTGACGACAACCGGGTGGCACCAGAATCCACGATGGCCGAACCGCCGGTCGGGCAGTCAGCGCCCGGGCAGCCGGCCGCGGTAGCGTCCGAGATCGCCCCGTCGCTGTTGGATCCCGACGCGCTCAAGGTCATCGGACGACTGCGGCAGCACGGCCATCAGGCCTACCTCGTCGGCGGCTGCGTGCGGGATCTCCTGCTCGGGCAGAAGCCCAAGGACTTCGACGTGGCGACTTCCGCCCACCCGGGCGAGGTCCGGGCCATCTTCCGCAATTGCCGCCTGATTGGCCGCCGATTCCGCCTGGCGCACATCTACTTCAAGGGGGGCAAGCTGATCGAAGTGTCGACCTTCCGCGCCAATCCGATCGAAATCGAGGAGGCGGCGCGCATCGACGCCGAAGAAGCCGCCGACGGGCCGGAGCCGTTGGTCGACGAAGAGGGTGGGGAGGAGCCCGCTCGATTACCCGCCGAATCGGTGCTGAACGGCACCGCGGATCTGTTGATCACCGAGGACAACGTCTTCGGAACGGCCGAGCAGGACGCTCGACGGCGCGACTTCACCATCAACGGCCTGTTCTACGACGTGGCCTCCGGGCAAGTGATCGACTACGTCCGGGGCCGAAGAGACCTCCAGGAGCAGTGGATCCGCACCATCGGCGATCCGGAGATCCGCATCCGCGAGGATCCGGTCCGGATCCTGCGGGCCGTGCGCTTCGCCTCCCGCCTCCACTTCGAGGTCGACCCGCGGACCTATGCGGCGATGGAGGGCGCGGTGGAGGACCTGCCCAGGTGCGCTCCGCCTAGGCTACTGGAGGAGACCTTCCGCCTGCTCCGAGGCGGGATTGCGCAGCCCTCCTTGAAGCTGCTCCGTGCTTTGGGGGCGCTCAAGCTCCTCATGCCGCCGGTGGACGACTACCTCGAGACGCACGGCAAGGATGGCGAGGTCCTCTTCGACGCGTATGCCAGCGCGGCGGATCGGCGCATCCTCTCCGGCGAGCGGCTCGACGACGCCGTTCTCTTGGGGGCGCTGCTCCTGCCGATCAGCCGGGCGGCCCCCGCCGTGGCCGAGAAAGCGGACAGCCCGCCGGTGGTCGCCGATGCGATCGAGGAGCTGCTCACCCGCTTCGTCCAGACCGCCCGCCTCCCGCGAAAGATCGCGGAGCGGACGCGATCCATCCTCCTCGCCCAGGCCACTTTGAGCGGGGAGCGGCGGCGCCGCGGTTCTCTCGCCCGTTTTCGGCGGCACCCGACCTTCAACGAAGCGCTGTCGCTGTTCGAGATCTCGGTGGAGGCGACGGGCCAGCATCGGGAAATTCTAGAAACCTGGAAGTCCGGCGGCGTGCCCACCTTCGAGACGCCCGCGGAGGGACCGAAGCGGCGCAAACGGCGGCGCCGCCGTCGGGGAGCAGGCGTCCAGACCGCAAGCTAGCAGCGTGCGCTGCTGGAGCACCGAACACCTAAACCATCGAAGCGATCTGGCTCCGTGTGGTCAGCCGATGATGCAGGCAGGGCTTGGGAAGAGACGGCGACGGCGCAGGTGGTCTGGGCGGGCGAGATCCCAGCGGGCGAGTTACGGGCCGCGATGGAGCGCCCAATGCGGGTCGAGCGGGGTTCCGCCTCCCCGCGGGGGCTCGGGCTCCCCCACAGTACGTAACACTTTCCGGAAACAAGTTGTTCAAGTTTCCACAATAATTCCAATAGGTTAAAACAAATGTTGTTCACCTGAAAGTGTTCACTACTGTGGCTGAGCTTCCGAAAGAGCCCGGGACGGCCGGGCAAATGGGCACAGTTGCTGGTGGTGTTCGATGGTCCGGACGCGCAATTCCCCCCGGGATGCGCGCGAAGCCAGGCGATTGGCGCAAAGCCGCCGCCTGGATGGTTGAGCAGCAAGGACTTAATTGAGTCCGCGTTCCTTCAGGGCCCAGCTTCAACCGGGAGTCGCTGTCAACTGCATCCACCCGCCCCGGCGGTTTGGACTGGCCGAGGCGCGTCAGGCGGGGTGCGAGCTTCAGTAACGAACGAGGTTCATGCCCAGCCGAGAGGCAGGCTACGCAGGATGTGAATTCGAGGCCGGTAGCGCGGCGCAGCGATCTCGCCCGCCCAAGCCACCCGTGCCCGTCGCCGTCCCCTCCCGGAGCCGTGCGGCAGCTGGGCACCATCCTTTGCTTCGGCTTGAGCGTCGACGCCGTCTCCTCCCAAGTCCTGCTTGAGCTCGAGGCCCTTCTTCGGGCTCTATCCGGGGCGCCGCGCTGGCGGGTTCTTCGCGGCCGCTGCGTCCAGTCGGGATGCGCCGGTCTCTCGCCGAAGGTCGTCCTGCTGTCCGCGCTCCTCGGTGATCAGGTCCGCGGGGAGGACCGCGGAGCTTCCAAACTTCTCGGCGATCCGATCGAGCACGGCGTTGAGCCTTTCGCTCCGCTGCGGCCCGTCGGCAAACAGCTTCAGCTGGCCGCTCCCCTCGTCCATCGCGTGTGCCGAGACCCCGGTGAGCCTGACTTTCAGGCTCAGCGACAGCTTTTCCAGAAGGGACATCGCGGTGCGGTAGATCTCCTGACCATCGTCGGTCGGTTCGGGAAGGGTGGTCTGCCGGGTGAGCACGGTGAAGTCCGCCAGCTTGAGCTTGAGCTGAATGACCCGGCCCCTGCACCCGGCCTTTCGCAATCTTCGGCCAACCCGGAGCGCCTGCGAATGCAGGTGTGACGCCAGCGCTGCCTTGTTGACGTCCTCCTCGAACGTGTCTTCGGCGCCGATGCTCTTCGCCTCGCGATCGGGGACGACCGAACGGTCGTCGATGCCCTGGCTCAGGTTCCAAAGATGCGGACCGACCGTCCCCAACCGCGCGTCGAGCCAGGCGGTGCTGCGGGCAGCAACATCTCCCAGCGTCTTCAATCCCAAAGACCCCAGAACCGCCTCCAGCTTGGGTCCCACCCCCCACAGTCGCGAGACGGGCAGCGGCGTCAGGAAGGCCACCGTCTCCCATTCGCCGATCTCCTTTTGCCCGTCGGGCTTGGCAAGATCCGAAGCGATCTTCGCCACGAACTTGGTGCAAGCGATACCGGCCGAGCACGGCAGCCGGACGTCTTTGGCGATCCGCTCTCTCAAATTTCGCGCAATCTGCGCCGGTGGACCGAAAAGCTGCACCGACGCGGTGACGTCGAGGAACGCCTCGTCGAGCGAGATCGCCTCCACCAGCGGCGTGGCGCTTTCGAAAATCTCAAAGACGCGCTCGCTGGCCTCCACATAGGCGGCAAAGCGGGGCGGGACGACGATCGCCTGCGGGGCCTGCCTCACCGCCCTCGACATCGGCATCGCGCTCCGGACTCCAAAAGGCCTCGCCTCGTAGGAGGCGGCGAGGACGACTCCGCGCGTGGGATGCCCGCCGACGATCACCGGCCGACCGCGCAGCGAGGGATTGTCTCGTTGTTCGACCGATGCGTAGAAGGCGTCCATGTCCAGATGAATGATCGCCTGGGCCACGAAAACCAATGTACCATCAGACCGGCGAGGACAACGCGGATGCGCATCTCAAATCGCTGCTCATCCACCATCAAGTCGTGGTGCCGATTACCCGTGGAAAACTGGATCTCGGCACCTGGCAGCAGATTTTCTACGCCGAGTTCGACGGCCGCCGGCGAAAGCGGGTGATCGTCAAGGCGATGGGCGAGTAGGAATCGCCGGGCCGAGGGCAATCTGAAGCCGCGCCAGCACCCGGGCGAGGTCCTCGGGCAACGGACTTTCGATCTTGAGCCGCGCCCGGGTCTCCGGATGATCGAGCTCCAGCGAGAGGGCATGGAGGAAGAAGCGGGTCAGCGACGGATCGCCGCGTCCGCCGTAGAGCGAATCGCCGACCACCGGCGCCCCGATCGAGGCCAGGTGGGCCCTGACTTGATGCAGCACCCCGGTGATGATCCGCACCTCGACCAGCGCGTAATCGGAGCTGCGGCCGAGGACCCGGAACACGGACTCCGCCCGGCGGGCGCCGACCCCACCGGCCAGGGCTGGCTCCACGCCCGACCCGCGCCGGGAGGCGCGATGGCGAAGCGGGACGTCGATCTCGCCCTCGTCGGCGATGGGTCCCGCCACCAGCGCGAGGTAGCGCTTGTCGATCCCGCCTCGGGTGAACGCCTCGCGCATCCGCTGCCAGGTCTGAGCGCTCCGGGCGGCGACGATCACGCCGGAGGTCTCCACGTCCAGCCGGTGGCAGAGCCCGCCCTCCCGAGGGTCCGCCGCGGCGGTCGCGCACTCCGGAAAGCGCGCCACCAGGGCATTGGCCAGCGTCCCCAACTCCCCCGACTCGAGCGGGTGAGACGGAATCCCGGCGGGCTTATCGAGGAAGACGAGCGCGGAATCGGAATGGAGGACGGACAGCGGGGCATCCGGATCGGGGGTCACCGAATCGTCGCTCGCACTCAGCACGACGCGGACGCTCTGACCCGCCTTGATCGAATCGCCCTTCTTGGCTCGACGCCCATCGACCCGGATCGCGCCCTGCTCGAACATCTTCTTCACCTTGGCCCGCGACAGATGGAGCGTCCGGACGAGGAAGACGTCGAGCCGCGAGCCATCCGCCTCGGGATTGACGAGCAGATCGGTCGCGCCGCTGGATGCCGCCGTGCTCACTCCGCCAGGGCCTCGTACACTTCTTCGGCGGTCTGGAACCGCTCGCCGGGCTCTTTGCGGATGAGCTTCTGCGCGATGCGGGCGAGCTGATAGTCGCCTCCCGGATTGACCGCCACGATGGGCAGCGGTTCGGTCTCCAGAACTTTCTGCCAAAGCTCGTACGGAGTCGGCGCGTCGAACGGGGATCTTCCGGAAAGCAGCTCGTAGAGGATCACGCCCAGGCTGTAGAGGTCGGATCGGCTGTCGAGGCGCTCCCCGAGAATCTGCTCCGGGGCCATATACCTGAAAGTGCCCACCAGCCGGCCCCCCGCCGTCACCGCCCCATCGTCGGCGAGGAACTTGGCCAGCCCGAAGTCCATCAGGCGGACGAGGTGGTCCTCATCCACCATTACGTTGGACGGCTTCAGATCGCGGTGGATGAGCCCGTGGCCGTGGATGTAGGCCAGCGCCTGGCAGAGCTGCAGCATCGCGTCCTTGAGGCGGCCGACGCGCTCCGGCCGGTTCAGCTCCTCCAGCCTCACCTCGTGCGTCCGCTCCGCCGGCGTGGTCTCCGGGGTAGGGACCTCGTAGGGCAGATCGAGATCGACCGAGCTTTCGGTGTCCGGCTCGTCCACCGCATCCGCGAGCGCCCTCAGCGAATCCGGCCCGGACAGATAAGGGGTCTCGTCGCTCGGCGGCTCCTGGCTGTACTTGGACAGGCCGAACGGTTTCGGGACGTCGCTGGAGACGCTGTCGTTGCTCAGGCTGGAGACGCTCCAGAGCTCGCGCGCGTCGGAGCCGCTCCAGATTCGCGGCTTCTCGGAGCTCGAGGAGCTGTTGCGCGAGGAGAATTCCTCTGCGCTCAGCGACAGGTAGTGGCGCAAGGTCAGCCCATCGACCAGCTCCATCGCCAGATAGGGGTAGCCCTGGAAGACGCCGCTGTCGAAGACCTTGACGACGTTGGGATGAGAGAGCTCCGCCAGGGTCTCGAACTCGCGGGCGAGGCGCCGCGCCGCGCGCGGATCGAGGGCGGGTCCGGTGGAGAGGAGCTTGAGCGCCACCGTGTCGCCGGTCCGCCGATCTTTCGCGCGGTAGACCGTACCAGCACCGCCGCTGCCGATCGTCTCGAGGACGCGGTAAGGGCCAATCACCTTGGGTGGCATGAAGTAAGAAATCGTAAGTGGTTGAAGTTGCCGGGTCAAACACCGCGCGTGCGCGGCGTGGTCTCGTCGACGGATAGGGCGTGGACCCCCCGAACAACACTTGACTTTTTCCTCGAGGGGACGCCCGCGCTGAAGCGTTCTTCGACGGAGCGCGACCCGCCGGAGCATCTCGGCGCAGCGGCCGGTCGGATATGATTGGCGCCACTGCGTTCCGCGGGAAGGAACGGAAGAAAACTCCTCTTGCAGCAACTCGGAAAGTACCAACTGGTCCGCAGACTCGCGGTAGGCGGGATGGCCGAGGTGTTCCTCGCCAAGGCCGCCGGCCCGATGGGATTCGAGAAGACGCTCGTGCTCAAGCGGATTCTCCCCGACCTCGCGGGCGATCCGGTGTTCGTGCGGATGTTTCTTGCCGAGGCGAAGCTGGCCGCGAGCTTGAACCACCCGAACATCGCCCAGATCTTCGACTTCGGTCAGGAGCAAGGCGCTTATTTCATCGCGATGGAATACGTCGACGGGCCGAATCTGCGCTCGCTCTCGCGCAGGTCCGCGGAGAGATCCATCCCGCTCCCGGTCTCGCTCTGCACGAAGATCATCTCCTCCTCGTGCGAAGCGCTCGCCTACGCGCATGAGTTCATCGACCCCGGCACCGCGACCCATCTGTCGGTCATCCACCGCGACGTCAGCCCGGAGAACATCCTCCTCTCCCGCACCGGCGCTGTGAAGATGGTGGACTTCGGGATCGCCAAGGCCGGCGGTCGGGCGCAGCCGACCGAGGCGGGCATCCTGCGAGGGAAGATCTCCTACATGCCCCCCGAGCAGATCCAGGGAAAGGAGATCGATCACCGGGCGGACATCTTCGCCCTCGGGGTCGTCTTCTACGAGCTGATCACCGGGAGCAAGCCCTTCGATGCCCGCAGCGACGTCACCATCGTGCAGGCGATTCTCTACGAGCAGATGATTCCCGCGGTCGCGCGGCGCCCGGACATCCCCGAACCGATCGCCCGGATGTTGCAGCGCGCCCTGGCAAAAGATCCCGACGGTCGCTACCCCACCTGCCGCCATTTTCAGGCGGAGCTCGAACAGTTCATCGTCAGCACCGGCGAGCCGGTGGGCGCGTACCAACTCGCCGCGCTGGTCTCTCGGCTCGGGGGCGCCTCGATGGCCATCGCCGCGCCCCCCTCGGTCGCGCCCGTGGCCGTCCCCACTCCGCCCGCGCAAGGAATCGAGCCGGCGCGATCCGCGGTGGCCGGCGACGCGAAGACACCCGATGGGTCGCTCCTCCAGCCGCCGCGCCGGCCCGTGGAGGCGGCGGCCGTTCCTGATCTGACCCCGGCCGAGACAGGTCCGTCCGCCATCCATCCCCGGCGGGGCGGTCATCTCCCCTGGCGGGGCGGTTATCTCCGCGCCGCGGTGGGTGGGTTCCTCGGCGGGGTGGTGATCATCGCCGCGGCCGGAGTCGTCATCCTTGGCCAGGCGCCGGGTGCCCCCGACGCGGCGATCGTCGCCGCGCCGCCCGATCCGGGTCGAGAAAATCGGACGGAGCAGATTTCCGCCGCCGCCGTGGGCAGGATCGATTTTCAAGTCCGGCCCTACGCCACGGTGTTCCTCGACGGCAAGCTGCTCGGGCAGACGCCGTTTCCTCCCGTCCAGGTGGATGAGGGCAAGCATTCGGTGAGATTGGTAAACGCCGATCTGAAGAAAGAAGTGACAGTCGACTACGTCGTCAAGTCCGGCGAGGACAACATCTTCCGATACACCCTCAACCGGGCGAAGAAGTGAAGGCGCGTTGCGCAACATCGGGCGTGGACGCAGGCCCCGGCTGCCCTTATGGTGAATCGGCCCATGGCCCCGTCCGATACCCTCGCAGCCCTGGAAACAGAGGTGAAGTCGCGACCGCTGCCGCGGCACGTGGGGATCATCATGGACGGCAACGGCCGGTGGGCCGAAGCCCGCGGCAAGGCGCGCGTCGAAGGCCACCGCGAAGGCTCGAACAGCGTGCGCGAGGTGACCCGAACCGCTCGAAGGGTGGGCGTTCGCGCGCTCACCCTGTACGCATTCTCTTCCCAGAACTGGGCCCGCCCCGCGGCCGAAGTCGCCTCGTTGATGGATCTGTTGCGCGAGTACCTCGAGAGCGAGCGCGCCGAGATCCTCGACAACGGGATCCGGCTCAACGCCATCGGCGAATTGGATCGCTTGCCCGGACTCGTCCGCGAGCCGCTCAGCCGGCTTTGCGAGGAGTCCGCGGGCAACGCCCAGATGGTGCTCACCCTCGCCCTGTCCTACGGAGGGCGGGAGGAGCTTCTCTGGGCCGCGAAGAACCTCGCCCGGGAGATTTCCCAGGGGCGGGTCGCGCCGGAGGGCGTGACCGAATCGGATTTTGAATCGTTCCTCTGGACCGGAGGCCTGCCGCCGCTCGATCTGGTCATCCGGACCAGCGGCGAGCAACGAATCTCGAACTTCCTGCTCTGGCAGACGGCGTATGCGGAGCTGGTTTTTTCCGACCTGCTCTGGCCGGAGTTTCGCACCGAGGCCTTCCTGCGTTGCCTGGACGAATACCAGCAGCGGGAGCGGCGCTATGGACTCACCTCTGGACAGATCCGGCGCAATGACACCTATTAGGCCGCGCGCTTGACCGAGAAGAACCGCAATCTGCTCCTGCGCGTGATCTCGGCGGCCGTGCTGCTGCCGGTGGTGATCATCCTCCTCGTCAAGGGCGGGTGGTGGAGCAGCGTCCTCTTTGGCACCGCGGCCGCGATCTGCGTCGGCGAGTACTACCTCATCGCGTTCAAACAGCTGTCGCCGGCGTGCTGGGCCTGCGTCGCCGCGGCGTTCGCGATGCCGCTGTATCCTTTGCGCCAGCCGGAAGTGGGCGGGGCGCTCGCGCTCTGGACCACCGCCGCCGTCTTTCTCCTCGCCTGGAGCCACCAGCTCCTCCTGGGACATCTGGAGTCCGCGGTCGCCACCGTCGCCCAGCTGATCACCGGATTCCTCTTCGGCGCACTCGGACTCACCGCCCTCTCCTGGCTTCGGCACGGGCCCGATGGGCTGCCCTGGGTGTTCTGCGCCTTGATCGCGACCTGGGGCAACGACACCACGGCCTATTTCGTCGGGCGCTTTTTTGGGAAGCGAAAGCTCTATCCCTCGGTGAGCCCGAACAAGACCTGGGAGGGTTTCGCCGGCGGGATGGCCGGCTCGATCGCCGGGATGTTCGTGGCGAAGGCGACCTTCTTCAGCGCGTTGACCGCGGCGGACTGCCTGATCGTCGGCGTGTTCTGCGGAGTGATCGGGCCGATCGGCGATCTGAGCGAGTCGATGCTCAAGCGCGCCTACCAGGTGAAGGACTCGAGCCGGATCATCCCGGGCCACGGGGGCCTGCTCGACCGCATC
>Ga0070708_100000592_pt1 | contig 27216 bp, 28 predicted proteins | sample KBSK5503metaG_FD_65469 | JGI IMG/M metagenome (GOLD analysis project Ga0070708, IMG submission 65469) | Corn, switchgrass and miscanthus rhizosphere microbial communities from Kellogg Biological Station, Michigan, USA - KBS K5-50-3 metaG | ecosystem: Host-associated > Plants > Roots >... | reverse complement strand
GACAGGTTGGGTTTGATCCCGGCCTGCCCGATCACGATCAGGGCCATCCCGGCGAACAGGGCTGGGACGCGAAACCCGAAATCTCCCGCCGCCAGCACCGCGTGTCCCAGCACGTACCCGTACGAGAGCCAGAGGATGGTCCGATAGCGCCCCAGGAAGCGGTCCGAGATCCACCCGCCCACGACGGTCATGCCGTACGCCGCGAAGATGAACACGTGGTAGATGCTCTCCGCGGTGGTGTGCCCCCACCCGAGGAACTGCTGCATGTACGGCACGAGGATCGTGCTCATGCCGTAGAAGCTGAAGCGCTCGCAGGCCTCGTTCCCGATGATGTACTTGACGGCGCGAGGAAGGCGTCTCTCGCCCGCCGCCGCGTTCGCGTCGAGAAGCGAAGCGTCTTTCATGCGCGCGCAGGCTACTTGAACAGCGTACCGAAGCGCCAGCGTTCGCGGGCGCCGCGCCAGAGCTGTTGCACGCCTCGGGCGGCGACCCGCAGCGGGCCGGCGCTCGCGGTGGCCCCACCCGCGGGGCGGAAGAACACGTCGGAGGGACCCTCGCCGGCGACGGCCGCGAAGAAGGGCAGGAAGGCGGAGCCGTCGTGGGCCAGCCCCTGGTAGTCGCCCAGGAAGTACGCCGGCCCGGCGACGACCGGCGCCCTGCGCAGATCGAAAGGCGGGGCAACCGCCGACTCCGAGAAGGTGGCGCCGCCGTCGATCGAGGTGGCCAGCCACTGCGTCGCCAGGAGATGATCGCTGTCGCCGGGGTTGTCGTTTCTCAGGTCGTAGTAGGTGACGCCCACGGTCCCGTCCGCCGCCACCGCGATCGCGGGCGTGAACGCCGGCGAGTCGGGCGCGCCGTTGACCTCGACCGGAGCCGACCAGTTGAGCCCCCCGTCGGTGCTCTTCGAGAGCGCGATCCCGTCGCGCGCGTTGGAGAAGCCCGCGTCCTCCCACGCCACGTAGAGGGCGCCGGATTTTCGATCCACGGCGATGGCGGGGACCACGCTGCCGGAGCGGATGGCGCGCCCGTTCCTGGGATCGTTCACGCCCAGGAAACGCGATTCGGCCACGGTGATGTGCTTCGGCGACCAACTCAATCCCCGGTCCGACGACCGCAGCACGGCCACGAACGCGACCGGATTGTCCGAGCTGTTCTTCAGGATCACCAGCAGCGCGTTGACCAGCGTGCCGTCGGGCAGGACGACGATCTGGTTGGAGATCGTCTGCGTGTCCGGCCCCGGATCGTAGATCTGCCGCGCCGGCTCCCAGGTCGCCCCTCCGTCCGTGGTCCGCGCGAACCAGGCCGGTCCGGTGCCGTTCGGATTGCGGTCGATGGTCATCCCGGTCAGCCGGTCCCAGACCGCATAGGCAAAGTTTCCGTCGAGCGGATCGGCGGTGATCGTCTCCTTGTCGATGGTCGCGTCGACGGACGTCTCCAATTGCAGCGCGATCGGGTCCCCCCAGCTGCGGCCGCCGTCCGTGGAGCGGCTGACCAGCATGGCGCGGTTCGGCGTGCCCACGTCGAAGGCGAATCCGATGTGATAGGCGGTGCCATTCGGCGAGATGGCCACCCAAGGATCGGTCGCGCGGTGGTACGTTCCACCGGAGCAGCGCGACAGCCTCGGTATGGCGATCGCCCAGTTGTGACCCCCGTCGAAGCTCGCCGCGGTCAGCACGCCGTTTGCTCCGCCGTTCGACCAACGATCCTGCTGCCAGGTGCCGATCAGGTGCTTCGGATCCTTCGGATCGATGGCGACGTACGGTTCGACCTCCGCATTGGAGCTGACCGAGCCGCCGCCTCTGGGCCCGGCACAGGAGCTCGCCCACGGTGCGTTGCCGGAGACCTTGACCACGCCGGCCAGCGTCGCGGGCGCTTCCTCGGAGTCGCCGCTGCAGCTGCAGAGCAGGAGCAGGAGCAGAAGCGCTGCCGCGCAGCGCAGCCCGCGAGCGGAGTGCGGTGGTAGAAGGTCCCCCATGTCCCTCGACGACAGCGTGGTCACCGACTTTCGCGACCGGATGACATACGCCGGATACCTGAATCTCGACAAGCTGCTCTCGGCGCAAACGCCCCTGAGCAACCCGCCGCACCACGACGAGATGCTGTTCATCATCCAACACCAGACCAGCGAGCTCTGGTTCAAGCTGATCCTGCACGAGCTCCGGGCGGCCCTCGCTTTCGTCCGCTGCGACGAGCTCGAGCCGACGTTCAAGATCCTCGCCCGGGTCAAGCACATCCAGGCCCAGCTGGTCTCCCAATGGGCGGTGCTGGCGACGCTGACCCCCAGTGAATACGGTGAGTTCAGGCACGTGCTCGGTCCGGCCAGCGGCTTTCAGTCTTTGCAGAACCGGCTCATCGAGTTCACGCTGGGGAACAAGGACCGCGGGATGCTGGCGGTGCACCAGCAGGATCCGGCCGCGCACGACGAGCTCCTGCGGGCGCTGGAAGCGCCGACCCTCTACGACGAGTTCCTCCGGCACCTGGCCCGCAAGGGGAAACCCATCCCCCGCGAGGTGCTGGAGCGCGACGTGACCCAGCCGCACCAGGGCAACCCAGGAGTCCGCGCCGTGATCCGCGAGATCTACCAGAAGCCGGCCGGGAACTGGGACGCCTATGAGATGTGCGAAAAGCTGATCGACGTCGACGAGCAGCTCGCCCTCTGGCGCTTCCGCCACGTCAAGGTGGTGCAGCGGATCATCGGCTGGAAACGCGGCACCGGCGGAACGGCCGGCGTGGAATATCTGAAGAAGCTGGTCGACGTGCTGCTCTTCCCCGACCTCTGGGACGTCCGCACCGACCTCAAAGGCTGAGGGCTCAGATGGCGCCGTGGGCGCGGAGCAGCGGGACCAGGGTGGCTTCGGCGGCCTGGATGCCGCGGCGGTAGTCGGGCTTCGGTTGCGCGGCCAGATCCGAGAGCAGCCGCGACTGGATCTCGCCTGCCTGGAGCGCCACCCGATAGGGAACTCGCGTGAACGTCACCAGCTGGTAGCGGGTGAGGTAGCGGCCCGGCATGCGGTCCTGCAGCTGGTGCTCGATCTCGCGCATGCGCAGGAACTGGGGGTCCGCGACCTTGTCGCGCATCTCCACGAAGTTCTCGACCGCCAGGTCGGCGATGGCGTCGGTGTCCGGCTTGCGTGCCTGCGCGAAGCGGGCGAAGTCAGAAGGCCAGTCGCCGGTGAGCATCCCCGCGAGCAGCGTCACGTCCTCGAACCCGGCATTCATCCCCTGCCCGAAGAACGGGACGATGGCGTGGGCCGCATCGCCGATGAGGAGCGCGCCCCCTCGCGACCACGGCGACGCTCTCACCGTCGCCATCCGGCCGAGAGGAGCCTGGAGGAACTGCTCCGCGAGTCCGGGGATGAGCGGCACCGCGTCGGGGAAGTACGCGCGGAAGAACCGCGACACGTCTGCCTCCGTCTTCAGCCCGGCGAACGAGGGCGACCCCTCGAGCGGGAGGAAGAGCGTGCAGGTGAAGCTCCCGTCGCGGTTGGGCAGCGCGATGAGCATGAAGCTGCCGCGCGGCCAGATGTGCAGCGCCTTCTTGTACATGGCGAAGCCGCGCCGGCCCTCGGCGGGCATCGTCAGCTCCTTGTAGCCGCTGGTGAGGAAGGCCTGCGAGACGTCCGCGCTCACGCAGGTGCGCAAGGTCGAGGCGCTTCCGTCGCTCCCGACGATCACGTCGGCCCGCCGGTACCCGCCCGGCTCGAAGCGGGCGACGCGAAGATCGAAGTCATAGTCCAGGAGCCGCTGGTCGAAGTGGAAGCGGACGCGCCCCGTCTCCTCCGCGCGCGTCATCAAGAGCTTGTTCAGCCCGCCCCGCGACATCGAGTTGATGAACTCGCGGTCGCTGCGTCCGTACGGCAGCAGGGCGACCTTGCCGTCCGGAGCATGCGTCATCCGCCCCAGCATCGGCACGGCCTCGGCGAGCACGTCGTCGTCGAGCCCCACCTCGTGCAAGGCATGCAGACCGCGGGTGGAGACGGCCAGGTTGATGGAGCGCCCGGCCGAGATGTCCACGCTGCGCATGTCGGGACGCCGCTCGTACACCTCGACGTCGTGCCCTCGGCGGGCGAGCGTCAGCGCCAGGAGCGATCCCACCGGGCCGGCGCCCACCACCATCACTTCAGCCATCGTGCAGCTCCCCGATCAGGGCAGAGAGCCGCCGCACGTCCTCGAACGAGGTGTAGAGCGGGGCGGGGGTGATCCGGACGACGTCCGGCGGCCGCAGATCGACGGCCGCGCCGCGCTTCGCCAGCTCCGCGACCAGGCCCGCCTTGCGGAATCGCACGGTCAGCATCGAGCCTCGCTGGGCCGGCGTGAGCACCTCGATGCCCCGTCGCCGCAGGAGCCAGTCCAGGTACCCGGTCAGCCGATCGCCTTTGCGGCGCAGCGCCGGCATGCCCGCCTGGTCGAACAGCTCCATCGACGCGCGCAGCGCGGCCAGCGGAAGGATGGGCGGATTGGAGAGCTGCCAGGCCTCCGCCCCGCGGATGGCCGTGAACGACGGGCCCATCTCGAATCGGCGCGCCTTGTCGTGGCCCCACCATCCCTCGAAGCGAGGGAGCGTCGCGTCCGCGTGCCGCTCGTGGATGAAGACGCCGCCCAAGCCGCCGGGCCCGGCGTTCAGATATTTGTAATTGCACCAGGCGGCGAAATCGGGTCCGTCGTCGTGGAGGGCGAGCAGGAGGTTTCCCGCCCCGTGGGCGAGATCGAATCCGATGCGCGCTCCCTTGGCGTGCGCGGCGCGAACCAAGGCGCGCATGTCCCAGGCACGCCCGGTCACGTAGTTCACGTTGCCGATGAGCGCGAGCGCGACGTCGTCCCGCTCCGAAAGATCGCGCAGCGGCTCGTCGCTCTCCAGCACCGCGTCGGCGAACCCGCGAAAGCGGGCGTGCGAGACCGCCGCGTACCGGTCGGAAGGGAAGGCGCCCCGCTCCATCAGCAGCCGGTGCTTGCCGCTTCGCGGCTGGTAGAACGACACCAGGAGGAGGTGGAGGTTCACCGTCAGCGTGTTCATCACCACCACTTCGTGCGGGAGCGCGCCGACCATCCGCGCCGTGCTGGCGGTGAGCAGCTCGTGGTAGCTCACCCAGGGATTGCGCGCGGCGAAGTGGCCCTCGACCCCCAGCCGGGCCCAGTCGTCCAATTCCTGGAGGACGTATTCCCGCGCGCGCCGCGGCTGCAGGCCAAGGGAATGGCCGGCGAAGTAGAGGGGGCTGCTCTCCGGAAAGAGGAACTCCTGGCGCAGCGGCAGAAGCGGGTCGGCGGCGTCCTGCGCCCGCGTCCACTCCTGCGAGTCCTCAAAGGTCATAGGCTTTCGCGTCGCGGCCCAGCCACTCCAGCGCGGTCCCCGCGCGCAGCCGGTCGCGGGTCGTCTCCGGCAGCCCCAGCGAATCGATCAGCGCGCCGGGCCGCTCCTCCCCGAGCGGAAAGGGATAGTCGCTGCCGAGCGCGACCCGCTCGGGACCGAACACCTCCAGCACCAGCCGCAGCGCGCGGGGATCGTGGACCAGAGAGTCGACGTAGAAGCGCCGCAGATACGCCGAAGGCGGATGCGGATTGTCGATGGCCACCAGGTCCGGGCGGGCATGGAAGCCGTGCTCGATCCGCCCCAACGTGCCGGGGAAGGCGCCTCCTCCGTGCGCGAAGGCGATGCGCAGCCGCGGCAACCGCTCCAGCACGCCGCCGAAGATCACCGAGCAGATGGCGAGCGACACCTCCGCCGGCATCCCCACCAGCCAGGGCAGCCAGTACTTGCGCATCCGCGCTTCCCCCATCATGTCCCAGGGATGGACGAAGATCGCGGCACCCAGCTCCGCGGCTCGCGCGAAGAGCGGAAAGACGGGCGGGTCGGAGAGGTTCCACTCGTTGACGTGCGAGCCGATCTGCGCGCCGGCGAGGCCCAGCTCGAGGCAGCGTTCCAGCTCCCGCACGGCGAGATCCGGCGCTTGCATCGGCAGCGTTCCCAACCCGACGAAGCGGCGGGGATGCCGAGCGCAGAGCGCCGCGACGTGATCGTTGAGCAGACGGCTGAGGTCGTGCCCGCGCCCGGGGGCGAGGTGGTAGGCGAAGAGGACCGGCACGGTGGAAAGCGCCTGCACCCCGACGCCAGCCGCGTCGCACTCGCGCAGCCGCTGCTCCGGGTCCCAGGCGTTGCTCTCGATCTCGCGGAAGAGGCTGCCGTCCTCGCGGAGCATCCGCGCCCGGCACTCGCCGGTGCGCTCCAGCCGGATGGGGCTCCAGCGGGGGAGCTCCGGCGGGAGCACGTGCGTGTGCACGTCAAGGCTTCGCATGCTTGCGGCCGCACTTGCGGCAGGTCGTGTTCGCCGGGTTTCCCCAGTACCGCTCGAAGATCGGCGGCAGCTGCTGGACGATGTCGGTCAGGTGGAAGGACTCCCGGTACAGCTCGCTGCCGCAGTCGTCGCAGACCCAGAGGAAGGTGTCCTTCTCGTGGGGCAGCCGCCGCCGCTCGATCACCAGCCCCACCGTCCTGGCCGGACGCTGCGGCGAGTGCGGGGTGTTCGGCGGGAGCAGGAAGATCTCTCCCTGCCGGATGGGGACGTCCACCCGCTTTCCCTTCTGCAGCGTGCGCAGCACCATGTCGCCTTCCACCTGGTAGAAGAATTCCTCGCCTTCGTTGAGGTGGTAGTCGGTGCGGGCGTTCGGCCCGCCCACCACCGTGACCATGAACTCGCGGTCGCCCTCCCAGATCTGCGCGTTGCCGACCGGCGGCTTGAGCAAGTGGCGGTGCTCGTCGATCCAGGCGCGGAAATCGAGGGCCTTCATGGCTTGCGCACCTCCGCGATGCACTTCAGCTCGATGGCGATGGGGGTGGGCAGCGCGGTGACCTCCACCGTCGTCCTGCACGGGCGCGCGTCGGCGAAATACTGCGCGTAGAGGCGGTTGAAGGCGGGAAAGTCGCGGCCCATGTCGGTGAGGAACACCGTCACGTCGACCAGGTCCTCCCAGCGCGCGCCGGCGTCCTCGAGGATGGCGCGGACGTTGTCGAACGTCGACTTGCACTGCGCCTCGATGTCGTAGCTCTCGACGGTGCCGTCGGCGGCCAGCTTCACTCCGGGGATCTCCCGCGAGCCTCGCTTGCGCGGGCCGATCCCGGAGAGGAAGAGGAGATTGCCGGCCTGCCGGGCGTGCGGATACAGCCCGACCGGCTCCGGCGCTCTCGAGGACTGGAATTCCTTGGGGCTCATAGCTTCACGCACACGTTCTTCGGCTCGGTGAAGAAGCGGAGCGCGTCCATGCCGCCCTCGCGGCCGACGCCCGACTCCTTCACGCCGCCGAACGGGGTCCGCAGATCGCGGAGCATCCAGCAGTTCACCCATACGATCCCGCTCTGGAGCTGCGCCGAGACGCGATGCGCCCGGGAGAGGTCCCGCGTCCACAGCGAGGCCGAAAGCCCGTAGCGGGTGGAGTTCGCCAGCCGCACCGCCTCCTCGGCGTCCTCGAAGGGCAGCAAGGTGGCGACGGGGCCGAAGATCTCCTCCTGGTTCGTGCGGCACGCAGGCCCCAGGCCCTCCAGCAGGGTGGGTTGCACGAAGAACCCGCTCGAGCAGCGTCCGTTCACCGTGGCCCGGTCGCCGCCGCAGAGGACGCGCGCGCCTTCCTCGCGCGCCACCCACAGGCAACCCATCACCTTGTCGAAATGCTGCCGGGAGACCAGCGCTCCCTGCTCGGTGGCCGGGTCCAGCGGGTCGCCCACCCGCAGCGCGCGCACCCGCGCGACCAGCTGATCGCGAACCTCCCCGTAGACCGGCTTCTCGATCAGGATGCGCGAGCCGCAGAGGCAGATCTGCCCGTTGTTCGAGAACGCGGCGCGGACCGTCTGGGGGATGGCCTCGCGCAGATCGGCGTCGGCGAAGATCACCGTCGGGTTCTTGCCGCCCATCTCCAGGGAGACCTTCTTGAACGACGCAGCGGACTCGCGGGCGATCTCGCCGCCCACCCGGGTCGACCCGGTGAAGGAGACGGCGCGGATCCCGGGGTGCGCGCAGAGCGGCGCGCCGGCGCGCGGTCCAAGCCCCTGCACGAGATTCGCCACTCCCGGCGGAAAGCCCGCCTCCGCGCAGAGCGCACCGAGAAGGTGGGCGGTCATCGGGGTCACTTCCGACGGCTTGGCCACCACGCAGTTCCCGGCGGCCAGCGCGGGAGCGATCTTCCAGGTCAAGAGATAGAGCGGCAGGTTCCAGGGCGAGATGCAGGCCACCGGCCCGAGCGGTTGCCGCAGGGTGTAGTTGAGGGCTACCTCGTCGGTCGGGTGCGCCTCGCTGGCGAACTGCGTGACCGCGTCGGCGAAGAAGTCGAAGTTCTGCACGGCGCGCGGGATGTCCACGGCGCGGGCGGCCGAGAGCGGCTTGCCGGAATCGACGGACTCGGCCCGCGCGAGCTTCTCCAGATCGCGCTCGATCAGCCGGGCCAGCCGGCGCAGCAGCTTCGATCGCTCGGCGGCGGGCGTCGTGGACCAGCCCGGGAACGCGCGCACGGCGGCGGCCACGGCGCGATCGACGTCGCGTCCGTCCGAGCTGGCGATCCGCGCGTACGTCTCGCCGGTGGCGGGGTCGACGTCGTCGAGCCATTCGCCGGAGGCGGCGGGAGCCTGCCGTCCGTCGATGAAGTTGAGCACGTCCTGCATCGGGCCGAGCTTTACCGCCTTCCCGCAGACAGGTCGAGCGAGTACTCTGCGCTCCCGCCATGGTGGACACGGAGCTCCTGGCGAAGGAGCTGGACGCCGCCCTCCTCGCCCGGCGCGAGATCGCGCCGCTGGTACAGACCCACGGCGATTTCGACCTCCCGACCGCTTACCGGATCCAGGAGCGCGGGATCGCCATGCGCCTTTCCCGCGGAGAGAAGATCGTCGGCTACAAGATGGGTCTCACCTCCGCCGCCAAGCGGGTGCAGATGAACCTGGGCCTGCCCATCTACGGCGTGCTCACCGACGCCATGCGGGTGGTGGGGACGCTGCGCGTCGGCGACGGCGTGCATCCGAAGATCGAGCCGGAGATCGCGTTCGTGACCCGGCGGCCGCTGTCCGGCCGCATCTCGCGCGAGCAGGCGTTCGCCGCGCTCGAGGGCGTGGCTTCCGCTCTGGAGGTGCTGGATTCCCGGTTCACCGGCTTCAAGTACTTCTCGCTCCCCGACGTGGTGGCGGACAACTGCTCCTCCTGGCGATTCGTGCTCGGTCCACTGCGCGAGCCCCGCGAGACCGGCGGCCTGGCGATGGGCATGCGCGTGGACGGCCGCCTCGCCCAGGAGGGGGACTCGAACGCGATCTCCGGCCACCCGCTGGAATCGCTGGTCCAACTGGTCGAGATGCTCCCTCATCCGCTCCCGGCGGGCAGCATCGTGCTGGCCGGCGCGGCCACCATCGCGGAGGCGCTCCGGCCCGGAATGGAGATCTCGCTCGAAGTGGAGGACCTGGGCAGCGTCGCGGTGCGGACCGTGTAACGCTCGCGCCGGCTACTCGAGCTCGGCGCAGGCCGGAGCGGATCCGGTCTGCTGCAAGGACGCGGCGAATCGATCGAGCAGGTTGCGCGCCGGGCCGGGGGCCTCGAGGCGCAGTAGCGTCAGCGCCGCCTTGCCGCCGCAGTAGGGAGCGACGTCGATCCGCAGCTCGACGCCCGTGTTCTCCACGGTCCAGGAGCGTTGCTCCGCGGGGGCGCCGGCCAGCATCCGCTGCGACTTCCCCACGTAGACCAGGTACCCGCCGTTCGCGGCGGCGATCTGCGCGGAGGCGGCCTGGAAGAAGGCGTCGAGCGACTCGCCGACGAGCGGCTCCGGCACGAAGGAGAGGGCGGCCCCTCCCGCGCCGGCCTTCTTGATCGCCACTTCCGCCAGGGGATTGCTGGAGTCGCTCTCATATCCTTCCGGCACTTCCCCGGAGAGCGCCAGGCGCGAGCTGGCGAACCGGGCGCCGTCGAACCGCACGCGTGCCACCGCGGGCGCAAGGGCCACGTTCCCGAGCGGCGGGGTCAGCGGGGGCGGCGCGACGCGCCGGGAGAGTTGGCGGGAAACGGCCGAGCCCAGATCGATGCTCCCGCGCGCCACCGCCACCAGGTCACCGGAGGCGGCGATCTTCGATGCTCCGTCGATCGACCATCCCAGGGGATTCGGTCCGCCCGCCGCCTGCTCCTGCCAGCACGGCTGCACGAGCTTCATCACGTTGGAGACGTTCGTGGCCACGCCGGGCGACCACACCGTGGTCCAGAGCAGCGAGAGCGCGCCTTTCGCCGGCCCTTCGACGACGGTGTAGGCGTCGCCCGCCCAGCGGGGCGCGAATTCCCGAGCGACCTCCTTGTCCACGCAGCTCTCCAGCGCGACCCGCGCGCCCAGCTCTCCCATCCGGCCCGAGGCGATCACCCGCGTTCCCGGCGGCGCCGGCGGCATCGGGACGGGCGCCGGCCGCTCTCCCGCGAAATAGGCTTCGGGATGGAGGACCTGGTGCGTCGACGCCGGCGGGTTCTTGAACATCCTGTCCACCAGCGCGAAGCCCCCGCGCTTGTAGGCCTCCGCCACCAGCGAGAATCCACCGGCGTACGGGAGCACCAGCTCTTCCCGGAGCACCGGAGGCGCCTGCAACAGCTGCGGCGACTTTCCGCTCACCCGCAGCAGCGTCTGCGTGTCGATCGCGCGCAGCGTCGCGGCGCCGGTGGCGATCGCCGCCTTGACGGGTTTGCCCGCCCGCTGCGCGCCGTAGGCGGCCATCACCGCCATCGCGTCTCCTTCGTAGAGCGCGCTGCGGGCCAGGCGCGCGTCGTCGTCCGGAAGCGAAGCCAGGTTGGGAATGCCGAAGTTCTGGTCCTGGAGCGCGTGCTCGATCTCGTGCGCCAGCACCAGGCGGAATCCTTCCGGCCCCTCGACGCCGGCGGCGGAGGGCGGCGGGTCCTTTCGCACGATCAGCTGTTTCGTGAACGGGTCGTAGAAACCCGCCACCTGCTCGTCGAGGACGTCGAGGAGGACCTGGGCCGGATCGGCGGCCGCCGGGGCGAGGTTGAACGCGAGCCAGCGCGCCCGCTCGGCGGCGACGACGTCGGCCGTCATCTCCTTCTTCGCCTTCTCCTTCACGGCGGCGGAGAAGAGCTTGTCGTCGAGGATCTGCACCTTGAGGTTCTGCTTGCGCCGCAAGCCGCGCAGGTCCTCGACGTCGAGGGTGGTCTCGCGGATCAGCGAGACCAGCGGGTCTTCGCCGGGCGGGGGCGGCTGGCGGACGCGCGGCTTGGGCTGGGTCGCTTGCGGCTCGGGCTCCGGCCGAGCGGCCGGTTCGGGCGAAGCGGGCGCAACCGGCACCGGCATCTTCAAGGTTCCTCGCGAAAACCTGGGCTCCGGCACCGCGGGCGTGAGCCCGAGCGCGGAGGTGACCAGGCCGGGGATCTTTGCGCGCAGGTCCGCCTTGATCTGCGCCACCCCGATCCCCATCACCCGGACGCGCCCGGCCGGTGAGGTCGACCCCGGTTTGTAGACGCCCACGCCGATCACGGTGGCGCCTTCCATTTCGGCCGCCCGGCCGAGGACCACAGCGACGGCCCCGCTGCTGTCCATCGCCGCCTCGACGTCGCTTCCTTGCGCCGCCACCAACTCGTATCCGTGCGGCGCGAGCGCATCCCGGGCGGCCGCGCGGAGCTCTTCACTCAGCACCAGAGCGTCCGCCGCCGACAGCGCTCCGGCGCGCGGCTCCAGCGGAAGCACGGCGACGCGGTTCTGGGCGGCGGCGGCGGTGGTCAGGAGCAGCGCGGCGGCGAACGTGCGCAAGGAGACCTCCATCCGCGCATGTTCCGCGCCGCGGCACCTCGTGGCAAGCTTCTCATGACCGCTATCCGCGCGAAACGGCGCATGTTTCAGGAGATTGTGTGCCCCGGATCCTGGTGGTCGACGACGAGCCCCTGGTCGCGCTGATGATCCAGCGCGCGCTGCAGGGTACGCACGAGGTGGGGGTGGAGCATTCCGCCCGCTCCGGCGTCGATCGCTTCGTCCGGGGCGAACGCTGGGACGTGATCCTGGCCGACCTCCATCTGTGCGACGGCGATGCCATCTGGATCCGCGACCAGCTGGCGCGGCTCGATCCCACGCTGCCCTCGCGGATCCTGGTCCTCACCGGCGGCGCCAGCACCCCCGCGGCCAGCCGGTTCCTCGCCGAGCCCGGCGTCCGCTGGATGCAGAAGCCCTTCCGCACCGCCGAGCTGCTCGCCCGGGTCGACGAGGTGCTGGCTACCCAGGCTTGACGAACTTCAGCGCGAAGCGGTCGCTGGTGCCGCGCTTGCCCGCCTTCGCGGCCGCGCCCGGCGACGCGTTCCAGTCGCGCGCGTCGTTCGGATTGCGCAGGAAGCTGGACTGCCGATCCAGGCGGAAGCCGGCCTTCTGCACCTCGTCCTTCACCACGGCCTCGTCGATGCGGTGCAGCGCATTCGTCTCCGACAACCCGCTGCCGTCCTTCGCGCTGGAGTCGATCACCACGTACGTGCCGCCGGGCCGCAGCGCGCCGAAGATGAGCTTGTTCATGCGCGCCCGGTCCACCGGCATGTTCACCACGTCGTGGTAGATGACGTTGATCACCACCAGATCGAGGTCCTTCGCCTGGGGCGGCACCGGCTCGTCGAAGGGCACTTCCGCGCGGATGGTGCCCTGCATCGCCGGATGCGTGAACCGCTCCGCCACGGCATCCTTGAGGAACGGCATCCAGCGCGGATCGTTCTGCATGTAGACCGTTCCGCCGGGAACCACGGCGCGCGCGATCAGCTCGGTCGTGTACCCGGGCCCGGCGCCGACGTCGAGCACCGTCATGCCCGGTTTCACGTCGAGGAACTCCAGCATCTCGGCGGGATGGCGCCCTGGATCGAGCTTGCGGTCCGCTTCGCTGCGGTCCGGCGCTTCGACCACGGCCTTGTACGCCTCCTTGCGGTCCGTCTGCGCCGGGGGAGCCGCGGCGGGGCCGGATTTGCAGGCGGCGGCGCAAGCGAGAAGGAGAACGAGACGTTTCATGGGAGCGTCCTTTCGCGGATCGCTTAGCAGAGGGACGCTTCCACGGCCAGTGCGACCTAGATCGATCGGTCGATGCCGCGCTCGCGGCGGTCCCGCCGGCATTCGCGCGAGCCCGGCTTGACCCGCCGGCAGCCTCCGGGGCGCAGCTCGTAGATGGTGCAGGAGACCCCGACTCCGAGCCGGCCTTCGAGAGCGACGCAGCGCTGGTCGGCGCCCCGCAGGCGCATGTGCCGCTCACCCTGGGCGTTCAAGACCGTCAGCTTGCGCAGCAGCCGGGGATGGCGCGCGAGCGCCGAGCGCGCCGGAACCTCGACGTAATCGACGAACTTCTCCGCGCGGTTCTCGTCGGTATTGCAGCAGCAGGCGCCGCAGGAGAGGCAGTCGAACGTCACGCCGACAGTTTCGCACGGACCGGTTCGTCGCGGCGCGGCATCTGCACCACGTTGGCGGCGGGCCGCTCCTCGACGCGCAGCGCGAAGCCGGCGGCGCAGATTCGCGCGGCGGCGCCCGCGAGGAAGAGGGCATGCGCCGACACCAGCGGTTGTCCCGCCAGCGACCATGCGTCGGGGAGGAACCTCACCATCGCGCCGCCGGCCGCGGATCCCACGCCGGCTGCCAGGCCGCCGGCGGCGGCGACCGCTCCCACGTAGAAGGATCGGGTCGAGGGCCGCGAGAGCGCCAGCGGCAGCGTGAACGTGGCGAGAGAGAGCCCGGCGTTGGCGGCTCCGCTCATCGCCGCGTCGATGGCCAGCGGCCAGAGCCGGTCCTCGGCGGCGAAGATCCAGAGCACCGGCGAGAACGACAGGGCGACGGCGCTCGCGAGCAGGACCGGACGGGCGCCGCCGCGATCCATCACCGCCCCCCAGAGCGGCGCGGCCAGCATCCGGAACGCCGCCACCGCAGCCGCGTACAAGGCCATCCGCGTGAACCCCATCCGGAGACTGCCGATCATGTGCAGCGGGTAGAACGCGGCGGCGATCCCTCCGGCGGCGCTCCAGGCCAGCTGGAAGGCGAGAAGGCTGCGGGCCCGCTCGTCGTGGATCGGCGCCAGCGCTTCGCGCAGCGGTGCGGCCTCGGGCGCGGTGGCGCGCCGGGGCTCGTGCTGCCGCCGCAGCAACAAGGTGGTGAAGACGCCGGTCGCGCAGGCGACCAGCGTGAGGGCAGAGAGCGCCGCGCCGGCGTGGGCGCGGTTCCGGCCCAGGTCGAGAACGAAGCCGGCGAGGAGCGATGCGCAGACCGCCGCGAAGGCGCACAGCGCCGAGCGGCGGCCGAAATACCGGCCGCGGACCGAGGAGGGAACGAGCTCGCCCATCCACGACGTCCAGGCATTGTTTCCCGCCACGGCGAGCGCGGCGCTGGCGGAGGCGCAGACCAGGAACATCCCCTGCTTCACGCGCAGGTCCAGGGGCAGGAAGGGGATTGCGGCGAGCGGCAGGACGGCCTGGCGCGCGAGCCCGATGGTCCAGAGCGCAGCGGTGCGCCCGCCGATGCGCCGCGTGAACCAGGACGCGGGCAGGTGCACCAGCTGGGCGGTGAAGGGCAGCGCGCCGAGGACGCCGATCAGCATCGGCGGCAGCTCGAGATAGAGCGCCCAGGCCGTGAGCACTCCGCCGGACGTGCAGGCGCCCACCAACTCGGCGAGGGCGCCTTCCGCCATCGAGGCTCGGAGCGACGTGCGCAGCACGGCAGCCAGAACGTCCCACGCTCGCCCCTGTGCGCGGCAAGGATGCTCCTGTGCGCCCGCTGCCGACCCGGCCCCGACGCCTGGGGGCCTGGCGAGGGCCTGCTCGTGTCCCCGGCTGGCGGCACGCTCGCTTCACGACGGTGCGGGACCTACCTTTGCCGGAAAGGAGGTAGGGCATGCTCTGGACCATCACCGTGATCCTGCTCGTGCTGTGGGTCCTCGGCCTCGTGTCGGGATCGACCATGGGCGCCTGGGTCCACATCCTGCTCGTTCTCGCCATCGTGAGCTTGATCTTCGCCGTGCTTCGCCGCGGCGGCGCAACGGTCTGACGACCTTTTCGGGGGGCGTGGGCGGGTTGGGTGGGCGGCCTCGAGAGAGGCCGCCTTTTTTTCATCCCCGCGCTGCTCGCCGCTCGGCCGCGCCGAAGCGCGGCAGCCTCTGCTTCATCGTCAAGAGCGGCGCGAAGAGATCGCCCCGCTCATCGACGCGGCGAAGCGCGGCATCCGTCTCGAAGGAGAGAAGCGAGGGAGCGCGCCCGTCGAGGCAGCGTCTGACCTCCTCCCACGTCACCGGCATGGAGACGGTGGGCCGCTCGCGGGCGCGCAACGAGTACACGCAGACGGTGGTCTTGTGGGGGTCGTTCTGGCTCCAGTCCACCAGCACCTTGCCGCTCCGCAACGACTTCTTCATGTTGGAGACCACCAGCCGCGGCTTCTGCCCGGCGAGCATTTCCGCCACCGCGCGCGCGAACGGCTTCGTCTCCTCGTAGGTGGCTTTGGTGTTCAGCGGCAGGTAGAGCTGGAGCCCTTTGGACCCCGACGTCTTGGCGAAGCTGTTCAGGCCGAGGCGCTCGAACAGGTCGCGCAGGATGATCGCCACCTCGCAGCAGGCGACGAGATCGGCCGGCGCCCCGGGATCCAGATCGAAGACCACGCTGTCCGGCCGGCTCACGTCTCGCGCGCGATGCAAGGGGACGTGCATCTCCAGATCGGCCAGGTTCACCGCCCACGCCAGCGTGGCGACGTCCTGCACCAGGCAGAACTGCATGGTGCGCCGGTTCTGATCGCTCCAGATCGGCGCCGTCTTCACCCAGGGCGGCCGGTGGGAGGGGCAGTTCTTTTCGTAGAAGAACGGCGCTTCCACGCCATCCGGATACCGCTTGAGCGTGAGAGGCCGATCGCGCAGGTGCGGCAGCAGCACCGGCGCGACGCGCAGGTAGTAGTCGAGGACCTGGTTCTTGGTGAACCCGGCCTTCGGATAGAGGACCTTGTCGAGATTGGTGAGGACGAGGCGCTTGCCCTGGATCTGGACCTCCTGCGAGGAGGTCACCCGCTCTTCCTCCTCCGCGAAGGACGGTGCGTTCCTTTCGGAACGTGTGTCCGGGCGCTACTCGCGGCGGCGCGCCGGGCCGGCTCCAGCTTGTGGCGGACCTCGCCGGCCTCCCGCAGCTCGCCCCGCTTCGCCGCGGCGAGGCTCTTCTGCAGCGCCTCCATCAGATTGACCACCTTGCCGCGCGGCTCCTCGGCGGGCGCTTCCGCGACGATCTCTTCGCCCGCCGCCTTCCGCTCGATCAACGCCAGCACCTGCTCGCGGTAGTCGTCCTTGTACTTCTTGATGTCGAGCCCGGCGGAGAGCGATCCGATCAGCTGCTCGGCCATCTTCAGCTCGCGCTCGCCGGGCTTGGCGTGGGAATCGGGCAGGTCGTCCAGCTCGTCCTGCGAGACGACCTCGTCGGCGTAGAGCATGGTGGAGATCGTCAACGCCTTTCCCAGCGGGCGGACGGCGGCGAGAGACTGCTTGGTGCGCAGGACGAATCGCCCGACCCCGACCTTGTTCGTCCGCTTCAGCGCCTCGACCAGGAGGGCATAGGGCTTCAGCGCGCCGCGGTCCGGCACCAGGTAATAGGTGTTCTGGTAGTAGATGGGATCGATCTGGGAGAGGTCGACGAAGTCCTCGATGTCGATGGTCTTGGTAGCGCGGGGATTGAACGCTTCCAGCTCCTCGCGCGTCACCATCACGTAGCGGCCCTTGCTGATCTCGAATCCTTTGACGATGTGCTCCCAGGGGACTTCCTCGCCGTCGATGCTGCAGACGCGCTTCTGGTGGATGCGCCCGCCGTCCTTGTCGTGCAGCATCTGGAAGCGCACTTCCTTCGGGGAAGTCGCGGAGTACAGCTTCACCGGCACGCTGACCAATCCGAAGCTGACCGAGCCGCTCCAGATCGGACGGGGCATCGCTACGCCACCTCGACGCCAAAATAGCGGAACAACCGGTCCTGGTGCTGGCGCAGGCCGCGCAGGTGGATGCGCTTCTGCGCCGTCGAGATCAGCGCCTTGGCGATGACCGCCACTCCCGAGTCGACGAACTCGTCCACTTGCGAGAAGTCCACCACGGCTTCCGAGAGGGCCTCGCTCTCCAACCGGCCCGCCAGATCGGACGCGGAGGCCCCGTCGAACTTGCCGGAGATCCGGTAGAGGGCGGTGCTGCCGTTCACTTCTCGCTCCAGGCTGCAGGCAGGCATGGCTGCGCCTCCAGATGTGCGCATCGAAGCCTTAGCGGGCAATGGATAAGCAGGAGAAGCCGGCCGGGCAAGCGGGCGCGCTCTTTCGGACAGGGCGCGGTTCCGTTCGATTTCAGGCACCCTGCGCGAGGCGGGGATTGATCCTCAGGCTTGTGCCTTCCGCCAGCGCCACCAGACGCGCCGCTGCGTCCGCGCGGCGCTCTCGGCGCTCTTCGCCGCGCCCGGGGCCGCGATGCTCGGCCGCTCGATCTCGGGCGGAGGCGCTTCACCGGCGACGCGCGCGCCCTTCGCCTTGCCTTCCGCGGAAGCGTGCTCGAGCAGCGCGTTCAGCTCGCCGCCGAGGATGAAGACGAATCCGCTGATGTAGAGCCAGGTCAGGAGCACGATCACCCCGCCGATCGCGCCGTACGTCTTGTCATAGCTGCCGAAGTTTTCCGCGTAGGTCGAGAAGCCCCAGGTCATGAGGAGCCAGAGGATCGTTGCCACGAGGGAACCCGGGGTGATGAACCGCCATTCTTGTTTGACGTCCGGAAGGAAGTAATAGAGCAGGGCGAGCATCAGCATCACGCCGCCGGCGGTGATCGGCCAGCGCAGCCATCCCCAGAGCAGGACCCAGAACTGGTCGATGTGGAGCCTCCCGGCCAGCCACAAGGCGGCCCCGCTCCCCAGCGCGAGCACGACGACCGAGAGGAGCATGAGCACGGAGGTCGCGACCGTGGCCGACAGGGCCAGGAGCTGCACCTTCCACCAGGGGCGCGACTCCTTCACGTCGTAGGAGAGATTGAGCGCGGTCCGCAGGGCATCCACGCCGCGGGACGCGCTCCAGAGGGCGAGGAACAAGCCGAACGTCAACAGGCGGGGGCGCTGCTGCGTGGCGAGCGCGTTCAGCTGCGTGCTGATGATGGCCATCGCCTCGTCGGGCATGAGCGGCTCGACCCGCTCGAGGAGTTGCTGGATGGCGTTCTGCACCGGCAGGTACGCGGCCAGCGTCACCAGCGTGAAGAGGAAGGGAAAGAGCGCGAAGGTGAAGTAGTAGGCGAGCGTCGCCGCCCGATCGGTGGCTGCGTTGTCCGAGCTCCGCTTGGCCAGCTTCTTCAGGAAGACCCACAGCGGCATGTTCAGCAGGGCCATCGCGACCGGAAAGATAGGTCGCGCGCGGCACGGTCGCGGCAGGCGAGCGCTCCTACCCGGGCCTGTAGAGCGCTCCGACCACGGCTCCGAAGGCGAGGTCCGCGACGAGCACGGGTCACCCCGTAGCCGTAGAGGCCAAGCGGGCCGGGCGGCTCGATCTGGCGCAGATCCGTCGGGTCACGCAGTGGCCCGCTCGAGGCGCGCTTCGGCGCGAGCGAGCACGGTCGGCTCGTCGAACCAGAGCGCGTGGGCGAGCCGGGCCAGCGCCTCGTCGTCGTGACGCCAGGTCCCTGAGCGCACCGCGCCCCAGAAGGCGTTCTGGATGCTCCAGAGGTCGAGGTGCATTCCCAGGCGCTGCGCCAGCGCGACCAGGTCGGCCGCCTGCACCGCCGCTTCGCGCCGGCCGGCCAGCCCGCGCTCGAACAGGCCGCGCACCGCCGCGAGATACGGCCCGCGCACCGCCTCGAGATCGATGCGCGCTCCCAGCCGGTGCGCGAGCTGCGAGAGCGCCAGCAGCTCGCCCTGCGCCAGCCCCGGATCGAGCTTGCCGGCCGCGAGCCGGCGCGCAGCGTCCATCGCCTCGTGCGTCACCGCCACGTCGGCGGCGACTTGCAGCGGCCGGGGCACGGGCGAGTCGATCTCGCGGAGGAAGTCGATCAGCCGGCGGTTCGCCTCGTAGATGTGCAGGTAGTCGCTCTCGTAGCGCGCCATGGTCTCGCGCAGGAGCCGGCCGGCGACCTCGCGGCGTTCGTCGAGGAAGAGGTTGCGCAAGGTGTACTCGCGCCCCGGGAACTCGCGGTCGATCTCCCGCACCACCTGCGCCAGCGAGAGCCGGTTGAAGGATTCGAAGAGGCGCTCCGCGGTGCGGTTGAAGCGATCCGCGTCGTAGTGGCGGACGCCGGCGCGGAAGTCCGCTCCGGAAAAATGCAGGACGCAGGTGGCGAGGTCCACTTGCTCCTGCGTGATCAGGCTGCGCACCTCGATGCGCGCCACCGAGAGGGCGGCGGTGCCGGCATCCTCCCGGCGGCGGAAGCTGGTCTGGACCTCGTGGCAGAAGATCCGGGCGCGGCGGGGGAAGTCCTCGACCAGGCCGGCGATGGCGTAATGGGCGGCCACCGTCTCCAGCGTGGCGATGCTGGGCTCGACCTCCTGCTCGTACACGCGTCGCGCGTTTTCCCGCTCCGGCAGATTCGAGGGTGCGCGCTCCAGCGCCGCCTTGAACGAGGGCTCCAGGTCCACGCCGCAGGCCTCGCGCGCCAGCTGCAGGGCCCGGGCCGCGTATTTCAAGATCTGCACGGTCTCCAGCCCGGACGCCTCGGCGAAGAACCAGCCGCAGCTCGTGTACATCAAGAGGGCCTGGCGCTGCATCTCCAGCAGCTGCAGCGCCTTGACCCGCTCTTCCGCGCCGGGCTCGCGCTGCGCATGGCGGGCGACGAACGCGGAGGCGTTGCGGCGCTCCGGGTCGAGGATGACTTCGATGAACTCGTCGCGCGCGCGCCAGGGATCGCGCAGGATCCTCGCCGCTTCGCGCTCGTACACGATCGCCAGCTGGTCGCGGAGGGCGTCCAGCGCGTCGCGCAGCGGGGCCCGCCAGCCCTGGTTCCACCCGGGCTTCCCGCTGGTCGAGCATCCGCAGTCGCTGCGCCAGCGCTCGATGCCGTGCGCGCAGCTCCAGGAGGATCCCTCGAAGATCTCCGCCTCGTGGGTCGGAGAAAACAGCTCGAGCGCCTGGGCCAGGTTGACGAGCCGGACGTCGGGACGCTGGGAGAGCTTGCGGATGGCGCTCGCCAGCACCTCGTCTCCGCCCTTGCGGTGGTGGCCGAAGGTCTCGCCGTCGACGGCCACCGTCAGGACTTCGTCGTGCTTGCGCGCGTCGGAGAACCCCGCCCCCAACCTGGCGACGAGGTCGTCGCCGCTCCCCAGCGCTTCCCCGAACGCGACGGCCCGGGCGATCGGACCGTCGTAGAAGAAGACCGGAAACGCGGCGCCGGTGGGCAGCGGCACCAGATAGGGCCGCGTCGGATCGAAGCGCGCCCCCTGCGCATCGTGCCACTCGCCTCCCGGAACGCGCACCCTGCGGCACTGGAACGGCGAGAGCACGGTGAAGTGGACGCCTTCCTCGCGCAGCGCCTGCAGCGTGCGCAGGTCCGCGGCGGTCTCGGGCAGCCACATGCCCTCCGAGTCGCGGCCGAAGCGGTGGCGGAAGTCGGTCAGGCCCCAGCGGATCTGCGTCCGCAGGTCGCGGTCGTTGCAGAGCGGCAGGATGGCGTGGTTGTACGCTTGCGCGACGGCGTTCCCGTGGCCGCGTTCCTCCACGCTGCGCGCGTCCGCCTCCAGCACGCTGCGGTAGATCTCCGGCGTCTGTCGCTCCAGCCAGGCGAGCAGCGTCGGGCCGAAGTTGAAGGAGAGATGGACGTAGTTGTTGACGATGTCGCAGATGCGCCCGTTCTGGCTCTTGAGGCGGGCGGCTCCATTGGGGCCGTAGCACTCGGCCGCGATCCGTTCGCTCCAGTCATGGAAGGGAGCCGCCGAATCCTGCACCTCCACCTCCTCGATCCAGGGGTTCTCCCGTGGAGGCTGGTAGAAATGCCCGTGGATGCAGACGGCTCGTTTCATGGTGCGAACCTAGACACTCGGCAAGGGCCCGACGAGCAGGCTGGCAAGGAAGCGTCCAATCGTACCGGAGTTTGCGGATGACGCGTCGAGTCCTCAACTTTTCCCCGGCTTTCACCGAGGAGGCGTTCGTGGACGCAATCGAGCTCCTGGAGACGCAGCACGAAGAAGTGGAGGAGCTGTTCAAGAAGATCGACCGGGCGGGCGAAGAAGACAAACAAGATCTCTTCGAGCAGCTGGCGGACTCGCTGGCGGTGCACGCCGCCATCGAGGAGAAGCACTTCTATCCGGCGACGAAGAGCGCCCGGACCGAGGAGCTGCTGGAGGAAGCGGTCGAGGAGCATCTCTCGGCGAAGCGGCTGATCGCCGATCTGATGGAGATGTCTCCGGACGACCCCCAATTCGACGCGAAGATCAAGGTGCTGCAGGAGCAAGTCGATCAGCACGTGGAAGAGGAGAGGACCGGGCTCTTCCCCCGGGTCCGCAAGCTGATGAAGAAGGAAGAGCTGGAGGACCTCGGAGTGGTGATGGAGGACCTGGCCGACGAGCTCAAGGCTTCCGGCCCTCCCCGCGAGTCCGTTCCGGCCGAGACGGACGAAGCGGCTCCACTCGAGTAGTCTGGGGCACGGCGCCGCATCGCACTAAGATGCAGCGTGCGTGATCGTCGATTCCGCGGCCGGCTTGCTCTGCCCCGAGGGGGCGTTCCATCTCGACCCCCTGCTCCCGGTGGAGCGGGCCGTCCTCACCCACGCGCACGGCGATCACGCCCGGCCGGGGTCCGCTTCGGTCCTCTGCACCCCGGAGACCGCGGCCCTCCTTCGCCGGCGCCTGGAAGGCACCACCGTCGAGACGCTGAAGTACGGGGAGCGCCGGCGCATCGGGGACGTGACCGTCTCCCTGCATCCGGCAGGGCACATGCTCGGCTCCGCCCAGGTGCGGATCGAGGGACGCTCGGGAGTGTGGGTCCTTTCCGGCGACTACAAGCGCGAGGCCGACCCGAGCTGCGCTCCCTTCGAGCCGCTGCGCTGCGACGCGTTCATCACCGAGGCGACGTACGCGCTGCCGCTCTTTCGTTGGGACGATCCGGCGGCGGTGGCGCGGGAGATCGTCGGCTGGTGGCAGGGCAATCCGGAGAAGACGTCGGTGCTCTTCTGCTATGCGCTGGGCAAGGCGCAGCGGCTCTTGGCGGAGATCGCCCGGATCACGGACCGCACGGTCTGGGTCCATGGCATGGTCGAGCCGTTCGCGCAGGTGTACCGCGAGCGCGGGGTGGCGCTCGCTCCCACGCGCCATGTCGGAGACGAGCGGGGCCTCGAGGGCGAGCTGGTGTTGGCCCCGATCACGGCGCGCGGCACTCCCTGGATGAAGCGCTTCCGCCGCTTCGAGCAGGCCTTCGCCTCCGGCCTGCTGCGGATCCGCGGGACGCGGCGGAGGCGCGGATTCGACCGCGGCTTCGTGCTCTCCGACCACGCGGACTGGCCCGGTCTCTTGCGGACCATCCGCGAGACCGGCGCCGGGCGCGTCTACGCGACGCACGGACATCGCGAGACCCTGGTGCGGTACCTCCGCGAGAACGGCGTCGAAGCGGCTCCGATTGGCGCGGCGCAACCGGCGGCGGATCCCGAGGGCGATTAGCCGCTGCCGCACCGGAGGTGCGGCTTTGCGGCTACGCCTGGGGCTGATCACTCCTGGCCGGGTTGTGAGATGTGTTCCAGGGTGCGCCGCTTCGCCGCTCTCTACGATGCGCTCGACGCGACCACCTCCACCAACGCCAAGGTGGCGGCGATGCAGTCGTACTTCGCTTCCGCCCCTCCCGGCGACGCCGCCTGGGCCTTGTTCTTCCTCACCGGCGGCAGGCTCAAGCGGCTGATCGCCCCGCGCCTGCTCGCCACCTGGGGGTGCGAGCGCGCGCGAGTGCCCGGATGGCTCTTCGAGGAGTCGTTCGGGGCGGCCGGAGATCTGGCGGAGACCATCGCCCTGCTCGTCGACACCGAACGGGAGGGTCGGCAGGGCCGGGCCGAGCCTCCCGAGCTCGCACGCCTGATCGAGGACCGCTTGCTGCCGCTGCGCGACAGCCCGGAGGACGAGAAGCGCCGCGCGGTCCTCGATCTCTGGGAGGAGCTGGACCGGCGCGAGATCTACCTGCTCAACAAGCTGCTGACCGGCGAGCTGCGGGTCGGGGTCTCCGGAACGCTGGCCATCCGCGCCCTGGCGCAGCACGCCGGGTTTGCTCCCGCGATCGTGGCGCATCGGCTGATGGGGACCTGGCAGCCTTCGGGGGACGCGTTCGCGGCTTTGATCGCGCCGGAAGCGAGCGAGAAGGACGTCTCCCGGCCGTACCCGTTCTTCCTCGCCTCGCAGCTGGAGGAGGAGCCCGAAACGCTCGGGGAGCGCGGCGAGTGGCTCGCGGAATGGAAGTGGGACGGGATCCGCGCGCAGATCGTCCGGCGCGGTGGGGGAGCGTTCCTCTGGTCGCGCGGGGAAGAGCTCATCACGGACCGCTTTCCCGACCTGTCCGGCGTCTGGGCGGCGCTGCCGGAAGGAACGGTGCTGGACGGCGAGGTCCTGGCGTACTCCTCCGGCTCGCCGATGCCCTTCTCCGTCCTGCAGCGGCGGATCGGAAGGCAGAAGCTCTCGCCGAAGATCCTCGCCGAGGCGCCGGCGGCGTTCATGGCGTACGACCTGCTGGAGATGGAGCGAGCGGATCTGCGGCCCGCGCCGCTCCGGGAGCGGCGCGAGAAGCTCGCAAAGCTGGTGGAAGGCCGCAGCGAGCGCCTCTCGCTCTCGCCGTCCGTCGAGGGCGCGACCTGGGCCGACCTGCACGCGCTGCGCAAAGAAGCCCGGGAGCGCGGCGTCGAAGGGCTGATGCTCAAGCGCTGGACCTCGCCGTACCGCCATGGGCGCCCGCGCGGTGACTGGTTCAAGTGGAAGATCGACCCGTTCGCGATCGACGCGGTGCTGGTGTACGCACAGCCGGGGCACGGGCGCCGCGCCACCCTCATGACCGACCTGACCTTCGGCCTCTGGGACCAGGGAGAGCTCGTCCCCGTGGCAAAGGCCTACTCGGGGCTCACCGACGAGGAGATCGATCGGCTGGACCGCTGGATCCGCCAGCACACGCTGGAGCGGTTCGGTCCGGTGCGCGCCGTCGAGCCGGTGCACGTCTTCGAGCTGCATTTCGAGGGAATCGCCGAGAGCGCCCGGCACCGCAGCGGAGTGGCGGTCCGGTTTCCGCGGATCGCCCGCTGGCGCACGGACAAGAAGCCCGAGGAAGCGGACACCCTGCAGGCCCTGCGCTCCCTGATCAAGGCACCTGCCTAGGGGAGCGGTTCGTCGAGCCCGTACGGAAGCGTGCCGGCGTACGCGGTGTACTTCGCGGAAGGTCCCTCGAAGCCCTGGACGCCGCACCGGGTGAATGCCAGCGCCGCCTTGCCGTGCGCGTAGACGCCCGCGACCTCGCAGGCGGAGGCGCAGGGGCGATCCTTGGGCAGCCTCTTGTCCTCGGCCAGGCGGGCCGGCTTGTCGTCGTCGAGGAAGAACAGGTCGAGGCGGAGCAGGATCGGGCGGAAGGGGGCCTCGCACTTCGACTTCGGGTCGCCGCGGGTGGCGCGCTCCTCGATCTGGAGCGTCCCGATGGGAGCGCCGCGGTGGTCCCTCAGCTCACCTTTCTCCTGCTGGATGACGCGCGGCGGAACCCAGGAGGAGACGCGCAACCTGCCGAGCGCCGAATCCGCCGCTGCCCGCGCTTTGCGCACCGCCACCTCCTCCGAGTCGGTCTCCTTGCCCGAATCCAGCTTGACCTCGACGGGCGGCACGGCGTCGGCGCTGCGCGAGACCTCGGTGACGCGCAGGCGCGCCCAGGGGTAACCGGAGCCTTCGCCGACCCCGTGCTCGATCCAGGCGACGTACCGGTCGTCGGGAGAGAAGCCCACCACCTCGATGGGGAGAGCGTTCGCGGCGACCAGAAGCGCGATCAGCATCGCGAAACGCTATCAGATGAGGCGGCCCAAGGGACCCAGGTCGAGGTTGAGCTCCTCGGGCTTGAGCCCGAACCGCTTCGCCAGGTCATGCACGGTCTCCTCCAGGCGCATGAGCGCGAGCCCCACCGCCTCCGTTTCCTCTGGCGTGAACGTCCCCGCCTCCATCCTGCGGATGGCCTGCTTCTCCAGCAGCTTGCGGAGGAACTCGATCAGCGCCAGCACGAGGCGGGCGACGGACTTCTGCACGTCCTTCGGATCGGCGTTCCAGCGCGGCGCCTTTTCCGCCCGGCGCTCGACCTCCTTGCGCAGCGCCTCCAGCTGACCCACCTGCATGGCGACGACGTCCTTGTTCATGGCGACAGCTCCGGCGCGAAGGACCAGGGAGGCCAGGGCCCGCTCAGGCTCAGGCGGATCCCGTCGAGCGCGGCGCTCTCGACGGCCCGGCGGTAGTCGGCGGCCGCGCCCCGGTCGATCAGGTGGTAGACGCTGGCGATCAACCCCGGCTGCTCGTGGGGCTCGACGCGCTCGGCGCGGATCACCGCCGACAACGAGGAGCGCAGCGGGTCCAGCTCGGGAAGCCGGGTCGCGCGGCGGCGTCCTTCGAGGTAACGCGTACCGGGTCCGCCTTCCGGGGTGGGCGCCGCCGCCGCGCCGTGGACCCTCAAATTCATCTGCTCCCGGCCTCGCACCAGCTCCAGGGCCTCCCGCAGCTCCTGCTCGCGCGCGCCCAGCGCCTCGAGAAGCTCGTCCTCGTCCGCGGCGCTTGCGCCGAAGCGGGCCGGCAGGCATGCCTGCGATTCGTCCGCGATGCGACGCACCGCCGCCTCGTGCGCGCGCAGCGCCTCCGCCGAGAGCGCCGGCGGGGCCTCGCCGCAAACGGCTTCCAGGCCGGAGCGGGCGACGATGCGCACAGGTTCCCCCTGCGCGCCCAGCGCCTGTCGCGGTGCGCCGATGGCGACGGCGTACAGGCCGATCATTTCCTCCCTCCGGAAGGAAGGACCTTGTCCGCCGCGCAGAGCAGGGCGTTGAGCCGCAAGTAGATCAGATCGACGCCCGCGACGCCCAGGATCACCTCGCCCTGCAACGTCACTCCCTTGTTGAGGACGAGGTCGACGATCTCCAGCAGCGAGGAGTCCGCGTGCGCGATGATCTCCTGCGCTGGCGTGCGCGGGGGCCTTCTCACGTCGCCTCCGGATCGGCGACGAACGTGTACGCGGGCCAGGGTCCGGTGAGCGTGAGCTGGTAGTCGCGGTCGGCCAGCTTCTTCGCCTCGGCGCGGACCTTGGACTGGAACACCCGGGCCTTCTTGCGGGGAAGGAGGAAGGCCGCGTCGAGCAGCACGCGCTTGCCCACCTCGCCGGGCGGGGGAGGCCGCCGCCGCGCATCGTCCGCGCTCGTGGCGAGGAGGTCGAACAGCTCGTCGGCGCGGTCGCGAGCGCGCTCGATTGCCTCGCGGGCGACCTCGTGCTCTTTCTGCTTGCGCAGCAAGAACGCCGCGCCCGGCGTTCCCCGCGCGGACACCGCTTGCGCTTCGTCCCGCGCCCGCCGGAGCGCGGCCTGCTCGTCGAGAAGGACCCGCAGCCCCCATTCCTCGCGCCCCTCGATCCTCTCCACCAGCCGATCGATGCGCTTGCGCTGCCGGGCGATGTGCTCCAGAGCGCGCTCGTCCGAGCGGAAGAGCGTGAAGAGCTTCATCGGAACGACGGTGCCCTTGCGGGCCAGATGCTCCACCACCGCCTCGTGCGGGACGGCCACCGAAGAGACCCAGGCCAGATCCTGGAGGCCTTCTTCGATGGGCTTCTCCCCGTACCGATCGAGGGGCGCGTCCGCTGCCACGAGCCAGAGCCCGCGCCCCGCGTCGATGGCGCGAGGCTTTCCCGCGCCGGGAAGTCCCGAGGGCGCGCCGGAGAGCGATGGCGCCCGGACGGATTGCACGAGGCAGTAGAGATACGTGGCCGTGCTCATTCGAGTCTCTTCCAGGTCCCCAAGAAGCGCTCCAGGGCGTCTGCTCCGCGCGGGGGCGGAGCCACCCTCGGCGCCGCCAGCATAGCCCAGCCGCACCGGAGGAGGCGCAGCGCGCGCACCTCCCGCCGCTCCGCCGCCGCTGCCCGGTTGCATCGCGAGCACCCCTCTGGCGTCAGGGCGTTCACCAGGACCACCGCCGGTGGGGCGCCGAGACGGCGCAGCGCCTGGATCAACCGTGCCGTCTCCAACCGCGGCAAGGCCGCGGGGCGGGTGACCACGACGAATCGCGAGCGGCTACCGTCGTGGATCAAGTCCTGGAGCTCGCGCAGCTCTCGTGC
>Ga0070708_100000591_pt1 | contig 27222 bp, 25 predicted proteins | sample KBSK5503metaG_FD_65469 | JGI IMG/M metagenome (GOLD analysis project Ga0070708, IMG submission 65469) | Corn, switchgrass and miscanthus rhizosphere microbial communities from Kellogg Biological Station, Michigan, USA - KBS K5-50-3 metaG | ecosystem: Host-associated > Plants > Roots >... | reverse complement strand
TGGGTGGTTGGGCTTCCTGAGTTTTCAGACGATCACAAGCGCGGCGGCGAAAAGGTCCTCGAAGCGATCCAGCAGGCGTGGATCGATGAGGTCTAGCGCTTGCTGGCTGACATCCAAAGGGGCTGTGCCCCCGATTTGCAGCTGGCCCTAACAAAAAAGGTTGAGCACGCCGTCCAGCCCGCAGTGATCGATGGTGTGCGTCGCAGCGGCGCGCACGACGGGCTTCGCATGAAACGCCACCGAAACGTGTGCTTCCGCAAACATCGGCAGGTCGTTGGCGCCGTCGCCGATCGCAATGACCAGGCCTGCATCTCTCGCCAGCTCGCGCCTTAGGCGTCGCAGCGTCGCGGCCTTGATTTGCGCGTCGACAATCGCTCCGGCGATTTTTCCGGTCAGCTTGCCGCCGGCGACCTCGAACGTGTTGGAAATCGTGTAGTCGAGATTGAGGCGCGCCTTGAGCCGGTCGGTGAAGAACGTGAAGCCCCCCGAAAGAAGTGCCGTTTTCGCCCCGGCGGCCGCAAACCCCTTGAGCATCCGCTCCGCACCCGGCGATAGCTTGAGCCTCTCGTTGTAGACGGATTCGAGCGCAGTCACAGGAAGGCCCGCGAGCAGGGCGACGCGGCGGCGCAGGCTCTCGGCGAATTCGATGTCGCCGCGCATCGCACTCGCGGTGATTGCGGCGACTTCGGGCTTGATCCCTTGCATGTCGGCGATTTCGTCGATGCATTCGATCGTGATGAGCGTCGAGTCCATGTCGAGCGCCACCAGCCGCACGTCGGCGAGCCGCTGGTCGCGCGGAATGAACGCCGCGTCGCATTGCGCCTGCGCGGCGATTTCCTGCAGTGCTGCGCTCTCGTCCGTGTCTGGAAACCGATAGGCGGGCGGCGTGCCCGCGCCAAAGGGAATGATTGCCCGCGCTCTCGCCTCGATGGCCAACGCAGCCAGCGTCGCCGGCGGGACGACGGGTCCTTGCACGATGAAATCGGATTTGGCCAAAATGCGGGCCGTCAGGCGCGGGGGAGAACGAGGCTCGCGCATTTCTTCGCGCGCGCGCGGGCCTCGACGATATCGCGGCCGCGGGCGAGCGCAACACCCATCCGGCGCTTTTTGTACGCCTCGGGTTTGCCGAAGAGCCGCAGGTCGGATTCGGGCACCCGCAACGCCTCGGCGACGCCCTCGTAGTGAATCCCGCGCGCCTCGAGGCCGCCGTAGATCACGGCGGATGCACCGGGAGAGACGAGCCTCGTGTCCACGGGCAGCCCAAGGATCGCCCGCGCATGCAAGTCGAATTCGCTTTGCGTCTGCGTGCACATCGTCACCATTCCCGTGTCGTGCGGACGCGGGCTCACTTCCGAGAACCAGACGTCCTCGCCTTTGACAAAGAGCTCGACGCCGAAGATGCCGCGGCCGCCCAGCGCAGCTGTGACGCGCCCGGCGATGTCGCGCGTTTTCGAAAGCGCCGTCGCCGACATCGGCTGCGGCTGCCAGGATTCCACGTAGTCGCCGTTGATCTGCACGTGGCCCACGGGATCGCAGAAATGGGTTTCGACGTCGCCGTTTGCGCCGAGCGAGCGGACGGTGAGCTGCGTGATTTCATAGTCGAAGTCGATGAATCCCTCGACGATCAAGCGCGAGCCGCGCACGCGACCCGCGCTTTCGGCATATTGCCATGCGGCGGCGACGTCATCCTTGGTCCGCACCAGCGATTGCCCCTTGCCCGACGACGACATCACGGGCTTCACGACGCACGGATAGCCGATGCCCCCGTTGATGGCCGCGTGCACCGCCGCCAGGCTGTCCGCGAATCGGTACGGAGACGTCGGCAAGCCGAGCTCCTCGGCGGCAAGGCGGCGAATGCCCTCGCGGTTCATCGTGAGCTGCGTGGCGCGCGCGGTCGGGATGACCATCGCCGTGCCCGCATCGGCGATCTCGACTAAGACATCCGTCGCGATGGCCTCGATTTCGGGCACGATGATGTCGGGGCGCTCCTGCTCGATGAGGCGCTTGAGCGCAACCGGATCCGTCATCGTGATCACGTGCGCGCGGTGGGCGACCTGGTGGCCCGGCGCGTTGGCGTAGCGATCCACGGCGATCGTTTCCACGCCCAGCCGCTGCAGCGCGATGATGACTTCCTTGCCGAGTTCGCCGCTGCCCAGCAGCATGACGCGCGTCGCGGTCGCGGATAGAGGTGTGCCGATATCCATGGAGGGAGGTGATTGGAGGGGGCCAGAAGACCGCCATCGCGGCGGAATATTGATAGCAACAAGCCGTATAAAGAGGGGGCTGCTGCAGCGCAATATTATAGGGGTGCGGAACAACGCGCGGAGTTATACTTATCGGCTCCCGCGCGCGTTGGGAAACGGGCCGCGGCCGAACAAGCCAATGGAGGGGTGACATGCAACTACGCATAGGCGACGAAGCACCGGACTTCACGGCGGAGACCACCGAAGGCAAGCTCCATTTCCACGACTGGATCGGCAACGGATGGGCGATCCTTTTTTCGCATCCCAAGGATTTCACGCCGGTCTGCACGACGGAACTGGGCTACATGGCGAAGCTGAAGCCCGAATTCGACAAGCGCAACACCAAGGTCGTCGGCCTCTCGATCGATCCGGTGGCCGATCACACGCGCTGGGCCAAGGATATCGAGGAAACGCAGGGAACTGCGATCAACTATCCGATGATCGGCGACCCCGACCTGACGGTGGCCAAGCTCTACGACATGATCCACCCGAACGCGAGCGGCGCGCAGCCGCGCACCGCCGCCGACAACGCGACGATCCGCTCGGTGTTCATCGTGGGCCCGGACAAGAAGATCAAGCTGATCCTCACCTATCCGATGACGACCGGCCGCAATTTCGACGAAGTGCTGCGCGTTCTCGATTCGATGCAGTTGACAGCCAAACACAAGGTGGCCACGCCGGTGAACTGGAAGAACGGCGAGGACGTGATCATCGCGGGCTCGGTGAGCAACGACGAGGCGAAAGCCAAGTATCCGGCTGGCTGGAAGTCGCCCAAGCCGTACCTTCGGATCGTGCCCCAGCCGAAATAGAGCCGCGTCGCTATTTTCGCGACCGCCCCTTCGCGGGTCGGCTGTCGCGCGATAGCGGTTCGCTGAACGTCGGGCGCGCCGCCGCGGTCGGCGCGGCGGGCGCGTTTTCTTCCGCGAGCGTGAAGTCGATCTTGGTTTGATCCATGTCGACGCGCGCGACGCGAACGCGAATGCGCCCCGCCAGCTGGAAGACGCGGCCCCCGCGCTCGCCGATGAGCGCGTGCCGTCCGGCATCGTAGTGGAAATAGTCGCGGCCCAGCTCGCTGATGTGCACGAGCCCGTCGATGTTGAGGCCGTCGAGCGTCACGAAGATCCCGAAGCTCGTCACACCGCTGATCGTGCCGTCGAACTCGAAGCCCACCTTGTCCTGCATGAAATAGCACTTGAGCCAGTTGGTCACGTCGCGCGACGCGTCGTCGGCGCGGCGTTCCGTCGTCGACGTGTGCGCGCCGAGCTCCTCCCACGACATCCCCGATGGCGTGTAGCGTTTGCCCGCAAGCACCGCCTTGACCGCGCGATGCACGAGCAGGTCCGGGTAGCGGCGGATGGGCGAGGTGAAATGCGTGTAGGCGTCGTAGGCCAGGCCGAAGTGCCCCTCGTTCCCCGGCCGATATTGCGCCTGCGACAACGAGCGCAGCAGCACCGTCTGCAGCAAGGCAAAATCCGGGCGGTTGCGGATGCCGTCGAGCAACTTGGCATAGTCGCCAGACGTCGGCGCGTCGCCGCCGCCCAGCCGCAAGGCGGATGTCTTCAGGAAATCCCGCAGTGCCGCGAGCTTGTCCGGAGGAGGCCCCTCGTGCACACGGTAGAGCGCCGTGTGCTTGTGCTCGGCCAGGAATTGCGCGGTGCAGACGTTGGCCGCAAGCATGCACTCCTCGATCAGCCTGTGCGCATCGTTGCGCGGCGCGGGAACGATGCGGATGATCTTGCCGTGCTCGTCGAATTCCAGGGCCAGCTCGACCGTGTCGAAATCGATGGCGCCGCGCTTGCCTCGCGCCCCCGCCAGCGCGTGATAGAGCGCGTAAAGATTCTGCAAATGCGGCAGCAGTGCGCGCTCGGGCGCGGACTTGGCGCTCGATGGTGCGCTCAACCACTGCCACACCTGCGTGTACGTGAACCGCGCGCGCGAATGCATGACCGCCGGATAGAACGCGTAGCTCTTGATCACCCCGGCCGGCGTCACTTCCATGTCGCAGACCATGCACAGGCGGTCGACGTCGGGCTTGAGCGAGCAGAGCTCGTTCGACAATTCCTCGGGCAGCATCGGGATCACGCGGCGCGGAAAATAAACCGATGTTCCGCGTTCGCGCGCATCGCGGTCGATGGCATCGCCGTCGCGGACATAATGCGCGACGTCGGCAATCGCGACGACCACGCGGAAATTCTTTCCCTTCCGCTCGCAATAGACGGCGTCGTCGAAGTCCTTCGCGGTTTCGCCGTCGATGGTGACGAGCGGCAAGGCGGAGAGGTCGACGCGATCGCGGCGATCGGCTGCGCGCACCTCCGTCGGCAAGCGCCTGGCCTGCGTCTGCGCTTCGGCCGAGAACTCGAAGGGCAGCGCATGCTTGCGCAGGGCGATCTCGATTTCGATGCCCGAATCCGTAGCGCTGCCCAGGACTTCCTTGACGCGCGCAATGGCCTCCCGGTTGGCCGCCGGCTGCTCGACGATTTCGGCGACGACGACCTGCCCGGATTTCGCTCCGCCGAGATCGCCGGCAGGTACCAGCAGGTCCTGATTGATGCGCCGATTCTCGGCGACGACGAACCAGATGCCGTGCTCGTCGTGCAGCCGCCCGACGACCTCGCGATTGACGCGCTCCAGCACTTCGACGATTTCACCTTCCGGACGGCCACGGCGATCGGTGCCGCTCTTGCGGATGGCGGCGCGATCGCCATGAAGCACCTTGTGCATTTCGCGCGGGCTCAGGAAGTAGTCGTCGCCGCCATCATCCGGGACCAGGAATCCGAAGCCGTCGGGGTGGCCCTGGACGGTGCCCACGACGAGATCGAGCTTGGCGACGACGCAGATTTCACGCTTGCGGTTGGTGAGCAATTGGCCGTCGCGTTCCATCGCCGCGAGCCGGCCGTAGAACGCATCGCGCGCCACCGGACCGACAGAGAGTTCGCGCTCGAGTTCGGACGGAGGCAATGGCGTACCGGCGTTGCGCAGTGCGGCGAGGATCGCCTCGCGCGATGGCAGCAACGTGGGATCGATGTCGCCGGCGCGCGAGCGACGTGCCATATCGCGCGGTGGCGACACGGTGAACGCAAGTTTCGGCTGCGCGGGCGCGTCGCGCGCCGCGGATTTCTTGCGCGAGACCGGGTGTGGACGGGCCGAAGGCTTGCGCGTTTTGTTTTGCTTTTTTGACAAGTGTCTGGCGGAAAAGTAAAATTACAGGTTAGGTTGCCCAGGTGGCGGAATTGGTAGACGCACATGGTTCAGGTCCATGCGCCGCAAGGTGTGGGGGTTCGAGTCCCTTCCTGGGCACCACTTTAACATTGCACATCAATGCCCGCGCTCGCGGGCATTCTCTTCCTAGTCGAGTGAGAGGATCGCGGACAGTTCGTCGGGGCTGCGCCAGTGATGGCCGCAGGTGAACCGCGGCAGGCACCACACACTTTGCGATCCGTCGATGATTTTCGGTTCCGTCGTGAACGCGGCGCGAAGTCCGATGTCGCGCCCCTCGCGCGGCAGGTATTCCCGGTGCAGGAAGTCGTTGACGTGGCCGAACGGATACGCGAAGAACGGTGCCGCGCGGCCGCCGGTGCGCGCATTGATGTGATCCATCGCGGCGCGGATCTGCGCATCCGCGTCCGCTGCCGATGTCACCCGAGTGAAGTCGCCGCGGGCCTGCTGCGAATGCGCGACGGCGGGCAATGCCGGGTGCAGGTGATCCCAGCTGTGGTTGCCGATCGCGATGAGGCCGGTGGCAATGGCCTCAAGCCACCAGTCGTCGTTCAATGCGCCGTCGTGCAGGAACGTGTATTCGGCATCGAAGGTCGTTTCCATGACGCGGCGCGCCTCCGGCGACGCGATGACGAAGCTCGTCGCGGAAAGGCCGGGCTGGGCGCGGCCGGCCTCCGTCGACCGGAAATCCTGCAGCGCATTCGCGAAACTGCGTTGATATCCGAGGGCCGGATGGACGAAGTCGGCGAGGTCCCACACGGGGCCATCGTCGAACGTGATCGCGACAAGCGTCGTGGAATCCGCTACGGCCAATCGCGATTGATGCGCCTCGACTGCGTCGACCAGCGTTGCGAGAGACACGATGCGTGCGCCCGCGCTGGTGATGGCGTGCAGATCGGCCGGCAGCGCGATGTGGTCGTTGCGCGCGTAGCTCGGTCCCTGGACGTGATGTGAATGATAGGTGAGGACAGCAGCCTTCACGCGGCGCTTTCGTGGAAACTGGGGCGAACGCGCAAAATTACCACGGACCTCGATGCGCCGAGGCTGCCGTCCGATCAATCCTTGTACGTCACCTGCACGGGCCGTCCGTTCACGCGCAGTTCCCCGGTCGTGACATCGACCTCGAACAGCGGCTTGTCGCCATTGAAGAGGCCCCAGCGGCCGGTGTGCGGATCGTACTTGCTTGCGATCTGCGCCGACTCCTCCCAGGCCATCTTGTTGCCCGCGCGCATCGCGTAGCACGCGTAGCGGCATTGCGACCACACCATCATGCCGAAGTTGACGTCGGCCTCGTTGTCGTCGAGTCCGACCGGCGCGATGAAAACGCCGTAGTCGATCGTCGCCTTGGGTCCGGTGTAGCCCGCGCGCCCGAGGATGATGCCCATCGCCACGCGGTCTCCCTGCCGCGAGCCGGGAGAGTCACTGGCACCCCGGGTGAATGCGTCGATCTCGACTCCGTAGAAGCCTCCCTTTCCGGTCGAATCCTGAAGCTCGAACACACCGGCCCACGACGTGCCCTGCCCAAGCTTGTTGGCCTGGGCGTAAGTCGCGACGTTCTCGCCGTAGTTGGAGCGGTTGTTGAGGATGGACAGGTTTGCCCATTCCAGCGTGCGCGAATCGGGGTCGGTCGTGACGTGCGTGTAGAACGCCGGCACGACAATGGGCGAGCCGGACGCAGGGGCGCTGCGCGTCACGGTCAGGCTGGCCGGCAGATCAAAGACATCGGCAGGGCGCGGTGTGGCGCCCTGGAAGTAGCCAGTCTGCGCGATGGCACCTGTGGCGGAGAAGACGGCCAGAACAGCGGCGAGCAGCGAGCGCATGGTGGTCCCCTTGGCAAGACCGGGTGGTGGCTCCGAAGGCTTTCAAGCCGCTTTCGGAGAATCCGCGGATACTGTTATGACAATAGCATGGACGGGATGGGTCTGTTGACGCGCGTCATTCTGCGCGTTCCTTAGGACATTCGCGATCGCAGCTTCTCTGGAGGCAGCGTGTCATAGACCTCGAACGGCTGATGGATCCACGGATTGTCGGGAAGGTGCTCGACGTAGTAGTCAGGCTTGAAAACGGAACACGCCTTCCACCACACGACGGCCGTCTTCAAATCGGTGAGGTGCGGAAAGCGCTTCGGCAGTTCTTTGTACACCGCCTCGAGCGTATGACCCGAATCGACCATGTCGTCGACGAGGAGCACGCGGTTGCCCAGCCTCGGCTTGGTCATCGTCATGTGCTCGGCGATCACCAGCTCGCCGCGGAGGGTGCCGCCTTCCGACGTGTAGGAATGCGTCGACAGGATCGCGAGCGGCATCTCGAAGATCCGCGAGAGCACGTCGCCGACGCGCAGGCCGCCGCGCGCGACGCAGATGATCTGGTTGAACTTGAATCCTGCGTCGTAGACGATCAGCGCAAGCCGCTCGACCATTCGGTTGTATTCGTCCCAGCTAACATGTAGATCCATCGCCGTCTTTTCCTTGTTTTTCTACCTCGAATCAACGGGCTTCGCCCGGGATTCGAGGGAAGCACTCTACGGGAAAAAGTAGGGGTCCACTTTTTCCCGACTAACTGAATGGGTGGTGCACCAGAATCGTTTCGCTGCGGTCCGGTCCGGTGGAGACCATCGCGATCGGAACGCCGGTAAGGGTCTCGATCCTCTTTAAGTAGGCGCGCGCGTTCACCGGCAGCGCCGCGAACGATTTCGCACCGACCGTGGACTCGTGCCACCCGGGCATCGATTCGTAGACGGGCGTGCAGCGCTCGACGGCCTCCGCGCCCGTGGGAATGAGATCGAGCGGCTCGCCGTCCTTGAGATACGACGTGGCGAGCTTGATTTCCGGCATTCCATCCAGGACATCGAGCTTGGTGATGCACAGGCCGTCCACGCCGTTCAATTGCAGCGAGCGCTTGAGTGCGGCGATGTCCAGCCAACCGCAGCGGCGCGGGCGCCCGGTCACGGAGCCGAATTCGTTGCCGCGCTTGGCCAGCCCGGCGCCGGTGTCGTCCGTCAATTCCGTCGGGAACGGTCCGGTGCCGACGCGCGTCGTGTAGGCCTTCACGATGCCGAGCACGTAATCGAGCATCTGTGGCCCGATGCCGCTGCCCGGCGCCGCCGCACCGGCCAGGCAATTGGAACTGGTGACGTACGGATACGTGCCATGGTCGATGTCCAGTAGGGCGCCTTGCGCGCCTTCGAACAGCAACGATTCGCCGCGCGCACGGACCTCCTGCAGCAGGCCGGCCACGTCGGCGACCATCGGCCGGATTTCGCTGGCGAGCGCGAGCAGGTCGTCGCAGGTGCGGGCAAAAGGAACGGGCTCCTGCTTGTAGTAATTGACGAGCATGAAGTTGTGCAAGTCCAGCAGCGATCGCAGCTTGGCGGCAAACAAATCCGGATGCATGAGATCCTGCACGCGCAGCGCGCGGCGCGCGATCTTGTCTTCGTACGCCGGTCCGATGCCGCGGCCGGTGGTGCCGATCTTTTCCTCGCCCATCGCGACCTCGCGCGCCTGGTCGAGCGCAGCGTGGATCGGCAGCACCAGCGGGCACGCCGGAGAGATCCTGAGGCGGGAGCGCACTTCCACGCCCGCCGCTTCGAGTTCGCGGATTTCCGTCAGCAGCGCCGACGGAGAAAGCACGACACCGTTTCCGATGTAGATCGCAACGCCGGGATGCAGCGCGCCGGAGGGAATGAGGCGCAGGACCGTTTTCTTGCCGCCGATGACGAGCGTGTGCCCGGCATTGTGTCCGCCCTGGAAGCGCACGACGCCAGCGGCGCTCTCGGCCAGCCAGTCGACGATCTTGCCTTTGCCTTCATCGCCCCATTGCGTGCCGATGACGACGACGTTCTTTCCCATGTGAATCCTGTCAGCGGACCTTCAGCGGGTGACGACCCGCCATTCGTTGCCGACGCGCGAGAGTGCCCGCCGGCTCGTAGCTGCGTCGACCGCCTCGCCTGGAAGGGCGACGATCACCGTCTCGCCTTGCGATCGCAGCCGCTCGACCAGCACCGCCAGGGACGGATCGGGATCGCTCGGTGCGATGATCGTGCCGGACGCGGCGCCGTTGGCCACCAGCGCCGCCAGGCACCGCAGGTCCAGCGTGAATCCGGTCGCGGGCCTCGCGCGGCCGAATGCGCGGCCAACGCCGTCGTAGCGGCCTCCGCGTCCGCAATCGATCGCGGCGCCGCCTTCGCCCGTCGCGAAGACCGAGAACGTCGCGCCGGTGTAGTAGTGATAGCCGCGAAGGTCGGCCAGATCGACATGGATCGCATCGACACCCGTTGCTGCCGCAGCGAGGCCGGCGACGGCGTCCAGCGCTTCGGCGACTTCGGGAAGATTCGGCAACACGTTGCGCGCCGCGTCGATGGTTTCGCGCGCCGGCCCGTAAAGATCCGCCAGCGAGCGCAGCGCATTGCGCGACGTTTCCGGCAACGCTTGCGTGAGTTCGCGTACGCCCGCGATGTCCTTGTCGCGCAGTGCGTTGAAAAGTTCACTGTCGTTCCCCTCGCCGGTGGCGTCGAGCGAAGCGGCGCGCGCCAGCGCCCTGTAAACGCCGACATGCCCCAGGTCGAGGTGCAATCCCCGCGCGCCTGCGCGCTCGAGCGCCGACAACAGGAGCTGCATCACTTCGCGGTCTCCGGCGATGCCTGCGTAGCCATACAGTTCGCCGCCGATTTGCAGGACTTCGCGCGTACTGCCGGGCGTCGCGGGCGCGGTGCGCAAGACGCTTCCGGCGTAGCAAAGGCGCGTGACGCCGTCTTCGTTCAGCAGGTGCGCGTCGATGCGCGCGACTTGCGGCGTGGTATCGGCCCTCACTCCAAGCATCCGGCCCGACAGCGGATCCACCACCTTGAAGGTTTGCAGGTCAAGATCGCGTCCGGTGCCGGTCAACAGCGAATCGAGGTGCTCGACCAGCGGCGGCGCCACGAGCCGATAGCCGTGCGCGCGGAAGTGATCGAGCAGCGTGCGCCGCAGCGCCTCCACCCGCGCGGCCTCTGCGGGCAGCACATCCTCGATCGCCTCCGGCAGGAGCCACTTACGCATAGTGGAGCGCAACGAGGGAAGCCAGGCCGAGCGCCATCGACACCAGCCCGATGAAGCGCAACTGGCCGTCACTCATGTCGATGAGCTTGCGGAACGTCTCGCGCCAGACACGCGGCGCGGCGAACGGGAGGATGCCCTCGACAATCAGCAGCAACGCAAAGGCCGGCCACAACGAGTCCACGACGGCCTCCCCTGAAGCGATTTGTAAAGGTCGCCGTTACTTCGCGGGCGCGCGCGGCGCGCGGCCCGAACCGTACTGCTTGAAGTACTGGAAAAATTCCGCGCTCGGGTCGAGGACCATGAGATCGCTCTTGTTCCTGAACGTCGTCCGGTAGGCCTCGAGACTGCGGTAAAACGCATAGAACTCGGGATTCTGCCCATAGGCCAGCGCATAGATGGCCGAGGCCTTGGCATCGCCTTCGCCCTTGATCTTTTGCGCCTGGCGATACGCGTCCGCGAGAGTGACCTGGCGCTGGCGGTCGGCATCGGCGCGGATCTTTTCGGATTCCGCGGCGCCCGTCGACCGCAGTTCGTTCGCCACGCGGCGCCGCTCGGACTCCATTCGCTGGTAGACGGGGCCGGTGACGTCGGGAGGCAATTCGATGCGGCGAAGGCGCACGTCGACGACTTCGACGCCGATCGTCTTCGCGTCCGCGTCCGCCTTCTGCCGCGTCACGGCGGTGATGCGGTCGCGCTCGGTCGAGATGGCGTCGTGCATCGTGCGCTTGTTGAATTCCTCGGCCAGGTTCGAACGGACCGTCTGCGAAAGTCTTCGAAGCGCGGCTTCCTCGTCGCCCTTGACGGACACGTAGTATTGGCGCACGTCGTTGATCCGCCACAGGACGATGAAGTCGACGAGCAGCGGCGTCTTCTCGGACGTGGTGACGCGGTCGGGCTCGCTGTTCTCGAGCGTCAGGTTGCGGTTGTCGTAGAAGCGCACGTTCTGGACCAGCGGAACCTTGAAATACAGCCCCGGCAGGATCTTGGTCTCGACGATCTCGCCCAACTGGAACAAGACGGCGTATTTGGCCTGGTCGACCGTGTAGATCGACTGCGACGCGACGAGCAGGATGGCGACGATGAGCGCCAGGATCGGCATCGTGAATTTCATCATCGTGCCTCGCTAGCGTTCACGACTGCGCATGCCTTCGCGCGACCGGCTGGGGTCGAGCGCCGGGGAGGGCTCGGGCGCCGTGGCCGAGGGCGGCCGCGCACCCGATTGCAGGTCGGGGGCCGCAGCGCCCGCCGCCGCGGAGACGCTTTGCGCAATGAGCTTGTCGAGCGGCAGGTACAAAAGGTTGCCGCCGGCCTTCTGGTCGATCAGCACCTTCGTCGAATTGCCGAGCACCGACTGCATCATGTCGATGTAGAGGCGATCGCGTGTGACGCCGGGCGCCTTCGCGTACTCCGCGAGCACCGACTTGAAACGCGACGCGTCCCCTTCGGATTTCTGGATGACTTCCGTGTTGTAGCCGTTGGCCTCTTCGAGGAGTCGCGAGGCCGTTCCGCGCGCGCGTGGCACAACGTCGTTGGCGTACGCCTGGCCCTCGTTGACCAGACGCACGCGATCCTGGGCGGCTTTCACGGCGTCGTCGAACGCGGCCTGCACCTTGTCGGGCGGCTGAACGTTCTGCAGCGTGACCTTCTGGATGTAGATGCCCGTCTTGTAGCGGTCGAGCGTCTCCTGCATGATCTTTTCCGTCTGTTTCGCGATCTGCTCGCGGCCTTCGTACAGCGCGAAATCCATCTTGGCCTTGCCGACGACTTCGCGAATCGCCGTCTCCGCGACGAAGGCGACCATGGCGTCGGGCTTGCGGTTGTTGAAGACGTAAGCCTCGGCGCTCTTGATGTTGTATTGGACCGCGAACTGGATGTCGATGATGTTCTCGTCATCGGTCAGCATCACGGCTTCCTTGTCGACCTTGTTCTTCGGCGAGTTGCGATAGCCTATCTCGACCGTCTTGACCTGCGAAAAGTCGACGAGCTCGACCGCCTCGACGGGAAACGGCAGGTGCCAGCGCGGTCCGGGAAGGGTCGTTTCGGTGTATTTGCCGAAGTGCGTGACGACGCCGCGGCGGCCTTCGTCGACGATATAGAAGCCGCTCGCCAGCCACACCAGCACGACGAGCGCCACCAGCAATCCGACGCCGCCCAGCGCAAACCCGCGTCGCGGCGGACGGTCGCCGCCGCCACCCTCGTCGCCCTTGCGGCCGAAGAGCTCGCCCATGCGGCGGTTGACGTTGCGCCAGATCTCGTCGAGGTCGGGCGGCCCGCCGTCATTCCCACGCTTGCCCCACTGCGGATCGTTCAGCGACATGGCGATGCTTCGTGGTCGGAGTAAAAGTCAGTCACCGGGGAGGAGATGGGGGCAAGCGGCTCGTCGATCAAGCGGACGGCTAAGTGCGGCGCTCATTTCACACTTCACGATTCCGGAATGACCGCCGGCTGGCGCGCCGCGGCAGACGAGGATGGGAAACGCTCGGCCAGGGCAGCGCGCAATTCGGAGGAGCCGGCGCCGGTCAGCGCGCTCAATCTCACCGTCGAAATGGTACCACAGCCATCACGCTCGACGCCCGGGGCAAGCCCTTTCAGATCGCATTTGTTGAACACGCGGATTTGCGGGACCGTCGCGGCCCCGATTTCGACCAATACCCGGTCGACGGCGGCAATCTGCTCGTCTCGATTGGCGGCCTCCGCGTCGATCACATGCAACAACAGGTCGGCTTGGGCGGCCTCGGCCAGTGTGGCACGGAATGCGGCGACGAGATCGTGCGGCAGCTCGCGGATGAAGCCCACGGTGTCGGACATGATGATCGAGTCCGCGCCCTCGACGTAGACGCGGCGCAATGTCGTATCGAGCGTCGCGAAGAGTTGGTCCGCGACATACGCCGTGGCACCCGTCATCCGGTTGAAGAGCGTCGACTTGCCCGCGTTCGTGTAGCCGACCAGCGCCACCGTGCGAACGCGCGCACGCCGCCGCGTGCGGCTTTGCACGGCGTGACTTCGCGCGACGCGCGCCAGGCGCGAGTTCAAGAGCTTGACGCGTTCACCGATGAGCCGGCGGTCTGTTTCCAACTGCGTTTCTCCGGGACCGCGCAGGCCGATGCCGCCCTTTTGCCGCTCGAGGTGGGTCCAGCCGCCGACCAGGCGCGTGGCCATGTGCTTCAACTGGGCGAGTTCGACCTGGAGCTTTCCCTCGGCACTGCGGGCGCGCAGCGCAAAGATATCGAGGATGAGGCTCGGCCGGTCGACGACGCGGCACCCGAGCCGCTGCTCGAGGTTGCGCTGCTGCACGCCCGAGAGCGTGTGGTCGAAGAGCACGAGGTCTGCCGAGGTTTCGTTGCGCCGCGCCAGTATCTCGTCGACCTTGCCCTTGCCGGCGAAGGTCGCGGGATCGGGACGCTGGCGGCGACCCCCGACGGTGTCCGTGACCGTGGCTCCCGCGGAGGTTGCGAGCGCCGCAATCTCGGAGAGCCGAAATGCGCGGTCGCGCTCGCCCATGTCCAGCGCGACGACGAGCGCGCGATCGCCGCCGGACGGACGCTCAAACATCGCGGATCAACGCGGCGACCGGCGCCCGCCCGCCTGCCGTGCGACATCGAGCGGGAGCGTCAGGCGAAGGACTGCCAAGCAGCGAGTCGGTCAGGCTTCGACTTCGTCGTGATTGGGCGCGTGGTGCGGCATCGCGACCGGGCGCGCCGGCACGACCGTCGAGATTGCGTGCTTGTACACCATCTGCGTGACCGTATTCTTGAGGAGGACAACGTACTGGTCGAACGACTCGATCTGTCCCTGCAGCTTGATGCCGTTGACGAGATAGATCGACACCTGCACGTGCTCCTTGCGCAACGTGTTCAGGAACGGGTCTTGTAGCATTTGCCCTTTGTTGCTCATGGTCGTGCTCCGCTGTTGTTGTTGCCCGCACCGATGCGCCCCTTACTCCGGCGCCGCGCGGTTAGCGGAGACGGCGGGCTTGGCGGATCGAGCCAGAAACGCTTGCCACACTCACTTGCCACACTCATTTACCACAATCACTTGCGACAATCGTTCGCAACTTTCAGGCTTCAGTCCGCTAGCGGCGTGCGGGAACGTCCGCATAGGGGTTGGCGCCGACCTTGAATTGTATCCTAAGGGGCGTTCCCCGCAGTTGGAACGCGTCGCTGAAGAAATGTTCCAGATAGCGGCGGTAGGCGTCCGGAACGTGGTGCAGGGCGGTCCCGTGGACGATGATGAGCGGCGGATTCACGCCGCCCTGATGGGCATAGCGCAGCTTCGGGCGCACCAGACCGGCCCGCGGCGGCTGCTGGCGTTCCACCGCCTGCTGCAGCGTCCGCGTGAGGCGCGGCGTCGGCAATTTGGCCATCGCGGCCGCAAAGGCCTTGTCGACCGACTTCAAGAGCGGGCCGACGCCCTTGCCCTCGCGCGCGGACATGAAGTGGAACTGTGCGAACGAAAGAAAGCCCATTTTTCGATCAAGGTCTCGCTTCACCTGGTCGCGCTGCTCGGTGGCGACCGCATCCCACTTGTTGATCCCGACGACGACGGCGCGACCCGCCTCCAGCACGTGCCCGGCGAGGTGCGCGTCCTGTTCGGTGATCGCGTGTTCCGCATCGAGCAGCATGACGACGACGTTGGCGTCCTCGATCGCCTGCAGCGTCTTGATGACGGAGAATTTCTCGATCGACTCGAACACCTTGCCGCGGCGGCGCACACCCGCCGTGTCGATCAGCGTGTACTTTTGCCCATCACGCTCGAAGTCCAAGTAGATCGCGTCGCGCGTCGTGCCCGGTTCGTCGAAGGCGATGACGCGTTCCTCGCCGAATATTGCGTTGACGAGCGTGGACTTGCCGACGTTGGGCCGCCCGACGATTGCAACCTTGATCGTGTCGGGACGCTCCGGGTCCTCCGACGTGTTGCGCTTTGCGTCGTCGATGAACCGGTCCGCATCCGGAATTGCGGCGAGCACTGTCTCGATCATCCCGCGCACGTTCTCGCCGTGTGCCGACGATATCGCGATCGGTTCGCCCAATCCCAATTCGTGGAACTCCGCAACGGCGCGTTCCGGCTGCAATCCTTCCGCCTTGTTCACCGCAAGCACGATAGGCCGGGCCGATTTGCGCAGCAGGTCGGCGATTTCACGGTCCTGCGGCGCCAGGCCTTCGCGGCCGTCGACCAAGAATACGACGGCATCGCATTCGGCGATGGCGGCCTTCGTCTGCTTCGCCATCTCGTGCAGGATGCCGGACGTGGCGACGGGCTCGAAGCCGCCGGTATCGACGACGAAATACGGTTGGTCCCCGGACACGGCGCGGCCGTAGTGGCGGTCACGCGTCAATCCGGGAAAATCGGCGACGAGCGCGGCGCGCGTCTTCGTCAGCCGGTTGAAGAGCGTGGACTTGCCGACGTTGGGCCGGCCTACAAGTGCGACAGTGGGGAGGGACACTGCAAGCGTTACTTCGCCGAGGCGGCGTAGAGCGTGCCCGCCGACGACTGCCACAGCGCGCCGGTCAGCAGCAGTACGGGCTGCGCCGTCGCGGCCTTGCCGTCGGTGGCGAGTCTTCCGACATACGCGCCATTGACCGCCGACATGAGGTGCAGATAACCCTCGATGTCGACGACGCCGACGTAGTCGCCGACCATTTGCGGACTGCCGATCTTCCGCGCGGCGAAAATTTCCTGCTTCCACACCGAGGCGCCCGTGGAGCGATCGAGCGCCTGCACCGCGCCCTTGTCGTCGGTCAGATAGATGTTCTTGCCGTCCACCGCCATGTTGGTCAGGCTCGAAATGTCGCGCGACCAGTTGAGCGTGCCGCGATTGATGTCGAAGCACGCGACGCGCCCCTGATAGGCGACCGCGCACGCGTCCCTTTCCAGCACGAGAGGCAGGCTCGTCACGTCCGCGATCCGTTCCAACTCCGTCGATCCTTTGGGATTGGCGACGGTGCCGTCCCAGCCGACGATCCCCGTAACGACATCCATGGCGAGAAGGTGGCCGCCGGCCGTGCCCACGAAAAGACCGCCGCGCCGGACGACCCCGCCCGCGTAATTGCGGACGATGAGCGCCGGGGCACTGCGCTGATTGACCCATTTGCGCGTGCCGTCGGCCGCGTTGAGCGCGTGCACGCTGCCGTCACCGACGAACACGACGACGACACCGTCGGCGACGCGCGGCGGCGCGACGACTTCGGTCGACACGCGTGATTTCCAGGCAGCCTTGCCGTCCGGATAGAACGCCAGCACATCGCCCTTGTCCGTGCCGACGACGACCAGCGTTGCGTCCGCACCGACACCGGTGGAAAGTTTCTGGCCGGCATTGATGCGCCAGGTGGTGCGGCCGTCGGCCGGATCGAGGCGGACCAGCGTTCCGTCCTCCGCCGCCGCGTAGATGGCGTCGGGCAGAACCGCCGGGGAGAACCCCGGGCCGGCCTTCCCGACCGAAACCTGCCAGCCGACGACTGCCGACGCCGATGGCTTCAACTCGGGCAACGGACCCGGCTTTTTCGAGTCGTAGAGCCACTTGAACGAGGGTGCCGGCAGCGTCGGCATCCACTCCTTGATCGTGGCGCAACCCGACAGCGCCAGCATCATCGTCGCGAGCGTCATCGCCGAGAGCGCGAATGCCCGCGGCGTTGGTCCGCACGCCGTGGAGGTGCGGTGGCGAGGCGTCATTGCTTCGGGGCCGGCGCCGCTGGCGAAGGCGTGGCCGAAGGTGCGGGCTTTGCGGAAGAGGGCGCCGCAGCGGCCGCATCGGGCGGCGCGCCACCGAGCGAGTCGAGCTTCACCTGCACGTAATTGCGATAGGCCGCCTTGGCGTCGAACTTCGTCAGCGCTTCCTGATAGGCGCTGCGCGCATCGGCGGTCCTGCCCGCAGCGGCGTACGCGTCGCCGCGCAGATCGGCATAGAGGCCCGAGAAGGCCTCAGCGTGTTTTGCGTCCAGCATCTTCAATGCGTCGTCGTACTGCTTGTCGTTCAACATGAGCTCCGCGAGGCGGTAACGGGCGATTTCCTTCAGCTCCTGCTCGTCGGCGTGGTCGACGACCCATTGCAACTGTGCACGGGCCGCCGCAGCGTCGCCACCTTCGAATTGCATTTTCGCGAGCAGGAACGCGGCGCGCGGCGCGTAGCCGGTTCCGGCGAATTTCGCCGCAAGCTCCGCCGTCCCGTCGCGCGCCTTCGCGACGTCGTTCGCGCGCGCCGCCAGCACCACCGCGTTGAACAGGGCCCCTGCGTCTTCGGCCTGCCGCGCGGTCCACCACCGCCAGCCCTGGACAGCGATGACCGCCACGGCGGCGATCGTGAGCGCCGTGGCCACCGTGTTGCCCCAGCGCGACCACCAGGCCTTGAGATCGTCTAATTGTTCCTGTTCCTCGAGATCGTAGACTGCCATGTTCCGTCCTCAGTTCTGAATTGATTGATCCGCTGCGCGCGCGATATGCGATGCGACGGTCGTTGCGGGCACGGCGACTTGCTCTCCCTGGCCCCGCAGCGGCTTGACGCCGACGGTTCCCGAAGCCGCCTCGTCGTCGCCGATCACGAGCGCGAATTTCGCGCCACTTGCGTCGGCCCTTTTCATCTGCGACTTGAAGCTGCCACCGCCGGCGTTGACGACGATGGCGTGGCCATGGTCGCGCAATGTCTCGCCGACCTCGCGTGCGAGCGACTCGGCCTGCACGCCGGCGTGGACGATATAGGCGAGCGGCGACGTCGCCGCGGCCACGCCGCTCGCTTGCAGCAGCAGGATCATCCGCTCGACGCCGATCGCAAAGCCGCAGGCGAAATTGGGCTCGCCGCCCAGGAATTCGAAGAGGCTGTCGTAGCGGCCACCGCCGGCGACCGTGCCTTGTGCACCGAGTGTCGCGCCCGTCGCAATCCATTCGAACACGGTGCGGTTGTAATAATCAAGGCCGCGGACCAGGCGCGGGTTGATCCGGTAACTGAGCCCGGCATCGCGCAGCAGCGCCTGCAGCGTCTCGAAATGCGCGAGCGATTTGTCCTCGATGAAGTCGATGAGCTTCGGCGCGGCCTCGAGCACCGGTTGCATCGCCTTGTTCTTGCTGTCGAGGATGCGCAGCGGATTCTCGTGCAGGCGCCGGCGGGCGTCGGCGTCCAGCACATCGGCATTGCGCTCGAGATACGCCACCAACTCATTGCGGTGGGCCAGTCGTTCGTGGGCATTGCCGATCGAATTGACGTGGAGCTCGATCCCGGTGAGTCCGAGCGCCTTCCACAGGCGCGCGAGCATGACGATCTGTTCGGCGTCGACGTCGGGCCCGTCGAAGCCGAGCGCTTCGACGTCGACCTGGTGGAATTGCCGGTAGCGGCCCCTCTGCGGACGTTCGTGGCGAAACATGGGGCCGCTCGTCCACACGCGCTGCGGCCTGTCGTACGTGAGGTGGTGCTGGATCGTCGCCCGGACGATGCCCGCGGTCGCTTCCGGACGCAACGTGAGCGACTCGCCATTCAACTTGTCCTCGAACGTGTACATCTCGTGCTCGACGACGTCCGTGAATTCGCCGATCCCGCGGACGAACAACGCCGTCGGCTCGACGATCGGCACGCGGATATTGCGATAGCCGTACTGGCGGAACACGCCGCGGACCGTGTCTTCGAAGAATTCCCAGAGCGGCGCCTCGTCGGGCAGCACGTCGTTCATGCCGCGCACGGCTTGCAATGCGGTTGACATCAGACAACTGCCTTGACGGCGATGGTCTTCCGCGGGGGCTTCAAGTGCGACGCGGGCTCCTCGCCGCCGTAGGTCGCGCGTACATAGTCGTGCACGAGCGCCTGGAATTCCTCCGCGATCCGCTCGCCTTTCAACGTCACGGTCTTCACGCCGTCGACGAACACCGGCGCGACCGGCGTCTCGCCGGTGCCGGGAAGCGAGATGCCGACGTTGGCGAGCTTCGACTCACCCGGGCCGTTGACGACGCAACCCATGACCGCGACCTGCATGTTTTCGACACCGGGATAGCGAAGGCGCCACGCGGGCATCGATGCGCGCAGATACGACTGGATCTGCTCGGCCAGCGACTGGAAGTACGTGCTCGTCGTGCGGCCGCAGCCGGGACACGCGATCACCAGCGGCGTGAACGAGCGCAAGCCCATCGTCTGCAGGATCTCCTGTGCGACGATGACTTCGCGCGTGCGATCGCCGTCCGGTTCGGGCGTCAGCGACACGCGGATCGTGTCGCCGATCCCTTGCTGCAGGAGCACCGCCATCGCCGCCGTCGACGCGACGATCCCTTTGCTTCCCATGCCGGCTTCGGTGAGACCCAGGTGCAGTGGGTAATCGCAGCGGCGCGCGAGCTCGGAATAGACGGAGACCAAATCCTGCACGTCGGACACTTTGCACGACAGGATGATGCGATCGCCGGACAAGCCGAGGCTTTCGGCGCGCCGCGCGCTGTCGATGGCCGACGTGATCAGCGCCCCGCGCATGACGGCGTCGGCCGGAAGCGGCTCGCTCAACCGTGCGTTTTCGTCCATCAGCCGCGCGAGGAGATCGGCATCGAGGCTGCCCCAGTTGACGCCGATGCGCACGGGCTTCGCGTATTCGATGGCTTTCTCGATCATCACGACGAATTGCGGATCGCGCTTGCTTCCCTTGCCCACGTTGCCGGGATTGATCCGGTACTTGGCCAGTGCGCGCGCGCATTCGGGATAATCGGTCAGCAGCTTGTGGCCGTTGAAATGGAAATCGCCGACGAGCGGAACGCTGCAGCCCAGCGCATCGAGCCGGGAACGGATCGCGGCGACAGCGGCGGCGGCTTCCGCCGTATTGACGGTGACCCGCACCAGTTCCGATCCGGCATCGGCGAGCGCCTTGACCTGCGCCACCGTTGCCGCCACGTCGGCCGTGTCGGTGTTGGTCATCGATTGCACGACGATCGGCGCGCCGCCGCCGACCTTGATGCCGGCGACGTCGACCTGGCGCGAGATGCGGCGCGAGAGTTGAGGGTGTTGCATGCCTTGAGTTACCTGAGGTTACCTGAGCGTGAACCGCGCGACGTTCTGCCGCGTGTACGGGGCGGTGTCGAAGGTCTTGCCCTGCCACGTCACCGTCACCGCGGAGGCATTGCCCAGGGTAACGTCGAGGGGCGCGCGGCCGCTGACCGCTTCCGAACTGCCCGCGCTTCCCGTCACCTGGAGAATGGGCGCCCCGGCACCATCGCGAACTTCGACCCACGACTTGCCCTGAAACGACAGCGCCAACGGTGTGGTGGCCGGTGCAGCGGACGCGGTCGCGGTGATGGCGGCCTCGGCGGAAGCCGGCTTGCTACTGTCCCGCGCAGCGTCCGATTTTTCATCGGTGCCGGCCAGCGGATTCGGCAGTGGCGTCGCGGTGCTTGCCACCGAAGGCGCAGGCGTGCCCTCGGTCACCGGCGGCATCGCGGGCGCGACGATGGGCTTGTCGATCGTAATCGGTTTCGAGATCTCCGCCGGCGGGCGTGCGATCTCATACACAGCCGCCACGGACACGACGGCCATCAACGCCAAGGGGATGGCCCAGCGCGCGGGACTGGGCTTCATCGCGACATCCGCGGGCAGCTCTCCAATCGGCCGCGGCGTCGGCGCCAGCGACGGGAAATCGGACGATTGGGCCGCAGCGGTTGCGGGCAACGCGGCCAGCACCGCATCGGAGTCGAGCCTCAAGAGCCGCGCGTAATTGCGCACGAAACCGCGAATGAAAGTACGGCCGGGGAGCTTCGTGTAATCGCCGTCCTCGATCGCCGCGATCTGGCGCGGCGCCAATTTGAGCTGTTGCGCGACAGCGGCCACCGAAAGTCCGGCGGCCTCGCGCCCCGCCCGCAGCAATGTGCCCGCCACCGCCGCGCCGTGGGGGGAAGGATCGTGGGCCAGCGCGTCCACGCTTTCGGTCACTCGCACGCTCCCGTCGCAATGCTCTTGGCCTCGGTCGAGTCCGGATAGCGGTTGCGAAGTTGCGAAATGTACGAAGCCTCGGCGCTGCGGTCACCCAATTTGCGCTCGATGCACATGCCGAGCGCCAGCGCGTCGGGAGACGGATTGGTCTGCTGCATGACGGGCTTCATCAACGCACGCGCTTCGGGGAGACGCCCTTCCTTGTACGCGAGCTGCGACAGGCTGAACGCGGCCTGCGGATTGTTCGGTGAAAGGGAAAGGGCGCGCCTGAAGAACCCTTCGGCACGCTGGTTTTCGCCCAGCGACGCCGCGCAGCGGCCCGCGTTGATCAGCGCGATTTCGGGCGTCCTGTACAGAGGGTTGGCCGCCGCCATTTCGAATTCGGGGATCGACTCCCGGGCCTGCCGGTGCGTGCAAAGATACCAGCCCCAGTTCTGCCGGAAATCCGAATCATTGGGGGCAAGCTCGATCGCCTTGCGGAAATTCTGCGCGGCTTCCGCATCCTGCCCGAGCGTTGCGTAGACCAGCCCGTAGACGTTGTAGACCTTCGGGTTGGTGGGGTCGAGCTTCACCGCGTTGCCCAATTCCTGCAGCGCGACGTCCATCTGGCCGCGCTCGTAATAACCGGCAGCCAGCTCCACGTGCGCGTTCGCGCGCACCGGCAACGGAGCTTCCTTGATGACGGTGGGTGGCGGAGGCGCCGGGGGAACCGCCGCGGGCGGCGCCGTCGTGCTCGTCGTGCTGCAGCCGGCCGCAAGCACGAGCGCGGCGCACAGAGCGATCAACCATGGGTGAGATCGGCGCATTGACATTGCCTCGGCTAGAACGGCATCAGGGGGAAGGTGCAGCCACGATGCGTGTCGCAAGACGGCGCTTCGTGCGGTCCTGCACCTGACCCGCCAACTGGCCGCAGGCGGCGTCGATACCTTCGCCGCGCGTCTTGCGGATCGTCGTGACCAGTCCGGCGTCGGCCAGGATCGCCTGAAACGCTACGATTCGCTCGCGGGGACTTGTTCGGAATTCCGTGCCCGGAAACGGATTGAACGGAATCAGGTTGAACTTGCAGGGGACATGGCGCACGAGATCGACCAACGCGTGCGCGTGGCTGTCCGTGTCATTGACGCCATCGAGCATCACGTATTCGAAGGTGACGAAATCGCGGGGCGCGCGTTCGAGGTAGCGGACGCAAGCCGCAAGCAGTTCGGGCAGCGGGTGCGTGCGGTTGATCGGCACCAGCCGGTCGCGCAACGCATTGTCGGGCGCATGCAGCGACACCGCCAGCGCCACCGGGCATTCGTCGCGCAACCGGTCGATCAACGGCACCAGGCCGGACGTCGACAGCGTGACGCGCCGGCGCGACAGTCCATAGGCGTTGTCGTCGAGCATGAGGCGCAGCGCCGGAACGACGTTGTCGAAATTGGCGAGCGGCTCGCCCATGCCCATCATCACGACATTGGTGATCGGCGGGCGGCCGTGCTCGATCCACGGTGCCGTAGTGCCCTCGGCGAGCAGCGTCCGGTTGGCGTGCCAAAGCTGGCCGATGATTTCGCCGGTCGAGAGGTTGCGGTTGAATCCCTGCTTGCCCGTCGAGCAGAACGCGCAGTCGAGCGCGCAGCCCGCCTGCGACGAAATGCAGAGCGTGCCGCGATCGTCCTCGGGAATGTAGACCGATTCGACCGCGTTGCCGTTGCCCGCGTCGAGCAACCACTTGCGCGTGCCGTCCGCCGCCGTCGTATCGCGGATCGCGGGCAAGGCACGAATCCGGCTTTCAGCGGCGAGCGCCTCCCGCAGCGGCTTCGCCAGGTCGGTCATCGCGGCCACGTCGTCGACGAAGCGCTGGTGGATCCAGTGCGTGACCTGTTTCGCGCGAAACGGCTTCTCGCCGCGATCGGCGAAGAACGCCGCGAGACCGGGCGGGTCGAGGTCGAGAAGGTTGATCATGATTGCGTCAAATCGAACGTTTCAGTCAGGAAATCAAATGCAGTGACACGGAGAACACAGAGAAATCCACAGAGAGCGCAGAGGAAAACTTGAAATCATATCTTTGCATTTCTCTGTGTTCTCTGTGCCCTCTGTGGTTCAAGATCTGGTGTGTCAGCGGCTGTACACCCACAGCGCCGGAAAAAAGTAGGCAACCTCGGTCTTGGCCGTGTCCGGTGCATCGGAGCCATGGACGGCGTTCGCGTCGATCGACTGCGCGAAATCGGCGCGGATCGTCCCCGGCGCGGCCTTCGAAGGATCGGTGGCGCCCATCAGTTCGCGATTCTTCGCGATAGCGTTATCGCCTTCGAGCACCTGGACCATCACCGGCCCGGACACCATGAAATCCACGAGAGCGCGGAAGAACGGGCGCTCGCGATGGACGGCATAAAAGCCCTCGGCTTCGGCGCGGGACAGCCAGGCCATCCGCGCAGCCACGATTTTGAGGCCTGCTTTCTCGAAGCGGGCGAGTATTTCTCCGATTGCGTTCCGGGCGACGGCATCCGGCTTGATGATGGAAAGCGTACGTTCAACTGCCATTGACTTGCACTCCGGCGTTAAAAGTGAATAAAAGCGAATGAATTCAAAATTATAGCACGCCGGCGACCATGGCGCGACGGGTCCGGACGGCTGCCGGGGGAGGGGGAGGGCGGAACGTGAAAAGCAGATTCCTCGGAGGCTTCGCTCCTCGGAATGACACCAAAACCTATGGGTCGCGCAGCCCACTTCGCGACAGGGAACCTGAAAAGCAGATTCCTCGGAGGCTTTGCTCCTCGGAATGACACCAAAACACGTGAAAAGCAGATTCCCAAGGAGGCTTCGCGCCCCCGGATGACACCAAAACCTATGGGGCCGCGCAGCCCACTTCGCGATAGGTTTTAGCGCAACATGCCGAGCGCTTGCGGCAGTACCAACGACAGACCCGGCCAGTAGGTGACGATGACCAGGAACACGAGCATGGTCAAAAGCCACGGCCACACCGCGACAGTGAGTTCGGTGATGCCCATCTTGGTGATTCCGGACGCGACGTAGAGGTTGAGGCCGACCGGCGGATGGCACATGCCGACTTCCATGTTCACCGTCATCATGATGCCGAAATGCACCGGATCGATGCCGAGCTTCATCGCCACCGGGAACAGGATGGGCGCCATGATCAGCACGATCGACGACGGTTCCATCACGTTGCCGGCCAGCAGCAGAAGCACGTTGACGAAGAGCAGGAACGTGACGGTGCCCAGGCCCTTGTCGAGCATCCACTGCGCCATCAACTGCGGAATCTGCTCGGACGTCATCAGGAACGAGAACAGCACGGCGTTGGTGATGATGTAGAGCAGCATCGCGCTCATGTTCGCCGAATCGAGAAGCACTTTCGGCACCCTGGCGAGCGTCAGGTCCTTGTACACGAAGACGGCGACGAAGAACGCGTACACGGCGCTCATCGCCGCGGCTTCGGTCGGCGTGAAGAGCCCCGTGTAGATGCCGCCGATCACGATGAGGATGAGCAGCAGGCCCCACACGCTTTTCCTGAATGTGCGCCAGCGCTCCGACCAGCTCGCCTTCGGCAATCGCGGGTAATTGTTCTTTCGGGCGAGATGCCACGTGGTGAGTCCGAGCATCGTCGCCAGGACGAGTCCGGGCACGATGCCCGCCATGAAAAGCTGGCCGACGGACGTGTTGGTCGCGACCGAATACATGACCATCACGATCGACGGCGGAATGAGAATGCCCAGCGCGCCCGACGTCGTGATGACACCTGCACCGAACGACTTGGGAAAGCCCTGCCTGACCATCGCCGGAAGGATGATCGAACCGATTGCCACCACCGTGGCCGGTGAGGAGCCCGATACCGCGGCGAACAGCGCGCACGCCATCACGCCCGCAAGCGCCAGGCCGCCATGCCAGTGGCCCACCATCGACGACGCGAAGTCGATCATCCGCCGGGCAACGCCGCCGTGCGTGAGGAAGTTTCCGGCGAGGATGAAAAACGGGACCGCCATGATTTCGAAGCGCTCGATCCCCGTGAAGAGCTTCAGCGCAACCGCGGTGATCGGCACCTGCGTCATCGCGAACAAGTATGTGAGCACGGTGAGGCCGAGCGAAATCGAGATCGGCATCCCCGTCAGCATCAGCCCGAACAAAAGCATGAAGATGATGAACGGCGTGGGAACGTGCAAGCCCACGGCAAATGCGGCCAGCGGCAGCACGACCATCGCGGCGGGGAGCCATGCCCAGAAGCGCAGCGAGGCGCTCATCGCGGGCCTTCGCCGCGCGCATCGGCGGGGTGCAGGTTGTCTGCCATCGCGTACGGATTGATCGGCGCCTCGACGCCTTCCACGAATGCGTGGTCATGCTTGGGAAGTTCGCCCGTCTTCGCGAAGTGCCACGCTACCTGCAGGAAGCGAAAGCACATGAGGTAGGAGCCGCACGGAATGCACAGGTAGACGATCCACAGCGGCAATTCCAGGTCCGCCGACGTCTGGTCGGTGTGGCCGATCGCCCAGACGTAATTGGCGCCGAGGGTCCCGACGACCACGGTGAACAGGGCGCCGGCGAAGAGTCCGAAGAGAACGTATTTACGCCGCGCGGGCTCGGGCAATGCATTGATCAGGACGTCGACGCCGACGTGGATGCCCGTGCGCACGCCGTAGGCCGCGCCGAACTTCGCCATCCAGATGAACATGTAGATGCAAAGCTCCTGCGCCCACGACAGGTGGATCGACAGAAGCCAATCCTGCACGACCGGAATCGGCACCCCGGCCGCGTAGCGGTGCACGACCGCGACGAAGATGAGCAGCGTCGCCGCGCCGATGAGGAAGGCGATCAGCCATTCCTCGAGGTGATCCAGGAACTTCAAGGCCGGCGATCAGGGCTTGAAGCCGGTTTCCTTGTAGACGGATTGGATAAGGTCCTTGCCGATCCGACTTTCCTGCTCCCGGTGCACGGGAACAAGCGCCTTTTTCCACGCCGCCTTCTCGTCCGGCGTGAGCGTGAGGATCTGCGTCTTGCCCGACTTGCGAACCGCTTCGACGGCGTCGTCGTTTTCCTTCTTGGCGATGTCGTTGGCGTACTTGGTCGCGTCCTTCATCGCGCTTTCGAGCGCGGCGCGGACATCCGGAGGCAGACCGTCCCAGAATTTCTTGTTCGCGATGACGGCGTAGCCCAGGTAGCCGTGGTCGGTCATCGTCATGAACTTCTGCACTTCGTACATCTTCTGCGTATAGAAATTCGACGGCGGGTTTTCGGTGCCGTCGACGACACCCGTCTGCAATCCCTGATACACCTCCGAGAACGCCATCTTCTGCGGGATCGCCCCCAGCGCGCGCATCTCGGCCTCCAGCACGTTCGACGACTGGATGCGCATCTTGAGGCCCTTGACGTCGGCCGGCGTCTTCAACGCCTTGTTGGCGCTCATGTCCTTGAAGCCGTTGTCCCAGTAAGCGAGCCCGGTGATCTGCTTGCTCTCCAGCTTCTGGAACAGCGACTTGCCAATTGGGCCGTCGGTGACCTTGTGCAGCTCCTCGTAGTTGTCGAAGATGTAAGGGAGGTCGAAGACTTCGTATTCGCGCACGCCAAGCTGTCCGAATTTGGCCAGCGACGGCGCCAGCATCTGCACCGAGCCCAACTGCAGCGCCTCCATTTCCTCGCCGTCCTTGTAGAGCTGGCTGTTCGGATAGACCTCGACTTTGACCTTGCCCTTCGTGCGCTCCTCGGCGAGCTTCTTGAAATATTCGGCGCCCTTGCCCTTGGGTGTGTCGTTGGCGACGACGTGACTGAACTTGATGACGATGGGCTGCTGCGCGAATGCGCTGTCCGTGGCGATCGCGAAGGCCGCGCAGGCGGCCGCGAACGCGATGACGGCATTGGT
>Ga0070708_100000590_pt1 | contig 27234 bp, 27 predicted proteins | sample KBSK5503metaG_FD_65469 | JGI IMG/M metagenome (GOLD analysis project Ga0070708, IMG submission 65469) | Corn, switchgrass and miscanthus rhizosphere microbial communities from Kellogg Biological Station, Michigan, USA - KBS K5-50-3 metaG | ecosystem: Host-associated > Plants > Roots >... | reverse complement strand
TCCGTGCAAACGAAGGCGCAGGTGCCAATCCGGATCTCCGTAGCGGATGAAGAACCACCGGTCGGCGGCGCCGGAGGCTACCGCGGACCGGATCACTGGAGCGACCACCGAGCGAAGAATCTGATCCACCCCCGAGGTGCCGGTGTACAACTTGGCATACAACCAGGGCGATCCCGGTTGAAGCGAACGGGCGATCCCTGCCGGCGGCGTCGACCGGGAGCGGATCTTCGGTTGCGCGGTCGCCTCCTTTCGCACGAAGGGAATCACCAGCTCGTGAGCGAAGCTGCCCTCCGGGCCGTCCGCGCAGAGATCCGACGGGGCGGGCAATACCTCTTCGAGGCGCGCCCACGGTCGGCCCTTCAGCAGTTGGACGAAGGTCTCGATGCTCAAGACGTTGTCCAGGTCGACGAGCAGGGTGTTGTCCCCGTCGGCGACCGAGACCAGGCGCGGAAGCCCGAGGTTCTCTCGAATTCGTTGAACGATGAGGTAGGCCTCGTTGCCCCTGGCTTCGGCCATCGCTTCGATGTCCTCCCGGGTGATCCGCCATCGCGCCTTGCTCAGAATCTTTCGCCCCGAGACGATCCGGGGAAGAAAGGGTGCGCTGTCCAGTGCGCCCCAGCTGAACCCCAGACCAGAGGCGACGCCGTCGATCTGGAGGGCGCATAGGAACCGGTACATGCCCAGGCTGCGCCAACTGTAGTTGTGAGCGTTGGTCATCCGGGGAATGACTTCTTTTCCCCGGCTCGCCGAGCGCAACACGATTCGCGACCCGACCACCGAGACGAGCAGATCGGCGACCGGGATTTGCTTTTCTCGCGGCGCTCCGGAAAGTCCCAAGTAGGTGATCTCGTGCTCGCGCAGCACCGGACGCAGGAGCACGTTTCCGATCCGGCCCTCGGGGAAATGGACGATCTCCGCGAAGATCGCGTCCGGCCGGAAGGCCTCTTCCGCCCGGAGGTGTTGCTCGACGAACCGGGTGAGCTGTGGATCGCCGTGACAAAAACGGCCCAGCAGCTTCGCGCCAGACGGCCCGTCCGCCCCGCTGACCAAAACGCGCAGGGAATCCGCCGTGGCCGCGCCGTTGGGAGCGCCGATGACCCTCGCGATCACCATGAATGCATCGGGCAGGGGCGGGGGATCCCGGGACTCGAGCGCGTCCAGGTCCGAGCCCTGAAGGGAGATCTCCCGAATGCCCAACCTGAGCGCGGTGGTGAGCTTGGCGAGGAGAAACGCGTCGCGGGGGGTCCAGGAGCCGGACTCTTCGGCCCCGGTCGGCGGGAAGACGAGTCCCTCGAGCAGCGGAGATCCTTCCGCGCCGGGAGATGACGACGAATCGAAGCCGATTCCGGATTCTTCGTCCAGGACCTCGACCAGCGGCACCTCGCGAGTCTCGTATCGCTGCCTGAACGCATCCCGAAAGCGGTCCAGCGCTCCCCCCGCGGGGCGCTTCGGCGCGATGCGATGCAACAGGCCGACGGCGTCGATGATTTGCTCCAGGATGTCGGTCCCCAGCGTGGCGGTCGGAGATGGTTTGTGCAGGTCGACCTGGAACAGGCGCGGCAGCTCCACCTTGGCCGGAAGAGCCTCCAGCGTCCGCGCGATCCCGCGGTAGACCTCGGGCGAGCTGCCCAGGCCTTGCCCATCGAGCTGGGCGATCGCCTTCTGCGCCTGGTCGAGCGACTGGGCCACTCCGGCGATCGGCGGCACCTCCCGGATCTGGGTGATCAGGCGGTGCACCGGCTCCGGCCCGGTGACGGCGAGGCCGAAGTCGGAAACCAGCACCTGGTTGTCGACGAGCGCGGCGAGGTACTCCGCGGCTTCCTCCTGGCTCACCTCCGGGTCCGCCTCGCACAGGCCGCGCGCCAGGTCTGAAAGAAGCGCGCCGTTCGAGGCGCGGGCCAGGGTAGCAAACAGGTAATCCGTCGGCTCGACCGCGGCGAGGTGGTAGGAACGCGACTTTCCATCGAGCCGGGACTCCACGTAGCGCAGCCGTCCCGCGGCCCGGTACAGGCTCGAGTTCGGGCGGAAGAGCAGCGCATCGCGAAGGGCCCGGTCCTGCGAGAGCGTCGCGGTGAGGGCGGTGAGGTAATCCATGTCCAGGCGGGTGTGCCGCTGGTAGTTGGCGCGAGCGTCGATCGACAGCCGGGTCCGGTCGCCGACGACCCCCACCGAGCACCCGGCGAACAGTCCGAAGGGGGTGGGCCGGGTGGACATGCGGGTGAAGTAGCGGACAAGCGTCCTTTCCACCTTCTGCCCTCTCTCGCCCTGGGGATCCCGGATCCACAGCTCGAGGCTCTCATCCAGCGATGGGGAGGCGACGAACAGCGCCTCCCGGACCTCGGGCCGGGCGATGATCTGCCTGAGCTTGTCTCGAAGCTGCGCCCGATCCTGCTCCAGGGCCAGGTCCGGATTCCCAGCCCGCGACGCCTCCGGCGCGACCAGGCCTTCGCTCCAGCGGACGAATTCCTGGAATGGCAAAAGCGGGGTGCGAAGCGCGAAGAAGCCGGAAGGGGTGATCGCGGGAATGGAGCCTCTGGGCTTCGTCTTGCGATCGTCGGACTTCGCCATGAGCTGTCAGCACGCCCCGGGGCTTGGACGCGAGTTTCTATATGCTTTCCGGCTGGAGAATGTCGAGGAGCGAAGCCGGAGACGATGGCCGAAGGCGCGACGCATCAGGCCGCGTCTTCGGGAGGGCTTGAATCGACGAAGGGGAGCGCGTGGACGATGGCCCCTGGCGGATAGTCGGCGACCTCGAGCTGGGTGCCCGGTTCGAGGCTGTCCCGGTGGACGTAGCCAAGGCCGATCATTCCCGCTCGGGCGGGTACGCGAACCGCCGAGGTAATGAATCCGACCCGCCTGCCGTTGTTCCGAAGCTCGGCTTTGTAGGGGGGCTCCGCCGCTCCGAAGCCGAGGCCGATGAGCTTGCGGTTGACGTGCCCACGGAATGTGGCCCGGGCGATCACCTCCTGGCCGATGTAGCAGCCCTTTTCATAGCTGATCGCGCGTTCGAGATTGGCTTCGAGCGGGAGCGTCTGCTCGTCCATATCCTGGGGAAACCGGGGAACCCCGGCCTCCACGCGCAGGATCTCGAAGGTGTCGAAACCGGCCAGCCGCAGACCGAGCGTCTCGCGGGTGTGCAGTGTCCGCCCGAACGCGCCGGTGAGATGCTCGCGCGAAACGAGCAGGTCCACCCCGTGATTCGACCCGATCTCGACGCCGATCAGCCAGGCGGGATGCGAATCGAGCTCGATCTGGACGAAGTGATCGCGGCTGGGGAGGGGCGTCTCGTGCCCGAAGGCCGCGGCGGCGATCCGATGTACCTCGGGCCCCAGGAGCCGGAGCAGCGCGAAGCGGGCGCTCACATCTTTGATCTCCACGTCTTCGGAGACGAGGAACTTGTCCAGGAACTGCTGTACCTGCGCCGCGGTACCCGGCTCCAGGTCGAGGAGGAGATCGTCGCGGCGGCGCAAAATTCGCATGTCCGCCACCAGCGCCCCTTTGGCTGTCACCATCGCCGAGTAGGCGGCCTGTCCCTCCGCCAGTCCCTTCACGTCGTTGGTGACCATGCCATGCAGAAATGCAATTCGATCTTCGCCGGTGAGCCGCAGCATTTCGCGGAAGGAGAAATCGATGAGACAGGCGTTGAGGCGTGCGGCCGCGTGCTCGTCGCGCAGCTCGCCATACCTGGAAACCACCTCCCGGCCCTGGGCCTCGCCGAAGGTTGCGCCGAAGGATTCGTGGATGGCATGCAAGGCGAGCGGTTCCATTCCAGGCGCTATATAAGTATGCGTTCGTTCCGGCAGCAACGAACGGCAGGAGCCGTGCTCCTATGGATGTGAAATACCTGTCGACCCTCAAGGACTTCTCCCCGGAGAAGCTCAAAAAGAACGGCGTCTTTCAGACCGCCCGCTTCTTTCTCGATGTGTACTGTCTTAAAGTCGGGCAGTCGCAGGCCGCCCATGTCCACGCCGAATCCGACAAGGTCTACCTGGTTCTCGAGGGATCCTGCCGCTTCACCGTCGATGATGAGACCGCGGTACACGGCGCGGGTGCGGCGGTGCTCGCTCCCGCCGGAAGCCAGCACGGTCTGGAGAACGTCGGTCCGGGCGACGCTCGGGTGCTGGTGTTGATGACCCCTCCTCCTGGAAAGCGATGAAGCAAGTCGACGAAACTCCCACCATTCCGCCGATGAGCACGGTATTTCTGCTGGTGATCAGCGCCGCCGCGGCCCTGCTCTCCCTCTTTCAGTGGATGGAGCTGCTGCTGGTAAAAAGCGGCGGCGAGCCGATCTGCTCGGTCAATGCCTTCTTCAACTGCGGGGCAGTCTGGAACACCGCGTTCGCCACCCGCATTCATCACTACCTGGGCATTCCGGTCGCGGGGTTGGGGCTGGTCTGGGCGCTTACCGCCTTCGGGCTTTCGGTGCTGCTGGTGTATCGAATCGCCGCGCGCACCGATCCGACACCCGCCATCGCCGCGCTGCGGTTGACCGCAGGGGTGGGCATCCTCGCCTGCATTACTTTTGCCGCGGCCAGCGCCCAATCCGGCGCAGTCTGCCTGACCTGCCTGGCGACCTACGCCGTCGTCGCCGCCTTCGGGCTGGTTGTCGTGCGGCTGCTTCCCGGTCCCCTTCAGCCTTCGCGGAAGGAATTCCGGGCTGCGCTGCTCTGGTCCGTCGGGCTGGCGGTGATCTCCTATCTGCTCCTGCTGGTGCCCGGGCTGAGGACCGCCGAGACCGGGGCGACGGCTGGATCGATGCAGAAGTTCTCCGCGGCGCCCGCCGAAGCATCGGACGACTTCCAGGCGGCGCTCGGCAGGTACCTTCGCGATCTGCCCGCGCCGGAAAAGCAGGCGGTGAGCGACTCGGTCGCTCTCTATCGCCGCTCGCCCGCGCCGGCGGTGCGCGAGTTCGCGGTCCGGACCCTTCATGGACCGGCGGACGCTCCGGTCAAGTTCGTCGAGTTCACCGACATCGGCTGCACCCACTGCGCCCACCTGATCGAGGTGATGAAGCAGATCGAGCAGCTCGTGCCCACGGGAAAGATCTCCGTCGAGGCGCGCAATTTCCCCCTCGATGGCTCCTGCAATCCGGCGATCGCGGTCAGCCGTCCCGACAGCCTGAGCTGTGTCGGGGCGAAGATCCAGATTTGCCTCGAGGGCGCGCCGGATTTCTGGCAGCTGAGGGAGAAGCTGTTCGCCGAACAGGCCAGCCTCACCCGGGGGCGAATTCTAGAGATCGCGTCCCAGGGCATGACGACCAGGGCGGCGATCGACAAGTGCCTCGCCAGTCCCGAGACCGACGCGAGACTCCAAGAGGACATCGCCTATGCGATGAAATATTCGCCGCGGGGGACGCCGATCGTGCTGATCAACGGGCGAGAGGGCACCTCGGTGCCTTCGTTCCTCTTCGCGATGGCGATGAGCAACGCCAACCCGAATTCGCCCGCCTTCTCCGCGCTGCCGCCGGCGAGCTCGCAGCTGCAGTGAAGCGCCCCAAGCACGGCCCGGAGAGTCCGCCGCCCGAGCCCTTCCACAACGCCTTCGCGAACCTCAAGGCCTTGAAGAGCGAGCTGCCCGAGGGACCGCCCGTCGCGACGAGCCCGCCTCCGCCGAAAACCCCTCTCGCGCCGCCGCGCGCGGTGATCCGGCTCGAGCGGAAGGGCCGCGGAGGCAAGGAGGTCACCGTGGTCGAGCAGCTCGAGCTAAAGGCCGTAGAGCTTGAACGATGGCTCAAGGACCTGAAGCGCGCCCTGGGGTGCGGAGGGACCATCGAGGAAGGCGCGCTGGTATTCCAGGGAGATCAGCGGCAGCGGCTCAAGGAAGCGCTGACCGCGCGAGGCGTCCGGCGAATCGCGGGAGCGTGATTCTGCTCACTCCGCGCGGGCCGCGGCCAGGACCGCGTGGGCGAATTCTTCCGTGGTGGCGCTGCCGCCGAGATCCGGCGTGCGCACGACGTTCTTTTCGTAGACGCGGAACAGACCGCGCTCCATCCGATCCGCCACGTTCGTGAGGTTCAGCCAGCGGAGCATCATCACCGCGGAGAGCATCATCGCCGTCGGATTGGCGATCCCCTTGCCGGCGATGTCCGGCGCCGTGCCGTGGACGGCCTCGAACACCGCGCAGCGCTCCCCGATGTTGCTGCCCGGGACGAGGCCAAGGCCACCCACCAGACCGGCGCAGAGATCCGAGACGATGTCGCCGTACAGGTTTTCCAGCAAAAGCACGTCGTACCGCTCCGGGTTTCGGACCAGCTGCATGCACAAATTGTCGACGATTACCTCTTCGTAAGTGATCTCCGGGAACTCGCGAGCGACGCGGCGGCAGCAGTCGAGGAAGAGCCCATCGGAAAGCTTCATGATGTTGGCCTTGTGGATCGCGCTGACCTTCCTCCGCGACTGCTTGCGGGCGAGCTCGAAAGCGAAGCGGGCGATGCGAAGCGATGCCTTCTCGGTGATGATCTTCAAGCTCTCGACCACGCCGGGCACGACGATGTGCTCCAGCCCCGCGTAGAGATCCTCGGTGTTCTCCCGCACCACGATGAGATCGATGTTCTCGAAACGGGTCTTGACGTTGGGCACCGATTTGACCGGACGCAGGTTGGCGTAGAGGTCGAGCTCCTTTCGAAGCGCGACGTTCGCCGACGCAGGCCCCAGCCCGATCCCCGTCGCGGTCGGTCCCTTCAGACCCACCCGTGTGCGCATCACCGCTTCGATCGTGCTCCGCGGCAAATTGGTGCCGTGTTTCTTGAACGCCTCCGCGCCGGCCTCGCTGTACTCGAACTCGAGCGGTGCCTGGAGACCCTCGATGACGCGAATCGTCGCGCGCGTCACTTCGGGCCCGATTCCATCCCCGGGGATAACCGCCACCTGGCGCGGTGCTGTCATTGCCATCGTTTAACACGATCGTGCCGAAGCTGGGGCGGCGAGACGGCAGCCGGAGCCGGGTGCCCGTCGGCTGGCGGACAAGCGACCCTACGGCTCAAGCGGGGTTAGCGCCTCGCGGCGCACACCGAATCTCATCTGAATACCGGCGCCAGGCCGAGGGTGAATTATCGCCTTGGCCGCCGCGTCGCAGAGAGTACGGTGGCGGCATGGCCGCCCGCTTATTGGAGGTCGCATGAAAACCCGAAGCCCTTTGTCCCGATTCGGAGTGGGTGCGATTCCCCTGTTTCTCCTCCTCGGCTGCATCACCACAGGCACCGCTTCAGCGCAACCCGAGTTCGGCGCCTATGGAAGCGTTTCGACGGAGGCCTTTGAAGGTACCCTGTCGCCATACGGTGAATGGATAGCGGTCGGCCGTTTCGGACGAGTCTGGCGGCCCTATCGGACCCTGGTCGGCGTCGATTTTCGCCCCTATCTCAGCGGCGGACACTGGGTCTATACGGATTACGGTTGGACCTTCGAGAGCGATTACTCCTGGGGCTGGGCGCCCTTTCACTATGGGCGCTGGCTGATGGATGACTACTACGGCTGGGTCTGGGTGCCGGGCACGGAGTGGGGACCGGCCTGGGTCGACTGGCGATTTGGCGGCGGTTATGTCGGCTGGGTACCGTTGGCTCCGGTCGGGTTCACGGTCAGCTACGGGTTTTATCAGCCGCACTGGTGCTTCGTTCCGGTCACCCACTTCGTTGTCCGAGACATGTATCACTACGCGCTACCGGTCGAGCGGGTCCACGTCGCGTACTCGGCGACGATCCCCATCCGCGAGCCGGTGCACTACGGAGGAACTCAGTGGAATGCGGGACCTCCGCCCGGCCAGGTGTCTCAAGTGGTCGGTCACCCGATCCAGCCGGTGAGCATCGCCCCGCCACGGCCGGGCCAGGTTCAGGCAGTTCGCCTCGGTCCCCCGAGCGGCGTCGCGGTGAGCAGCGGCTCGCCGGGCATTCAAGGTCAGGCCCCGGGAGGATCGCCGGTTCATTCGCCTGGGATGTCGCCGTCCAGCCCGCAGGCCTTCGGAAATCATCCGACGACCGCTCCCGCGCCCGGTTCGCCGTCGTTGGGTCCTTCGCCTTCCCCTGGAGCGCCGGGCGGCGTGACCACATCCGGAGATTCGCACTGGGGTCGTTCGCCGGCGGGTGACGCGCCTCATTGGGGTCAGGGGTCAGGTCAGTCGCAGACGCTCGGACCGCCGGCGGGAAACTCTGTTTCGGGCGGCGCGGTCGCCACGCCGCATGCGTCGCCGCCCCCCAGCTCGTTCGGCGCGCCGTCCTCCGGCTCGTTTGGTGCGACGTCCTCGGGTGGATCGATCTCTCACGCGCCGCCCTCCGGCTCGTTTGGCGCGCCGTCCTCGGGCGGGTCGGTCACTCACATGGGTCCGCCACCCGGTTCTTTTGGTACGCCATCGTCGGGCGTAACGGTTCCGCATGCTTCGCCCCCGCCGGCGTCTTTTAGTCCTCCGCCCAAATCGGCTGCCCCGGCTCCCCACCCGGCGCCTGTTGCTGCTCCGCCCGCCGGGCACCCGGCCTCGGGTGGTTTCGCTCCGAAGGCGGCGGAGGGCGGCCAGGGCTTCCACGCTCCCCAGTATCAGATGGGTCAGCCCGCGCCCCGCTTTGCCGCTGCCCCTCGATTCAATGCCCCGCCGCAGTTCCACGCGCCCAATCCTCCCGCCCCCGCGTACCATCCGCCGGCGGCGATGGCGCGTCCGACCTTCGCCATGGCGTCGCACGCACCAGCCCCGCGTCCGGTCCAGGTCGGTGGATTCGGCGGCGGGCGTGGCCATCGGTAGCTCCAAGCCTCCCGACTCCGAGCCTCCTCGGCTTCCTGCCGCGTGACCCGACCCTCCGGGTTTTCTGCTATGCAGGTCGGATGGAGCTGCGCGCGGCGACTTCCGATCAAAAGCGCAAACGGGATCGATTGACGTATAGCGCCTGGGGAACCGGCCTGAACGTCGAGCAGTATGCTCAACGCGAGGATCGGCTGAGGCAACATCCTTGGCCGCGCGAGTCGATGGCCACCTGGTTGCTCTGCGATCGCGACGGCAGCGTCCTCAGCTCCTGCGAGACCTATCGGATGACGAGCGTGAGCGCCGGCAAGACCGGATCCACCTACGCGGTGGCGAGCGTCTTCACCGAGCCCAGCCTGCGCGGACGCGGGCACGCGTCAACGCTGCTCCAGCACCTGATCCCGGAGCTGCGGCGCCGCGACCCGGTGATCCAGGCCTCGGTCTTGTACTCCGACGTCGGCGCAGCGCTCTACGAGCGTTGCGGCTTTCAGCCCCGACCGGCCTGGGATCGGATTCTTCCGCCCGAGCCCGGGCCCTGGGAAGAGGGCCTCGACCAGCTTCTCGACGAAGATGAGGTCGCCGGCGTCCTCGCCCGATTGCCGAAGCCGCGGTCCGGATTTTTCGTTTGGCCATCCGCCGCGCAGGTCGATTGGCATCTGGAACGCGAGCGGACGTACGCCGATGCACTGGACAGGCCCCGGCCGACCGCCTGCGGCGCGATGGTGGGCGGGTCGGCGGCTCTCTGGGCCGCCGATCTCCTGCGCCGGGAGCTCGTCATCCTGCTTGCCTGCGCGGAGGGGCCGGGCGCGTCGGAATCCCTGTCCCGCGCCGCGCGCCGGATGGCTTACCGGACCGGGCTGGCCAGAGTGCGCTGGTGGGAAGGCGCCCCCGACGCCGGCCTGGGCCCGGACTTTCCGGGCGGCGTGCGGCAGGCGAGGAAGGGTGAGCTACCAATGCTCCACCCGTTCTCCCCTGACGTTCGAGCCCAGAACTGGACATGGATCCCCAAAGCGCTCTGGGTTTGAGTTTGAAGCCCCGATTGACCCCTAGTAGAAGGCTTGCATGCGCAACTTGATCCCCTTTCTGCTGACTGTCTCGGCGGTGGCCTGCTCCACGCAACGAGCCGCGGTCGCTCCTGCCAGCGATTCGCCCGCCGATTCGCATCCTTCCACCGGACTGTCGTTCATCGAGGATGACTACCCACGGGCGCTGGCGGACGCCAAGGCGCGCCACGTTCCGATCTTCGTGGATGCCTGGGCCCCTTGGTGACACACTTGCCGCTTCATGCGCGCAAACGTCCTCAACGACGCTGCGCTCATGAAGCACGCCCGGCGGTTCGCCTGGCTCTCCATCGACACCGAGAAGCCCCAGAACGAGGCATTCATCTCCCAGTTCCCCGTCGACAATTGGCCGACGTTTTTCATCATTGATTCCTCGAACGAGGGCGCGGTGCTCAAGTGGCTGGGCACCGCGAACGTGGGGCAGCTGGAGAAGCTCTTCGACGACGGCGAGCTCGCGGTGCGCACGCACGGCGGCAAGAGCGTTGAGGAGATGCTCGCGATCGCGGACCGGGCCTACGCCGAGGGACGACCGGCGGACGCGGCCAAGCTGTACCGGGAAGCCATCCAGTCCGCCCCGCCCAAATGGGAGCGGCGTCCGCGCGCCGTCGAATCGCTGGTGGTCGCATACCAGGGCGCCCATCAGCCCGAGGAGTGCGCCCAGGCCGCGCTGAAGGCGGTCCCGACGTTGCCCCGCGGCTCTTCTTTCGCCAATGCCGCCGCGACCGGCCTGCAGTGCGCATTGAACGCGCCCAGGGATGCGCCTTGGCGCCGCGACGCGATCGCCGCACTGGAGCCCTGGGCCTCGAGCGCGCTTTCGGCGCCCGATCTGCTCGCCGACGATCGCTCGGGGGTCTACGATGTGTTGGTGCAGACCGCCGAATCAAGCGGCGACAAGCAACGCGCGAAGCAGCTCACGGGCGAGTGGCTCTCATTCCTCGAGGAAGAAGCGTCGCGCGCACCGACGCCCGAAGCCCGCGCCGCGTTCGATTCGCACCGCGTCCTGGCCGCATTCAAGCTCGAGGACCCGGCTCGCGTCATCTCCGCTCTCCAGGCGTCCGAGCGTGACTTGCCCCAGGACTACAACCCTCCCGCCCGTTTGGCATCGGCCTACATGCGGCTCGGGCGATACCAGGAGGCGTTGGCGGCGGCGGATCGCGCGCTGTCGAAGGCCTACGGTCCCCGGCGAATCGGGATCTATGAAACGAAGGCGGCCATCAACCTGAAAGCCGGGGATCGGTCGGCCGCGCAGCAGACGCTGGTCGAGGCTTTGCAGTACGCGCAGGCGCTGCCCAACTCCCAGCACCGGGACCGGACGGTCGCCCGGGTTCAAAAATCGCTCGATCAGCTTCGAGGAACCGCGGCAGCCCAGGCCCGCTGAACGGGGCTAATCCGCGCAGCAGACGCGATTTTTTCGGCTCGGAAGCGGGCCGGGCGGAGCCCGAATTCCAGCCTCAGACGAAAGGGCGTGACCTGTTCCAGGACAGCTCGCCGACCGGCGGCCGAAAGCTGCTCGATTAAGCGGCCGAAATCATTTGGAGCGTTCGCGGCGTCGGCCAGCGCAAAGCGATGGCTCGCTGCCGCGCACACCGGCCGACTTCCAGGTCGAGGGGGAACCGCCTGTCTCACACGACCGGCGGTTTTTTTCCGCGCGATTCTGAAGGATGGGCCCGGAAACTATACTGGCTGGGCGACGCCCCCGTTTTCGAGGAGCCGACGGATGCGAAAATTGATCATTCTGCTCGTAGCGATGGCCCTGGGGGGCGCCGGCGTCTACCTCTACCTCAACAAATTGGCCGCGGTGAACCGGGAGGCGATCGCCTCGGAGACGCCGTCGGTCCCCAAGCAGAGGCTCGACCGCGTCCGCGGCGTGGCGAAGGGGATCGAGCAGGACACCCAGAAGCGGATCGACGACCTGGCGAAGAAGACCGAGTAATCAGCGGTCGGCCGGCTTTTTATACGTCGCGGTCACCGTCGTCTCGATCCCACCGCGGACGAAAAAGCGCCCCTCCACCGTGGCCAGCCTCGGCTTCACCGCCGAGATCAGGTCATCCAGGATCCGGTTGGTCACCGCTTCGTGAAACGCTCCTTCGTTGCGGAAGGACCACAGATAAAGCTTGAGGCTCTTGAGCTCCACGCAGAGCCTGTCCGGAACGTAGTGGATGTTGATGCGCGCGAAATCCGGCTGACCGGTGAGCGGACACAGGCAGGTGAACTCGGGGCAGTCGAAGGCGATGTCGTAGTCGCGGTCCGGGGCGGGGTTCTGGAAGGTCTCCAGCGCCTTGGAGGGTTGCGTGGCCATCGGGGATTGATTACCGCAACTGCCCGCTTTTCGTCTAACCGGCGAGCGCGGTGAAATCGGCGACCCTCACCTTGGCGCTGCGAAGAAGGGCGGCGGCCCGGGGATGGATGAACGTCCCCAGCTCGACCTCGCGCTGTTGGGAATAGCCGCTGGCGATGGTCCGAGGGGAGTAGCCCGGATGGCACATCAGCTCGGTCACCCCTTCGGGGAGCGACTCGATCGCCTCCTCCAGGCGGGGCAGGGTCCAGTACGCCTCCCGACCCGCGTCGCCGATGAACCCATCCGGGGTGGCGATCTCCCGGGCCCGCAACGCCTTTCGCATCGGCCCGTCGATCGAGCGGACCGGCAGGCCGCGGATCTTCGCTGCGGCGCAGAGCCCATCGAACACCGCCGGCCAACGGTGCAGGTGCTTGTGCACGTCCACGTGCGTCGCGGGACGGCCGACCATCGCTTCCAGGCGATCCAGCTGCGCCAGCGCCTCCCGTTCGACGACATCCGCCGGCAATCGGCCGGCGAGCGGTTCGGAGAGCTCCCCCGAGACGAGGTGAGCCGCCGGAAAACCGGGATCCACCGGGGCGAAGCGCGCCAGATTGAGGTGCAGCCCGATCGCCAGCCCCTTCGCGGACGCCGCGGCCTCCTCCGAATAAGGCGAGTTCACGATCAGCGTGGTGGACGAGACGACGCCCCCCCGCATCGACTCGAGGATTCCCTCGGTCACCGCCGGGTCGTACCCGAGGTCGTCTGCGTTGATGATCAGGATCCGTTCGGCCATCGGTGGGTTCCCGTCGAAGAGCTACGGTGCGCAGCGCGCCTGGAGCGCCAGGGCCTCCCGCGGAAATCGAGTCGCCAGCAGTTGCTTGATGTCCTTGACGCCGGCGGCGTTTCCTCCCCTCGCGTGCATCTCGCAGAGGGCGCTGAGCGGCCTCGGATCGTCGGGCGCGATCCCATCCGCCTCCCGATATTCCCGCTCCGCACCTTTCAAGTCCCCCTGCGCGGCCAGGGCAGCGCCTAGATAATAGTGGCCTTTCGCGAGACGCGGCTCCTTTCTCACCGCCCGGCGCAACCAGCCGACCGCCTCCGACGTTTCTTTTTGGCGCAGCCGCACATACCCCAGCTCCGCCGCCGAGTCGGCATCGAACTTCTTCTGCAGCACGGCGGAGAGCGCTTCGCCTGCCTCGTTCAGGCGGCCGGTCTGGGAGAGCAGGTAACCCTCGCGCGCGACGAGGATCGGCGAGTTGGGCCGCTTCTTCACCGCCCGATTGATCGCTTCGAGCGCGCCGCCCAGGTCCCCTTGTGCCTCCCGCAGCTCGCCGAGGAGCAAGTCCGGCTCGGTATCCATCGGGCTGAGCACGGCCGCCTTCTCGATCGCCGCCTGCGCGCGTTTGCCGAGGCGCAGCTTGATGCTCGCCCGGGCTTCGATCAGCGGCGCGGCCTCTTCGAGCGAAAAGCGCGCCGCGAAGCGCTCGGCGACCTTCAGGGCCGCCTCGTTCAGGCCCGAGGCGAGGAGGAGATTTCCGGCCTTCTTGAGCTGATGCGCCGTGGTCCGCTCGTCATCGCCGAGGGACTCGAGCAATTCTGCGCGAAGTCGGAGATCCGCCGTGGCCTGGGCATCCGCAAGCCGCTTCGCTGGGCTTTTCCCCGGACGGAGCTTCCAATAGGACACTCCGCCCACGGCGACGCAGAGAACCAGGCCGGCGGCGGCGACCCAGGGCCAGCGGCGATGGGAAGCGCCAATCGAGGGCGTGCCCGCCAGGGGCGTCGGAGCGGAATGGGGGGCGACGCTCGTCGATTCCCGCCACTCGACGCCGACGTTCTCCGATTCCGGTGGCGTCGGTTGCGCCGATCCCGGCGGTGTTCCCGGCCGGATGCCGATCGGGGCGACCGGGAGCGAGGGATCCGCGACGCGAGCGCGCAGCAGCGCCTGCCGCTTGGGATCTTCCTCGGCGGTAAACATCCGGCTCACGTAGGCGCCGACCTCCTCTCGGGTGGCGACCTGCGCTCCGCCGCCCACCGATTCGATCGCGTGGATGAATTCGCCCAGGTTGGCGAACCGCTTCTCGGGCTCGCGCGAGAGCGCCATCAGGCAGATCGATTCGAGGACCGGCGGAACGGAGGGATCGAACTCGGCCGGACGCCGCGGCTGCCCCTCGGAGATCCGGGCGAGGACCTGATTCGGATCGGATCCGGTGAACGGACGGCGCGCGCAGAGCTGCTCGTAGAGCATGACGCCGGCGGCGAAGATGTCCGCGCGGTGATCCACCGGTCGACCGGCGATCATCTCGGGCGACATGTAGAAGTATTTGCCCTTCAAGATTCCGGGCTGGGTCGAGGAGCCCACGTTGTCGGCCTTGGCGATCCCGAAGTCGATCACCTTGATGTCGCCGGAGACGCCGACGTGGATGTTGTCCGGAGTAAAATCGCGGTGGACGATGCACAGCAGGCGCCCCTGGTCGTCGACCGCGCGGTGTGCCGCGTCCAGGCCGCGGCAGGCATCGGCGAGGATCTTGAGGGTGATCCCGAACGGAATCCGCTGGACGAGCTGCGCCGCGCGGGCCCGCAGCTCGGCGAGCGAGTGGCCCTCGAGAAGCTCCATCGCGATGTACGGCTCCCCGTTTTCGTGCCCCAGGTCGAGGATCCGCACCACATTCGGGTGGCTGATCTGCGCGGTGATCTTCGCCTCGTTGAGGAACATCTGGACGATCGCGCTGTCCCCGACCAGATGCGGCAGCAGTCGCTTCACCGCCACCATCGGCCCGAATCGACCGTCCGGTCCCTGGTGCCGCCCGACGTACACCTCCCCCATCCCGCCAGTCCCGACGCGGGCGGTCAGTCGGTAGGGTCCAAACCAGAAAGGGCTCTGCGCCGGCGCCAAGCCCCTAAGCCTACGAGAACGCGACGACCTTTCCCACTGCGCCGTCCTTCCGCAGGCAATGAAAGAATTGTCGACAAGTTAGGGCTCGCGCGTCACCGCAACGACGAATTCCAGGAAGGCGCGAACCTTGGCCGACTGGAGTCGTGCGGAGTGATGGTACGCGTAGAGGGGATACGTTTCCTCGGCCCATTCCGGGAGGACTTGAACGAGCCGTCCATCGGCCAGGAGATCGCGCGCGTAGAGCTCGAGCAGCTGCGCGATTCCCTGCCCCCCGAGACACGCCGCGAGCAGCGGGCCGACTTCGTTCACCATCAGCTGTCCAGACACGTTCACCGGCACGACCTTCCTGCCGCGCACGAGCTCCCATCCAAAATGCGTTCCGGTGTGGGGATCGCGCATCAGCACGCATTGATGCTCCTCGAGGTCGCGCGGGCGCCGCGGTATCCCGTGCCGCGCGACGTAATCCGGTGATGCGCAGGTGACGACGCGGGTTCGCATCAGCAGGCGGGCCTTCAAGGCCGACGGTTCGGGTAGACCAAACCGGACGCTGACGTCGAAGCCATCGCGGACCAGGTCGCCCATTCGATCTCGCACGGCGACCTCCACGGCGAGGTTGGGGTGCTGCGCGAGGAAGGGCTGGAGGCGAGGCGTCAGCACGAATTCGCCGATGCCCCCGTCTACGTTGACGCGCAGACGGCCGCGAACTTTGCTCGAGGAGCCGCCCGCCTCGGTCGCCGCGTCCACGATGGCGGCGAGGTGGGGCGCGACCGAATCGTAGAAGCGCCGGCCCTCATCGGTCAGCGAAATGGAGCGGGCGGTGCGGCGGAAGAGGCGCACGCCAATCCGATCCTCGAGGCGCGCGACGGCGCGGCTGACCGCCGATTGCGTCAGCCCGAGCGCCTCCCCGGCACCAACGAAGCTCCCCGCCTCCACGACCGCTCCGAGCACGCCGAGCCCGTCGAGCGAACGCCGGTCGAATCCCATGAGGCCTCCTTTTTTTCATGCTTAAAGTTCCGAGTATGCACGTGCGGCAGCCTCGACGGGGATGTACCTATCACGCCGTACCCAGGCCGCAACTCGCGGCCCATCGGAGAAAGGACCAACCCATGCGCGTCTTCGTCACTGGCGCCACAGGCTTCATCGGATCCGCGGTCGTTCAAGAGCTCATCGGCGCGGGACATCAAGTCCTCGGCCTGGCCCGCTCGGATGCGGCCGCCAGATCCCTTGCAGCAGCTGGTGCGCAAGCGCATCGGGGCGCGCTCGACGACCCCGACAGCCTGCGTCGTGGAGCGGCCGGCACGGAGGGCGTTATCCACACCGCCTTCATCCACGACTTCTCGAACATCGCCGCCTCCGGGGAGATCGACAGGCTCGCGATCGATGCGATCGGCGCCGAGCTCGCCGGTTCCGACCGGCCCCTCGTCGTCACCTCCGCGACCGGCCTCCTCGCGCCGGGCCGCGTGGGCATTGAAGAAGACGCGCCCGATCCCCGCTCTATGGGTTCGCACCGGGTCGCCTCGGAAGTCGCGGCGCTCTCCCTGACGTCACGTGGCGTGCGCGTGTCCGTGGTGCGCCTCCCCCCATCGGTCCATGGCGAGGGCGACCATCAGTTCGTACCGGCGCTCATTCGCATCGCGCGCGAGAAGGGTGTCTCGGCATACGTGGGGCAGGGACGCAACCGATGGGCCGCGGTGCACCGGCTCGATGCCGCGCATCTCTTCCGGCTGGCGCTCGAGAAGGGTCCGGCGGGAGCCCGGTTTCACGGGGTCGCCGACGAGGGCGTGCCCACGCGAGACATCGCCGCCGTCATCGGCCGGGGCTTGAGCGTGCCGGTCGTCTCGAAACCGCGCGAACAAGCAGCGGATCATTTTGGCTGGCTCGGCTGGTTCTTCGCGGAAGACGTTCCGGCCTCGAGCACGCGCACGCAGGAGCGGCTGGGATGGCGCCCGCGCCAGCCTGGGCTGCTTGCCGATCTCGAACGGGGGCACTACTTCAAAACCTGAACGGAGATCGGTCGACTTCAGTTCTTCGCATCGTCGAACGATTGCGCGGGACCTTCGCATCGAGCTGACGTGGTATCGGAGGCGACAACAGCCCTCGCGAGCCTACCGCGCCGTCGGTTTACTTTGGTGTCTTGGCAAACCCCCCCGAGATGACCTCAAGCCGGTTCACCTACGCGGGGGTATTCCTCGCAGCGCTCGCAAACTTAATGTACGAGATGCTGCTGACGCGAATCTTCAGCGTCACCATGTGGTACCACTTTGCCTTCATGGCCATCTCGATGGCCATGCTCGGAATGTCCGCCGGCGCATTGGTGATCTTTCTCTTCCCCCACTCCGCCCGTTCTTCTTTCAAATGGTCCGGCTGGCGGACGCTCTGACCCCCCGCTCGGAAAAAGTGCAGCGGCGGGAGATCAACAATACGGCGGTCAATTTTCTCGCCTTGTCATTCGTCGAAGTGGCCAGCTTGACGATCCTGTTCATCCTGGTGCCTCTGCTGCTCCGGGCGAGAAACGCCAGCTTCAAACAGGCAGGAAGGCCGGTGGTGTTCTTCGCCAGCATCGGTCTGGGTTTCATGTTCGTGGAAGTGTCTCAATTGCAGAGACTCAACATTTTCCTGGGTCACCCCACCTACAGCCTTTCCGTCGTCTTGTTTGCACTGTTGCTGTTCAGTGGGGTCGGAAGCTGGGCAACGGGATACCTGGGATCGAAGTCATCGGGGCTGTCGAGGCAGAGTATGTTGCTGGCACTCTTGGCGGTCCTCTTGTGTTTCGGCCTCGTGACGCCGTCGGTCTTGGAGTTGTTCAAGGCGTCGGTCACCCCGGTGCGGATCGCAGTGGCGATCGCGATTCTCGGACCGGTGGGGCTGGTGATGGGGACGGCGTTCCCGGTCGGGATGCAGTTGGTCTCGAGACAGAATGGCGCGCTCGCGCCCTGGTTGTGGGGAATCAACGGGGCGAGCTCGATCTGTGGCTCCGTCCTGGCGGTGATCATCGCGATGAATGCCGGGATCTCCGTCTCGTTTTGGGTTGGTTTTGTCTGCTACGCGTTCGCGGCTGCCGCCTTACGCGAGAGCCCGGCGGTGATACAAGCGAGGCAGCAGATTCAAAGCGTTTGACCGGCCGTCATTTGCAAAAGCGTGCGTAGGGAGGCGACTAGCGGGTTTTCGATCGGCACCGCTGGTTCAAGACTCCCTGGCGGCGCGGTCGTCCGACCTGCCGCGGTGGACGGGCGGCGCCGCGAACCAGCGAAGCATCGCGTCGAACGTCGCGGGATGGGCCGAGAGATATCTGACGACCCGGCGCCGCAACTTGACGCGGCGGGAAATGGCCAGAACGGATCGGGTCACCCAGGCGTACCGCCGAAACAGCTGGGCGAAGGCGCGTTCGTACGGAGCCAGCGCGTCCCGGCTGGCCCCTCGGGCGAGGGCCCGCGGAAGGATGCCCGCCAGCGCCCAGGCGCAACCGAACGCCAGCGACAGGCCCTCGCCGGTGATCGCGTCCACGTATCCCGCGGCATCGCCGAGCAGGGCGAACCGATCCGCCGTTCGCGCCCGCGCCGCGCGCGCCAGCGGCCCGGCTCCCCGCGGACTCGATTCTGCCTCTGAGCCGGCGAGCTTTTCCACGAGGAGCGGGAAGCGGCCGCGCAGCGCCTCGGGGGAGACCGGCTTGCTCACGCGCCCGTCCTCCCAAAGGAAGGCGACGCCCACGCGGTCCGGACCCACGGGGGTGACGTAGGCCTCGGCGCCGTCGGACAGGTGCACCTCGACGAAGTCCGTCCACCGCTCGCAGCGATAGTGCTGCCGCAGGCCGAAGCGGAGCGGGGTGATCGGCAGGCCGTCCAGGCCCTCCGCGTGTCGCAATGGGGAGGCAATGCCATCCGCCGCGACGAGCACCTGCGCCTGAACTTGGCCCGCCTGCGTCTGAAGCTCGATCGCGCCCGGGATCCGTTCGTACCAAAGAACCGCGTTCTCGCTCTGCAGCATCGCGCCCTCGGCTCGGGCCCGGGAGGCGAGCGCGTCGACGAGCGCGGTCCGCCGGATCCCCAGCCCGCCTTCGCCCGGCAGGCGCCCCTCGGCCGCGATGCCGTCCTCCTGGACGTATCGGATGCCGCGAAAAGGAGCGCAGTCGCCGGCCTTCAAAAGCGGCAGCACGCCGAGGAGATCGAGCTCGACCATGCCCGCCGGCATCACTCCCTCGCCGCAGGCCTTGTCCACAGGCGCCGCACGGCGCTCGATCACCAACGTGGAGAGGCCTCGCCGCGCGGTATGGATGGCCATCGCCAGCCCCGCCGGACCTCCGCCCGCGATCGCGACGTCAACCTTCACGGCCGAGCTCGATCTTGGCGTAGGCCAGCGCCGACTGGACCAGCTTCCCGGCGAGCCGCAGGACGTTCACCGGCTGCGGCGGCGCGAGCTCATTGGAGAGGAAGCGCCGCAGCGCCTCCCGGCGCCTCATCTTGCCGCTCGAGGTGCGGGGCAGCGTGCCCGGCTCGAGGATCTTCACCGTATGGGCGCGGACCCCGGTGCCGTCGAGCACGGCCTTGCGGATCCTCTCCTCAAGGTTTGTACATCCAGCCCCGGTTTCCGGGGCCAAATGTACAATGCGTTTCCGCGGGGCGCGCTCGGCGAGGATGAGCAGCTCCTCGGCGTCGCCGCCCTCAGGCGTGAACCCCAACGCGACGACGCATCCCGTACGCACCCCGTCCAGCGAGTCGACGCAGGCCTCGAACTCCTGCGGCTGATGGTTGGCGCCCCGGATGATCACCAGATCCTTGGCGCGCCCGCAGATGTACAGCTCGCCGTTTTCGACGAACCCCAGATCTCCGGTGTCCAGCCACCCGCCTTGAAGCGCGCGCGCCGTCGCCCGGGGATTGCCGAAATACCCGACCATCACCGAGGGGCCGCGCACGAAGATGTTCCCCACCCGCCGTTCTGGCAGCGCCTCGCCCCGCTCGCCGCGGACCTCCACCTCCACGCCGGGGACAGGAGGCCCGACCGAGGCGATCTCGAAATTTCCATCGCGGGCCTCGCCCTGCCGCGCCAGCTCGAGCGGGTCGATGCTCAGCGCCTGCACCGGCCGCTCGGGCGCCGAGTAGGTGACCGCGAGCGTGGCCTCGGCGAGCCCGTAGCCGGGGGTGAGCGCGCGAGGGTTGAAGCCCCAGGCGGAAAACCTCTTCCCGAATTTGCGCATCACCTTCATCGACACCGGCTCGGCGCCGTTGAGCGCGATTCGCCACGAGGAGAGGTCCACCCCTTCGAGCTCCGCGTCTTTGATTCGGTGCAGGCACAGCGAGTATCCGAAGCTCGGCGCGGCCGACGCGGTGCCGCGGTGCCGGGAGATCGCCCGCGGCCAGAGCGAGGGGCGGGCGAGGAAATTCTCGGGCGGGATTAGCACCAGGGGCGCAGGGTAGTAGACCGCGCTCAACAGGCAGCCGATGAGACCCATGTCGTGGTAGAGCGGCAGCCACGAGACCCCGACCTCGCGCTCGGTGGCCGACGCGTTGATCACCGAGTTGAGGATCGCGCATTGGGCGAGCAGGTTCTCCTGCGACAGCGCCACCGGTTTCGGATCGACCGTCGACCCGGACGAGAACTGGATCAGGCACAGCGAATGCGGCTGGGCCTCGGCTTCGTCGGTGTCGTCGATCAGCGCCTCGGCGGTAATGCAACCGAGGGCCGGCCGGGAGGCCTCGATCGCCTTGCCGAGCAGGCGGCGAAGACGCGCGTCGCTGACCACCACCCTGGCGCCGACGAGCATGACCATCCGCGCGGTGGCCGCGTGGTACTCGTCGAGCCGCCCCAGCCGCAGCGGAGGATAGAGCGGCACCGGCACCGCTCCGGCGAGCAGGGTGCCGAAGAACGCGTCCATGAACGAAGGGCCGGTCGGCAAGATGACGACGACGCGATCCCCGCGCCGGATCCCCAGCCTGATCAAGGCCGAGGCCGCGCGCCGGGCCCGGCGATACACCTCGGCCCAGGGGAGGACCTGCTCCTCTTCGCGGATGTTCACGAAAGTGAGCCCGGATGAATCCGCCGCCGCGGCGGCGAGCGCGTCGTTCAGCGTCTCGAACTTCGGGCGCGGTGCGGGAGGCCCCTTCATCGGTGCTCCTGCGAGGCGCGGATCGCGACCAGGGTCGCGAGATCTTCCACCGTCCGCACTCGGGCGGAATCCTCTTCGGTCAGCTTGATCCGGAAGCGGTCCTCCAGGCCCACGGCGAGAATGGTCAGCCCCAGCGAGTCGAGCTGGAGGTCCCGGATCAATTCGTCGGAGGCCTCGACGGCGCGCTCGAGCTGAAGCTCCTCGCTGGCGATGCGGCGGATCTCGGCGAGGACTTCCAGCGCGCTATCCGCCACGGTGGAGCCTCGGGAGAAAGCGGGGTCGATCGGCGAAGGCGGAAGCGTATCCCTGGCCCAACGCCCTCTCCTCGGCGCGGATCCGGGTTCGGAGCACCGCGATGTTGCCCAGAGAGAAGAAGATCGCGGTTAGCCAGCAGCCGTGGACGAGGGGCAGGCAAACCATCTCGGCGACGACGGCGAGGTAATTGGGGTGGCGAACGAACCGGTAGGGACCGGCGGTGATCGGCGGGTCTCCGGGAACGACGATGATCCGCACGTTCCAGCGGTCCCCGAGCGTCGCGATCGCCCAGTAGCGAAGCCCCTGGGAGCCGAGCGCGCCGACCAGGGCGGCCGCGCCGAGCAGCCCGGGAAAGGGTCGGCGAAGGAGAACGGCTTCCGCCGCGCAGGAGGCGAGGAACGCGCCGTGGAAAGCGGCCATCCAGCGAAACTGCGTCCGGCCCGACTCCCGCCCGCCGCGGGCGAAGGCGATCCGCGCGTTGCGGCGCGAGAGGGCGAGCTCGACCAGCCGTTCCGCGGCGATCAGGCCGAGAAACACCAGATAGGCGTTGAGCGAGCTCACCATCGGAGAAGAACGAGCTCAGAGCAAAAACCCGGTCCCATGGCAAGCAACAGCCCGTAGTCGCCGCTCTTCGCGGTGCCCGCGTCGAGAAGCTCTCCGAGCACGAAGAGCACCGAGGCCGAGGACAGATTTCCCGTTTCGGAGAGCGAGCGCCAGGACCGTTGCAGCGACTCGGCCGGAAGCTCGAGGGCGGATTGGAAAGCGTCGAGGACTTTCGGGCCCCCGGTGTGCGCGATCCAGTGCGCGATCCGGCCTCGATCGAGGTGATGGTCGGCGAGAAACGAGTCGACGTCGTGCCGGATGTGCTGCGCCGCGAGCTGCGGCACCTTGGCCGAGAGGACGACCTTGAAGCCGCCGTCGACGAGGTCCCATCCCATCACCCGCTCGGTGTCCGGATAGAAGACCGATCGGGTGGCCAGGACTTGGGGCCCGCGCCGCGGCGAGTTGCGCCTTCCCGCGCCGGCGAGCACCACCGCCGCCGCCCCGTCGCCGAACAGGCCCGAGGCGATGATGTTCGCGACCGAAAGGTCTTCGCGCTGAAGGGTGAGCGAGCACAGCTCGACCGAGAGAAGGACGCAAGTCTGGTCGCGAAACGAGCGCAGGTAGTCGGAGGCGCGCGCCGTTCCGGCCGCCCCGGCGACGCACCCCAGGCCGAAGATCGGCGTCCGCTTGACGTCGGGGCGAAGGCCGAGCCGGTTGATCAGCGTGGCGTCCAGGCTTGGGGTGGAGATCCCGGTGACGGTGACGAAGAAGAGCGCGTCGACATCGCGGGGCGCTAGACCCGCGGATTGGAGCGCGGAGCGGATCGCCACCTCGCCCAGGTCGGCGCCGACGCGGCGCCACGCCTGATTTCGCTTCGCGAACGATTCGAGCGCCTCGTACTCGCCGATGGGAAGCGCCAGGTACCGACCATTGACCTGCACCGCGCGGTGCAGCTCCACCAGCCGCTCGAGGTTGTGGTGCTGCTCCGCCCAGCCCTTCCGGAAGGCGGCGATCAGCATCTCCTGGTCCGCGTAGTGGGGAGGCAGGGCCCGGCCGACGGACCGGATCTCGGGCGCGCTCCGGAGCTCACTCGCCATCAATGAATCCTCGCGAGGGATGCTAATGCGTGCGAGCTAGCCATGCATCGCTCCTTATTTGCAGCGTCAGCCAAAACACAGCCCGGCGCCACCCCCTTACAAGCAGAGCCGGCGAGGGCGCGCCAGACGAGGGATAACCGGCGCGGCCGGGCAATGCGCCGCTCGATCTTTCCAGACATCGGTCAGAAGACAGCGATTCGAGCGAACAGTTGCACCGACGGGTTGAGGGCGAGCCGCCGCAGGCACCCGCTTGGCGGCAGGCTCCACAAGACGCTTGGAGGCAACGACCTCAGCGGTTGTCCTGAAGTCGATGGCCCTCGATCGCAGTCGGGCGGCAATGCGCCGCTCAATTCTCCAGCCTCATTCAGAAGACAGCGCGATCCGGGAATCGTTGCACCGGAGGGCGGGCGAAGGCCGCGGGCGAAGTTGCGACTGCGCGGGGTGAAACACCGTCCTGGAGGAGCGCCTGAACGAGGGTTGAAGAATCGTCAGGCGCTCGACCAGAAACGGCGGGCTCGGTATCTCTCGGTTGGCGGTTTCCTATCCCAGGCGCCGGGTTACGCTGCCATCGCTTGGGAATTGATGTTTCCGAGTCCCTCGTTCGCGACAAAACGCGCGAGCGCATGGAGAACCCCGACACGCCAGGTAGGTTAAAGGAGAGCCACAGTCAGTGTGTTTCGCAGGGACTCCCCCGCTTCCCGACCACGCCCGCGCCGACCGCAGTCGTCAACGCTCCATCAGCGCGCAGTTTACGGACTGAGCGTACGGGATCGGGCGTGCCGGCCGTACAAAGCAGGTGGTCGAAGATGAGTGTCCCGGCTCACATCTTTTTCCTTCGGCGGCCGGTGTACGATCGGCAGTGCATGGACGGGGCTTTCACCATCCGACGGGCCGATCGCCGGCCGACGCTCTCGATCCCGAGCGCGTCCAACCGCAGCTGATCTGGCGTTCGCCGACCGGGAGGCCGCGCTGGGAATCATCCTCAAGGGAGCAACGATCGTCGAGCTCGAGCCGGCCTCGGTCGAGCTGGCCGACCTTCGCGTGGAGGGCGGCGCGATCGCCGAGCGCGGGCGGAACCTGACCGAGGGGCCCTCCGACGAGATCTGCGAGCTTCGCGGAAAGCTCCTGCTCCCCGGTCTCGTCTGTGCGCACCACCATCTGTACACCGCCTTCGCACGCGGAATGGCGGGAGCCGAGTCGCCGGAGAAGGTTCTGCGCGAGGCCGAGGGCCTTCAGGGTCGGCTCGCCGCCGCGCTGGATGCCGAGGCGATCGAGCTCTCGGCGAGGATCGGTTCCCTCGACGCGCTCAGCGCGGGGACGACGACGATCTTCGATCATCACGCCTCGCCGAATGCCATCTGGGGCTCGCTCTGGCAGGTGGCGCGCGGGATGGGCGACGTTGGAATTCGCGGCGTCCTCTGCCAGGAGGTGACCGACCGGCACGGCCCGGGCAAAGGGGCGGAGGCGATCGAGGAGAACGTCGCCTTTGCGCAGGAAGCGAAAGGTCTGTTCCGCGGGATGATCGGAGCGGACGCCTCCTTCTCGCTCTCCGACGACGCGCTCGATGCGATTCGCGACGCGATGGAAGTGACCGGCGCGGGGCTGCACATCCATCTCGCCGAGCAGGCCACGGACGAGCGGCTCTCGATCGAGCGCTACGGGCATTCACCCGTCCAGCGGCTCAGCGAGAACCAGCTGCTCGGTCCCCGCAGCATCCTGGCCGACGCCGTCCAGCTCTCCTGGCCCGAGCTGTCTCAGGTTATCTCCACCGGCTCCTGGCTCGTCCACAACCCCCGCTCGAACATGAACAGCCAGGTCGGCTACGCGCCGGCGGGCAAGTTCGGGGTGCGGGCGATGCTCGGAACCGATGTCATGGCCGCGGACATGTTCGCCGAGGCGCAGACCGCCTATTTCCGATCGCGCGAAGCCGGGCAGCCGATCGACGTGCTCAGATACCTCGCCAATGCGCAGCGCCTCGCTTCGGAGCTGTTCCAGATCCCGATCGGCGCGATGCGCCCCGGCGCGGCGGCGGACATCATCGTCCTCGACGATCCTTCGCCGATGCCGCTCTCGGCGGACAACCTCGCCGCGCACTTTGTTTTTCGATTCAGCGCCCGGCTCGTCGAATCGGTGATGGTCGACGGCATCTGGCGGGTGCGGGAGCGGAAACCGCTCGGCGTCGGTGCGCAGGAGCTTGCCCAGCAGGCCCGCGCGGCGGCGGCGACGATCTGGGAGAAGATCGGGCGCTCCTGAACCCGCGAAGCGCTGTTGCGTTCACCTTTCATCCTGAGTAAGCAGTTTGGATGCTGATAGGCTTTTTTACTGGATTGCTGATGAGTGCAACGCCGAATGTCGGCGACGTCGCTCCGGACTTCACCGCCAAGGACAGCGACGGCAAGTCGGTTACCCTCTCGCAGATGGTGAAGGAAGGACCGGTGATCGTCGCGTTCTTCCCGAAGGCGTTCACCGGTGGTTGAACGAAGGAACTTTCGGCGTACCGGGACCGGTACGCGGACGTAGAGAAGAGCGGCGCGAGCGTGATCGCCATTTCGATGGATGACGCCGACACGCTGAAGAAGTTCAAAGCGGAGCTCAAGGCCCCCTACGCGTTCATCCCCGATCCGGAGGGCAAGGTCGTCGCCCTCTATGACGTGAAGATGCCGGTGATGTCGCTGGCGAACAGGTACTCGTTCGTCGTCGGCGAGGATCGAAAGATCGTCAAGGTGCAATCCGGCAAGGATGCGCTCGATCCCGCCGAGGCGATCGCCGCCTGCCCGATCAAGGGGAAGAAGAAGAGCTAGCCGGAATTTCCCGCGGTCGGATCGAGGCGCGCCGGCGTGTTGCAGGGCGCCCGGCGCCTCCGCCGCCACCGTCTCACCGATAACAGCGTTTCATCGGTCGAGGCCTGCTCTCAATCGGTCCGCTCGATGTTGCACGTTTAATTTTAATGCCTGAGTCAGCGCGCATCGAGCGAAAGGGCTGCGGCCCCAAGGATCCGCTTGCTTCGCTTCTCTTGCAGAAAGGCCGTCGCGCGGAGATTCGCCCGGGCCCAGCTGGGGTCGAGTTCTTCGTTCGAGGTCAGCGCGGCGAGCTCTTTCCCCGGCTCGACCTGCGCCAAGCGCCGGACCCGCCGGACCACCGCGGTGTGCTTCAGTCGCCGCCCGGCGTTCTCGCCGCGCAGGACCTGGGTCTCAAGATTGTCCTCGGTGATCGCCAGCCAAAGCTCGGCCTGATCTTTGGCGGAGACCGGCGGTAGCTCGGAGATCTGCGCCCGAATCAGGACCGCATTGGCGGAGACCGTGGGGAGCGAAAGCTCTACCTTCGCCTTCGGCCGGCGACTCGCCTCGGCGATTGCGCCGACCACCTCACCCGAACCGCCGACGAGCTGGCGTTGCCCATCGACGACGACCTGGGGCGTGTAGACGCCGCTGAGCTTGAACGTGTCGGAGTAGGTTTCCTGCCGCTGCGTCGCGGTCGGGGAGGAATATGGGTCCGCCCAACCGAGGCGATTCCAGTAGTCGACGTGCCAGCCCAGCGCGATGATCTGGGCCCCGCGAGCCGGCTGCTTCTTTTCCAACTCGGCCAGCGCGTCGTCGGCGGGCGGACAGCTCGAGCATCCTTCCGACGTGAAGAGCTCCACCACGACCGGGGCGCGGGCGCTCGACGTCGACTGCGGTTGTGCGCTTTGGGCCTCGGTCTTCTGAGCTTCGGCGTTCTGCATACAGGCACCCGTTAACAGCGCCAGGGGGATCCACGCTTGGGCGATGATCGATCGCGTCATGGGGCAAAGCTCCGGGACTTAAGCCTGGAGCGAATCGCGATCGCGGCGGCGATCACAGCGAGCCAGGGCAGGACGTGAAATCCGAGCAGATGGGGAACCGTTCCGATTTGGCAATGCACGTGTAGCATCAGCAGGCCCGCCGCGCCGGCGCTCATCGCGCCAATCACCACCCGGCTCGGCTGAAAGGCCGTTCGGGTGAGCGCCCAGAGCGCGAACGCGATCGGCGCCAGGGAAGACAGGACTTCCACGGAAAGACAGGGAATACCGGCCTTGATCAAGCCGCCGCCGGGATCGAACCCCGAGCCTCCGAAGCTGATCGCCAGCGCGACCAGGGGCAGCGCGAACAGAAGGCTCTTGCGCAGCGGCCGGTTCCGGGGCGCCAGCGCGATGATCGGCCCGGCGAACACGAGGAAGGCGAGCACGATCCCAATCGTCCAGATGTCGGGGAGCGGTGCGGCGTTGTCGAGATTTGTTCCCAGCTTCCACAGCCCGGCGGCGAGAATGA
>Ga0070708_100000587_pt1 | contig 27275 bp, 23 predicted proteins | sample KBSK5503metaG_FD_65469 | JGI IMG/M metagenome (GOLD analysis project Ga0070708, IMG submission 65469) | Corn, switchgrass and miscanthus rhizosphere microbial communities from Kellogg Biological Station, Michigan, USA - KBS K5-50-3 metaG | ecosystem: Host-associated > Plants > Roots >... | reverse complement strand
ATCCGCTGGCGGTCGGCAGCGGCATCTCGCTGGCGCGGCTGATGCTCACTTCCCTGGTGCTGGTCGCCGTCTACGCCATGTGCTTGCGCGATCTGCTGGCGCGGCAGACCGCCGAGGAGGGCGCGTAGGTGGCCCTCTCCGGCACGCTCAAGGACTTCGGGATCGCCGACATCCTGCAGCTCATCGGCCACCAGACCAAGACCGGGCGCCTGACGCTGAAGAATGGCGCCGACGAGGTCGACGTCTTCTTCATCGAGGGCACCGTCATCTTCGCCAGCGACAAGTCGCGGGAATCGCGCGAGCTCCTCGGCAGCCTGCTGCTTCGCGCCGAGCTGCTCACGAAGGAGAAGCTCGACGAGGCGCTGGCGACGCAGCAGCGGACGCTCAAGCGGCTGGGCGACATCCTGGTGGAGAGCGGGACGGTCACCAAGGGGCAGCTCGCGCAGATCATGCGCCTGCAGACGACGGAGACGCTCTACAAGCTCTTCTCCTGGAAGAACGGCTCCTACGAGTTCTCGCAGGAGGCCGTCGATCCGGCCAAGAGCGCCTTCGATCCCATCCGCGCCGAGAGCGTGCTCTTGGAAGGCTTCCGGCGGATGGACGAATGGCCCGCCCTGAAGAAGAAGGTGCCGTGGAGCGATGCGACGTTCGAGAAGCTCCAGGATCTCGATCTCGCCGACTTGCCCTCCACCGCCGAGATCCTCGCGCAGGGCGACGGCCACGCCGACGACGGGCAGCCCACCGCGCGCCACAAGCTGATGTTCAAGCTGGCCGTCGCCGGAAAGACCGCGCAGCAGATCGCGGACGCATCGCGGTTCGGCGAATTCGAAGCCCTCAAGGCGCTCAACCAGCTGATGGAGTGGGGCTACCTCGGGCTCATTCCGCCCCCCAGAGGAGCCAAGGCGCTGGCGGAAGGCCTGCGCAAGGGGCGCAGCAGGACGGTGTCGTGGGCCAAAGCGCTCTTCCGGCTCACGCTTTCCGTGGCGTTCTTCGGCGCGACACTGATGGTCGTGCGCGCCTTCGCCCCCCGTCTGGGCACGGTCAGGGCTGACATCCCGGCCCCTCGCGGGGCCATCGCGCGGCTGATCTCCCGCGGCCAGGTAGCGAGGCTGGAGAGCGCCCTCGAACTGTACAAGACCGAGCAGGGCGCGTATCCCCCCGTTCTTCACGCCCTGGTCGAGCGCAAGCTGGTCAGCGAGCAGGACCTCCGCTACCCCTGGAAAGAGCCCTATTACTATCGCCGTTCCGGGCAAGGGTTTGTCTTGCTGCCACCTCTTGATTAGATCAGTCCTCAAGTGACGCACAGACTGTACGAGATGACGCAGAGACTGTACGAGACAGCGCGGAGACTCTTCGAGACGGGGACACCATGCAATGGTGTCCCCCAGGCTGATCGGAATGTACCCAAGAGACGACTCGTAGCGCGAATGACAACCGAGGGCCGCGAATCAACCTGCCCATAGAGAGGTGTAATTGCCCGATCCTTCTGCACGACTCGAGCTGCTGGACAACGATGGTGCACGGACGCTCGCCGGCGGGCGGAGCGAGAACCTCAAGCTGATCGAGCAGAGGCTCGGGGTCCACATCGGACAACGCGGAAACGTCTTCCTCATCTCGGGTGAGCCGGAGAAGGTCGCGCTCGCCGAGAAGCTGCTGGCCGGGCTCACCGAGCTGATCCAGCGGAAGTATCCGCTGGGCCTGGAAGATGTGGAGCAGGCGAGCAAGGTAGTGCTCGCGGACGCGAACGCCGACCTGAAGGACATCTTCCTCGACACCGTCTACGTCACGAACCGCAACCGGCCGGTGACGCCCAAGGGCTTCAACCAGAAGGCGTACATCGAGGCCATCCGCAAGCACGACATCGTCTTCGGGATCGGTCCCGCCGGCACCGGCAAGACGTACCTGGCGATGGCGATGGCGGTGGCCGCGCTGGTGGAGCGCCGGGTGAAGCGGATCGTCCTCTGCCGGCCGGCGGTGGAGGCGGGAGAGAAGCTGGGCTTCCTCCCCGGCGACCTGGCCGAGAAGGTCAGCCCGTACCTGCGGCCGCTGTACGACGCGCTGCACGACTTGATGGACATCGACCGCGCCCAGGACCTGATCGAGCGCGGCACGGTGGAGGTGGCGCCGCTGGCCTTCATGCGCGGGCGCACGCTCAACGACGCCTTCGTCATCCTCGACGAGGCACAGAACACCACCATCGAGCAGATGAAGATGTTCCTCACCCGCCTGGGCTTCGGGTCCAAGGCGGTCATCACCGGTGACCGCACGCAAGTGGACCTGCCTTCGGGCAAGACGTCCGGGATGATGGACGCGATGCAGATCCTCCAGGACGTCGAAGGCATCCGCTTCTGCGAGTTCACCGACCGCGACGTCGTGCGCCACCCGCTGGTCCAGGAAGTGGTGCGCGCTTATGACGCGGCCCAGGCCCGCCGCGAAGCCGAGCAGGCTGCGAAGAAGGCGCCGCTGGGATAGAAGGGCTCCATGCTCCCCGCCCTTCTCCTCATCGCCGCCGCGCACGGTCCGCTGACGTTCGTCGAAGACGACTACCCGGGGGCGCTCGCGGCGGCGCGCGCCCAGCACAAGCCGTTGTTCGTCGACTTCTGGGCGACCTGGTGCCACTCCTGCCTCTCCATGCAACGCTTCGTCTTGAGCGACCCGGGGATGAAGCCGGTCGCGGATGCCGTGGTGTGGAGCTCCATCGAGACCGAGCGGGAGGCCAACAAACCGGTGGTGGAGAAGTACCCGGTCGACGGATGGCCCACCTTCCTGATCATCGATCCGGATACGGAGTCCGTCCTGGGGCGGTTCCTCGGGTCCGGCACGGTCCAGGACATGCGCGGCTTCGTGCAGGACGGCGCGCGCGCCTATGGCGCCAAGGGCAAGCCGGCGGATCCAGCCTGGGCGGCGCAGCGGGAGGCGGACGCCGCGCGCAACCGCGGCGATCTGAAAGCGGCGGCGGATGCGTACGGCCGCGCGGTGCGGCTCAGCAAGCCCGGCGACCCGCAGCGGCCCGCGCGGCTCAATCTCTACCTGTCGGCGCTGAGGAAGACGAAGGACTTCCGCACCTGCGTGCAGACCGGGTTGCGGGAGAGCGGCAATACCCCGGAGAGCGCGCTGGGCGCGGACTTCCAGAGCGGCGCCTTCAATTGCGCCCAGAACCTGCCCAAGGGCGATCGGGAGGCGGTGCGGATGCACCAGCTCGCCATCGCGCGGCTGCGGGAGATCCTGGCGAAGCCCGGCGCGCCGCTCGCCGCCGACGACCGCAGCGACGCGCTGGCCAACCTCTCCGAGATGCTCGACGTCGCGGGCAAGCACCCTGAAGCAGTCTCCGCGATGCAGGAGCGCGCGCGGGTCCTGGAGGCAGCCGCCGCGGCGGCGCCGGACGCGACGATGGCCTCCACCTTCGACGCCCATCGCGTCGACACCTACCTGTATCTGAAAGAGCCGCAGAAGGCGGAGCAGCTCCTGGTGCAGCGCGAGAAGGAGATGCCGGACGATTACAACCCGCCAGCCCGGTTGGCGCGCGTGCTGTTCGAGGAGAAGAACTTCTCCGGGGCGGAGGCGGCCGTGGACCGGGCGCTCTCGAAGATGGATCGCGGGCAGCGCCGGGTCGGCATCCTCGGGCTGAAGGCGAAGATCCTCGCGGCCCAGGGGAAGGGCACCACCGCCGTCTTGCGCGAGCAGCTGGAGGTGCTGCGATCGCTGCCGAAGACGCAGCGCAAGCCGGAGCAGGAAGCGGAGATCGAGCGGAAACTGGGCACCGCGGCGCGCTGAAGTCTTTCTCGCCCCGCCCGTTGTGGCATAGTGCGCACTCCATGCAAGCGGGCGCACCTTCGCTGACATCGCGCATCCTCCGCTTCCGCAGGGTGCGGCAGGGGCTCGGCCTGGCGCTTCTGGCCGGGGTGGCCGTCAGCGCCGCTTTCTTGCTCACTCCGTCGCGGTTCACGCCCGAGATCCCCGGCGACGATGCCCTGGGGACGCTCTTCTCCGGCACGCTGAAGGCCAACCGCGACTACGACGTCCCCGATCCGGACACCACCGCCGAGAAGCGCGAAGAGGCGGCCCGGTCGGTCTGGCCGGTCTACGACTTCGACGGCAGGGCCGCGGAGACCCTGCAGCAGCGCATCTCCGAGGCGTTCGCCCGCGGCCGGGAAGCCATCGCGCAGTGGAAGGGGCAGAATCCCGCCAAGGCCTCGCGGCTGCTGCTCGAGCGCAAGCTGGACGGCGAGACGTCCCGGTTCCTGATCTCCCAACGCGACGAGTTCTGGAAGGCGCTGCAAGCCGTGGTCGAGGACGAGGACTATCTGGAGCTGGCCCGCACCGGCTTCGATCCGGCGGTCGAGCGCGCGGCAGTGCGGCTCGCTGGACTGGCCAGCTCCGGATTCGTGGTGGAGGAGCGAGGGCTGCTGTCTGCCGACCGCGAGCGCGGCATCGTGGTCCGGACGATGGGCCGCTCCGGCGCCAGTCCGGAGCAGATCGTCCGCGACATCGATCGCATCCAGGATCTGCTGAAGGCGCGCGAAGACGTGGAGCCGCTCGCCGCCGAGCAGCTGGGCGATCTCCCGCCGCGGGTCTCGCGGGCGGTGGCGCAGGTGGTCCGGCGGGCGCTGCGGCCGAACCTCGCCTACGACGACGCCGAGACGCGCGTCCGCCAGCAGGCCAAGCGGGCGCAGGTGAAGGACGTCATCCTCCAGGTGCGCAAGGGGGAGAAGATCATCGGCGACGGGGAGCAGGTGACCAAGACGCACCTGGTCATCTTCAACGCGCTGCGCGCGGCCGGACGCGCCGGCGAGGCGGCGCAGATCCGCTGGGGCGGCGGGCTCTTCGCGGCGCTGCTCTGCGCGGCCGTCTTCGAGTTCGGACGGCGCAACGTGCGCAAGTTCCGGCCGCGGAGCCGCGACGTCTTCCTGCTCGCCGCCCTGATGGTGGCGCAGCTGCTGGTCGTCAAAGGGGCGCTCGCCGGCGCCGACGCGCTCCACGACATCATCCGCGATCAGCTTCCCGCGCAGCTCGCCGGCCCCGTCGCCCAGGCGCTACCGGCGGCGGTCCCGCTCGCTCTCGGTTCGCTCCTGGTGCGCTTCCTCCTCACCAGCGAGGCCGCGCTGCTCTGGACCGCGGCGTTCGCGCCGCTCTGCGGGCTTCTCGCCGGCGGTTCGCTTCAAGTCGCGGTGGCCGCCCTGGTCTCGGGCGTGGTCGCGGCGGACCGCATCGGACATGCCGGCAGCAAGTCGGCGGTGTTTCGCGCCGGCGCGTTCGCGGGCGTGGCGATGGCCGTCGTCTTCGCCGCGTTCGCCATGTTCCAGGCGCACTTCTGGACCTGGGACACGCTGGCGAACTGCCTGGGCGCGATCCTCGGAGGCGCGCTCGTCCTCCCCCTGCTCGCGCTGCTCCTCTCTCCGCTTTTGGAAGCGCTCTTCGGCTACGTCACGGACGTCGAGCTCTTGAAGCTGGCCAGCTTCAACCATCCGGTGCTCAAGGACCTGATCGTGCAGGCGCCGGGCACGTACCACCACGCCATCCTCATCGGGCAGCTCGTCGAGACCGCGGCGCGACAGATCGGCGCCAACCCTCTTCTGGCCCGCGTCGGCGCCTACTATCACGACATCGGCAAGGGCAAGAACCCGCTCTTCTTCGGCGAGAACCAGACCGGCGACAAGCGGCACGAGAGCCTGACGCCGCAGTCGAGCGCGGACATCATCCGCAAGCACGTGCACGACGGCGTCGAGCTCGCCGCCCAGGCGAAGCTGCCCCGGCAAGTCGTCGACTTCATCGAACAGCACCACGGCACGCGCCTGATCGCCTACTTCTTCCATCGCGCCAAGGAGGAGGCGGAGCGCACCGGAGCCCCCGCGCCGCGGGAAGAGGACTTCCGCTACCTGGGGCCCAAGCCGCGCACCCGCGAGTCCGCGCTGGTGATGATCGCCGGAATGGTGGTGGCCACTTCGCGGAACCTGGTCGGCCCGACCGGCGAGAAGCTGCGCGGCCTGGTGGATCGGGCCGTCCAGGCCGTCATCGCCGAAGGGCAGCTCGACGAGTGCGAGATGACGATGCGCGACCTGGAGCAGACCGCTGGCAGCTTCGCGCACTCGCTGGAGCGGATCTACGCCTCGCGCAGCGACGCGCCGCCTCCCGCCCCGCGCCTGCGGGTGCTGGAGACCGAGCTCAAGCGGGCCTGAGAAAGTGCGCGGATCTTGACGCGCACCCCGCGGCTACCGCGCAACGTGGTGCTGTTCGGCGTGGTGTCCCTGCTCGCCGACGTGTCCAGCGACATGGTGATGCCGCTCTTGCCCGCGTTTCTCGTCGGCCTCGGGGCGGACGCCGCTTTCATCGGCGTGGTCGAAGGCAGCGCGGAAGCGACCGCGGCCGTGCTGAAGTACGTGTCCGGACGCTGGGCGGATCGCGCGCGCCGCCTGCTCCCGCTCGCGATCGCCGGATACGCGCTTGCGGCGCTCGCCCGGCCCTTCCTCGCCGTCGCGCGCGCGCCCTGGCAGGTGCTGGCGATCCGTTCGGTGGATCGGGTGGGAAAAGGGATCCGGACGTCGCCCCGCGACAAGCTCCTGGCGGCGAGCGCGCCTCGAGAGCGCCTGGCGGAGGCATTCGCTTTCCACCGCGGGATGGACCACGCCGGCGCCGCCCTCGGTCCGCTGGTCGCGGCCGGTCTGCTGATGATCTGGCCGGAGCAGATCCGCCGCGTCTTCCTGCTGGCGTCGATCCCGGGGATCGCCGCGGTGCTCGTGCTCTTCGCCGCGCGCGAGTCGCCGCGGGAGCCAGCGGCCGGGCGGGAAGAGGGCGCTGGCGCGGCGCGGGTCCCACCCTCGCTGCTCGCCGCCATCGCTCTCTTCACGCTGGGCAATTCGACGGACGCCTTGCTCATCCTCCGCGCCAGCGGCGTCGGCATCTCCACCGCGCAGCTCCCGTTGCTCTGGGCGCTGCTCCACGTCGCGCGCTCGCTTCTTTCCTGGCCGGCGGGGCGCGTCGCCGACAGGGTGGGGCGCCAGCGAACGCTCATCGCCGGGTGGCTCTGGTACGCGGCCTGCTATGCGGGATTCGCCCTTGCGCGGGCTCCGTGGCATGCCTGGGCGCTGTTCGCCGCATACGGGATGGTGGCCGCGCTCACCGAGGGCGCCGAGCGCGCGTTGATCGCGGATGCCGTCCCGCCCGAGGCACGTGGGCGCGCGCTGGGCCTCTACAACCTCATCACCGGCGCTGGGCTCTTGGCTGCGTCCGTGGTCGCCGGCTACGTCTGGGACCGGGTCTCTCCGGCGGCGGCGCTGCTGCTCGGCGCGGCGCTTGCGCTGGCGGCGAGCGTCGTTCTCGCCGCGGCGGTGCGCTCGGGCGGGCGGGCGCCCGCCGTCTAGCTGCCACGCGCTCGGGCTGTGCCCAGCTTCCATCCATGCGCGTGAAACACGGCCGGGTGATCCTGCTCGATTACATGGTGCGCATCGGCACGGGGCGCGTGGTCGAGAGCAGCGCGGGAAAAGCTCCCATCGAGTACCTCCACGGCGCCGGCCAGATCCTGCCCGCGCTCGAGCGCGCGCTGGAGGGACTGCGGGAAGGCGAACAGGCCGCGTTCAGCGTCGCGGCGGAGGAGGCGTACGGACAGCGCAAGGACGACAACGTGGTGTCCCTGCCGCGCTCCCTCTTCCCCACCGACGTCAAGCTGGCGAAGGGCGTTTGCCTGTACGCGCGGGCGAGCGGCGGGCAGAGCTACCCGATCACGGTCATGGAAGTGAAGTCGGACATGGTGCTGGTCGATCTGAACCACCCCCTCGCGGGAGAGCGCCTCTTCTTCGAGGTGAACATCCGCGGCGTCCGGCCCGCCGGGAACCAGGAGCTCTTCGCCGGCAAGGCGGCGGAAATCGAGGTCGTCTAGCGCAGCCGGTCCAGCCACCGCTCGACTTCGACGGCCCGCCCAGGGGTCGCGTCCTTCCCCAACGAGATGAACGCGGCGCGCGCCGCCGCCACATCGCCGACGTGCCAGGCGGCGATGCCGCGCATCCGCAGCGCTTCCTGCACGAACAGCGGACCCGGAAGCTCGCGCCGCAGCGCGCTTGCGGCGAACGCGGCGCACTCGGGCCACGCCGACCTGTTCTGCATCTGCTTCGCCAACAGATACGCGGCCAGCCCGTCGCGCGGCCGTGCCAGGTCGAGGTCGCGCAGGTGCAGCAGGACCTCCGGCGCCGTGTTCGTGTCCGCGAGCAGCGGCCGCAGCGCCGGCCAGGTCTCCGGGTCGCGGACGGCCCTGAGGCGGACCGCGAGGCCGCGCTCCGCCGGCTCCGATTGCGGGAGCTGCGCCGCTTCCGTGTACCGCGATACGGCCCGCGCCACGTCGCCCGCCTTCCAGGCCGCATCGCCCGAGTCGGTGAGGAGCTGCGCCCGGAGCGGAAGCGAGAGCTTCGGGTGGGCGAGCGCTTTCGCCTCGGTCGCCTCTGCCGCCGCCGGGTCCTTCGCGGCGAACTGGGCGCGTCGCAGCGCGACCAGCAGCGCCGGATCGTCCGGTTCCAACTCCGCGCAGCGCGCCCAGAGCTCGGCGGCACGCTGCGGATCCTGCGCGCGCTGCGCTTCACGCCCCAGGGCCGCCACCTCGTGAGGACAGCGTTTGCGCAGGATCGCCGGCCTGGCAAATCGCTGGGCCGCGATCGCGACGGCGCGCGGCGGAACGCGGATGCCATCGAGGAAGGTCAGGTACTCGGGCATCAGCTCCCGCAGATCGAGCGGCTCGGCGGAGGAGTACAACCTGTCGAGCACCTCCGCGCCGCGGGTGTCGCGGATGAAGCGCAAGAAGGATCCTGCCGCGGTGTAGGCTCGCGGACCCGCCTCCGCGTAGAACGCCGCGGGCCGGAACAGGCGCTGCAGGTCGGGAAGGAGGTTCAGCTCCTTCATCGCCCGCGCTTCCTCGTGCACGGTGAATTCGCCGGGCGGCCAGTCGCCGGCCACGGCGACGCCCTCGGTCAACGCCATCTGCGGTACGAGCCCGCCCGGAACCTTCCAGGTCCCGCGCGCGATCTGCGCGCCGACCGCATGGACCAGCTCGTGGCGCAGGATGGGATGCGGCGCGGGGGCATCGTTGATGTGGATCTGACGGAGCCAGGGCTTGGTGAAGCTCGTCTCCGCCGCGCCGATCACCGTCCGCTTCTCGTCCGCCGAGCGGTAGAAGTACACGTGCACCCGCGGTCCGGGAGCGATCTCGAAGAACCGCGCCACCGCCCGCACGTCGGTCTCGGCGTCGCGGGCCAGGAGCATCCGCTCGTCCTCCTTCTTTTCCCGGGGAAAGTGCAGGACCAGGTGCTCGGTCTCGATCAGGCCGCCGAGCTCCGCATCGAGCTGCGACGCGCTCGCTTTCCAATGCAGCTTCTCCGCCTGCAAGGACATCCACGCGGCCGCCCCCCCGGCGGCGACGAGGACGGCGATCCCGCGCCGCCTTGGCCGGGGAGGACCGGCGATGAGGGCGATGCCGGCGCAGGCGGCGGCGTACAGCAGCGTGTCGGCGCGGAAGAGCCAGAGAGCGCGGGAAGTGGTGACGGCCTCGTCGTAGATGGGACCGGGGAACATTCCGCCCAGGTGGTGGAAGACGAACATCTGCGGGCCGCGCACCAGGGGCCAGAGCGCGACCGCCAGGGAAGCGACGAATGCCAAGGCGTAGAGCCAGCCCGCGCGGCGCGGCGCGACGAACCCGCAGGCGACGCCGAGGGTGCAAGCGAGGGTCGCCGACGGCACCGCCAGCGCGAGGTAGAGGGCGAACCCGCCCAGCGGGTCGCAAGCGGGCCGCCGGAGCCCGTTGAGCAGGATCAACGCGACGGGGATCCCCAGGGCCCACAGCGCGAACCAGAGCGCGCGAGAGAGGGCGCGGGCGGCCGAGTCTTGCTCCATCCGCGCGGCCGCCACTCCCGGGACGCCGCCGAACAGACCTGCGGCCAGCGCCACCAGCTCGCTCAGCTCGTACCCGAGATGGTCCGCGAGGGGCAGGAAACAGGCGACCAGCGACAGCACGCCGAGCAGCAGGAGGTACAGCCGCGGCCCGGTTCTTGCCCCGATGCGACCGCTGCTGTCAGACTGATCGTCGATGCCGCCTCCCGAGGATCGCCGCAGCCAGAGCGCGCCCATGCGCCTGCGCATCGACTACGAGCGGATGAACGCGTTCTTCGCCGACTATACGAAGAACATCTCGAAGGGGGGGACTTTCATCAAGACCACGCGCCCGCTGCAAGTGGGGAGCCGCTGCCAGTTCGCGTTCTCGCTGCCGGCCCTCCCGGAGCCCCTGTTGCTCGAGGGCGAGGTGACGTGGGTGCTGTCCGCCGAGGATGCGCGGGAGCGCGGCGCCGAGCCGGGGATGGGCGTTCGCTTCGTGTTCCCCGACGACGCGGCCCGGCGCGACTTCGAGCGCTCCGTGGAGCGGATGATGGAGCAGAGTCTCGGATCCGACATCACCCAGAAGCTCCTGCGCCGTTGATCACTCGGAGATTCCGATGAACACGGCCCGGGTCCCGGGGCCCACCGCATGGGCAGCGGCCTCGCCCCCGGCGACTTCCACCACGTAGCGGGACGGCTTGCCGACGGTCCTCGCCGTATCCGTCCGGGGCGCGGCGTTCGCCACCACGCCGACCACGCTCCGCCCCTCGTCGAGGAAGATCAGGTCGAGCGAAAGCTCCGTGTTGTGCATCCAGAAGCTGTGCTCCTCGCTGCTGGGGAACACGAAGAGCATGCCGTGATCGGGCTGTAGCGAGCGGCGGAACATGAGGCCCCGGGTCCGGCTGGCGTCGTCACCCGCGATCTCCACCTTCACCACCCAGGGACCGCGGACCGTTTCGAATCGGACGGCGCCCTGCGGCAGCCTGGGCGCGTCCGGAGGCTTGTCGGCAGCTTCGCCGTGGCAGGCCGCGAGGCACATCAGACCGGTGAGCAGACGCCGCATGCCGCGGCACACTATCTCAGCGCGAGAGGACGCAGTACCAGGTCGAGCCGAGCTGGCCGAACAGCTGCTGGTAGCGATCCGCCGGCAGCCGCGCCTTCATCGCGTCCAGATACTGCTGGTTGACCGCCAGTTGCGTGCAGGTCATCCCGGAGGGGCAGCTTCCTCCTGCACCGCTGCACGACTGCGAACAGTAACCCCCGGTCGACCCCTGGGTGGCCAGGCAGGCGAAGCTGTCGCACTCGCTCGATCCCAGGTACAGGTACTGCCGGCCGGGCAGCGGGATCAGCTCGGCTCCCGCCGCGTTCTCCACGTGACAGGGCGCGCCCAGGTCGCTGCGCGCGCACGAGGCGGCGAAGAGGACTGTCAGCAGCACGACTGTGCGCACGGCGGCCATGGCGAGGCAAAGTTGGTTCCCGGCTGCACGGCCGCAAGGGGTTGCCCGCCTGGAAAGCACCCCCCATGTTTGCGGCGCCATGCGTTTCTGGTTGCCGTGCGTCATCGCGCTCGCCGCCGCCGCCGTCCGCGCGCAGACGCCGGAACCGGCGGACACCATCACGGCCGTGCAGAAGCGTCCGCTGCGGCAGGCCAACCGGCTGGAGATCTCGCCGTACGGCGAGATGAGCATCGGCGATCCGTACCTGCAGCGGTGGGGCGCCGGCTTGCGGGCCATGTGGCACTTGCGCGAGGGCCTCTCCGTCGGGGTCGACGGAGACGGGCTCGGCACCTGGGCGACGCAGGAGCTGGTGATCGCCAAGCGGGAGCTCCACGCCCGTATCCTCGACTCGCGGCTGCGGGGGTCATTGGCCGGGTTCGCAGCCATCGCGCCGCTCTACGGGAAGGTGGCGCTCCCCGGCGATGCCCTGGTGCACTTCGAGACCTTCCTCGATGCCGGGATCGGCGCCGCCTGGACGGAGACGGACGCGACGCGGGGGGTCCGGCCGATGGTCGCCGCCGGAATCGGCCAGCGCATCTCGCTGGGCGACAGCGTCGCGCTCACCGCGCGGGTGGGCGGGAACCTGTACGCGGAACGCGTGTCCGTCGACGGCGCGCAGCAGACGAAGGCGATGGGATTCTGGACCGTGCGGCTCGGGCTCTCGTTCTACATCGGCGGTGGGCGATGAGGACGTTGCTCGCCGCTCTTCTGCTGCTCGGCGTCGCGGCGCGCGCCGAGGAAGAGAGCGCGCCGGCGAAGGAGACCCAGGTCGCGCAGGTCACGCCGGCCACGCTGCCGCCGGTGGCGTCGGCGCCGAAGTACGGCTCGCCGGCGTCGCTCCCGCCGGTGACCGCGCAGCTCTTCCGGATCGGCGGGCTCCTGGAAGTGGAGCCCATGTTCGCCTTCTCCATCGGCGACCCCTTCTGGCGGACGATGTCAGTGGGGGTCCGCGTCGAGCACCATTTCGACGAGCGCTGGTCGATCTCGACCCACGTCCTGGGAGGGATGTCCCTGCTGGCGGCGCCCGTGCAGGTGTGCAGCGACTCCTGCAGCGATCCGGCGGCGGGAAAGCTCCGTTCCACTCCCGGCAAGCTGCAGCTCCTCGCCGGCGTCGCGGTCGGATGGGCCCCGATCTACGGAAAGCTCTCCCTCTTCGGGGAGCGCACCCTCCATTTCGACGCCTACGTCTCCTTGGGGCCCGAGCTGGTGCGCGAGCTGATCGCGCCGGACGCGGCTTCGGCGGAGACCGGCCGCTGGGCCCTGGGCGGGCGCATCTCCATCGGCGAGCGGCTCTTCTTCAGCAACCGGTTCATGGTGCGGATCGCCGCCAGCGAGCTGGTCTACTCGGGGCGGGTGCGCGGGCTCTCGGAGCTCGAGCGCAAGCTCAGCATCGAGACCGGGGTCGCCTGGCTCTTCGGCGGAGGGCGTTGAGGGGATGGGCATGACGCTGGTCCTGGCAGCCCTGATCGCCGCCGCCGATCCGGTTGCGGCCTACCGCGAGGTTCAGCGGGCGAACGTCGCCGGCGACCAGGCGCGGGCGCGGATCGCGACGGTCGTCCGGGCGTTGAGCGACGCCTCCATGCCCCGCACCGCCACGGTGCTGCTGGCGGCCCTGGCCGCGGACCCCGAGCAGTCCGACGGCGTGCGCGCCGCCGCCCGGGCGGAGCTCGCCCTTCGCGCTACCGAGGATCCGGCCCTGGCCAACCAACTGCTGGCCGATCAAGCCGACCCGGGAAGACTGCCGCCGGCGCTGGCCGTCGTCATCGCCCGCGGGCACCTGGAGCGGGCGCTGCAGCTCGCGCCACCGGAGGAAGGAGCGGCGTTCGAGACGCTCCCCCAGCAGCCGGTCTCCCTTCAGCCCGCCTCCGCCGGACAGGCTCCACCGGCGCTCGACAAGGAGCTCGCCGACGCGATGGGAGCGGTCGCGCCGGAGCCGCCGCCGGTTCCGGCATCCGAGCCGCAGCAGAAGCTGCCCGCGGCTGCCCAGCGCGAGCTGGATGCCGCGCGCGCGCTTGCCGCCACGGTCCCTCTGGCCGATCCCAACGCGGGCGACGCGCGAGAGGTCGCCGCGCTGGCCGCGCTGGCCTCGGGCGACGTTGCCTCTGCCAAGAAGGAATTCCTTGCCGTGGCCGAGCTGCCCGTCCGGCGCGACGACGCCGCCGCGGCGCAGCGGCGCGACAAGGCGTATCTGCAATTGGCGCGACTCGCCTACCAGAGCGGCGACGATGCGCTGGCGGCCACGCTCTACGAGGGCGTCGGCCGCGGCGCGCCGGAATGGCTCGATGCGCTCTTCGAGGCGAGCTGGGCGCACTTCCGCCGCGGTGAGGACGAGAAGGCGCTGGGGAACCTGCTCACGCTGCATGCGCCGTTCTTCCAGGAGAGGTTCTTCCCCGAATCGTTCGTGCTCAAGGCCCTGGTGCTCTACGAGAACTGCCGCTACCGGGACGCGCGCGCCTCGCTGGCGGAGTTCCAGCAGCGGTATCAGCCGCTGCACGATGCCCTGGCCCAGGCGGCCTCTGGCCTGCGCACGCCGCAGGCAGGGTGGGAGCTCCTGATCCGCGGACCGGTTGGCCTGCAGCAGGCCGTGCCGGCGGCGGCGCGCGAGGAGATGGCGCGCATCGAGCAGGACGACGACATCCGCGGCGCGCTGGTGGCGGCGTCGCAGCTGGCGCAGGAGATCGACTCCATCGATCGGCGCCCAGAGCCGTTCCGCAGTTCCGCCCTGATCTCGCGGGTCGCGCCCCTCGCCCGCCAGGCGCGGTTGCGGCTGCTGGAGACCGCCGGCCAGAGGCTCATCTCGCGGGTGAACGCCGAACGGGCCACGTTGCGCGAGCTGATCGCGCAGTCGCTGCGGCTCTCGTACGAGATCGCCGGCCGGGAGAAGGAGCTCGCTTCCAATCCGGACGCCGCGCTCACCGCGCGGGCTCACAACGAGCCGCCGAAGGTCGCCGAGGATGAAGAGCTGTGGCCCTTCCAGGGGGAGTACTGGCGGGACGAGCTGGGCAGCTACAGGTACCAGCTGGGGCAGAGGTGCAAGCGGCCGCGGGCGCCGTTGCCGACGGCCGCGCAGCCTGCTCGTACTCCGGAGAAGGTGGCGGGGACTCCGGAGAGGTGAGAACGACTTTTCTCAGCCGGGGGAAGTCGTTGGACCGTGGCAAGTACAGGTTTCCGGAACAGTCGCTACACCGCTGAGCACCTGTACATTCGCGCCGCCGGGGACACCATGAAATGGTGTCCCCTAGCCAGGTTTCCTGTACCTAAAAGTCGCCTCAGCGGCGAATTGGCTCAGCGGCGTAACGAAGCCAAGTCACCACCTCATGTCCTGTTCAGCGGAACGGAGGTTGCACAGTTTCCGCTTGAGGGGGCATCGGAATGCTCGCGCTGCTCATCGCCGCCGCTGTTGTCCAGCCGGGGCGCGATCCGACGCTGCTGCACCGCGGCGCCGAACCGGTCGTGGCCGCCAAGGAGCAGGAGCAGGAGGCCACGCTTCGGCGCATGCTCGAGCTGGGAGGGTCTCCCGCCGAGCAAGCCGAGGTGGTCGAAAGGCTGGCCGGCCTCCTTCGTTCGCGCGCACTGCGCCTGAGCATCCGCGCCCAGGCCGCCGCGGACGCCGGCGACGAGGCGGCAGCGGCCAAGGACCGCCGGGCGGCTGCCGACGCTCGCGCCGAGGCGATCGCCCGCTACCGGGAGCTGCTGAAGAAGTACCCCAAGGCGCCGCGGACGGACGAGGCGTTGTTCTTCCTCGCGGACACGCTCCAGGAAAGCGGCCGCGACGCGGAGGCGGTCGCCGCCGCGCGCGAGCTGACGAAGCGTTTCCCGCGCTCGGCCTGGGCACCGGCCAGCCACGTCTTCGTCGGCGAGCACTTGTTCGACGCCGCGAAGCTCGACGAAGCGCTGCGCGAATATCGCGCCGCCGCGGAAGCGCCCACCGACGAGGTCTATCCGTACGCTCTCTACAAGGCGGCCTGGTGCCGCTTCAACCAGAACGCCTTCCCCGATGCCATGAAGCTGTTCAAGCGCGTGGTGGAGGTCTCCGAGAAGTCGGGATGGGTGAACACCGTCCAGCTCGCGCGCGAGGCGCGGCGCGACTACGTCCTCGCCTACGCGAGGATCGGCAAGCCCGAGGCCGCCAAGGAGGAGTTCGCGCGGAAGTTCGGCGCGGAGGCCGGCCTGAGGATGCTGGAGCAGTACGGCAAGCTCCTCTTCGATACCGGACGCGATCCCGAGGCCCAGCTCGTCCACCGGCAGCTCCTCGCCATCCATGGCGACGCGCCGGCGGCGGTGCTGGACCAGACGCGCCTCCTGGTCCTGGCCCAGCGCGGCGGCAGGCGCCGCGAGCTCCTCTCCGAAGCGCGCCAGCTCGTGGAGGCATTCCAGCGGGTGCGGGCGCGGAACGGTCCGAACGCGGTGGCCGCCGCGACCGACGAGAAGTACGACGAGGCGAGCCGCCTCGCCGAGGAGACGCTGCGCAACCTCGCCGTGCAGATCCACAACGAGGCGCGCAAGACCCACCTGGACGAGACCTGGACGGCGGCCCGGGCCCTCTACGCCAATGATCTGGCGCTCTTTCCCGAGGCCCCCGACGCCGGCGACCTCCGCTTCTTCTATGGAGAGCTCCTGTACTCGCGCGGGGCGAAGGCGGAGGCGGCCGATCAGTACGAGGAGGTCGTGCGGCGCGACCTCGCCTCCAGGACGCCCGGCCGCTGGCTGCAGAAGGCCGCCTGGAGCGCCGTGCTCTCGCGCAACGAGGCGATGCTCCACGGCGCCGCCGAGCAGAAGGACACCGGCGAGCGGCGCGCCCAGCGCCAGTTGTCGGCGGAAGAGAAGAAGCTCGCAGGCGCCTGCCGCCTGTACCTGCAAGCCCTGCCCGAGGGCCCGCACGCGGTGGAGGTGGCCTTCAAGCTGGGCCGCCTCGAGTACGTGTCGGGCGATTACCCTTCGGCTCAACGACACCTCTCGTTCATCGCCCTCTCGCATCCCGAGCATGAGCTGGCGGAGTACGCCGCCAACCTGGTGCTCGACATCGAGAACCTGCGCGGCGAGTGGGAAGGCGTCCGCCGCTGGGCGCTGCGGTTCCTGGAGGATCGGCGCCTGACGGCGCACGGGACGCTGCTGCAGGATCTGAAGCGCATCGAGGAGCAGAGCGCATACGCGCTGGCGGACGCGGTGGGGCCGGACGCCCGCAAGGCGGAGGCGTTGTTGTCCTTCGTGGCCGCCCACTCCCACGGACAGCTCCTGGACAAGGCGCTCTTCGGCGCGGCCGCGGCCTTCTCGCGGATGGGGCGAGTGGACGAAGCCATCGCGGCGCGGGCGCGGATCTGGAAGGAGCAGCCGCAGTCGATGCTGGTTCCGCGGGCGCTGCTCGCGTCGGCTTCCGATCTGGTGGCGACCGGGGACCTGGGCGAGGCCGCTGCGCTGCTGGAGAAGTACGCCGCAGGGTTCCAGCGGCAGCGGACGGGCGCGACTGGCAAGGCGCCGCAGCGCGCGGTCTACGACGAGGCGAAGGCACAGGGCGCGCTGCACGACGCCGCCGTGCTCCGCGAAGGACGGGGCGAGCTGAGGCAGGCGGTGGCGGATCGGTCGCTGGCGATCCAGCTGTGGAGCGGGGCGGAAGACGTGGAGAGGCAACGCTTCGAGCTGGCCCGGCTCAAGGCCAGGCTGGGTGAATCGGAGCGCGCCGCGCGCGAGATGACGGCGATCGCACTGGGCGCGACGCAGAAACCGGCGCTGCAGCTCGCCGCCTGGCGGGAAGCGGCACGGCTGTTCGCCGCGGCGGGCGAAAGCGGGAACGCGAACTGGTCCTGGACCCAGCTCGACCGCCTGTATCGCGGCTTGAGCGCGAAGGCCCGCGAGAAGCTTCCGGCCGATGCCATCGCCGGCTCCGCCGAGGCCTCGTTTGCTCTCGGCGCCTCGTCGTTCGACGCCTTCCGCAGGCAACAGATCAAGCCGCCGCTCATGGCCACGCTCCGCCGCAAGGTCTTGCTGCTGCAGGAGGTGAAGAAGCGCGTGGAGGAGATCGTCGCCCTGGGGCAGGCGGAGCCGGCGGTGTGCGCGCTTGCCCGGCTGGGCGAGGCGCAGATGCTGCTCGGGCAAGGCATCGTCCAGAGCTCGTTTCCCGCCGGCTTGAACGCCGAGCAGCGCAAGCTCTATCGGGCGGCGCTGGCGGAGCGCGCGGAGCCGCTGTACGCCGAGGCGCGGGAGACGCTGAAGAGCGCGGACGCGAAGGCGCTCGAGCTTGGAGTCACGGGTCAGTGCCCGCAGAGGGTCGCGACGCTCCTGGAGAAGGTTTCTGCGAAACCCGTCGACCGGCCGCGCCTTTCGCTCGCGGAGGCGCCGGTGGTCGATCCGCCGGAGATGGTCGACGCCCGCGCGGCGCAGACCGAGCGGGGGCGCCGTCTCCTGGGCGAGGCGCTGCGAGCCGCCGCCACGCAGAAGGACGCGGAGGCGATCGCGAGGTTCCGGGGCGTGGTGCAGGCCGCTCCATCGGCAGCGGCGCACTTCGCGCTCGGCGTCGCACTCGACCGGGCGGGCCGGGGGCTGGAGGCGGAGCAGGCGTACCGGGCGGCGGCCGCGGCCGAGAAGGGCGCGGTGGCCTACGAGGGCGCGGCGCGCGCCGCCGCGCTGGCCGCTGCTCGCTTCGACCTGGACGCCGCGCGCGAGGCGGTCGCCCTTGCCCGCGCCGCGCTGGGCGATGCCGCGCCGGCGCGCGTGCTGCAGGCGAGAATCGAGCTCGCGCTGGGAAATCCGGCGGCGGCGCAGGCCGCCGTGAAATCGGCGCTCGCGCAACCCGACGTCGGCGCCGGCGCGCTTTGCGTCATGGCCCGCGCCCAGCTGGCGCAGGGCCAGGCCGGCGTGGCCCGGATCTTCGCCGCGCGCGCCGCGCAGGCGGATCCGTCGGATCCCGAGCCGCTCCTGGTGAACGCTGAGCTCGCCCGCGCTGCCGGCGATCCTGCCGCCGAGCTCGCGGCCCTGCGCGCTGCGGTCGAGCTCGACGGCGAGTCGCCCCGCGCGCAGCTCGCGCTCGGGCGGGCACTCTACGAGCGCGGGCAGCTCGACGCTGCCCTGAACGCGTTCGAGGATTCCGCGGACCTGGACGCCGCCTCGTACGCCGCCGCGCTGGCGTACGGCCAGTCGCTCGCCGTGGCGAAGCAGAGGAAGGCGGCGGAACAGGCGCTCCAGAAGGCGGTCGCGCTGGCGCCGAAGGCCGCCGACCCCCACTTCGAGCTGGCGCGGCTGAAGCTGGATGGCGACGGCGATGCCCAAGCGGCGTTGGCGGAGGCAAAACTTTTCCTCACCTTGAGCAGGCAACCGCCGCCGCCGGGGCACCCGATCCACGCCCTGGTGCAGCGCTGCGAGGAAGCCTTGAAGCAGCGCGCTCAGGCATCGGTCGTGCAAACCCGCTGAGGCAGGTCGGGCGTGGAGGGGGGAATGGTGAACAGGCTGATCCTGGCATTCGCGGCGGCCGCCGCCCTGGGCGGCTCGCAAGCGGCGGCCAAGGAGGCGACCGGCAGTCCCCAGCGCCCGCGGCGGACCATCCTCCATTTCGGGGAAGAGGACATCCGGGGCGGCATCAAGCGTCCTGACGGCGAGCTGGTCCAGGCCCCTCGCAAGGTCGACGAACCCAGCCTGGTCCGCGTCCGCCGCTCCTTCGTCGATCGCGCGCTGGCCGCGCCGCTCGCAGGCCGCTGACGCCCCCGGGAGACGCGATGATTCCGATCGTCCTCAAGGTCTACGACGGCGGCAAGCTGAAGAGCTCGCGCGCATTCCGCGCCGAGCGCATCCGGCTGGGCAGCGTCACCGCCGACCTGGTGCTCGACTCGCCCACCATCGCGCCGACGCACGCGGTGATCGAGGCGGGCACGCTGGGAGTGATCCTGCGGGCGACGACCGCCGCCCCGCTGTACCTCAACGGTCAGCCGGTGCTGGCGGCGCCGCTGCGGCACGGCGACCTGATCTCCATCGGCGACTTGCGCATCATGGTCGAGCTCCAGGCGCGATCCGCGAACGGCACCGGGTTCAAGTCGCGAGCGCACCTGCAGCTCATCCAGGGCGAGGAAGAGCCCTTGGTCGAGCGCCCCCACCCGCACGTTCCGGCGCTGCAAGTCGTGCGCGAAGACGGCGCGGCGGAGATCCAGGTCAGCACCGACGAGGGCCTGCACGACGAGATCGTTCCGCTGGAACCCGAAGCGCCGATGGAGCCTGCCCCAGCGCCGATCATTCCTCCTCCTCCCGTGGCGCCGGCCAGCGACTCGGCCGCCGTTGCGGTGCGACCCGAGACCGCGCCGGTGCCGTGCACCGAGCTTCCACCCATCACCACGCCGCTCGGCGGCGATTGCGCCGAAGTGGAGCTGTTCTGGGGCAATACCCGGGTGAGCGTCTGGCAACTGCAGCCGGGCGAACAGTTCCAGGCGGGGACCACCGCGGGATGCCGGGCGCTGCTGCAGGGCATCGAGCGCGCGAACGTGCTCACCAGCGACGTCAACGGCTGGACGGTGATGGCGCCCAGGCCCTTGCAGCTGTTCCTCGAGGAGGACGGCCGCGTTCTCGGAGGTCCCGAGCTGCTGGTGCGCGGGCGCAGCCAGGCCGACGCGCACGGGCTGGTCGTGCCGCTGCCGCAGCTGTCCGTCGCCGTGCTCGCGAGCGGAAACCTCGCGCTGCGGATCCGGCGCGTCAGCGGCGTGGCGCGGGTCCGAGGCGAGCAGACCGACTGGAAGGGCGTGCTGGTCGCCAGCATCGCTGCCCTGCTGATGATCACCGGAATGAAGTTCTGGAGCGCGACCGTGCCGCCACCCAAGATCAGCGCCGGCGAGCCGGAGCTGATCAAGCCGCGTCCGCTGGTGGTCCGCGCGGCGCCGAAAAACGTCCAGCCGGTGCTCGATGCGCAGAGGGTGAACCAGGCGCGCCGGGACCCGGGCAAGGCCGTCGCGCGCCACATGGATCAGGAAGGGGAAGCGGGGAGCAAGACCGCGCCGCGCCGGAACGCGCGCGCGGAGCGCAAGATGGACGACAAGGCGCTCGTCGCGGAGACGGGTCTCCTCAAGGCGCTGGGTGGCGGGAGCGGGAAGAACGACGTCTTCGGCGTCGCGCTCGAGCAGGGTACCCGGGACGCGATGGGTCATCTGGTCGGTCCCAAGGTGGGCGACGCCCGCGGCGAAGGCGGCATGGGTCTCAAGTCGCTGGGCGGCCGCGGGGGCGGCGGCGACGGCTCGGGCCTGGGCCTCGCGCGCATCGGCACCAACGGGATCGGCGGAGGCCTGGCCAGCTACGGCGACGGGAAGGGCGGCTTGCGCGGGAAGGAGAACGGGGAGATCGGCCTCGGACCCGGCAAGCCCGAGGTGGTGGGCTCGATCGATCCCGAGCTGATCCGGAAGGTCGTGCATGAGCACCGCGCCCAGATCCGGACCTGCTACGAGACGCAGCTCACCACGCGGCCGAACCTCGCCGGCAAGCTCGTGTCCGCCTGGACCATCGATCCCGCAGGCGTGGTGACCGAGGCCCACACGCAAGAGAGCACGCTGCGCGATCACACGGTCGAGAACTGCGTGGCCGCGAAGATCAAGACCTGGCGTTTCCCCATCCCGAAAGGCGGCGGCGAGGTGTTCGTGACTTACCCCTTCATCTTCACTCCAGGGGGTTGACGATGTGGATCGCGGCGATGTTGCTTGCGGCGGCGATGCCGCAGCCCTGGGTAGGGATGTCGGCCGGTCCGGTGCTGCTGCGCGAGAGCGGCCGAGGCGGGGTAGGGATGGGTCCGATGGTGCGGGTCGAGGTGGGATACCCGGTCGCCGACCGGATCGCGGCCGAAGCGTGGCTGAGCAGCACCATCGAAAGCGCCCCGCCGCGCAGCCCCGGCGATTCCGCGGTCGTCGCCGCGGGCGGCGGTGCGCGCCTCCGCGTCGCCCACCTGGACTCCGACGGAAAGCTCGGCTTCTGGCTCCATGGAGGCGCAGGGTGGGGGGTTCCGGTGTCCGGTGACGGCAAGCACGGACCGCTGGGGTTCGGCGGGGCGCTGCTCACCTTCCGGCCGTTCATCGACAGGTTCACGCTGGGCCTGGAGACCGACGTGGTGGCCTGGCGCGACACGCTCGGCCTGGCGATCCTGCCCTCGCTGCGCTGCACATTCTGACGTCCATCTCGCCGCAACGCGGCACGCTGCACCTTCCGACGGAAGCTTGCTTGTAGCGGCCCGCCGGTTGAAGGATGCTGCCGCCCGATGCTGGCCCAGCCGCCCATTCCGCTGCCCGATCGCTGGACGCTCGGCGATCTGGAGCGCATGCGCCTCGTCTTGCGCGGCGGCTCGGTCATCGACTGGCGCAGGCTGCACTTCCAGACCCGCGACGAGGTCGATCAGTACCTGCGACTCTGCTTGTTCGAGCCCGACGATCCGTTCGACCGGGCGCGGCTGCAGCGCATCCTCGACGAGGCCGTCGATTATCTGCGGACGACGTTCCGCTACGCGGTCGCGGAGGAAGTCGCGCAGCCCGAGCACCTGCACGATCTCTTCCTCCTCGCCTCGGGCGTGGGAAACGCGAAGCTCCGCCGCATCGCCTGCCTGGTGCTCAAGGTCATGCACGTGGTCCACCACGTCGAAGCGCGCGGGCTCCTCCATCGCGCAAGGGTGAGCGAGGACGAGCTCACCCAGCTCGTCACCCAGCGGGTCGACAACTGCATGGAGCAGCTGCGGCGGGAGGGTTTTCCCGTGCTCGCCGCGGCGGGGAGCGTGAAGACGCGCCACAGCCTGATCACGAAGCTCCTGGCGAAGAAGGAGACGCTGGCCGCGCAGATCTACGATCGGGTGCGCTACCGGATCGTCACGGAGGACCGCGAGCACGTGCTCCCGGTCCTGGTCCGCCTCTGCGATCTCCTCATCCCCTTCAACTTCGTGGTGCCCGGACAGACGCAGAACACGCTGATCAACTTCCGCCAGCTCCTGCGGGACTGGCCCTCGCTCCGCAACATGGCTCCGCAGCTCCAGGTCGGTTTCCTGGACGAAGAGCAGGAGCCGTCGCAGAACGAGTTCTCCGGGGATTCCTACAAGATGCTGAACTTCCCCGCCGAGATCCCGGTGCGGCTGCCGGAGCGGGCGGTCGACGTGGGCGACGGCCGCATCGTCTTCTGCATGGTGGAGCTGCAGATCGTCGACCGCGAGACCGCGCTGGCCAACGAGCGCGGGGAGAATGCGCATCTACGGTACAAGAGGCGGCAGCTGCGCAAGGTGCTGCGCCGGCTTTCCCGGGGGTTGGTGGTGCCGCGCGGGACGAAGGCAGCGCCCAAGTAAGCGCTCCGCGTCGCCTTGACGGCGCGGACAAGTCGCGCTACTCGCTCGGTCCCTTCGGACGGCACCGTAGCCAAGCTGGTAAGGCAGAGGACTGCAAATCCTCCATTCGCCGGTTCGATTCCGGCCGGTGCCTCCAATCATGGCTCCTCCGCGATCGGACGCTCCGGATAGAGAAGTCGCCCGTTCTGCACGCGCAGGAAGTCCGTCTGCTTGTGCCGCTCGCTCTTGTCCGGATCGAGGATGTGAACGACCTCGATCCCCCGGACGGTCAACGCGTCGGAGATCAGCCGGCGATGACATTGCCACCAGAGCCGCTCGGCGCACATGTACGCGGTGGGAGCCTCGCGCGCCAGTCGCTGCAACTCGTCGAGCGCGGCCGCGAACGCCGGCGTGTCCATGTAATCCGCGTATGCGCGAAAGCCTTCGACGCGCCAGCCCGTGTGGGGAGAGTCCGGCCGCGCGCGGCGCCGGCCGCCGAGCTCCTTCATCCACAGATACCGGATCCCGTTCGCGGGCAAGCTGCGCTCGAGCTCCTGGCGTCCAAACTGCGGGTTGCGGCGCGATCCGGGAAACGATCGCACATCGACGAGTCGGGTCACGGAGTGGGCGCGCAGCGCCTCGAGAAGCTCCTCCAGCGTCCGGTTGCCGTGCCCGACCGTGAACATCGTATCGCCCACCGGAGCCCAGGGATCAGAGGCGCAGGCCTCGCGGGACCAGCAGTCGCTCCGCCAGATCGAACGCTCCCTGGACCGCGAGCGCCAGCAGGCCGGCGGGGACCGCTCCTTCCAGGATGAGGCCGGTATCCGCCAGGCGGATCCCGGTCAGGATGGACTGCCCATATCCCCCGGCACCGATCAGCGCTCCCAACGTCGCCGTGCCCACGTCGATCACCGCCGCCGTCTTGATCCCCGACAATACCGACGGCGTCGCGAGCGGGAGCTCGATCCGCCGCAGCGCCGCTCGCGGAGGCAAGCCCAACGCCTCTGCCGACTCACGGAGCTCCGGAGCAATCCCGGTCAGGCCGGCGTGCGTGCCGCGGAGGATGGGGAGCAGGCTGTAGAGGAAGAGCGCCACCAGCGCCGGACCGGCGCCGATCCCCAGGAGCGGAATCATGAAGACCAGCAGCGCCAGGGAAGGAATGGTCTGGATCACTCCCGCCAGCGTGAGGATCGTCTGGCCCAGCCGCGGCCGCCGCCAGGCGAGGATGCCGAGGGGGACCGCCACGGCGATGGCCGCCGCCAGCGAGATCGCCACCAGGAACAGGTGCTCCACGGTCCGCCGGCCGATCCGCTGAACGGCGCTGCGCACCTTCGCGTCCTCGGCCACGCCGAACTTCGCGCGGAGGAAATCGGCGGCCACCTGCGCCTCCGGGACATGCCCGAGCAGCGCGCGGGCGTTCATCGCGATCATGTCGGCGGGCGAGATGGCGCCCTCCAACTGCGCCAGCGCGTGGACGGCCTCCTCCGGGAGGTCTGCACGCTCGAGCAGCACGGCGTCGTATCGGGGGAAGACGTGGCGGTCGTCCTCGAGCACCACCAGATCGGCGGCCTGGATCTCCGCGTCCGTGGAGTACAGATCGGTGGCGGCGATGTCGCCGGAGCGCAGCGCGCGATAGGCGAGCTGGTGGTCCATCCCGCGAACGTTCGAGTCGGAGAAGCCGTAAATCTTACGCAGGCGCGGCCATCCATCCTGGCGGCGGAGGAATTCGTTGGTGAGGCCGATCTCCAGCTTGCGCTGCTGCGCCAGCTGCGAGAGCGTACGGATCCGGAGCCGCGATGCCTCGCTCCGCCGCATCCCGATCGCGTACGTGTTCTCGAACCCGAGCGAGCCCCCCATCCGCATCCCGCGTCGCGTCAGCTCGGCCGGCAGGTCGGCCGCTCCGCGCAGCAGCTCTTCCGAGATGGTCCCCGTGTACTCGGGATACAGATCGATCTGCCGGGCCCGCAGCGCTTCCCAGAGGACGCGCGTCCCGCCCAGCTCGCGGCGATGCTCCGCCGCAACCCCCGCGGCCCGGAGCGTCTGGACCGCGATCTCCGCCAGGATGACGGATTCGGTGAACTGCTTCGATCCCACCTGCACGGTGATCGCCAGCAGCACCGCGATCACGAGGGCCGCCCCTGGGCGCGGACGAAGTGGGCGACGAACTCGTCCGCCGGGGATCGCGCCAGCTCTTCGACGGGTCCTTGCTGCACGATGCGGCCATCGCGAAGGAGGATCGCCCGGCCGGCGAGGAACGCCGCCTCGGTGAGATCGTGCGTGACCAGCACCACCGTCTTGCCTAGCCGTTTGAAGGCCTCCCGCAAGTCGTGTTGCAGGTCGTACCTCGTCAGCGGATCGAGCGCGCCGAGCGGCTCGTCGAGGAGCAGCACCTCCGGATCGAGCATCAAGGCCCGCATCAGGCTGACGCGTTGCGCTTGTCCACCCGAGAGTTGCCGGGGGAAGCGTCGCAGCGCGTCCGCTGGCAAGCGGGCGATCGCCGCCAGTTCCTCCATCCGCGCGGCGATCCGCGCCTCGTCCTAACCGAGCCAGCGCGCGACCACCGCGACGTTTTCGCGCGCGTCCAGGTGCGGAAAGAGGCCGCCGCCCTGGACGACATAGCCGATCTGCCGCCGGATGGCGGGCAACCCGTCGCGCGGGAGCGGCCTGCCGCGAAACCTCACTTCTCCCTGATCGGGCCACACCAATCCGTTCAGCATGCGCAGCAACGTGGACTTCCCCGCGCCGCTCGGACCGATCAGCGCCGTGGTGCTCCCCGGGGCCACGCTGAGGTCGATGGGGCCCAGCGCGGCCACGCCGTCGTACCGCCTCACCACGGCCACTGCCTCGAAGACCGGCGTCGTCACCGGCCGCAACCTAGCCCGCGGCGTGCGTCCCGGCGAGCCCTTTGCCGCCGGAACATGCCGGCCCGGTCCGCGGTACGCTGCGCCGGTGTTTCGCTCCTGGTATGCGACCTGTCCGCGTGGCGCCGAAGAAGCGCTGGCGGGAGAGCTGCAAGGAATCGGCGCGAAAGGCGTGCGGCAGGGGCAGGGTGGCGTCCGCTTCACCGGTGAGCGTGAGATCGCGCTGCGCGGCTGCCTCGATCTCCGAACGGCACTGCGCGTGCTCGAGCCGGTCGCCGAGTTCCCTGCCAGCACCGCTGACGAGCTGTATGGCGGCGCGAGGGCCCTTCCCTGGGCAGAGCTGATCGCCCGCGGCCAGACGGTGGCGGTCGCGGCGAGCGGTCGCGCCGAGGGGCTCACCCACACCCATTTCGTCGAGCAGAAGATCAAGGACGCGATAGTGGACGCGCTGCGGGAGCGCGCCGGTTTCCGTCCGGACGTCGACCCGCGATCCCCGGACGTCTGGATCGTGGTCCACCTTGCCGCGGGCAAGTGCAGCGTGTCGTTGGACCTGGCGGGCGACCTGCTCTCGAACCGAGGTTACCGGGTGCGGGTCGTGGAGGCGCCGCTGCGCGAGGCGCTCGCCGCCGCGGTGGTGATCTACTCGGGGTGGGAGGGCGCCACGCCGCTGCGCGATCCGCTCTGCGGGTCGGGCACGCTGGCGATCGAGGCAGCGCTCTTCGCGGCGCGGCGCGCGCCGAATCTGCGGCGCCGGCTCGCCAGCGAACGGTGGCCGCGGACGGCCGCCGGGGACGCGCGCATCCTCTCCCGGCTTCGCGAGGAGCTGGCCGCGCGCGAGGTCACGCCGCCGCCGATCCTTGCCTCCGACCGCGACGCAGAAGCGGTCGAAGCGACCAGGGCCAACGCCCGCGCCGCAGCCGTCCCGGTGGAGGTCTCGCAGGCGGATGCGCGCGAGCTCCAGCCGCTCGATCCGCCGGGCCAGCTGCTGCTCAACGTGCCGTACGGGGAGAGGCTGGAAGTGGGAGGCCGCAAGCCCTTGAAGACGTTCTACCACCAACTCGGCGAATCCATCCGCAAGCTGAAGGGTCACCGCGCCGCGGTGCTCAGCGGCAACGAGGACTTCGAGAGCGCGTTCGGAGTGCGGCCGCGCGGGCCGCGGCGGATGCTCTGGAACGGCCCGCTGCGCTGCAGCTTGTACCGATACGAGCTGTAGCTCCGGCGGGGACAGCTACATCGAAGAGTTCGGGCGGCCCGAGGCGGACGGCTCGGGTGGCTTCCTTGCACACTTCCAGGCAACCGGCCGCGAGATGAGACTGCGCGGCGTTCTGCGGTGCGCTCTTCTGAAGGCCGTCGGCGGACGGATCGCACATCCACACACGTTCAACGCGGACAGCGAGATGAGAACTGCGCAGACGGTGAAGAAACTCGTTACCGGCATCGACTGCCTCCCTCGGAGAGAACTTGCGCACCTCCCTCCTCTGAGGCATCCCTGGTCACTACCGGCGGCCGCTGTCTCTAGCCAGATTGCACTGGATGCGCGTTCCTCCGGCGGTCGAGAGATGGCGATCCGGTCAGCGATCAAGCGCGCGCACTACGAGTCTCTCGGTACGAGACGCACGCGGACTTACGTCACGATCTTGCAGCGGCACCCGATGCTCGGTCTAGACCGCTGCATTTGCGGCATCGAGATCGCCGGCGGTTCGCTGGTCCTGGTGATCGACGACGGGAAATCGCAGAAGGTCGTCGGTTGCTGGAAATGCGGAGGCGTGTAGGAAGGGAACATCAGCTGCAGGCGTCACTCCCCCGGGATCG
>Ga0070708_100000586_pt1 | contig 27293 bp, 21 predicted proteins | sample KBSK5503metaG_FD_65469 | JGI IMG/M metagenome (GOLD analysis project Ga0070708, IMG submission 65469) | Corn, switchgrass and miscanthus rhizosphere microbial communities from Kellogg Biological Station, Michigan, USA - KBS K5-50-3 metaG | ecosystem: Host-associated > Plants > Roots >... | reverse complement strand
TAGGTCGAGGGGCGAGCGAGCCTTTGAGATTCGAAGGCGGCGACATCGCCCGGACCACGGCCAACGGCAGCATCTCGACGTTGAACCGGGTGGGTACGAAATAGGGACGCGTTTGTCGACAAAGGGCGCGGACGCTTCGGGCTGAGGCATCCCAAAACCGCTGAGATGCCGTACGGTTACGAAAAGTCGAGCGAGCGTTGGGCTTCCCTGGGCGAAACAAGCTCGGCCTACTCGTTTGCGGTTTTTCTCGAAGTGGCTTGACTTTGCGTCAGGTGTATCTTAACCCCAGCCTGCTACAGGTGTCCGATACTCGCTACAAGATCCTTGTCTGAGCGCAGTGGGAGGCCGGCGATGAGTCGTTGGTTTTTGGTTCGTTCATTTCTTATTTCGGCAGCAGCCATCCTGATCGCCCTTGCCTCACCCGCAATCGCCGGAGAGGGTCGAGGCGGCGAAGATCCAGGTCCCCCGCCCTCGGACAATGGCGGTGGCGGCGAAGGTGAGGGTGGTGACGACCACGAATCATCGGTCCCGGAGTTCGACCCGAGCACGGCCGGCGCGGCTTTCGCTCTGCTCTCCGGCGGCGCGCTGGTGCTCACGTCCCGCCGCAAGCGCCGCCTGGCGTCATAGTCGAGAGCCGGTTTCCGGCTCGCCAGGTACGTCACGTTGCTCGAGGTCATCCACGGCGAGCCAGTTCGCGGCCCGCGCCGCATCGGCGTGGCTGCGATTGCGCTCCTCCTTGGCGAATACCTGCTGCTGAGCTGGGCGGTCGATGCCGCGCGATTGGAGCGCCGGATCAGCTGGATTTCCGGCCTCGGCTACTGGGCCCCCCTCGGCGTCGCCATCGGCACCGCCATCCTGCTCTTGACGAGCCGCGACGCGCTCGCCACCGGCCCGGTCGCGGCCATTGCCACCGCGCCTCGGCGCGCCTGGCTCTACCTCGCCCTTCACGGCGTCCTCTTCGGCGCCTTTCTAATGCTGACGCTCGCACTTTTTGGCGACGCGCTCGGAGGCTTGCCCGGCGACGCGCGAGGTTGGTTTTTCGCCTGGGTTCTCCTCGGCCTCGGCGTCGTCGCCGCACTGGCCCTCGTCGTCGTATCGCCGCGAGAGCTCTGGTCGGAAGTGCGGCAGAGACGGATCACCCTCCTGCTCGGAATCCTGGTGGGGATCGCCGCCTGGGGCGCGGGCCGCGCCGCTGAACGCCTCTGGGGAGTTCTCGGCGGCGTGACCGTTCGGGCCGTCGCCCAGGTGCTCAGCTGGCTCTTCACGGATTCCTTCTACAACGCGAGCCGCCTGGTGGTCGGCACCTATCGTTTTAGGGTCGCGGTCGCACCGATCTGCTCCGGCTTCGAAGGCATCGGGCTGATCATCGTCTTGACCCTGTTCTGGCTCGTCATTTTTCGACGTTCCCTGCGCTTTCCGATGGCGTTGGTGCTGCTCCCGCTGGGGGTGGCAGCCGCCTGGATGACCAATGTCTTGCGGATCGTCGGGCTGATCGCGATCGGAAGCCGCTGGTCGCGAGATCTGGCGCTCGGCGCCTTCCACTCCAAGGCGGGATGGGTGCTCTTTTGCGGGGTCGCCCTGGCTCTCATGATGCTGTCCCGACAGGCCCGCCTTTTCACCCGGGCAGTGCCCCGGCCCGAGGAGGCCGCGGACACCTGGCACCCGACCGCGGCGTATCTGATGCCGCTCCTCTCGGGAATCGCGGCGCTGCTCATCGCGGGTCTGTTCTCGATCCAACCCGGCTTTCTGTATCCGATCGAGGCCCTGGCCATCCTCGTCGCGCTCTGGGCCAACCGCAAAAGCTACGCCGTGGGTTTGCCGTCGTGGGGGTGGAGCGCGGCCGCGATCGGCGCCGCCGCCTTCGCTTTCGAGCTCGCCTGGGGGCGCCTGTCGATGCATGGGACGATGTCTTTTCCGGAGACCGCCGGCGGGACGCATTCGATCGCCGGGGCTGGGTTGCTCGCCGCCGGGCTCGTTCGATCGGTCATTCTCCTCCCGGCGGCCGAGGAGCTCGCCTTCCGCGGATACTTGTTGCGCCGACTCGTCTCGGCGGATTTCACCGAGGTCTCCCCTTCCGTCTTCGAATTCCGCTCGTTCGTCATCTCCTCGGTGGCTTTTGGGGTGCTGCAAAGGAGTTGGGTCGCCGGCACCGTGGCCGGAATGCTCTACGCGTTCGCCCAGTACCGCAGGGGCCGCCTCGGGGATGCCTTTCTCGCCCACGCGGTCACCAGCCTGCTCGCTTTTGGGTACTCGCTGATGCAGCACTGATCCGACTGGCAGGGAAGTAGCTTCGTCGGAGCCGCTCCTGCTAGTCGCGCTCCTCCTCTTCCCGATCGCTGATCCGGAGGATCCAAAGCCCCTCGTTCTTGTCGTTGGTGTAGATGTATCCGCGAGTGTCCACCAGCACGTCCTCCGTCTGGCTGACGAGCGCGCCCGCCGGAAGCGGCCCGTATCGGCGCGTGGGTGGGGGCGGAAGGAAGTATGCGATCTCGCGCGGCTGCCGCGGATCCGACGTATCGAAGACCCGAAGCCCCGCGTTGAAGTAGGTGAGATAGAAAATATGGTCCGAGTGATCGGTGAAGGGGCTGTGGCGATGCTGATTGGGATTGTGCGGACCGAAGCGCCCGTGCTTCTCGCAGAAATTCCGATAGGGAAGCCCGCGCGGCGGCACCGGGACCGGCAGCACCGAGAGCAACTTTGGATGGGCGGGGTCGGCAATGTCGACGATCGAGGCGTGGTTCAGCGCTTCGTTGCAATCTTCGGCGATGGACTCCGAGTTCACGGTGGCGATGTTTCGCTCGAGAATCGGCACCACGCTGTGGGCGCCGATGTTGGCGACGAACGGCGGGGTGAAGCCCAGCTCGCCAACCTTGAGGGGATTCGAGACGTCGGAGATGTCCAGAATAACCATTCCCGCCGCCCCGTAGGGAATGTAGACGAGATTTCCTTCCACGTACGGCGGTCCGTGGAGGGACACCGAAGGCGTCGGTATCTCGCCGCAGGCGACGCACTGTCCCGGAACCCACCACCGGCCGGCCTCGACCGGATTCGAAGGGTCGCTGATATCAATGATGACATAGATGTTTCCGCTGTATCCCGGCATGCCGGCGGCGAGGTGGACGTACCTTCCTCCGTAGTAGCCGTTGCGGTGCGTCCCGCTTCCTCCCGTTCTGAACTGACCGAGCAGCTGGGGATTGGCCGGGTCTTCCAGGCTCCAGATCAGCACCCCTTCATCGTTTGGCTGCTCCGGGTCGCCGCCCCAACCCGGCGCGATCCTCTCCAGCGCGGTGATCATCTTGCCTTCCTCGACGTCCATCTGAATGGTCCAGGTGTTCGTCGGGCCGGGGATGAAGTTCAAGACCCTCGGCCGGGAGGGCGTCGTGACGTCCATGATCGTCCAACCGCGATCCCACAGATGGCCCATGTAGAGATACCAGCGGCCGTTTCGCTCCTGGATCGCCATCTTGAATGGAGGCCGACCGTTGACCTCCGAGTACCCGACGACGCGCATGTTCCTCGCCATCCACCCGCGGGGAATTGGATCGGCGAGTGCGCCCGGAACGGATGCCAGACCGCCGGCGAGAACCGCGGCGATCGCGGAACTGCGAACCTTCTTCCAATTCATGGTGCGTCCCCCTTCGAAACGAATCGCTCCTCAACCCATGGGCCAAAGCGCATGGTCTGTCAATGACGACTCGATGCGATCCTATGGGTTCTCGACTGTTGCGTCGCTCACGCGGGACATCCAGGCGTGAAGAGCGCTGGGCTCGGTCGGGGAGTCATCGCGCCAAAGACGAACGGATCCGTCGGCGCTCGCGGCAACGACCACCCTGCCGTCTGGCGAGAAGGTGAGCGATTTGACTTCGTTCGATTTGACTTCGGCGGTGTTACCAGGGAGCAGCCGTGATTCGTGGGACTCGATATCCCAGAGTTTGACGGTGGAGATGTTCAGCGCGAAGTCCCAGCTTGCTGAGGCCAACCGCCGACCCTCCGGCGCCGCCGCCACCGCGGTGAGCGGACTGGGAAGCCCCTGGAACAAGGAAGAAGCCCCGGACTTCAAGTCCCAGACAATGAGCCGTTTGTCCCGTCCTCCAGAGACGAGACGATCGTTGCCGAAGAATGCCAGATCGACGACGGCGAGATCGTGACCGGCGAGCATTTTGGCGTCGCCCGTTTTGACATCCCAGAGTCTCACCGCTTCGCTTGCCGTCGCAAGCGATCGACCGTCGGGCGAGAACGCGACGCGAAAGACGCGGAGGTCGTGCTCAAGGCTCCGACTTTGGTGGTTTTCAAGATTCCAGAGCAGCACCGTACCCCGGATCTTTGAGATGGCGTCGTTGCCTGCGATGGCGCTCCTGTCTCGCCCGGCGGAGGCCATCATCGTTCCGTCCGGCGACACCGCAATGTCGTCGATCCAATCTCGATGGCCGCTCAAGACCTGATCGCTGCCCGACGCGCGGTCCCAGCTCCGGACTGTCTTGTCCCGGCTTCCAGAGACCAACGTCTTTCCGTCCGGTATGAACGCCAACGCCGTCACTGCATCCTGATGTCCTCGCAGCACCTGCGATTCTCCCTCGGGCAACCGCCAAATCCGGACAGCCCCGTCGTCGCTGGCGCTGGCAATGGCGTCTTGTCGCGGGGAGAAGGCCAGTCGATTAATTGGTTTCTCATGCCCGTGCAGCTCCTGGATTCGATCGTGCGCGATGTCCCAGACCTTGATGATTTTATCCTCGCCTCCAAATGCGAGCAGCTGACCATTTGGCGAAAAAACGGCGTGCCGCATGGGTTGCCCGCTGAAGATCAGCCTCGAGGGAAGCTGGGCGTCCCAGAGGCGAGAAGTGTTATCGAAGCTCGCGGTGAGAAGGGAGCTGTCCACCGGCGAAAACGCAACGACGGCGACCGGGCCCGAGTGGCCGCGAAGGACTCTATTTTCCCCGTTGACCAGGTTCCACAGCCGCGCAGTGTTGTCCGTGCTCGCCGAGGCGAGCAGCTGCCCGTCCGGGGAAAAGGCAACCCATGTCACCAGACCCTGGTGACCGGTCAACGTTTGAACAGGCTGCCCCTCCGCGTTCCAAAGGCGAATCGTACCATCGTCGCTGGCGGAGGCGATTGTCTTGCCGTCTGTGGAAAAGCTGGCGTGGGTCACTCCACCGGTATGTCCCTTGAGCTCCCGGTCTTCACCTTTGGCCAAATCCCACAGGTGCATCGTCGGGTCATCGCTACAGGCGAGGACCCGGTTACCATCAGGCGAGAAGATTGCGACGGTGGCGGGTTTTTTGTGTCTCACCAGAAGACGACCCGTTCCGTCCGCGACGTTCCAGAGCCAAACGGCGCCGTCGTCACTCGTCGAGACGAGGAGTTTGCCGTTCGGCGAAAAGGCCACGTAACGAATCTGCAGCGGCTTGGCCGCCGGCTTCGGAGATTCGGAAGAAGTGCTTCCAGCTGATTCTGCGCCGGGAACGAAGAGTGTTCGCGAGCCGCCCGTCGTCACGTCCCAAAGTCGAATCGTCTGATCGCTGCTCGCTGAAGCCAGCAGCCTGCCCTCCGGGGAGAAGGCGACATGCCAAACCTGGCTGGTGTGGCCAGCGAGGACTCGCTGGCTTCCCGTGGCGACATCCCATAACCGGACTGTCTTATCGATTGAGCCGGATGCCAGGGTCCGATTGTCAGGCGAGGCGGCCACGGAGTTGACGAGGGCCGTATGGCCTGACAGCACCTGGAATCTACCCGTATCGAGCTCCCACAGACGCACCGTTTTGTCCGCACTTGCAGACGCCATATGTTTCCCGTCGGGGGTAAGAACGGCGGAGATTATTTTGTCCCGGTGACCTCGAAAGAGACGCTTGGCGACGCCCCGTTGCAGGGCATCGGCGGCGACGACGCGCACCGCACCCCAGGCCGGAGCATTCTCAGGATAGGTCTTGAGCCAGGCGATCGTCCCGGACGGATCCTTATCGAGCAAGCTTCGGGCCTGGATCAAAATCATGTCGTTGGTGCGGGCTTCGGCGCGATTCCTTTCCTGGACAATCCGTTGAACGCTGACGACCGCGGTTGCCGCCAGAGCCGCTAGAAGAATGGATGCGACAGCAACCGTCGAACGATGACGGCTCACCCAGCGCCTCAACAGAGACCAGGTCGAGTAGACGTGGGCGCTCACAAGCTGGCCGGTTTGGAATCGCTTAAGGTCCGCCGCAAATTGCGCCGCCGTCGGATAGCGTTCGGCCGCATTGATCGCCATCGCCTTGGAGACCACCGCCGAGAGATCCGGCGGAACGAGAGGCTCGACCTCCTCCAGAGGTCGCGGGGGTTGACCCGCGGCTACGTTCTGGACGACCTGAGCGACGCTAGGTCCGGAGTGGGGCGGCCTGCCAGCGAGCAGATGGTAGAGCATCGCACCGAGCGCATAAACGTCCGCGCGCTGGTCGCCGGGTATTCCCCTGGCTTGTTCCGGCGCCATATAGGCGGGTGTACCAATCACCGATCCAACCGCCGTCAGGTCGATGCGGTCTCCGACGAATTCGGGCAGAGGCTCCGACGCGCCGCTCGCCTCGGAGAGGCTCTTGGCCAACCCCCAGTCCACCACCACGGTCTCGCCGAATGCTCCCACCAGGACGTTGGCCGGTTTGAGATCCCGATGAATGATGCCTTCGCTGTGTGCGTAGGCGATGGCTTCGGCAACGGCGATCATGTTTGGCAGGAGCGCCAGGCGGTCGGCGAGCGTTCCAGCTTTTTCGATCACCTCCTCAAGGGATCGACCGGACACCAACTTCATCGCGTAGAACGCAGCGCCGCTCGTCCAATATCCCGCCTCGTAAATCGGCACGATGGACGGGTGCTGCAGCTGAGCCGTGATCCTCGCCTCGCGGAGAAAGCGGCCGGTGTGTTCGGGGCTGCCGTGAAGCAACTCTTTGACCGCGACGTGCCGGCCCAGGCGCCGGTCGTAGGCCTTGAGAATCCGCCCGAGTGCGCCTCGTGCTACCTCGCCCGCGATCGAGTAGGTGCCGGGGGGGACGACGTCGGGCTCGGCCTTCGGGGGGTCAGGAGGCACGTTCGCCGGCTCGTGGGAATCAAGGCGTTGCTTTTCGGGCTCTCGCGGGAGGGTAAACTCGATTGTCGGCGAGAACCCAACCGGGGTTGCCTCCGCCCGCGGATGAGTTTTGGCCGCCTCGTCGTTCCGGGTCCCCCGGTCCCGATCTCCGTCCCGACTCATTGAACACCTGCGATCGCGCTATCACCTCACGACGAAATAAGTCCCTTGTCTGCTGGCCCCCTTTTTGCTAGCGGTATACCTCCAGAGGGAGGCTGAGATCCATGAACAACAATACAAATTCAGCTGGGAAGAAGACGAGCGCGAGGAAACTCGTCCTGAACCGGGAGACCGTGAAAAGGCTCGCGCCAAGCGAGTTGGATAACGTTCGCGGTGGTCTTTTCCAGACCCTGCTCTGCACGATCACCCATGCCTGCACGATCGTGACGACAGGTGGTTCGTACAACTTTGACTGCTTCTCACAGGAGCCGTGCATTTGAGGGTTGAGCCGGAAAGCTGTGGTGGATGTCTCGCGACGTTGCTTTTGCGCAACGTCGCCGCCGATTTCGTTGCCGAAGTGTAACGCGATCTCGCCCGCGCAAAGGCGAGAGCACCAACAAGCCAAAACGAGCTGGATGGCTGGTCAACGATCGCCGATTTCCGGTGGCGGCAGTTGAATCCTGCCGATCCGCGACGAGGTTTCACTCTGGCAACGTCTCCGGTGATTTTGTTGCCAAAAAGCAACGTCCTCTGGCGGCATGGTCCGCAACCCCAACGAAGCTAAGACCTCGGCGAGCCCCTCGTTGCGATTCAACTCTGCGAAGCGGGTTCGAGGCGGACGGTTTCGTCGTAGAGGGCCCCGCCGCCCCCCAGGTCCGTGGCTCGCGCCCGGGTGAGCAGATTCGCGCAGCGGCCGTCGCGCAGGTGGCCGCCCTTGGCCAGGAGCGCGACATCCTTCCGTTGCTGCGGATCATGCCGGATGCGCACCGCCATCGAGCCGATGGCGGACTGGAGCAGCGCCTCGGCTCCGTCCGGCAAGCCGCGCGCTGCCTCGGGATGGACGGTGACGACCGCGGGACCCTCCGGCTGGCCCTTGGACCACTGAGAGCTCTGCGCCTTGTCGGTGGAGAGCGCCATCAGATAGAGCGGGTACTCGGTCGAGGCATACCCGCCCGGCGCCGCCGAGGTCAGGAGGTTCACCCTGCCGGTCTTCGTCGGGAAGCGGCGATCGGCGAATAGAATCTTGGAGGACATCGCGCTGCGCTGAGGCCCCTGGGCATCGAGCTGCTCGATGGAGGTGCCCGACTCCGAGCGCAAGATGCGTTTCTTCCAATCGCGGGCGGAGCCATCGAGTAATCCGTCCAGGCCGACGCGCCGGGAGAGATCTTGAAGGATCTGAAGGTCGGTTCTCACCCCGGGCGGTGGAGCGACGACCGGTTTCGATGTTCCCACGAAATGGTGACCGTAGGCGCCGAGCAGATCGTCGTCCTCGAGCAACGTGGTGGTGGGCAGGACCAGCGTCGCGGAGCGCGTGGTATCGGTCTCCCAGGCGTCGACGACGCAGACAAATTCGCGCGAACGCAAGGCGCGCTCGATCGTGCTCGATTCCGGCAGCATCGCCGCCGGGTTACCGCACGAGATCCAGACCGCGCGGATGGGCGGATCCTTCGCGGCGAGGACGTCTGGACCGAAGAGCGGCTCGAGCACGCCGCGCGGCGGCGGCTTGCGGATGAACGAGAAATCGAACGTCTTGCGCCTCTTGAAGTAGTAGGAGACGCCGCCTCCCGGAATGCCCAGGTTGCCGGAGATGGCGCCCAGCGCATCCAGAGCGCGGATCGTCGTACCCCCGTTGAGGCGCCGCCCCAGACCCCATCCCACCAGGATCGCGGTGGGTCCATCGTGAAGCCGGGCGGCGATGTCCTCCGCTACGGCCGGGGCCACGTCCGCCTCCGCACACCAGCCGGCCACCGTGTCGCCGAACGCCAGCGCGCGGAACGGGTCGAGGTTGTCGCAATACCCGGCCGCTGCCGGATCGGTCCAACCGCGCTCGAACAGAACGCGCGCCGTGGCCATCGCCAGCGCGAAGTCGCTCGCCGGACGCGGCTGGACGAAGGCCTCACAGAGTCGCGCGGTTTTGTGCCAGATGGGATCGATCAGCAACAACCGGGCGCCCCGGCTCGCCGCCTCCTTGAGAACCGGCACCGTGTGCGGCGAGGAAACGACGACGTTCTTTCCCCAGAGGAGGATGTTCCGCGAATTGAGCAGGTCGAAGAGATCGTGGGAGTCCTCCTCTCCGAAGTCGAGCAGCTGCGCCGCGTCGCCGGCGCCGGAGCAGATGTCGCCCCGCTTGACGGTGACCGGTCCGAATTCGGAAAAGAAATAGTCGGTGAGATATTTCAGGGCGCCCAGCGAGCCGCCGCTGCGATAGTTGAAGATCGCCGCCGGCCCGGACTCAGACCGGATGCGCAGCAGCTCGGAAGCCGCGAAGTCCAGCGCCACGTCCCAGGACACCGGCTTTCCGCGCAGCAGCGGCGAGGTGAGGCGGGATGGCGAGTACTGCAGGGGTAGAAAGTTGTTGGTCCGCCAGCAGAGGAAGCCGTTGGTGATCGGGTGATTCGGACTGCCCCCGAGCTGCACCACCCGTCCATCCTCCACGTGGGCGACGATCGAGCAGGCGTCCGGACAGTCCCGGTTGCACAGCGTTTGGCGGAGCTCGCGCATTCGTGGGCAGTCTATCGGATTCTCGCGCCTGCCGCTCGTGTCACGCGTCCAGAGGCAAGAGGCGCTGTTCGGTGAATGAAACCGTGGAATCGCGCCCCCGGGAGACGACGGAAGCCGCCGGTCTACTGCCACGGCGGCTTCGAAAGGTCGTCGATCAAAGCAGGGCGCTAGACCTTCATGATCGGGCGTACCTCGATCGAACCGTATCGCGCCGAGGGAATTCGTGCCGCAACCGCGATCGCCTCGTCGAGATTCTTTGCTTCAATCAGGTAGTAGCCGCCCAGTTGCTCCTTGGTCTCGGCGAACGGACCGTCGGTGGTGAGCTGCTTTCCGTTGCGCACGCGCACCGTGGTCGCGGTGGAGGTGGGCTGCAGCGGATTCCCGCCCAGGTATTGGCCGCTCTTCTGGATGTCCTCCGTAAGTTTGCGGTATTCACCGAAGATCCTCCCCCGCTCCGCCTCGCTCATCTTGGCCCAACCCTTTTCATCCTCGTAGATCATCAATAGGTACTGCATCGTTCTTCCTCCTTGCGGCATTGATTGCCGTCACTGGAATAGTCGAACGGGAAAAGCCCGGATCGACAGGCGACATCCTGCTAGACGAGCCCCAGCCACTTCCAATAGGTGGCTCCAAACAGCAGTACCAGACCATAGGCGATGATCGTCAGCGGGATGCCGGTGCGCACGAAGTCGCGAACCTCGAAGGTATCGGTACCGTAAGCCACCATGTTCTGAGGCGCATTGACCGGCAGGATGAATCCGAAGCTCACCACGAACTGAAGGACCATCGTCATTCCCACCAGATTGATTCCGGGGGTCTTCACGGACTGCAAGACCGCGATGATGATCGGAATCATCGCCGCCGCCAGGGCGGTGGCGCTGGCGAACCCCAGGTGGATCACGATCAGGAAGGCCGCCACCACCGCCAGGATGATCAGGGCCGGCATGGTCTGGATTCCGAACAGGCCGACGATGATCTTCGCCAGCCATGCCGCGGCCTTGGTGGTAAGCAGCGCGGAACCTAGGCTGATCCCCACCCCGAAAAGGCCCAGCGTGCCCCACCCGATCCTCGGCTGAGCGTCCCTCCAGCTCATCACGCCGATCCGGGGCAGGAGCATCACCGCGACCATCGCGATGGTAGTGGAGCTGGTGTCCAGCTGATGGACGAGCTTCTCCGTGGACCAGAGGAAGAGCAGCACCAGCGACATGACGAGCAGCTTCTTCTCGTTCGCCCTCATCGGCCCGAGAGCCCTCAGCGCCTGCGAAATCGCATCCTTGCCACCGGCGACCTCGTCGGTTTCCGGAGGCATTGTTTTCAGCAGGACGTAGTACAAGACCACCGACATGATCGCCGCAAAGGGGGCCGCGGCGGCGAACCAAGCAGGCCAAGTGATCGTTTTTCCGAGCAACTTCTCGACGTGGCCCACCGCGATCATGTTTTGCGCGGACGCCGTCTTGATTCCAACGTTCCAGATGCTCGCGGTCTGGGCGGTCGCAATCATCATCACCCCGGCGAACTTTGACTTCAGATCGACGCCGAAGGCGACGATGATCCCCATCACGATCGGCACCATGCACGACACGCGGGCCGTCGTGCTGGGAACCAGGAAGCTGAGGATGAATCCGACGACGATTACGCCGGCGAGCACCCGGTTCGTCCTGGCGCCGATCCTTGACAGCACGAAGAGGGCGATGCGTTTGTCCAGTCCGGTGTGCATCATCGCCGCGGCGATAAACAGAGCCGCGCCCACCAGGGCGGCCGCGGTGTTGGCAAACCCGCCGAGGGCCATCGCCAAACCGTCGTTGGTCCCGTAGAGCTTCGACGGATTCGAGACGTTGGGGGAGAAGCCGAGCGAAAACGCCATCAACGCCAGAATCACCCCCGCGCTCGAGGGGTACGAAATGGAATCGGTGATCCAGACGATCACCGAGAACAACAGGATCGCCAGCATCCTCTGCCCAGCCACCGGCAGGCCCTCTGGCGTGGGCAGGAGATTGACGACGATCAGGGCAACGGCGCCGATGAGCAGACCGTATCGGCTGAAAAATGAATGCACGCTCCCGGCGCTATTGCCGGGACCGGGCGATAAGACATTCGTTGCCGGGTCGGGTCTCGTCATCCCACCCCCTCTTTTGTTGGGCGGTGGAGATGAGCACTTCCACAGCGTCGATTGCAAGCAATAGTCCCGGGCTCACCCCTTTACCGCACCCGCGGTCAATCCGGAGACGATCCTCCGTTGGAAAAGGACGGTGATCGCGATCAGAGGGACGCTGACGATCGTCGAGGCGGCGAAGATCTCGTGCCACGGCTCCTTCTGACCCGTGGCAAAAAGACTGATCGCGACCAGGATGGTGCGCTTCTCGGGCGAGGAGATGAAGGTCAGCGCGTAGAGGAGCTCGTTCCAGGCGAAGATGAAGACCAGGATCGCGGTGGTGGCGATGCCCGGCGCCGCGAGCGGCAGGAAGACGAGCCGAAAGGCCCGGAAGGGCGAGCACCCGTCCACTCTCGCGGCGCCGTAGAGCTCGTCGGGGATCTCGCGAAAGAACGAGGTGAGCACCCAGACGGTCAGCGGCAGGGCAAAAGTCATGTAGGGCAGGATCAGACCCGCCAGATGATCGTTCAGCCCTAGCCTTCGAACCAGGAAGAAGAGGGGGCTCAAGGTGGCCACCGGCGGAAACATCGAGCAGGCCAGCATCGCCCCGAGGAGCAGCTTCCGACCCCTGAACTCGAGCTTGGCAATAGCAAAGGCGGCCGAGGCGCCGATGGCGATGCAACAGGCGGCGGTGGAGGTCGCCACGAGCAGGCTGTTCAAGATGACCTGGCCGAATGGACGCCCCTGGAAGGCCGCGACGTAGTTTTGCAGCGACCAACGCCCGGTCTCCGATTGCAAGGAGGCGAGCACCTGCCAGGCGAACGGACCGAGGCAGAACACCACCACGGCGATCGCCGCGAGCCTGATCGCCGCCGGTTTCAAGCTCTCTCTCCGAAGCCGGCGCGAAAGACGCCCAGATAGATAATGCTGATCAGCGCGATGCAGAGAAAGGTCGCCACCGCCAGAGTCGAGCCGTACCCAAAATCGCCCGAGCGCATCATCGTTTTAAAGGTGTAGATCGAGAGCGTCTCGGTCGCATTCGCCGGACCTCCCTGGGTGAGGACGTAGATCGAATCGAAGACCCGGAAGGCATCCAGCGTCCGGAAAAGCAACGCAATCAGGATGCTCGTCCGGACTAGCGGGATTTTGACCCTCCAGAACGTCATCCATGCCGACGCCCCGTCCACCCTCGCCGCCTCGTAGACAGGGGCGGGAATCGACTGCAACCCGGCGAGCAGCAGCAGCGCGACAAACGGCGTGGTCTTCCAGACGTCGAGGAGGATCGCGGCGGCCATCGCATCCACCGGCGTGCCCAGCCAATCCACGCCGGGCAGCAATCTGCCGAACGCCCCCGACTCGGGATTCAACAAATACGCCCAGATCTTCGCGGAAATCACGGTTGGCATTGCCCACGGCACCAGCACCGCAGCCCGGAGGATGCTCTTGCCGCGCCCCACCCCGTCTAGCAGCAGCGCGAACGCGAGGCCCACCGCAAGCTCGATCGACACGGCGATGCCCGCGAAGCTCGAGGTATGGGCCAGCGCGGACCAGAAGCGCGCGTCTCCTAGCAGGGTGGCGTAGTTGGTCAGCCCCACGAATCTCTGCTCGCGAAACACGAGGATCAGGCGATGCAAGCTCAACCAGCCACTGGCCAGCACCGGATACGCGGCGACGCCGGCAAGGGCCAGGGTCGCCGGCGCGATCAGCCCGTACGCCTGGTTTCGCTCGCCGGCCGGGGAGATCATCTTAGCGGAGCTCTCCGCTGATCCGGTCGATCTGTTGCTGGGCGCGCGCGAGGGCCTGCTCCGGCGATCGAATTCCGACGATCGCGGCCGAGAACTCGCTCTGCAGCGCGTCCGAGAGCAGGTTGTAATAGGGGGTCGCCGGACGCGGCCGCGCGGCCTCCAGCAAGGGATAGAGCGCCGGCGACAGGCCGCGCTCGGCGGATTGCGCGTCCCGGTAGAAGGCGCGGCGGGGCGGATGCCGCCCGTACTCCCGGGCGAGAACGCGGTTGGACTCGGTGGAGGTCAGGTGCTCGATCAGCTGGATCGCGGCATCCCGATGGCGCGGCGGCACCCGCGCGTTTATCGCCAGCTGCCAGCCGCCCAGCGTTCCATGACCGATTCCATCGAGCGCGGGCAGCGGCGCAATGCCGACCCTTCCGCGGATGATCGAGTCCGGTCGCTGCGCCTCCTCCCACGCGTAGGGCCAATTGCGCATGAACACCCCGCGGCCGCTTTGAAACAGGCGCCGCGAGTCCTCCTCCGAGGCGGATTTGACCGAAGCGGGCGAGAGTCCCTTCTCGAGAAGCGAACGCAAATGGCCGAGGGCCGCGCGCGCGGGTTTTGTATCAATTCGCAGTGGGTCGCCGCCCCCGGTGTCGCCGCCGTGCCCCCAGATCGCTTCGAACACGTTGCACACCAATCCTTCGTACTGCCGTCCCTGCCAGAGGTATCCGTGAAGCGACGGATCCTTTCGCCGCGCCTGGTCGGCGAATTGCTCGAGCTCGGCGAACGTCTTCGGCGCGCGGGGAACGAGATCGCTGCGGTAAAACAGCACGCCGACGTCCGCGTACCAGGGCACCGCGAACACCCGCCCGTTCGAGAGGACCGCCTCCGCCGCCCCGGGGATGAAATCGCGCCGAATCGCCTCGCCCGGGAAGGCGGGCGAAAGGTCGGCGATCCAACCGGCGCGAGCGAATTCCTGGACCCAGATGATGTCCACCACGAAAACGTCGAGATCGGCGCCGGCCTCGAGAGCGGTGAGAAAGTACTGATGGGCGGTGTCTGAATCGTTTGGCAGCACCTCGGAGACGACCTCGACCTCTGGGTGCGCGCGCTCGAAATCGGCGATCAGCCTTCGCATCGCCGTCGGGTCCGGTCCGAGCGGCTGATACTTGAACACGAGTCGCACGCGCCCAGATGCATCGTTCAGACCTCCGTTCGATCGGCGGCAACCCGCCAGCGCGGCCACCAGCGAAATCACCGCGAACGCCGTCGCCCAACGCCGGGCGGCAGACCATTCCAACCCGGTGCAACGATCCAGCGCGGGCCGAAGGCGAGGCACCGGGCGGTCATGCCGCACTCTCTTGGACATTTTGCCCCGGTTTCCGGGGCCATTTGTACAACAGATTCCATCCATGCAGACCGGATGTTCCAACAACATGCACCCTTTGTTCAGGATGCGGCAGTCGTCATCGAAGCCCGCTCGAATAGGCTGCCGCCCGTAACTGCTGGGGTAGGGCCGCCCAAACCGACCGATCAGAATCCTCGTCCCCGCAGCTCCTGGACGAGGTCTTGGTAGAACGCGGGCGCGTCGAAGGAGGAGGACCAACCGATTTGCGCCCAGTGGTCGGCCTGGACTTCTCGCAGCACTTCTCCCCAGCGCTGCGACGTCGCGGGGACCACGCCATCGTTCGCGCCCCCGCGCTCGTTCAGGTAGAGATGGCTCGCCCACAGCAGCGGGTTCATCCCCGCGGAGTCGCCGCGTCCAACCACGCTGATATAGACGGTCCCCGGGGCGTCCGGTATCTCGCGGTTGAAGACAATCATCCTTTGGCTGGTTAGGTCGTGGAGCGCGTCGAGATCGATCAGTCTCCTGAAGAAGCGCTGGAAACCGCCGATGAGCGTGATCCCGAGCAGGCCCGAGCCGAGATCCGCCAGCGGCGTGCCGAAGTGCGGGGTACCGATGGTCGTCAGCGAGGCGACCCGGTGGCCCATGCCCAGCCGCGCGATGGCATAGCGCGCATCGAGGCCGCCCATGCTGTGCGCGATGAGATTGACCTTCTCGGCCGGCAGGGCGCGGATGGCCGCCGCCAGCTTCTCCGCGCGGACGCTGATCGAGCCGACCGCGGGCACGCGCGGCCGATGCACCTCGATGCCCATCGTTCTCAGGCGTTCGGGAACGCCGCGGAAGTAGACGTGTTGCCTTCCCGCCAGGCGGATCTGATCGAAGCCCAGCACCCCGTGGGCGAGCACGATGGGGTGGCGCAGCCGAGGTTCGTGCCGCGGGGGCCGGCGCGGCCGGAGCCTCCTCCACAGCCAGGCGCCAAAGAGAGCGGCTGCGAGGAGGACCGCGACTGCGACGAGCGCGAGCCAGAGCACCTTGCCTAAAGCTTAGCGCAGGTCCAGCCCGCGATGGCGGCAAGGGCGGAAAGGTATTTCCAAATCGCACCTGCTAAACGGCGGAAACGTCGACACCGGGGGGCAACCTCGGTCTTCAAAGCCTGGAAGGGACTCGGTACGAGGTGCGACGCCGTTATCGCATTTTTGGAGTCGGAGCCGCAATGCCGATCGCGGCGAGCCGAACCGCGGGACCGCTAAGGCACCGCCGCCGTGAATATGTCCTCGTTGGTCCCGGTGATGTCCCGGACCGAAACCACTCGGCGCATGTCCGTCCAGACGGGATGAGCCGCGCCGTCCGAGCCCACCGCCAGACCCGTATAATCGCCCAGGAAGGTCGTCTTGCCGTTCGTCCGGCTCGAGAACCAGCGCGCATGATTGGGGTCGGACAGGCCCGTATCGACTCGCTGAAGGGTGAGCCTTCCCCGGATTGGCAGCCGGGCCAGCGTGATTCCGTAGCTCGAGTTTGCCGGGTCGTAGCTGCGATCTATGAATGAGAGATTCAAGGTGCCATCCGGACCTATTGCTCCCCAGGGATAGAACTGGTCGCCGGATCGCGCGATATCCCGCGGGGAGCTCCAGGTTGCCCCGCCATCGGTGGAGCTGACGATGAAGACATCGGTGTTCGTGTCCGTCGCGGTTCCATTTCGATTGTCCGACCAGACGGTGAAGAGCGTCCCCGTCGTCGGATCGATCGACAAGTTGCCGGCGGAATTGACGCGGAATTGTGAATTGGACAGCGTCTGCCGGCCGTTCACGTTGATCGGATAGTCGCTCACGCCGTCGCGCATGATGTCGCTGGCTCGAACAGGCGGACTCCAGGTCGTCCCGCCATCGCTCGACTTCACCACCAGGTACTGGCTGCGGAAGTTGCCGTCGTTGATTGCCTGGCCGTTCTCGAATGCGACAAAGAGCGTACCATCGGGTCCCACCACCGGCGAGCCGAATTGATCCTCCTTGCATCGCCCATCGTAGGGCAGCGGAGTCCCGGAGAAGGTGCAGAGGGCGCGATTGGCACCGCTGATCTCCCTCGACGGCGACCAGGTCCGGCCGCCGTCGCGAGAGGCAGCGAAGAAGATCGGTGATTCGAGATAACTGTCCGCCGAATTGAAGTGAAATCGGGTCCAGATGATATAGACGCTGTTGAGAAATGGGCTGCCTGGATTGGTGTCTACAACCAGGTATGGTTTGTCTTCGAAAATGGCATCGGATGTCGACTCCTCCACCGTCGCCGGTGTTTCGAATGTCCGCCCTCCGTCGCTCGAGCGCGAGACCTGGATGGCGCCTCCCAGCGCTTGCCCCCCCCGACCCAGGTCGAAGGCGATGATCGCGTAGAATGCGTTGCCCAACATGTCGAAGCCCACCGCCGGATCGGCGGTCTGCGCGAAGCCGGCATTGGGTACCTGTCCATTCAACCACGTCCGGCCGCCATCGAAGCTCGTGTAGTAGCCCAGGGCGGTCTTCGCGTTGCCACTCACCAACTCGGTATCGTTCGAGCCGGCCAGAAGATGCGCTGGATTGTTGGGATCCGCGGCAACCGCCGTCTCGTTGTGAGGCAGCACCGTGCTGTCGCAGTTGGCCATCGCATTCGATCCGAAGGCGATGGTTGAACTGCAAATGCCCTGAAATGGGCCGCCGACCAGATCACTCTGCAGCGTGGCCGCCTGGTCCCGGGCGCTGGAGAGGTTCGGGCGGTCGGCCAGCGCGGATTTCGTGCAAAACGTGAAAACGCAAAGAGAAGAGCCGATCAGAAACAAGCTGCGCATGGTCACCCCCGCGAAAGAGCGGCCGACGCTAAGGGCAGCGTAAAAGCTATGTCAACCTCGGCGATTGGGTCACTCTCAAAGCTGTCATCCGCACGACGCATTTCAGATCATGAAATGCCTCGCTCGAACCCTTGCTTCCAATTCGAGTTGGCTAGCTGCCAGCATGCAGGCAAGCGGCGGAAACTCGCGCGCTCTCCTGTGCCACAAAGCGTTTCAACCGGCACAATTCATTGATCGAATTTTCCGCTTGAGCCGCATTTATGGGCTGAAGAAGCACGAGCAATACAGAAACTTGTCCGAGCGATCCTGATTCATTAGTTGCTCGCGCGTGGCATCGGCCGTTGGACCGAGAGATTTCTCTCACGTCACACGCCGCATTTTTTCAGATGCTACATTGTCCCACATTTTGCCAAATGGGTCACAAACCAGTAGGCCAGGCGGATGGGTTCGAAAAAACCCCTTCCAGGGTATCGCCGACAGTGCTACGAAGCCTGGCCTCGTAGACGTCGAACGGCCGATTTCAGGGTACGACCAAGGGGGGACGCGAATGAAGTATGAGAGGTCAGATCACCGCCATCCGTCAGGCGAGCCTTCATTCAATAGATGCCCTGAAGTCTGGTGGTCCGTTTACGATCATTCAATTCTTTTTTCTTGCTTCTGTCCTCGTCCATCCTTTGACAGAAGTGCATGAACTCAACTCGATGGAGGTCAAATGGCAAAACGAGTAGTGGTCTTCGGGGGTGCAGGCTTCATTGGGTCAAATCTGTCCAAGAACCTGCTGGACGATGGAAAGCATGTCGTTGTTTTCGACTCTCTCGCCCGCCGCGGGAGCGAGTTGAACCTTGCCTGGCTTCAGCAATTGCAAAGCCCTGGCCGGCTCGAGTTCATCCGGGGAGATGTTCGCGACTCAAAAGCCGTCGCGTCAGCCGTCAAGCACGCGGATGAGATCTATCACCTGGCTGCCCAGGTCGCGGTGACCACCTCCGTCGAGGACCCAAGAACCGATTTCGAGGTGAATGCCCTGGGCACGCTCAATGTGTTGGAAGCCGCACGGCAGAGCGGGAATCATCCTCGCCTCGTCTTCACCTCCACGAATAAGGTCTATGGCGGCCTCGAGGACGTCGAAACGCTTGAAGAAGACTCCAGTTACGGGTTCCGCGACCTTCCGCTGGGTATACCCGAGTCCCAGCCTTTGGACTTTCATTCGCCTTACGGCTGCTCCAAGGGAGCCGCCGACCAGTACGTCAGGGATTATCATCGGATCTACGGTCTTTCGACGGTCGTGTTCCGAATGAGCTGCATCTATGGGCCGAGGCAGTTTGGCAACGAGGACCAAGGGTGGGTTGCGCACTTCATCATTGCGAGCCTGACCGGCGAGCCCCTCACGATCTACGGCGATGGGAAGCAGGTCCGGGACGTCCTCTTTGTGGACGACCTGGTCCGGGCGTTTCGCACCGCGACCGCAAAGATCGACGTGACTGCCGGCCAGGTCTTCAACATCGGTGGCGGATCCAGTAATGCCCTCTCAGTCTGGCGCGAATTCGCTACCTATCTTGCCGCGCTCAAAGGCGAGGAGATTCCGGCTCGCTTCGCCCGCTGGAGGCCAGGGGACCAGCCGTGTTACATCAGCGACATCCGCAAAGCCAAACGCGTGATGGGATGGAGCCCGGAAGTCGACAAGGAGACGGGAATCCGGCGTCTCTGGGACTGGGTCGGCAGCAATTCGCACCTCTTCCGGAAACTCCGCAAAACGGGTTAGGGCAGGGTTAGGGCTGGCTTTCCGAAGCTGTTGACTTGCCCATCCGCGGGTGCCAGCCGGAGGATGAACCCTGGAAGGCTTGGAGTGAGCATGCAGCTGTCCATTGTCGTCCCGGTATATCGGAGCGCCGCGTGCCTGCCCGAGCTTGCGCGGAGAGCTCGAGAGCATCTTGGCCGGCGGTTCGACAGCTACGAGCTGATCCTGGTCAACGACGGCAGCCCGGACGAAAGCTGGGACGTCATTGTCCAACTGGTTCGCGAGCATGACTTCATCATTGGGATCAACCTCCGCAGAAATGTCGGTCAGGACAATGCGATCATGGCCGGGTTGAACGTTGCCGCCGGCGACGCCGTGGTGATCATGGACGATGATCTTCAACACGATCCAGCGGACATCCTCCCGCTCCACGAGCGGATCCAGAACGGCTTCGACGTGGTCTACGCGCGCTTTGAGCACAAGCGCCAAGCGCTTTGGAAGAACCTTGGGAGTTGGTTCAACGATCGGTTCGCGATCATGACGCTGGGCAAGCCAAAAAACATCTACATGTCGCCCTACAAAGCCATCCGGCGGGAGGTGGTAGAGGAGATGGTCAAGTACACCGGACCGTACCCCTACGTCGATGGACTGATCTTCACCATCACCTCCAACATCACCGAAATACCGGCGACCCACCATACCCGCTTCGCCGGTAAGGGAAATTATAATCTGATCAGATCGATCGCGGTTTGGCTGAAACTGGCAACCGGGTTTTCCGTGATACCTCTCCGGATCGTCACGTTTCTCGGTGGAATCATTTCCCTGTTATCGTTCCTGCTGGCCTTTTACTTCGTGGTCGAGGCATTACTGCTGAAACGGGAGCCTTCGGGATGGCCGTCCACGATCGTTGCGATCCTGTTCATGGGTGGGATCCAACTGATTGGCATCGGTGCAGTGGGCGAATACATCGGACGAATCTTCATGACCCAGAACCAACGCCCGCAGTTCACCGTGAAGGAGATTCATCGCCGCATCGAGCCTCGCAGGAGCGTGCGATCGCCGGCGGGCGTTGCGATCGGATCCACGCGGGATTTGCGCGGGTTATCCCCGAAGAGTGACGAGTAGCATGGCTATGCCCAGGTCGAAAGCCGGTGAACCCGTTCGCCGTTCCGAGGACTTCCTGGTTTTCGGATCGCCTCTGATCGGCGATGACGAGAAGCGAGAGATCCTCGACAGTCTGGAGACCGGCTGGCTTGGCACCGGGCCGAAAGTCGCCCGACTCGAGCGCGAATTTCACGATTACGCAAAGGCGGACCATGCGGTGGCCGTAAACTCATGCACCGCGGCTCTCCACCTGAGCATGCTCGCGGCCGGAATCGGTCCGGGAGATGAAGTCATCACCACGGCGCTGACCTTCTGCGCCACGGTCAATGCCATTATTCACGCGGGCGCAACGCCCGTCCTGGCCGACGTAGACCCGACCACTTCGAATATCGATCCCGAACAGGTGGAGGCGAGAATCACCGAGCGGACGAAGGCCATCCTGCCGGTGCATTTTGCCGGTCGCGCGTGCGATATGGATGCCCTGGTGGCGCTGGCTAAACGGCGGCAGCTCCTAATCATCGAAGATTGTGCTCACGCGATCGAGACCACGTACAAAGGAAAGCACGCCGGTACGTTCGGCACCTTCGGCTGCTTCAGCTTCTACGTCACCAAGAACATGACCACTGGCGAGGGAGGAATGGTCGTGACGCCCGACGAGAAGCTTGCGGACCGCGTCAAGATCCTTGCCCTGCATGGCATGAGCAAAGACGCGTGGCGCCGATTCAGCGACGAGGGCTACAAGCACTATTATGTTGTCGAATGCGGTTACAAATACAACATGATGGACCTTCAGGCGGCAATTGGTATCCACCAACTCCACCGGATCGAGAAAAACTGGGAGCGTCGCCGGGAAGTATGGAGCACTTATCAGCAGGAGCTGCGCGACCTGCCGCTGACGCTTCCCTCGCCACCGGAGGAAGGAACGCGGCATGCCTATCACCTCTACACGGTGTTGGTAGATCCGCACCAGTCCCGGCTCTCCCGGGATCAATTCATGACTGCGATGACCGGCGAAAACATCGGAGTGGGCGTGCACTATCAGAGCATTCCCATTCATCCCTACTATCAAAAACGGTTTGACTGGCGACCCGAGGACTATCCGAACAGTTTTCGCATTGGACAACAAACAGTGAGTCTGCCGCTCTCGCCGAAACTGAAGGACTGCGACGTCTCCGACGTGATCTCGGCGGTACGGAAAATACTCAAGGGCTAGTGGATGACCGCCAGCTTGATCTACCACAATGCATTCATCTATGAAGGGATGATGCGCGTCCTCTATGGCTCCGGCTATAACGGACGCTTCCAAGCACTGGCAGATCTGATTCCTGAAGGCGGCTCAGTCCTGGATGTTTGCTGTGGGCCTGGCACTCTGTTTCATCGCTATTTGAAGAAAAAAGGCGTGCACTACACCGGCCTGGACATCAACTCCGCCTTCATCGAGCGACTGTCGGCGAGCGGCGCCACCGGCATCGTGTGGAACCTCGATGAAGACCGGCCGTTGCCTCGGAGCGAATACGTGATTATGCAGGCGAGCCTGTATCATTTCCTCTCAGACGCCATGCAGATCGTAACGCGCATGCTTGCCGCCGCGGAAAAGCAGCTGCTGATCGCCGAGCCAATTCGCAACGTGGCGGACAGCCCGAGCGCTCTGTTGGCGTTTCTGGCCCGCAAACTAACCAATCCCGGCACCGGCGATCAGCCCAACCGATTCAATGAGGTCCGTCTGGATGCTTTGCTGGACCCGTACCGGCGTCGGGGCCAGGTGCTCGAATCCCGGCTGATTGCAGGCGGCCGCGAAAAACTCTACATCTTGACCGCGGGACCGGCCAATCAATGAGGGTGCTTGTTACCGGAGGAGCGGGCTTCATTGGCTCTCACCTGGCCGAGGGGATGCTTGCCGCCGGCCATCAAGTGGTGGTGCTTGACAATGAGTCGACGGGAAGGCGTGAGAATGTCCCGGTCGGCGCCGCGTTCATCCGGGGCGACGTAGCGGATTTGAAGGAGCTCGAACGGGCATTTGAGGCCGGCCTGGACGCCGTCTGCCACATCGCCGGTCAGGTGTCGATCATCCGGTCGTTCACCGACCCGGTGGCAGACCTCCAGACCAACGTTCAAGGAACGATCAACGTCCTTCAGCTTTGTCTGAAGCACAAGGTGGCTCGCCTTCTCTATGCCAGCTCGATGACAAACTATGGGCAGACCGAAGTCTTGCCGATCCCGGAAACACATCCATGCGAGCCGACCTCTTACTACGGGATCACGAAGTTCGCGGCCGAGCGCTACGTGCATACCACGGCGAGCCGGGTAGATCTCGACTTTGGTTTTCATGTGACATCTTTCCGGATGTACAACGTCTACGGCCCGCGGCAGGCGCTGGACAATCCCTACCAGGGAGTCCTGGGCATCTTCCTGGGGAACCTCCTCCGGAACGAGCCGATAACGATTTACGGTGATGGCGAGCAGAGTAGAGACTTCATCTATATCAGCGATGTGGTACGCGCCTGGGTGACCGCGCTTGACAACCAAGCGGCTTTTGGCCGGATCTTCAACATCGGGAGCGGCCGGCGGTTGACGATCAATCAGCTCGCCGATGCCGTGCTCGGCGCATTTCAGCAGAGCCGATCGACTTGGGAAGTGCGTTATTGTCCGGCCCGGCCGGGAGAACAGCGCCACGTGGAAGCGGACGTACGCTGCGCCGCTTCGGCGATGGGGTGGAAGCCTGCGATCTCGTTCGACGAAGGATTGGCAAAGACGCAGCGCTGGGCGACAGACAGCGCAACGACTGCCGCCAGCAGTGGAGCATCGAAGGGCAAGGGCCGGTGAATCTGTTGTTTGTATCCAGCTTGGGTTCACCCGGTCGCCGGGTCTACCGAAAGAAGTGGGGAGTGGAGATGAACATTCTCTTTGTTTCAAAACTCAGCCAATTTGCTCGAAGCGTGTTTCCAATTGGCAAGTACGTGGAGATCGGCCGGCAACTCGGACATCGGGTAGCGATCTACGGCGAGCAGACCCACGAGCCCCCGCCCTTTCCCTATTCTCTCGACGCGAAGGCGTTCGACGTCGCGATTTTTGTCGTCTACGAGGCGTGGGACTTCCCCGACATGCCATATCTCGCCCAGTTGCTCGACAGTGTTCCCAAGGAGCGGCGAGTGATCATCGACTGCTGCGGCCGCTACAACGACACCCTGCGTGTGGAGCATGACTTCAATCACCTGGAGAAGATGGATGGGCACCAGGGGTGGGAATGGGTAGAAGGATTCGAGGCGGTCTCGAAGACGATTGTTCAGCCCACTCAGAAACCGTTGCGAAACGACGTGCGTCCATTTCTGTGGCACGCCTTCGATCCTGCTTCGGTGGTCAAGCCCTACGCGACAGCCGAAGAAGCGGCGCGAGCGTGGAGCACCTCCGATCGAGATGCGAAGCCCTATGGGATGACCTATGTCGGCCATAACTGGCAGCGGTGGACACAGATCCGCAGGCTGCTCGAAGGAGTGCGGCCCCTGTCGGCGGACCTCGGGCCGATCGCGTTCGCGGGAAGTGACTGGGAAAAACGGCCGGATTGGGCCGCCCAGTTGGGCCTCCAGGGCGTGGACGTCGATCCCGAGCTGCTTGCCCACACCCGGGTGCAGCAGCGGCCCCCGCTTCCGTTTCAGGAGATGATCGCCTTCATGAGCCTGGGCAAGTTCAGCCCGGTCGTTCACCGGCCGCTTTTCAATGAGCTGGGATTCGTCACCAACCGCACGTTCGCAACCTTTTGCGCGGACACGATCCCCCTGTTGATGCTTCCCCGGAATCTGGTGGAATCGATTTACGGACCAGGCGCCGAACCCCTTCGCATCGACCAGGACGTGAAGGGCCATCTCTCTCAAGTATTGCGGGATCCGGCGCCCTATTGGAGGGCCGTGCTGGATACGAGGAAATACCTGGCGGAGCACCATACTTTCCAGCACCGGTTTCAGGAGTTGTTGGGAATCCTCGAAGGCAAGGCTTGAAGATCCTCTTCGTCATCGAGAAGCGAATCAATGCCGGCAGTATTCGGGCGGTGGCGAGCTATGTTTCCGCCGCAGAGCGGCTCGGACACACCGTCGCCCTGTACGGACGCCCGGACCCGTCTTTGCCCAGGCTTCGGTTCTCCATCGAAGCCGACCAATTCGATTTCGTTCTCTTCATCCTCGAGTCGAAGCTGGACTGGCTGAGCGGTTTACGAGTGGCGCGGATACTCAACGCAGTTCCGCGGGAACGGAGGGCGGTGCTCGACGCGGATGGCTTGTATAACGACGTGGTCTCGCTGGGGGACTACGACCGGAACCATGCCAGCATCGCCGAGCGGAATCGCTGGCGGGAAGCATGCGAACGCCTGGGCAGCCGGATTTTCCAGCCGACGCTGACACCGCTCGATCCCCGGATCAGGCCCCTGTTGTTCTACGGCTATTCGCCGGAAGAGGAAGCCCAACCCGAAGACCCGAGAACCAAGGCGGTCGATGTTGTCCACGTGAGCCACAACTGGTGGCGATGGAAACAGCTCGAGGAATCCTTCTTCCCCGCGCTCGGCCGGATGCGGGAGAGAATCGGCGAGATTTGCTTTCTCGGCCTGTGGTGGGATGGCTGCCCTCCCTGGGCGGCCGCGCTCGGCTTGGCGGAGGCGTTCCGGGTCGATGGGGCTCGGCTGAAGAGTCTGAGGATCACCGTTCGCCCTCCGGTGCCGTTTACCCAGGTCATTTCAACGATGAGCAGCGCCAAAGTAAACATCATGACGCAGCGCGCGCTGTTTCAGCGGCTAGGCATCGTCACCTCGAAGTATTTCGAGATCCTGTGCGCAGACACGGTTCCGCTGGTGTTGATCGATTCAGCGCTGGCAGAGTCGGTTTACGGCGCGGCCGGGCGCGAGCTGACGCTCAATGGCCAGGTCGAGCGGCGGCTGCTCGCCGCGCTCGAATCCCCAGAGCAATTCCGGGAGGTGGTGCAACGAGCTCGAGAGCACTTGAGGTCCCATCACTCCTACCAAACCCGGGTGCGGCAACTGGTGACGGCTCTGGAGGCTTGACCCATGCGGATCATGCTCGTGTATTGGGCGTTCAAGGACCAGGGCAGTGGCCTGCTCATCAACGGCTATACGCGTGCCGCCAAAGAGATGGGGCATGAGCTCGTCGTCTACGGGCGGCCGATTCCGAATATACCACTCGCCTATTCAATGGATGTCGAGTCCGCCGATGCGCTCGTCTACGTCTTCGAATGGACCACCGAGCTTCTGAATGGCGACAATCTGGACTTCGCTCGTCTGAGCAGGGTTCCCAGACGGCGCACCGTCATCTTGGACGGGGACGGGAACTATAACGATCTGGTCTCGGCGGACGGAGATTACAATCACCGCGACGAAGTGGCCCGAGACAAATGGATTGCCATTTGTGACAGTCTGGCGGACAAGATCTGCCAACCGACGCTTCATCCGCTCCGCAAGAACGTCAGTCCCTTTCTGTTCTACTGCTATAACCCGCAATGGGAAGCGCCGCTGGACCAGGTGGGCAAGGAGCTTGGGATGGTGTACGTCGGCCACAGCAAGTTCCGCTGGCGACCTCTCTCGCGCGTGTTGAAAGCGATCGAACCGATTCGCGAACAGCTCGGGAGGATCGGTGTCGTCGGCCATGGATGGGATGCGCTCCCTCCCTGGGCGGCACCGATGAAGATGGAAGATGCCTACTACACCGATGCCGAATACATGCGCAAGCTCCGGGTCGAAGCCTTGCCACCCATTCCGTTTCAGCAGGTCATCGAGTGGATGAGTAAGGCCTACTTCAATCCGATCTTGAGTCGGCCGACTTTCGTGCGGATGCGGATCGTCACGCCCAGATTTTTTGAGACCCCCGCGGCGAACACCTTCCCTCTGTTCAACCTGGACGACGCCTACGTGAACGAAGTGTATGGAGAACCGGCGTTGGAGCTGGTGCTGCCGGAAAAGAACGCCCATGAGAAAATTGCCGACATGTTGGAACGCCCGGAGCACTACGCCGGAATTGTCCATGGCGTTCGCAGGCACCTCGCGGCCAAGCATTCGCAGCAACAACGCCTCAAGGAATTGATACGAATCATCGAGAATTGAAGACACGCCATGCGATTGATGTTTGTCCATTACCTGTTCGAAGACCGCGGCAGCGCGCAGGATATTCACAACTTCGCGGTAGCCGCTCGCGAGTTGGGTCACGAGGTTGCCATCTACGGCCGCCCGAAGGACAGCTCACCGTTCAACTATTCGATGGACCTGAGCTCAGCCGACGCGATCGTCTTCATATTTGAATGGACCACCGATCTCCAGGAGGGCGATTGCCTCGATTGGGCGCGGCTGGCGGCGCGACTTCCAAAACGGCGGCGGATCGTGATCGATTGCGACGGCAAATACAACGACAGGATCAGCGTGGTGGGCGACTACAACCACGAGTCCGATGAACAAAGTAGACGCTGGACCCGATTTTGCGACGCGCTCTCGGACAAGATCTTTCAACCCACCTATCATCCTCTTCGCACCAATGTGCGGACCTACTTCTTCCACGCCTATAGCCCCGAATGGGAAGTTCCCCTCTCTGCCGATGGTAAACAGTACTCAATGTACTACGTCGGGCACAATTGGTTTCGCTGGCGCCCGATGAAGGCCATCCTCGATGCGATTGCGCCGATTCGCGATCAACTCGGTCGGATTGGAATCGTCGGTCACGGCTGGGACAGGCTCGCCCCG